>OFFE01001293.1_pt1 | contig 18504 bp, 16 predicted proteins | sample 1521371 | NCBI WGS metagenome assembly OFFE01 (sample SAMEA3504131, study PRJEB24116) | mouse gut metagenome | biome: mouse gut; feature: mouse-associated habitat; material: faeces | place: Denmark | collected 2011 | reverse complement strand
GGGCTTGTCGGGGGCCGCCTTGTCAGCCTTGGGTGGGCGGCTGTTCCGGTTCAACCTCGTCTTTGGTAGCCACCTTTTCCGGGGCGGCCTGTTCGAGGTTTGTAATTGCAGCAGGAGTGTTCTCCGGGGCCGGGGACTCCGGTGCGGGAACGTTCTGGGCAGGAGCACCCTCCAGACCAGCATCGAACAAACTGGGCTGGGGATTTTCTTCCGGGCTCACGTTCAATTTTTTGTCTGCCATGTGCAAACCTCCTTTTTTATGGAATTAAAAAAGTCAAGCCCCTCGGCTCGGCCAGCAGAAAAATATTCCCCCTTTCCATTTGAATTTTAATAGAGCACCACTCCTTTCCGTTTCGAGCTATAGAAAAACACCTCTTTTGTTCCCCCATTAGAGGCGTTTTAATGTAGGTTGGATCTGTTTTTGAGTTTCATATTATTATACCCTTGTCAAATACGGTTTTATGTATTGAAGTAAAACTTTTGCAAGCAGGGCGAAAATCGAAAGTTATTGAAGAAATTAGCGCTTGATATTACAGCATATCAAAAGATGTACCCACACCAGTTATTCGTTGTTTATGATCTTGGTGAAATTCAAAACGAAGTTGAGTTCAAACGTGATATCGAGATGATAGATGGTGTAAAAGTCATTGTCGTAAAGCATTGATACACTTAAAGAACCGAAAATTGCAAAAGCTGTTGTAATGTAATGGTTATGAGGCTGTATCTTTTTGTCAATGAAAGACAAAGTGAACGCCTTTACCTAATCTGAACAGACTGCAGTCAGTTGTTCGATTATGAAGGGGCGTTTTACCCTGCCGGCGGTCCTGGATGCGGGTAAAATTCTAAGATTCTTTTAAGATCTGTTTGTTAAATGATCCTTAAACTTTCCGCTCCTTGGTTTTTAATTTTTTTCTGCTATGATACGTCTATCCTACAACGTAGTCAGTTGCCGGGCAGGCAGCGGAAAGGAGCGTTTCATGAACCTTCTCTATATTCTTCCCTTGGCGCTGTCTCTTGCGCTGAAGGTCTTTACCATTTATTTCGCGGCGATTGCCGTCTGTGCTCTGGTGCGCCGCCGCCGCTGGCCCAAGGCCGCGCCGCAGACCCGTTTCGCCGTGGTTGTTGCCGCCCGGAACGAGGAGGCGGTCATCGGCAACCTGATCTATAGCATCCGGTGTCAGTCCTATCCGGAGGATCTGCGGGATATATATGTGGTACCAAACAATTGCACCGATTTTACCGAAGCCGCCGCTAGGGCCGCCGGAGCGGAGATTCTCCACTGCCTGACCCCTGTGTCCAGCAAGGGCGGCGCGCTGCATCAGGCCTTTGCCCAGCTGCGGGATAAAAACTATGACGCTTTCTTGGTGTTTGACGCGGACAACGTACTGGAGCCGGATTATCTGGCTCACATGAACGACGCCTTTGCTGCCGGAGCCATGGTGTGCAAATCCAGAACCCGGGCGGGCAACCCATCTGCCTCCGGCGTTGCGGGCTGCTATGGGCTATATAATGTAATTTTTGATCTGATCTGGAATCGTCCCCGGGCGGCCTGTGGCCTGTCCGCCAAGTTGGTGGGTACCGGCTTCGCCTTCCGCCGGGAGGTGCTGGAGGCTCTGGGCGGATGGAACACCACTACCATTGCCGAAGATGCGGAGTTTGCCGCCCAGTGTGCCCAGGCAGGCTTTCGTGTCTGCTGGGTCCCCGATGCCGTCAACTACGACGAGGAGCCAAACAGTTTCCGGGTTTCCCTGCGACAGCGCTACCGGTGGTGCAGCGGGGTCATGCAGGTGGGACGCAAGTCCTTGGGCGGCATGTGGCGCACCGCCTCTCCCCGCCCCATGCTCCGGTGGGACATGACCATGTTCCTGCTGGCTCCTTTCACCCAGGCGATTTCCGGCCTGCTGCTGGCATGGAGCCTTCTGGCGGGAATTGCCGCTGGAGGAGGGCTACTTCCGGCGCTCTGCGGTCTGGGGCTGTACTATGTGGGCGGTATGGGACTGGGTGTGATCTTGTGCCTGCTGGGAGGCTATGCGATTGAAGGCATGACAAAAAGTATTTTGCTCTTTCCGGTCTTCATGGCATCCTGGCTGCCGCTTCAGGTGCTCTCGCTGTTCCGGGACAGCACCTCCTGGCACCAGGTGGCGCACCGGGGGCAGCAGCAGGTTAGAGAAGCCGCCTGACAATATATCACAGCAAGCTAAAATACGTCCGGTCACAATTGTGACTGGACGTATTTTGGCTGACCGCGCTTCATCTCACAGGCGGCAGATCAACGCTCCACTCCTCTGGCTTTTACCCGCAGCCGGTTCAGCGCTCTGGCAAGGGTGGCCTGCGCAATCTGATGCTCCTGACGGCTCCTCTTCTGCAAGAGGGCTTCCCGGGCCTCATCAGCCTCCCGCTTCGCCCGAACCTCGTCAATTTCCTCCGGGTGCTCGGCAGAGTCCACCAGAACGAGAACCTCGTTGCGCTCCACCTTCACCATGCCGGGGGAGACGGCAGCCATCCGGGGCTCCTCGCCGGGAATCTGATAGCGAAGCGTCCCCGGCTGCACAGCGGCGATCATGCTGCTGTGGTGGGCCCAGATGCTCTGCTCCCCGTCGCTGGTGGGAATGATCAAGCTTACGCAGGGGCCTTCATAGAAGGTTTTGTCTGCCGCCAGAATGTGTACCAGGAAGGTCTCCATCAGATTTCACCCGCTTCCAGCCGCTTTGCCTTTTCCACCACGTCCCGCCAGGTGCCTACATTGTAAAAGGCGGCCTCCGGATATTGGTCCATTTCGCCGTTCACAATGGCGCTGAAGCTCTCAAGTGTGTCCTTGAGCGGCACATAGACCCCGGGGATGCCAGTAAACTTCTCTGCCACGTGGGTAGGCTGAGCCAGAAAGCGCTGGAGCCGCCGGGCTCGCGCGACGGTGTGCCGGTCGTCCTCGCTGAGTTCATCCATGCCCAGAATGGCAATGATATCTTGAAGTTCCCGGTATTTTTCCAGAATCTCCTGAACCTTCCGAGCGGTATGGTAGTGTGTTTCGCCTACCACGTCGGCCTCCAGAATCCGGGAGGAGGACGCAAGGGGATCCACCGCCGGATAGATTCCCTGTTCGGAAATCTTGCGGCTGAGGACAGTGGTGGCATCCAGGTGGGCGAAGGTGGTGGCGGTGGCGGGGTCCGTCAGGTCGTCGGCGGGAACGTATACCGCCTGAACTGAGGTGACAGAGCCCTCCTTGGTGGAGGCAATCCGCTCCTGGAGTTCGCCCATCTCATTGGCCAGGGTGGGCTGATACCCAACGGCGGAGGGCATACGCCCGAGCAGGGTGGACACCTCGCTGCCCGCCTGAACAAAGCGGAAAATGTTGTCGATGAACAGCAGCACGTCCTTGTGCTCCTTGTCCCGGAAGTGTTCCGCCATGGTCAGCCCCGACAGGGCCACCCGCATCCGCACACCGGGAGACTCGTTCATCTGCCCGAAGACCAGCGCTGTCTTGTCAGACACGCCGCTCTCCCGCATCTCCCGCCACAGATCGTTGCCCTCCCGGGAGCGCTCGCCCACGCCGGTGAAAATGGAATATCCGCCGTGTTCCATGGCCACGTTGTGGATCAGCTCCTGAATGAGCACCGTCTTGCCCACGCCGGCGCCGCCAAACAGGCCGATTTTTCCTCCCCGGGGATAGGGCTCCAGCAGGTCGATGACCTTGATGCCGGTCTCCAGAATCTCCACCGCTGGGCTCTGCTCCTCAAAAGTAGGTGGTGTGCGGTAGATGCTCTGCACTGGCGTGTCCTCGGGCAGAGGGCCTCCGCCGTCAATGGGCTGCCCCAATACGTTGAACATCCGGCCCAGTGTGGCCCGACCCACCGGCACTTGGATGGTACGTCCCGGCACGTCTACGGCCAGTCCGCGGGCCAGTCCCTCGCTGGGGGAGAGCATCACGCAGCGCACAGTGCCGCGGCCCACGTGCTGGGCCACCTCCATCACCCGCACAGTGCCGTCCTTCTCTACAGTCAGCGCCTCCCGCAGCCGGGGCAGCTCGCCTTCCTGGATTTCCACGTCCACTACGGGGCCGGATATTTGTACGATAATCCCTCTTTCCAAATCCCTCACCTCTCATTCTTTTGATGGTTTTTCCGCTGGGCTCTGGCCCCGGCGGAAACCTCGGTGATTTCCTGGGTAATGGCCGCCTGACGGACTCGATTGAATTCCAGAGACAGCTCTCCCAGCAGCTTTTCCGCGTTCTGGTTGGCGCTGTCCATGGCCGTCATGCGGGCATTCTGCTCGCAGCAGAAGCTGTCGATCAGGGCGCTGTAAATAAAGCCGGATACATAACTGGGCATCATGCTGTTGAGTACCGCCCGGGCGTTGGGCAGGAACTCAAAGGGAGACGTCACCGGCTCCTCGGGCTTGATATTGTCGGCAAAATAGGTCCGGTGAAAGGGCAGCAGGCGGGTGGAGCGGGCCTGAAAGGACATGGCGCTGGCCATATCAGTGTAAACAATGAAGATTTTTTTCCACTCCCCCCGGTCAAATCCGTCCAGCAGCAGGGCGCTGATCTCTCTGGCCCGGGCCATAGTGGGATTCTGGGCGGTATAGAGGAAGCTGTGCTCAATAGGGATGTTCCGCTGGCTGAAAAAGCGGCGGCCGTACTCTCCCACCACAAAGAGCTTGGTGTCTGGATGATGCTCCAGCAGCTTCATGGCTTCCCGGATGGCGTTTTGGTTATAGGAGCCCGCCAGTCCCTTGTCTGCGGTGATGACCAGACAGCCGTAAGTCCCTCCTTTCCGGGTATCGTTGCCGTCCCGGTAGAAATAGTGACTGTCCACATCCCCCGCTGTGCGAAAAATCCGCTTGATTTCGCCCCGCAGCGCCTCAAAATAGGGCCGGGTATTCTCCAGCTCCTGCCGGGCTTTGCGCAGCTTGGTGGAGGCGATGAGATACATGGCGCTGGTGATCTTCTTTGTCTCCTGAACGCTTTCAATGTGGGTTTTGATTTCCTTTGTTCCGGCCATGTCAGCCTCCGAGCTTTCCGGACACCGTCAGGAATTCCCCGGCCAGCCTGAGAATATCCTCCCGGTCCCCGTCGGAGAGCAGCCCGGTGGCATCGATCCGGCGGCAGAGATCCGGGGCCTGCTCCTCCACAAAGGCCAGCAGCTCCCGGCGGAAGGTGTCCATCCCGTCCAGGGGAACTTCCTGCATCACATGGTTCAGCGCAGCGATCAGGGTGACCACCTGCTGATGCTGGGAGAAGGGGGCGTACTGCCCCTGGCGCAGCAGCCGCATCAGCCCCTGGCCATAAGACAACTGCCTTTTGGTGGCCTCATCCAGATCGCTGGAGAACTGAGTGAAGACCTCCATCTCCCGGTACTGCGCCAGCTCCAGACGGATGGCGCCTGCCGCAGATTTCATGGCTCTGGTCTGGGCATCACCGCCTACCCGGGATACGGACAGGCCTACGTTGACGGCGGGCCGCTGGCCAGAGAAGAACAGATCGGTCTCCAGAAAGATCTGTCCGTCTGTAATGGAGATAATGTTGGTGGGGATGTAGGCAGACACGTCGCCCGCCTGTGTCTCCACAATAGGCAGGGCGGTCATGCTGCCGCCTCCCAGCTCGTCGGACAGATGCGCCGCCCGCTCCAGGAGCCGGGAGTGGAGATAGAATACGTCGCCGGGATAGGCCTCCCGTCCCGGGGAACGCTCCAGCAACAGGCTCAGCGCCCGGTAAGCGATAGCGTGTTTGCTCAGATCGTCATAGACGATAAGCACATCCTGCCCCTGATACATGAAATACTCGCCCAGAGCGCACCCTGCGTAAGGCGCGATATACTGCAAGGCGGCGGAAGCTCCCGCCGGCGCACTGACGACGGCGGTATACTCCATAGCGCCCCGGCGGTTCAAATTTTCCACCAGCTGGGCCACAGAGCTGGTTTTCTGCCCGATGGCAACATAAATACACACCACCCCCTTGCCCTTCTGGTTGAGAATGGTGTCCAGGGCGATGGCGGTCTTGCCCGTCTGGCGGTCGCCGATGATAAGCTCTCTCTGGCCCCGGCCGATGGGGAACATGGAATCAATGGTAAGAAGCCCTGTTTCCATCGGGGTGTTCACCGGCTGGCGCTCCAGAATACCGGGAGCAGGCGCTTCAATGGGACGGCGGCTCTCCGCGTGCACGTGTCCTTTGCCGTCCACGGGAACCCCCAGTGCGTCCACCACCCGACCCAAAAAGGCGTCGCCTACCGGCATGCCGGCGGTCTTCAGCGTGCGGCGGACCATGCTGCCGGCGCTGATCTCCTCGCTGTCGCCGAAAATAATGCAGCTCAGCTCACCCCGGCGGAGGTCCTGCACCATCCCTTTGACGCCGGAAGCAAAAACCAGAATTTCGCCATACTGCGCGTGATCCAGTCCGCCCACGGTGGCAATCTCGCTGTCCACCGTCAGCACCGTACCAATTTCCTCCGGCACGACCGACAGCGACCAGTCTGCGGCAGCCTGACGCATCAGAGGCAGCAGATCGTCGTTTCCCGGTTGGAGCTGGCGGAGATAATCGGTGAACTGCCTGACCCGGCCGTCCAGTGTCCAGTCGTATACGTCGGACCCCACCTGGAGCCGGAAACCGGAGCGTAGCGCGTCGTCCTGCTCCCAGCGGAGGGGTACCTTGCGCTGGTAGGTCCGGGTAAGGAAGTCTGAAAACCGCTGGAGCTGGGCCTGAGTTGGCTCCCGGGCACTGCGCAGTTCCGCCGTCAGGCGGCCTCTAGCGGTCCTCATTCTTGCCGCCCTCCTCCGCTAAATCCAGAAATTGATCAAAGGGATCGCTTTGCAGAGCCAGCTTCTTGGTAGCTTCCGCCGCCAGACGGCGCAGCTCTCGCTGGGAGGAATGGAGGATCTCCTCCCGGTCATGCTCCGCCTCCGCCCGGGCGTGAGTGAGAATCTGCTGGGCCTGAGCCTTGGCCTGGTTGAGCTGTTCCTCGGCGGTTTGCTGAACCGCCAGCTGCACCTTGGCCCGGGACTGTCGGATTTCCTCATCGGCGCCGTCCAGTTTTGCCTGATATTCCGATTTGATTCGCTCCGCCTCCGCCAGCTTAGCCTGGGCCTGCTCGTCCCGCTCCCGGTAATGGGCCTCCCGTTTTTCTATAAACTGCTTGACGGGCTTGAAAAGGATGAAGTAAAGCCCGCCTACCAGAATAGCCAGATTCATCCAGTGCAGCAGGATCTGCTGCAGGTCGATATTCAACGGCATTACTTCCACCTGCCTTACAACACAAAGATGATAAGGATAACCACCAGCAGGGCGTAGATGATGGCGGTCTCAATAAAAACCAGACCAAGCATCAGGGTGGTACGGATTTTGCCCTCGGCCTCCGGCTGGCGGGCAATGCCCTCGGCGGACTTTGCGGTAGCCAGCCCCATGCCTACCGCACCGCCGGCGGCGGCAATGCCGATAGCGATACCTGCAGCAACGGCCTTCAGTCCCAGAGAGCTCTCCTCCGTCTGCTCCCCGGCGGGATGGGCCTCCTCCGGAGCGGCAGCCCAGGCAGGGGCCGTCAGGGCCAGCGTCAAAATCAGGGCTCCGGCAAGGGCAAATACTTTTTTCATCAGATGATTCATGATAGGTAGCCTCCCAAATAATAAAATTTTATGTGTGGAGCTGGGCGCTATTTGCCCGGAGCTCAGGCCCGGCGGGCCTGCTTTTTCTTCTCCTTGGGCAGAGACGGCTCGGAAACCTCGCCATAATAGAGCGCCGTCAGCATGGTGAGCACATAGGTCTGAATCAGCGCGTGGAGCAGGGTGAACAGTACGCCTACAATGACGGGCAGAACAAAGCTCAGTCCCACGTAATAGTATACCAGCTCCGTCACCAGCAGTCCGCTGAGCAGTGCGCCGAACAGCCGGAAGCTCATGGAGATGGGCAGAGAAAACTCCTTGAGCGCTTTGCCGATTCCCTTCGCGCCGTTTCCGGCGATGGCGCCGGAGACAATGACCAGAAAGGAAAAGGTTCCCATACCGATGGCGGCGTTGACATCAGAGAGGGGGGCGGGCAGGGTGATGGGGTGTCCCAGTGTGGTGACGGCCTGAATGCCCAGCAGCTCGAAAAGCGTTCCCACAAAGATGTAGGCTCCGGCGCCAAAGATGTACGCGCCCAGAAAGCGGGAGCGGTGGGGGCTGCTGGAGCTCGCCATGCGGTCAAAGAGGCCCACCGCCTCCTCCAGCAGCATCTGGAACTTTCCTGGCGCGAACCGGAACCGGGGAATGGCGAAAATCCGGATACCAGCGGCAGCCAGCAGCAGAATTGCCGTGACGGTAAAGGCGGAGATCAGTCCCGGATTGACGGTTTTCAGTCCGAAAAGGCTGATCCGGTTGGCACTGTGGAGCACCGCGTCCCGCATGGCTTCCTGCACGCTTTCCGCCCGGCCCGGCGATCCGGTAAGCAGCGCACCCGCCAGTAAAAGCAAGATCGCCGTAAGCCACAACGCCAGACCTTTTTTGTGTTGTTTCATCCAGCATACCCTCTTTCGTTTTGGTTGCCGGCGCATCCGCCTTTCCCCGGCGGCGCACCATGTAGCGATACAATTATACCACCATTGTCAAGCCCTGGTTTTTATGTCTGCGGAGATGCTTTTTGGGAAAAGGAGGCGCTTCTGGAGACCGTCTGGCCTTCAGAAGCGCCTCCATATTACTGATCGCGGCCGAACTCAGCCTGATAGGCCTCCGCCAGTTTGTCGGGCCAGTCGCCGATGGGCTCCAGAACGCCGGTAAAGAACCGTAGCGTCTTTGGTTCGTGGACAAACCGCAGGCCGCCAATCAGCTCCCTGTGGTCATAAATCCATTTGACCCGGTCGATGACGTACTCCGTTTGAGAAAGAGTGAACACCCGGCGGGGAAAGGCCAGCCGGACCAGCTCCATGGACGCCATCCGCTCGCTGCCGTCAGCGTTACGCTCCTCGGAGAGGGTGCCCCGCTCCATCCCGCGGATGCCGCCGCAGATATACAGTGCGCAGACCAACGCGCCTGCGGGATATGCCTCCTGCGGGATATACCCCACAAACCGGCTGGCGTCCAAATGGGCGCCCAGCCCTCCGCCGGGCGTGATGACGGGCACACCGTAATCGTCCAATGCCTTGACGCAGTAGCCCACAAACTGGGGCCCCTGGGAGATGATATTCATATCCATGCTCTCCTCAAAGCCAACGGTCATGGCCTCGATCTCCCGGACGGACATGCCGCCATAAGTGAGAAAGCCCTCGAACATGGGGATCAGATCTTCCATGGAGTAGTACAGTTCCCGGTCCCGGACCAGAATCACTCCGCCCCGGGCAAACCCGAATTTCCGGGCGGAGAAATAGATGATGTCAAAAAGGTCTGCCACCATACGGGTGATTTCCCGGACGGTTTTATTTGCCATGCCCTCCTCCCGGGTTTTCATAAAGTACAGGTTGTCCTGAAGCAGGGAGGCATCCAGCACAGTGAGAACGCCATGCTTTTTGCAGATATCCGTGGCGGCTTTCATATTTTCATAGGAGACGGGCTGACCTCCGATCAGATTGGTGCCCGCCTCCAGACGGACGAAGGGGACGTTTGCAGGGGTTTCCTTCAGGATGCAGGCCTCCAGCTTCTCCAGATCAATGTTGCCCTTGAAGGGCAGATTGCTCTGGCTCACCAGCCCCTCGTCCTTCACCAGCTCCTCCACCCGGCCGCCTACCCGGGTGATATGGGCCTTGGCAGTGGTAAAGTGATAATTCATAATGACGCAGTTGCCGGGCTTCACAAACCGGGTGGCCAGAATATTTTCGCAGGCCCGGCCCTGGTGGGCGGGGAGGCAGTACTGAATACCGAAGAGCTCCTGGAGTTTCTTCTCCATACGGAAATAGCTCTCGCTGCCGGCGTAAGCGTCATCCGCTCTGAGCATGGCGGACTCCATGTCGTCACTCATGGCGTTCACGCCGGAGTCAGTAAGCATGTCCAGAAAGATGTCGCTGTTGTGAAGCTGAAAGGTGTTGTAGCCGGAATCCTTGATTTTTTGCAGCCGTTGGCTGGTGGGCAGCAGGTTCAGCTTCTGGACGATGCGGACCTTGTGCATCTCCAGGGGGATGGGGGCGTGCTTGTAGAAAGTAATCTGAGGCATATTGCAGTCTCCTTCGTCATATTTGGTGCATCTCTCATGCCGAAGCATAAAATATTCTTTTACACTTTAACACTTTGCATGCAAAAAGTAAATGCCTAGGATAGACAGTTTGTCCAAGAAAATTTTCTATCTTCCCGGTAAATCTGACAAAAACACCATTTTTTAGCAGTCACTATTCTGGCTGCGAAGCAAAATATCTGGAAAGGGACATATTATAGCAGAATTCGGAGATGCTGGCGATATGGGGACGAGCCGCCGTAGACGGCGGCATGATGTCTGCAATTCTGAAAATTACCATAAACGGGTATCAACCAAAAAAGGAGATGGACGATATGATTGAACCGGATACCATTAAGCTGCTGCGGGAGTGCGATGCGGGAATCAAAATGGGCGTGGCCTCCATCGGCGGCGTTTTGGGCCATGTCAGCAACAGCAACTTCAAGCGCCGCCTCGCAGACTGCATACAGGAGCATAAGATGCTGGACCGCGAGCTTCGCGGCCTGCTGAACCAGCACCATGACGAGGGTAAGGAGCCCAGTCCCGTGGCCAAGGGCATGAGTTGGATGAAAACCAATATGAAACTGGGGTTGGACGGCTCCGACGAGTCGATTGCCAGTCTGATGACCGATGGCTGCAATATGGGGATCAAGTCCCTGTACCAGTATCTCAACGAGTATCAGGCAGCCAGCGAGGAGGCCAGGGACATTGCCAAACGCCTGATTCGTCTGGAGGAACTGCTAAGTGCCGACATCCAGAAGTACCTGTAATCCTAATTTTCAATAAGATATTTTTAAATATCGGCGGCAGTACCAAGAGTATATAGTGATAAGCAAAACGCAGTGCTTCCGTTATCTCCTGTTTAATTGCTCCATATATCTCCATTTTTCGATATTTTCGGACAAATACAATATGACATTGACATCTCTATGGGGTATGATCTAAACTGCTGATGCCCGCATCTTTTTCTATGGGCCGGCCTGCGGTTGACTTAACGTTTCACGGACGTACACGCCGCTGGAAAAGTGATCGAAATTTATTTTCGCCTTCGGCAAAACTCCTGATTTGGGAAGTCTTTTCCTGTCTATTCTTACCCTTGCTTTAAGATCTTTTTCCCACTGGTATAGCAAGTGTTTGCCTTTGTCAATGACAGAACAGATCGTCGCGGGAGAGTTTTGCTCTCGCGACGATCTGTTCTGTGCCAGAGTTCCCACGGATTTTTTCTTCGCTGAAAGAGAATGTCCAGCGTCAATCTGCACACATTGACTTAAGGTTTGTTTGAAAATTGTCAACACACCCAATCAGCAGGCTTTTTCCGCCATTGTGAAAATTTGACCTGTCTGGCAAAGAAATTCCTCGCTGTTGGGTATGTCACCAAATATCAAACAAGTCCTAATCAGAATGCAGAGATCCCTGCAAATAGCCGGAGGATGCCTCCAGCCAGCTATAGTATCCCGCCATGCAGTGGGCTGAGCGCAGCCCGTTCTGCTCCTGCTGGAGAAGAGGAGTGAGTCGGGAAGATGCCTCCATTGCCGTTTTCCCCATCAAAAGTGCGGCGGGCCCGTTTTCCTTGACCAGCGCTGAAAGCCCTTCAAAATCCCCGCTGAGCAGGGCGGAAATCATCGCCATATTCGCGCCGGAGGCGGATGGGACCAGACGGTACAGTGCGCCGGTGATCTCCGTCACCGCTTCCGGGTTCCGGTATGCGGCATATTCCTCGCCAGTCAGTTCCCTGTAGCGCTGGTTCATGCTGTCAAAGAGCTCTTGACAGGCTTGATCCCCGCTGTTTCCGGCAGGCAGCGGAAGGTCGGCACCATAACGGCGGTATCCCCAGACAGAAAGGGGAACCTGTGTTACCAGATCTTCCGTGTTGATGATATTGAAGATATTCTCATACCCTTCTGCGGTTCCCTCGGTGGATACCGCAGGAGCGGCAAAGGTGTACCCGTATACGTGGTTCTTCTCAGCCAGTCCCTCCGCCGGCAGCCGGGCCGCCAGCAGGTTTGCCACAGCGCCGCCCCTGCTGTGGCCGGTAATCAGGAACCTGACAGAACCGCGCTCCTTCTTGGGAATTTCCGCCAGATACTTTTTCAGGTTGACCAGCAGCTCGCCGCAGGCTCTGGCGAAGCCTTCATGAACAGTGCCTGTTCCCACATTAAGGTTGCTGGCCCACTCTGTATACTCCCCGGTGCCCCGGACAACCACCGCCACAAGCCACGCAGGCTTGCTCTGCTGGTCCTTCACTTTTTTCATCCCGAAGGTATAGGCAGCCCTGCTGCCTGCTTCCGTAGAAATCCAGTAGTGGTGCGATTGGGTTTTCTGGAAGCCGAAGGCCCGCAGCGCATCCTGGGCGCAGCTCTCTCCGTCCTTCTGGAGATACGCCGCGCCGCTGAGGGCCATGGAGGTCAGCGCCAGCTCCTGCCGGTAGATGGAGGCGCTGGACGCGAACCATGCGTCGTCCCACTGCGCCGGGACCTCCGCCTCCGGCCTGCCGGGAATGCCGGTGCCGATGACGACGGAGGATTCCGCTGCCTGAGCCGCCGCAGACAGCAGGCAGACCGCCGCGAGGCACGCCGCCAGCAGGCGCACGCGCCTGTTTTTTGCAATCATACGTCTTCTCCTTTGTGCCAGTGTGGTCCTATTTTTCCCAGGGGCGTGCTGCAATATGCGGGAAAATTGCAACGCTCAGTGCTCCGGCAGCGGAGCGCCGCTTTTCGCGATATCCAGCAGCGTATCGAATCTGTCCACCACCTCGTAGACCACACCGCCGCCGCTGAGCGCCTTGAAGTGCGCTCTTGCGCAGGCAATCTTCGCCTGCTCCAGGGGCGTGATATGATTCAGCGTCAGGGTGTCCGTGGAACCCTTGGTTTCCACTACAAAGTTGACGTGCTTCACGGTTCCCGCGTAGAACGCGATGGCCCAGTCCGGGTGATAGCGGCCTACCGGGGTGGAGATAAAAAAGCTGCTTGGCAGCTTCACGTATACCGCCACATTTTTATTTGTCTCCAGTTCTTTGGCAAAGTCCAGCTCGTTAGCAGAGTCGTAAACCACGTGGTCATACAGGTGGTTCCGGGTTTTCGTGGCGTTCACATCCAGCTTGCCTTTGATGGTGGCCTTGGTAAAGATATCTGTGGAGAATTTCTCGTCCAGAACGTGATAGGTGATATGTGAAATGATGGCGGCGGCCTTCTCGTCGTTAATCAGAGCGGCGGCCCTCAGAATGAAATCCTCGGGGTTTTCCTTGAACTGGCCGAAGACGTTCTTATCAATTCCCCGCAGAATGGCGGCGACAGCCTTCCTGGTCAGGCTGGTTTCCTCCACCAGCCTGCCGATCAGGTCATATCTGATGTTTGCGCCGGCGGCGGAGGCGACGTCGTACAACGTGCTGCTTTCCTTTTGAAAGGAGCCGCCGGCCGTCAGCTCGTCCCGCGACTGGATGGACTCCATGGCTCCGGATTCCACCTTGAAGTATACCGGAGCGATCCGGAGCTTTCTGTTCAGCGCATCGATGGTTTTCCGCTCCAGCTCCTGCTCGTCAAAATGGACCTCGTATACGGACTTGCGGTTGATTCTTGACCAGAGGTCCTGAAACTCCGGCATATTGAGCTTCTCCTCATTCAGGCACAGCTCCACATTGTTGACCCGCCCATTCTCCGGCTGCATCGTCCGAGCGTTATAGACGGAGTCCAGAATGTCTACCACCGCCTGCGTGGAGTCGGCAGCCTCCTCGGCAATCCGGATCTGCCCCCTGGCCCTGTCGCTGTAATATTTATCTGTCAGAACGCCTTTTCTGTCAATATAGCCGTTTACAATCAGATCAAAGATAATTGCCCGGGCCATGGCAGCGTCCAACACCTGCTCGTCGCCGTTGACGTCCTTGACGACCTTTCCCATGAACAGCTCCGGTGCGACGGCGCGGGGACGGTTGGCTACCGCCTCAGCAATCTCGCACTGAAGCTCTCTGGCAAAGCTGTCGTAGCTCTCGCTGGCGATGACGGTCAGGACGTTGACGCTGTGCACGCTCTCGCCCAGCAGATTGGTATCCATCCGCTCCCCGGCCTGATTGACACACAGCCGCAGGCCGCGGCCCACCTCCTGGCGCTTTCGGACGTCGCTGCCGCTTTGCTTGAGCGTACAGATCTGAAACACATTGGGGTTGTCCCATCCCTCCCGCAGGGCGGAGTGAGAAAAAAGAAAGCGGACAGGAGACTTCTTCGGATCCCGCTCCAGAAGAAGCTCCTTGTTTTTCATAATCAGATCGTAGGCATCTGTATCGTCGGAGGTGCGCTCTCTCCTGTCGCCCAGATGGCTGTCGGTCATCTTTCCCTTTTTGTCCACGGAGAAATAGCCGGCGTGGGTGAGCTCCGCCTGGATGTTGTCCAGATAGCGGATATAGTCCTCCTCTCCCACCTTCAGCTGTAGGTTTTCCACAACATCCCGGTATTCCTCCTCAAACATATCCGCGTAGACGCCATTCACTGGTTGACCGGAGCCGTCGTACTGCCGGTATTTTGCCACCTCATCAATAAAGAACAGGGAGAGAACCTTTACGCCTCTGGCAAAAAGCTGGCGTTCCCGCTCAATATGGGAGAGAATTGTCTCCCTGATCTGGATGCGCCGGATCTGCTCCTCGCTGATATCGCCGGTCACATCTCCCGCGTAGATTTTCAAGCCGTTGAGAAACTCCAGGGAGTTGTCCCGTCCGTCGATCTTTTTCACCACAAACCGGTTCTGGTATTCGTCCAGCAGGCCGGAGTTTTCGTAGAGGCTGTACCCCTCTTTCACCGTCGCCGTTTTTTTCCGGATGCCGGTGCGCCCCTTGCAGTCAAATTGGATGGTGGCCGCCGGCACATCCTTGGAGAGGTTGACGCTCTCCAGATATACGAACCCGGCCGCCGCCTCTGTGCCGGATCTGGTAATTCCCTTCACCGAGATTTTCTTCACCAGATGCTTGTTGTAAGCCTCCACGGCGTCCAGGCGGTATACCAGATTGTAAATGCTGTCCTTTCTGTGGGTGGCGGAGTAGCGAAGGGTCATCAGCGGATGAAATTCCTTCAGACGTTCCTTGGTCTGCCGGCCCTCTACCGATTGCGGTTCGTCGATAATCAGAATCGGATTGGTACCGGCAATGATGTCGATGGGGCGGCGGGAGCGAAATTCGTCCATCCGCAGGTAAATCCGCCGGGCGTCCTTCCCACGGGCGTTGAAGGCCTGGGAGTTGATGATCATCACGCTGATGGAACTGCTGGAGGCGAAGCGTTCCACCTCCGCGAGACGGCCGGAGTTGTAGATGAAAAACTGAATTTTTTTGCCGTAATCCTCCGCGAAATGCTCCTGCGTGACCTGAAAGGACTTGTAGACGCCCTCCCGTATGGCGATGCTGGGAACCACCACGATGAACTTGCTCCACCCGTAGTGCTTGTTCAGTTCAAACATGGTTTTGATATAGGTATAGGTCTTGCCCACGCCGGTTTCCATCTCAACGGTCAGATTGTACCGCCCCTCCAGTCGGGAGGAGGGTTCAATCTGATTAGTCCGCTGAATCTTGTTCAGATGTTCCAGGATTACCGCGTCGCTCAGCTCCGGTACCACCGGTTCATTGCGCCAGCAGGAAAAGTCCATTTGATCGATGACCCGCTGCTGGGCGCAATCCGGATTCGCTGTATACATGGGGGCTAGATAGGGCTGTCCGGCAAACACATCCACCACCGCCTTCGCGGCGTCCGCCTGGAATTTCTGGCGCCTGAATTGGAGTTTCATCCCTGACTTTTCTCTTTCCTCAATTTTTTCAAATCCTGCACAACCGATTCAAATTCTTCATAATGCCTGCCGCCGCTGCTGTTATAGGCCCGCTTTTTCAGGATGACGGGCTCCAGGGTTTCAAACGTGCGAATAAAGTATCCGCCTGCCAGGCGGTTGAGAATTTTCAGAGAGTACACGCCGGTATTGACGCCCACGGAAAAGTGCTCGATCCGGGAGAGGAAGTCCGTTGCTTTCTTCCACGCCTCGCTGCTGCGCACAATATGCTCCATGTTTCCCTCGCATTCGGACAGCAGGTCCTTCAGTCCCTGGAACACGTCGTTTTGCAGATGCTGAAAGGCATCTATAGTGGCCTCTTTCTTCTGCCTAGAATTATCCCGCAGCCACTGGTAAAGGGACACAAGAAGAGCCGCCACGGACAGGATCAGCGCTGCCAGATCCATCAGATCACCTTCACTCTCGTATCAGGGGCGTACAGCTTAAAAATCTCAAACACGTTGATCTTTTCCGGACTGCCGGCAAATCCGGCGTCCCGGAATACCGCCCTGCGGGGGCGGCGCTGTGCCAGAGCCCGGACGACGCACTCCGGAATATTCGCATCAAAGCAGGCTACCAGATCGCCGCCGCCGCAGGTGTGCACGGAGCAGCCCTCCAGCCGCTCCGTCTGGCAGGACAGCGAAAGCGGCAGTCCCCACTCCAGCATGCAGCCGAACAGCAGATCCAGATCCGTCCGGTCCGGTTTGATGTTACATACATAGCTCTCCAGCATGGCCTGATCGTACTCTCCGGCGCTGTAGTAGACGTCCGCCATGTTGGAATCGTCCAGCCGGAACACGCGGAAGCCTGTGTCCGGATGGATGCCGTCCTGCGCGGCCTTCCGGATTTGATCCCCCGCCCGGCGGATGCGCTCCTTGCCGATTTCGCAGATGCTCCGATACCCCGCCTTGAAAGCCTCGCTCTCCTCGCCGCAGGGCTCCGCAAGCTGCACCATAATGAACTTCCGCTGGCCGCCGTCTTCCGCGTTGAGCTCCATGACAGCCTGGGCGGTGGTGGAGGAGCCGGAAAAGAAGTCAAGAATGATATCGTCCTTGCCAGCTCCGATCTGAATCAGCCTGCGCAGCAGCTTCACCGGCTTGCTGTAGTCAAAAATGCCCTTGCATTCCGGGAACAGCTCGTCAAGATTCCGCTTGGCCAGAGACGTGTCCCCCGCGAATTTCCTTGTGAACAAGGTGGTTGGGACCAGTCCGTCCTGCACATCCTTCAGATATCTCTTGGCCAGAGGCATGCTGTCCCCCTCGCCCCAAACGATGGCGTTGCTTGCAATCAGCTTCTGGATGGTGGCCTCGCTGTAGGCCCAGAAGCGGTCCTGGGGGCGCTTGATTACCGTCCCGTCGGGCTTGGTAATGGTGTAATCGGCGCTGTAATAGTTGTGGGCGGTGATGGGGTCCGTCTTCCAGGGACCATTGGGGTCGTTGTCCGGGTTGTGATAGGCGTCGGTCTGCTCCCTGGGCAGGAGGTTGCGCAAAAAGCCCTCCCGGTCGTTGATGTTGTTTCTCCGGGTTTTGGCATAGCAGAGGATATACTCGTGGGAGGAGGAGAAGTTGATCGCCGAGTTTTTCCTTGTGTGAACCTTCTCCCAGACGATCTGCGCAATGAAGTTGTATCCGCCGAACACTTCGTCGCAGATTTTTCGCAGGCTTGCCTGCTCGTTGTCGTCTATGCTGATGAGAATCACGCCGTCGGGATGGAGGAGCTCTCTTGCCAGCAGCAGCCGGGGGTATATCATGCTGCACCAATCCGAGTGGAACCGGCCGTTGGCATCCGTATTCCGGAACAGGCGGCTGCCGTCCTCGTCCCGCTCTCCGATCTCCCCGGCATACTCCTCCGCGCTCATGGCATAGTCATCCTGATAGAGGAGATCCCCTCCCGTGTTATAGGGAGGGTCAATATAGATCAGCTTCACCGCGTGCAAATAGCTGCTGAGCATCAGCTTGAGCACGTCCAGATTGTCTCCCTCAAAGTAGAGGTTTTGCGTATGGTCCCAGTCCCGACTTTCCTCCGGACAGGGACGCAGAGTTTTCCGGATGGGTTTATAGGCATCCACAACCGAGGCGCGCTTGCCCACCCAGGTGAATTCATAGACTTCCTCGCCCTCCAGCTCCGTGTCCGACAGCATCTGCTTCAGCAGCCCAAAGTTGACGGCGCGACGGGCGGTGTTTCCGTCCGTCACATCCGTGACGCAGCCGGGGAACAGTCCGGCTAGCTTATCAATATTCCGCCGGATCAAATCCGGCGTCTCAAAACGTGGTTTATCCATCCGCAACTCCTTTTGCAGCCGCTTGGGCGCCGTTCGCCGGTTCGGCTGCCTTTTTCGCCGGATTTCCTTTTCCGGCGGGCGCTCCATCCCCGGCCATGTATAGAAAAACTTCCTCTGCCCATAGTTTAACAAATTTTCAATGGAAACACAAGACGGATTGCAGAAATTGCCGGGGAAGAGGCGCTTGAAGTTTCAGGGAAGAATCACGGAGCGGTTCATTCTTCCCTTTGTCTGCCGTTTCTGAAGCCAGCCGGCTATCAAAACAGACGTTAGAAAATGAAAAAATATAGAGAACATCCCCCGGGCGGGTTGCGGCAGCACAGGC
>OFFE01001284.1_pt1 | contig 18611 bp, 17 predicted proteins | sample 1521371 | NCBI WGS metagenome assembly OFFE01 (sample SAMEA3504131, study PRJEB24116) | mouse gut metagenome | biome: mouse gut; feature: mouse-associated habitat; material: faeces | place: Denmark | collected 2011 | reverse complement strand
CCCCAGCAGCGCGATCAGGACCCCCGCCGCCACCGCCATGGCTACTGCGGCAACCTCCAGCCGGTGTTCCCGGGGCTGCGGCGCGCCCTGGACGGCGGCGATGAGCTCCCCGGTCCGCTCCTCCGCCGTCCTCCCGTCCATAAAGGCCCGCAGCTCCCGCTCCAGGCCCGCCGGGGCCAGATCCAGCAGACAGAGGCGGCAGGTCACCAGTTCCCCGTCCACCTCCGCCGTCAGCACCGCGACGTCCTCCCCTCTCCCGCTGCGCTCTCCCTCCAGGCAGGTGACCATGTCCACCTGCCGGTTCCGGGCCAGATGCTGCCGCCGGTCCCGCTGGCCGGGCTCGTAGTAGCGCACCTCGTAGTCCGACTGCTGGGAGAACTGCTGCAGCAGCTGGGGGATGACGCCCCGGTAGCTCCCCGACTGGACGTCGTAGTACTCCACCGGGTAGGCGTCGGGACAGCCGGCTATATAGACAATAGTTTTTTCCATGGATCTCCTTCCGGATCGGGGCGTTTGGGGGTGGTCCCGGCCGCCGGGGACGGGGAGATCTGGGGCGCCTGCTTCTTGAGGTCGTCCATGGCCGCGCCGGTCTGCTCGGCCCTGCCGTCAAACTCCACCATCAGCTCCCGCAGGACCTCCCGCAGCTGCTGGACCCTGGCGGAGTAGCTCTCCAGCTTCTGGGTCTGGCGCTGGACCTGGATCTTCAGCTCCTCCTGGGACTTCTGCTCCCGGCGGATGCTCTCCTCCCGCAGCCGCTCCGCGTGGCGCTGGGCCTCCAGCAGGGTGGCGAACACCGCCGACTGGTTGGCCTTCAGGGACGCGTTCTCCTCCTGGAGGGTCTCCACCAGGCGCTCCAGCTCCTCAATCCGGCTCTGCGCCCGGGTCTCCTGCTGGGCCATCCGCGTGTCCTTCTCCGTCAGCTTGGCGTCCTTTTCCGCCAGCTTCCGGGAGCTCTCCTCCTCCATGCCCACGATGTAGCGATACACGTCCTCCTTCTTGTAGCCCCAGAGGCCCTTCTTCAACTCGTCCAGCCGCATCATTCCGTTCTCCTTTCCCGCCAAACGCATTCCGTCCGCCGGGACATCCCCAAGGGATGTCCCGGCCACATGCCCCGGGGCATGTCTTTTTTTCTATATATCTATCATGGCTTGCCGGGGCCGCTTCCGCTCTGCCCCTGACTGAAGTTAATCTGCTTGCGCTCGATCTGCCCCCAGCTCCTCTTCCGCTTCTTGTAGCCGTTCAGGGCCGTGACCCGCACCCACGCCATCACAAAACGGAGGCAGGAAACCTCCACTATGCACAGTCCCACGGCCTTGCACACGTCGGTGAACGCCAGCTTCAGGTCAATGGTGTGGACCCTGGCGAAGAAGGCCGTCAGGGAGAGAATCGAGGAGTAGGCCACATAGATGCCCAGATAGAGGAGCATGAAGCGCACATTGAGAATCCCCATCAGCACCGCCAGCGCCGTGGTCAGCACCCCCACCACCTCTATATAGGGTGAGAAGAGCTCGTAGATCAGAAAGTAGATATAGGACACCAGCCCCACCATGCCGTACTTGGTGTCGGTGAGCATCTTCCGGTGCCGGGTCATGCTCTGGAAGAGGCCGATGTGCCACCGCCGGCGCTGCTTGCACAGATCCGACAGCTTCTCCGGCGCCTGGGTCCAGCAGATGGCGTCGGTGGCATAGCGGATGGAGTAGGGCAGGCTGTGCTCCCGGCAGAACACGTGGAGCTTCATCACCAGCTCCATATCCTCGCCCATGGTGGTGGTGTCATAGCCCCCTGCGCCCACCACCACGCTCTTCTTAAAGAGGCCGAAGGCCCCCGAGATGATGATGCTCCCGTTGAACTGGTCAAAGAGAATCCGGGCCGCCAGGAAGGACCTGTCGTACTCCAGCACCTGCATGCAGGGCAGCAGCTTGTTGGGCATCCGATAGCGCACCACCACGCCGTCCTCGATCTCCGCGCCGTTGCAGGGCCGCACCGCCCCGCCCACCGCCACCACCCGGTCGTCCTCCAGCACCGGCCGCACGATCTTCTCCAGAGAGTCCCGCTGGAGCACCGAGTCCGCATCCATGCACAGGAAGTAGGGATACCGGGAAGCGTTGATGCCCATGTTCAGCGCGTCGGCCTTACCGCCGTTGCGCTTCTGAATGAGGGTGATGGGCACCTTCCAGGCCCGGGTCTCATACACCGCCTCCACCCGCTGGCACCGCAGCCGCCGCTGGATCGGTCGGTTGATGCGAAACATCTGGAAGGTGTCCCGGAGGACTTCGGAGGTATTGTCGGTGGACCCGTCGTCCACCACCACAATCTCATAGGTCCGGTAGTCCAGGGCCAGCAGGGAGCGGATCGTGGCCTCGATGGTAACGCCCTCATTGTGGGCCGGCACCACGATGGTCACCGGCACATAGTATTCGCTGTGCAGCTCACTCTTCAGGGCGTTGCGCCGCTTGGCCCCGTACAGAGAAGCGGACCCCACTGTCACGGACAGGAAGAGAAAGCTGGCATAGCCCACCATATACACCGCAAAGAATCCGCCCACCACCTGGAGCGCCGCCTTCAGCACATCTGTCATTCGGCCGCCTCCGTTCTCTCCCGCCGCAGATCCAGCTGGTAGAGCATCATCTCCCGCACGTATCGGTCGCCCCCGGCCACCACGCCGATGAGGTCGCTATAGTCCAGCCCCTGCTGGGCCAGACTGGCCGCCGCGTTGGAGCGGACGTACCAGTTGGAGCTGTAGATGGCCTTTGTCAGCGCGTCCTGCACGTCGCCCCCCTGGTAACCGGCCAGGGAGGAGACAGCCACCGAGGCGTACTCCCAGCTGGCTGGGTCCTTGTCTGCGGCGTAGGACAGCAGGATGGGCCGCGCCTGACTGCTGGGATAACGGCCAAAGTAGCGGATGGCGGCCAGATGCAGCTCCTTGTCCTCCGCCGGGTTGGAGAGAATCTCCATCATCCTTTCCCCGTAGTCCCCTGAGCGGAAGCGCACATAGTTGAGTACCGACAGCTTGGTGGTGACGGAAAAGCTGTCCAGCCGCTCCAGCAGCAGCGCTGTCAGCTGTTCGTGGCTGCCGGTGAAGGAGAGCAGGCCGTCGGTGAGGATCTTCTCATGGAGGAACCGCCCGCCCCGGTCCAGGGCCGCCACCGCCTCCACCACCCGCTCGGGACTGCCGAAGGCGTAGAGGGCCTGGAGGGCGTTCACCCGGCAGTAGAGGCTCTCCTTGCTCATGTACTTCACCATCACATCCTGGATGGCCTCCATGGCCTGATGCCGCCGGAGGGGATGGTGGGAGATGAAGTAGGCAAAGTAGGCGGCCTGGATGTCCTCCCGGTCCCGGTAGATCAGGGCCAGATGGAGAATGACAGGCTGGAGCTCCCGCTGGTACGCCCTGGCGGCCTCCGTGTCCCCCGCCGGGCCCTCCAGCCGGTCCGTCACCATCCGGTCAAAGGCCACCAGATTGCTCACTCGGGAGAGGCTGCGGCGCAGATAGGACAGGTGCCTCCGATCCAGTCCCATCCCCATGCGCAGCCGGGCCAGCTGCCGGTCCATCCGGCGAGCCAGCCGTCTGCCCCTGCCCTCCAGCCGCCGGTCCCGCCGCTTGAGGGAGAGACTGTAGACGGTATTGAAGATGAGCATACTCACGCACACCATACCGTAGCCATACAGCAGCAGTTCACTTCCGCCCAAAGCCCCTCGCCTCCTCTCGCTCGCTTAGCTCTCTCCGTCCAGGCTTGCCCAGTAGTCCCGCAGGATGTAGTAGGACCGTTTGAGCCGCTCGTGGCTGGTGGGGTTCCTCCCCCAGCCCTTCAGGGGAACGGCCTCCATGGGGATGCGGGTCCCCCGGTTCTCCCGGGAGCCCACGCCTGCGTAGATCTCCCGGATGGACAGATTCTCAATGCCGTAGTTCTGGTAGTAGTCGTCGTGGACCTTCATTTCGGAGGGATTGGAGAAGTTGAGCAGCTGCCAGGGCAGCCGCAGCTCCACATAGTCCCCGGCGAAGATGAAGTCCGCCAGGGAGTCGAAGTCCTCCGAGTCCGGGTTGCCGTTGCCGTGGCGCAGCTTTCCTGTCTCGTAGGAGACGCCGCCGGCCCCCTTCTGATCCCTGTCCGGCAGCACCTCCGTCAGCACCAGGGGAAGCTTGATGCGCTCGAATTCCGGGGTGTGCCGGTCCGGATTGTTGATGTAGTAGTCGTCTGCGTAGTACTCCGCCCCGTAGACGGCGGCCAGAACCTCATACCGCTTCTGGACCACCACCCGGCTCTGGTCCTCCCCCCGGATGACCACCAGGAAGTCGGCGGCCCGCTCAAACCCCACCCGGTAGTTCTGGCAGTAGGTGCTGCCGGACTTGGGGGTGACGTCCAGGGGGATGTAGATCGTGTCGTTCTCAGGCTGTAAGCCCGGCTTTTTCACCAGGAAGTAGAGGTACTTCTCGTCGTACTTCATGGAGAGCTCCAAGTCCCCGGAGGAGGCCACCCTGTCCTCCTCCGTCCATTCGGAAATGTCCCCGTCCACATAGCACACGCTCCGCTCCTCCCCGGGGTCAAAGGCCAGCAGGCCAAAGTACTGCTCGTTGGTCTGGCAGTCGCTCCAGTAGGCCGTATTGTCCAGATCCACCGCGTACATGGTGTTCCAGGTCCGCTTGAACCACTCGTCCTGCCACGTAAACACGCAGCTGCCCGCGCACCCGGCGTCCATGATGTCCCGGTAGCAGTCCACCAGAGCCTGACCGTGCTCCTGCTCCGACATGTGGCCCTGGTTGCGGCCGGTGTTGACATCCCGCTGAGCCATGCCCCGGCCGGTGGTGACGCCGTACTCGGTGATGACCACCGGAAGGGTGTGGTGCCGGGCGAGGGCCCGCAGGTAGGCGATGTAGGTGTTGTAGCGGCCCTGACTGTCATAGTAGTCCTCCGGCCGGAGGCAGTCCTCAATGGGCACGCCCTGGAGCTTGGAGATGCGGTACTCCATGCTGGCCCGGGTCTCCTTGCCCATGCGGCGGTCCAGTTCCTCGTCGCTGTACTGCGCCGCCTCCGCCATAATCTCCAGGTAGTCGGGGAAATAGGGATAGACGTGGTAGGAGGCGAACATGCCGGAGCGGTAGTTCTCCGTGGCCAGCACGTGTTCCACGTCCACGCAGGCCAGCTTATATCGGTAGCCTGTCACCGCCGCCGGGTAGACGAAGGGGTCTGTGGTGGGCCAGTTGGAGAAGGCCACCAGCCGCTGCTGCCCGTAGCGCCGGGTCTCGTACTCGATGAGGCTGTCCCCCACCTGGCACAGCAGGGCCTCAAAGGCGGTGGCCTCCGGGGCGGTGTAGAGGTATGTGCCCTGGTAGGAGCGTCTGGCCTCGCTCTTCTGGTTGGTGTAGATCACCAGACTGCTCTCCCACTCCACGCCGATGAGGTACCCGATGACCCACTCCGACACATCCTTCCGATACCGGCCGGAGCCCAAGCCCCGGCCCAGGTACAGGTCCCTGTTCCCGTGGAGGATGTCCGACAGGGTCCGGCAGTCCTCCTGGAGGGTCCACAGGATCTCCTCGTCATAGCCGTCTCGGTGGGAGAACTGCATGTAGTCGTTGACCCAGACGCCGTGGAGCAGGTACAGTGGCTCCTCCCGGCCATGGTTGTAATCATAGAAGGCGTTATAGAACGCGTCGTGGTGGATGGTGTAGACCCGGATGGTGTTGGCCCCCAGCTCCTGGATCTGCGCAAACCAGCGCAGGTAGGTGTCGTAGTCCACGGCAAAGTCGGTGGCCCAGTGGCCGGGGATGCCCGCGCCCATGTCCACCCCCCGTATCTCGAAGGGCTCGTAGACGCCGTTCCGCTCCAGCAGGATGGTCTGGCCGTCCGTCCTGGTGAAGGTCTCCACTGGCCGGTCCGGGGAAACAGTCAGGTTGACGCCGAAGCGGTAGTAAGCAGTATAGGCGGCGAAGCACAGCGCGGCCAGGACGCACACGGCGATAATGAATTTTTTCAACGCCCAGCCTCCCTTTGGCCATCAGTGGCGATACGTCTTGTTCCGGGATGGGTGGGCGTACTGCCGCAGGGCGTGGATATTCTCGTCCAGCCAGTCGCCCCGGGCGCAGATCCACTCCCGCAGCTGCTCCACCGCCTCCCGGTGGCTGCGGAGGTTTCGCTCCGGCGGCGAGAGCCCCTCCCAGTTGGCGATCTCGTCCCCCCAGCGGTCGCTGTTGCGGTCAATGGCCGGCCCCAGCCAGGCCAGGGTCTCGTCGATATAGTTCATGAGATACGCCTCGCTGAGCACGCCCCGCCGCAGCTCCCTGTACCGGGCAATCAGCCGCTCCACAAAGTCCTCGTCCTTGAACATCATAAAGAACCAGGCTCTCTCAACCATCAAGAAGCTCTCCGGCCTCAGCTCCTGCTCCTGGAAGTTGTCACAGGCGTTGTTGAAGTCCCAGACGCACAGCTTGAACTTCCCTCCCACCTCCTTGTAGAGGTAGGTGGAGTAGATGCCCGCGTCACTGTTCTTGGTGAACTCATTGATGAGGAAGTAGTCCACAAAGCTGTCCACGTCCACGCTGCTCTGATAGCCGTACTGTCCGCTGTTGTAGTCAAAGGAGAACAGGGCCTTCTCAAAGGCGGACACGTCCAGCTCGATGCTCTTTTTCAGCTCCTCCGTCAGCTTCCCCTTTCCCGGGTAGCGGATGGCGATATCCTGGGGGATCTGGCCCACCCGCTCCGCGAAGGTGTACACGTCCCGGATCGACTCCAGGTCCTCCTCCGTGGGCCGGTCCACCCGCAGGAGGTAGCCCGTGGCCTCGGCGTTCTTCGCCTCCATCCGCAGGGGCAGGCGGCAGTTGTCCCCGTTGGTGATGGTCTCCACCATCAGGTAGAGGCCCTGGTGCCTGCCGTTGAGCACCAGCTCACAGAAGCGGGCGTTGGGAGCATACTCCATGATTTCCCCAGCAATGTTATACCACATGTAGTTGCGGATGAGGGATTTGTCCAGAATGGGTCCATGGAGGGCCCACTCCCGGTGGGCGGCCATGCCCATCATGGGGTAGTCCAGCGATTCCCCCTCGCCGTCCTTCAGATTCAGCAGGTAGGGCTGCTTGGGGAAGCGCCGGGAGGAGTTGCCCCGGATGCGGAAGTCCCCCGCCGCCTCCAGGGCCGGCGGGTCCGTCAGGTGGTTGTTGGCGTCAACGTTGTCGATCACCGCCACCTGGACAGTGATGACGGGCTGGCCGTCCTCTGCGGCAGTGTGGAGCGTCTGGCCGAATCGGTCCAGCGCACCCTCCCTGACCGCCCCGGGGATCCGCTGTCCGCCGGTGTCAATGACGATCAGGGGCAGATGGGAGCACAGCTCCCGCCCGCCGCAGCCGCAGCCCTCATCCCCCCGGAAGGTCAGGTGCTGGTGAACCCGGGTTTTCTCCTGGGTCTCCGGCTCCAGAGATGCCGCAGCGGCCGCCAGCAGCATCACCGCCAGGGCCGCCAATCCCAGAATCTTGTATTTCATCGCGCCTCCTCTTCCCTGCTCTTCCTGAAAGAGGAAGAATGAAAACCCGCCGGCTCAGCTGCTGATATCGTCGTTCTGCATGACGGTGTTGAAGTACTCGATATTGCCCAGGCCGTAGACCTCGTCGGAGAGCATCCGCCCGGCGGACCGCTTCTTCTCCAGCAGGCGGCGGTTGATCTCATAGATGAACTCCACGCTGGTCTCAGTGGTGTTCTTTACCCGGAGGGCGGCCTTTCTGGAGAAGTACTGGAAGATCAGCGCCTCCACCCGCTCCTCGTTCATGCGCACGGTGCGGATGATGAGCAGGACCCGGTTGTCGTTGCGGATCCGGCCCAGGAGGAGCATCAGCACAAACACGAAGGCGCTGCCCACCGAGGCCGTCAGATAGTCCCCAGCTCCGCAGCAGATGCCCACCACGATGGTCCAGAATATGTACACCGTGTCCCGGGAGTCCTTCACCGCCGTGCGGAACCGGACGATCGACAGGGCGCCCACCATGCCCAGGCTCATGGCCAGATTGTTGCCAATGACGATCATCACCGTGGTGGTGATGACCGTGAGCGCCACCAGGGAGACGTTGAACTTCTTGCTGTAGATGCTCCCGTCGTGGCTGATCCGGTAGGAGAGGAAGATAAAGCAGGCAATCACGCTGGCTACCGCCAGCCGGGTGATGATGTTCTCCAGGGACAGATCGCTGGACTTGCCGAACATCTCAAAGAGCTCTTTTCTCATGGGGATACCTCGCCATAAAAACGCGCTGGGGCGTGTTTAATTCTGGTAGTGCAGTCCCGCGCTCCTGGCGAGACAGTATTTGCTCTGGGTTGTCTCTGAGCGGTTGGCGGCGCTGACCAGATCCTTGATGTAGCTGAGCAGAAAGCCGTTGTACTTCACCTCCAGCACCGCGTTGAAGGGGTCCAGCACCGGGTACCGGAGCAGCTGGGGGGAGAAGATGTCCCAGCTGGCCTCCGTGGCCACGATTTGGCTGTCCAGGGTGATGCGAATCTGGTTCTCCTTGGCGATAAACGCCCTGCGCCGGTACTCCACCACGGCCTTGGGCCGGTAACACCGCGCCTGCATGAGGCCGAAGCACTCGGCGGCAAAGCTGTCGCTGTAGCGGAGCAGGGATCGGCAGTCCCCCAGGATCAGCCGCTCCGCGTCCTCCCGGTTCAGCCGCAGGGACCGCTTCTTCTGGTAGGGCCCCTCCTTCTGCTTCATCTCCAGCATGGCGAAATCGGCGGCCGGGTTGTAGATCCGCAGCCGGATCTTCCGCCGCAGCTCCAGCCCCTCCATCTTGTCCTGGTAGTCCCCGTCGTTAAGTGTGTCGAAGTAGAGGGAGCGAATGGCGTAGCCCTGGGGGCCGTTGTGGGCGTCCTCCAGCATGACGCCGCTGAGCCGGTCGCACAGGCGCTGGCCGTCCACCAGCGTCATCAGATATTTCTTTTCCTGCCGCAGCACCTCTCTCATTCCGCCGGACTCTCCTCCTCCGCTCCGCACCGGGGTCCTCCCCGCCGCTGGGCGGCAGGGCTCCGGGGGCTGATTGTCTGCCGGACATTCCGTTCTCCGGCCTATTATACACCAGGTCTTCATCGGTTGGAAGCTGCTGCGCAAAAATGGTAAAGGCCTGCGAGATTTTTACACGGGCCTCTGAGGGTCCCGTCAGGAGGGCTCCCCCCTGCCGCGCCTTTTCGACAGCTGTTTCTATTTTATTTTATCACGGTTCCGTTCCAGATGCAAGGCCAAGGTTCCCCCGCCTGCGGAAATCCGAGGAGGCGAGCCGTCCCCGCAGCCACCCTGTGGAGCCCCTTACTCGCCCCGGAGCTCTCCTGTATTTTTCCGCTGTGCGCCATTTTCTGGTTGATTTTACCGTTTTTATGTGCTATATATAGTATGAATTTGCGCGGCATTTCCTGTGACGCCCGGTGGGCTCTTACCGCGAAATATTGGGAGGGATGGCTTATGGAGAGCAGAGATTACGAAAATATACTGGGCGCCCTGCCGGACACCGGCGTATACGTCATCCGTGAGGAGGATCGCAGGATCCTCTACTTTAACAAGAAGGTCCGTGAGGTCTCCCCGGAGGTCCGCCTGGGGGACGCCTGTCACGAGATCTGGACCGGCTCCTGCAACTGCTGCCCCCTGCTGACCATCGAGGGCCGCCGGGAGAGCCGGTCCGTCAGCTATAACGCCAGCTACGGCGGGGTGGTGGACGTGTCCGCCTCCAGGGTTCTGTGGGAGGACAGCATCCCCGCCTTTGTCATCACCGTGTCTCCCAGGCCGGACCACGCCGGCTGCACCTACCGGAAAATTCTGCGGGTGGATCTGGCCCAGAACATCTGCGACGTGCTCAAGTCGGACCCCGAGGGCTGGCAGCCGGGCCAGGGCTGTCTCTCCCGTCAGCTGGAGCAGTTCGCCCGGTCCGGCGCCATCCACCCTGAGGACGTGGAGCGCTTTGCCGCCTTTGTCCAGCCCGACCACCTGCGCACTCTGCCCCGGACCGGCCGGGAGACCCTCCATCTCATCTACCGCCGCCGCGCGGACAGCGGGTACCGCTGGAACCTGATGGAGGTGATCCCAGACCTGTCCGGCGGTGAGATCCGCTACGCCATCCTCTGCGTCAAGGACGTCCACAATGTGCTCCGGGAGGGCCTGGAGCGGGAGGGGGGCAGCGTGCGCAGCCAGGAGCTGATCCGCACCCTGGGGGAGCGGAATTTCAGTATCTACACCATTGATCTCAACGACGGCGCCGCAGACCCCATCCGGGTGGACGGCCAGATGCGGGAGGGCATGTCCCCCCTGGCCCTGCCCTGGAGTGAGCTGATGCGCTTTCATATCCAGGACCGCCTCCACGGGGCCTATCAGGCGGAATTTCAGCGCCGCTTCTCCCTGGAGGGCCTGCGCCGCGCCAGGGACGAGGGGCGGCAGAAGACGGAGCTCCTGTGCCAGTGGCGCAGCGCGGAGGACTACCGCTACATCTCCGTGACCGCCTACTTCGGCCAGGGTCCCAAGGCCAGCGACTACACGGTCCTGGCGCTTCAGGACGTGGATAAGCAGATGCGCCGGGAGCTGGCCCACTCCATGCGGGACATGCAGATGGCGGCCGTCCTCCGGTCCCGGTTCAAGATGATGAACATCGTGGATCTGGAGAGCGGCCAGTGTGAGCGGGTCAGTCTCGCCCAGCCCGCCGAGAGCTCCCAGACCGGCGACTACGCACAGTACATACAGACTGCCCTGTCCGCCCATGTCCATCCGGCGGACCGTGACAACTTCTGGGCCCGGCTGTCCCTGGAGCACCTGCGGGAACGGGCGGAGACCATCGAGGACTACGGGGAGGAGGTCTGCCAGTACCGCCTCCTGGGCCAGCCGGTGCGCTGGATCGAGCTGCGCGTCATCTACAGCCGGCAGGATGAGCGGGTGATGGTCAACATCCTTGGGCAGGACATCACCCGGGAGAAGCAGCAGGAGGCCAGCCAGCTCCAGACCCTGGAGGACCGGGCCCACATCATCAGCAGCCTGAGCAGCCTCTTCTTCTCCACCTACTACATCGACCTGGAGCACGACTCCTTCCGGGCCGTGATCCAGCTGCGGCGGGTGGAGGATGTGCTGGGCGAGGAGGTCAACTTTACTGCGGCCCTGCAAATCTACGCCAACCACTTTATCCACCCCGACGACAGGGCGGAGTACCTGCGGGTGATGGACCTGCGGAATCTGCGGGAGAATCTGCGCTGGTGGCAGCCCTGCGTGGCGGTGGAGTTCCGCAAGCTGCCCGACGACGCCGGCTCCGACAACTGCGGCTGGGTCCGGGCCACCGCCGTGCTGGCCCAGACCGGCCCGGACGACATGCCCAGAACCGTGGTCTACGCCGCCCAGGACATCTCCGCCAACCGGCACGAGCGATAAGGGGGCTCAATGATGGATAAGATATTGGTGATTGATGACAGCGCCGTCCAGGGGGAGTTTCTGAGCTCCATCCTCAAGGGTGATTACGATGTAACCGTCTGCCAGTCCGCGGCGGAAGGTCTCCGGGCGGCCAACGAGGGGGACTACTCCCTGATCCTGCTGGATGTCATCATGCCGGAGATGGACGGCTTTATGCTCCTCCGGGAGCTGAAGTCCACGGAGCTGACCCGCCACATCCCGGTCATCCTGCTCACCAGTCTGGCCGACGTGCAGTACGAGGAGCGCGGGCTTCTTCTGGGGGCGGTGGACTACGTGGCCAAGCCCTTCAGCCCAGTGATTATCAGGGCCCGGGTGTACACCCACATCCAGCTCTACCACTACCAGAGCAAATTCCGGCAGCAGGCCATGGTGGACGACCTGACGGGCGTGGCCAACCGGCGGCGCTACGAGGGCGAGAGTCTGGCCAAGTGGCGGGAGGCCATGCGCTTCTCCCTCCCCTTCTCCGTGTGCATGTTTGACATCGACAAGTTCAAGCTCTACAACGACACCTTTGGCCATCAGGCCGGGGACAAGGTCATCGCCGCCGTGGCCCAGACCGTGTCCTCCTACTTCCACCGCGCCACGGACCTCTTTGCCCGGTACGGCGGGGAGGAGTTTGTTGCCGTCTTTGTGGGCAACGACGGCCAGTCCGCCTTCGAGTTCCTCAAGACCGTGCGGCAGGCGGTGGAGGACCTCCACATCCCCCACAACTCCCCGGTCTGCCAGTGGGTCACCATCAGCGTGGGCGGCGCCAGCGTCGTGCCCAAGTCCGGGGACAGCTACGACACCTACCTGAAGCTGGCGGACGCCATGCTCTACGACGCCAAGCGCCTGGGCCGCAACCAGGTGGTGTGGTCCAACGCCGGCATGGAGCCGTGGCTGGAGAAGTGAGCGGGGCAGAGAAAATATGGATAATACAGAGAGGGTGTAAAGCCGCCGCTTCACACCCTCTCTCGTTTCCCTGGTCTTTCAGACCTTTGGCCGGTACCGCATGCTGGAGACCGTATATACGGTGATAAAGGCGTCCGGGTCCAGCTGATTGATGAACTGCATCAGCTTCTGATACTCGTTTTTGTCCACAATAGCGATAATCTCCCGCTGGGGCTTCAAGGTGTAGGCTCCCAAGGCCTCGTAGACCGTGGCGCCGCTGTGGAGCTCCCGGAGGATGAACGCCCGCAGCTTCTCCTCCTCCCTCGTGATGATGCACACACGGCGCTTGACGCTCTGTCCGAAGATGAAGTAATCCAGAACAATGCCGTTGAAGTAGGTACCCAGAATACTGAGCACCACGGTCTTGGAGTCGTAGACCAGCGCCGAGGACAGGGCGATAATCATCCCGGACACGGACATGGCCTTCCCCAGGTCGATGTGCAGGTACTTGTTGAGCATCTTTGCCACGATGTCCAGACCGCCGGAGGAGGCGTTGCGGTTAAAGAGGATGCTCAGGCCCACGCTGACCACCAGTATGTAGCAGATCACATCCAGCTCCGGGCTGTCCGTCAGGGACTGGTAGTTCGGGAACACCCGCTCCAGAATGCCCAGAAATACGGGCAGCAGTATGCTCGTATACACGGTCTTGACGCCGAACGCGTTGCCGCAGGTGGCAAAGCCCGCCAGCAGCAGCGCCACATTCAGGATCATGGTGATGGAGGATATGGGCAGGGGGATGAAGTTGGCCAGAACGATGGCTGCGCCGGAGATGCTGCTGACCGCAGCGTGGCTGGGTACGAGAAAGAAAAATACCGCCGCCGATATGATGGCAATGGCGGCCGTCAGAATGGCCGCTTCCCGGGCCAGCTCACGCCAGGACGGGCAGGCCGTTTTGATCTTTTCCATAGTAGTATACCTCGTGTTGTCTTCACAGCGTATTCTCTCCAGTCCCCCGAAAGGGCCCGGACCAACGTGCCAGCGAATCGCCCCGGTTCCAAGGCCTGCGCGCCATTCTCGCGCCTGCCTTTTTCTATATTAATACATTTATTATGAAGTTGCAAGAGCCTGTCCTGTACGCTCAGGGAAATCAATTTTGAAGAATAGTACAAATATCCGAGGGATTCAGGAAACAGTTAAACATAATTTGCGAAAGAGGACGTTTAGAATTTGAATCAGCCTTCCCCGTCATAGGGCTGCGCGTCCTCTCCGTATTCCAGGCGGTAGCTGTCAATCAGGCCGTTTACATTGTAGGTAACAAAGATCCGGATCTGGCCGTCTTCCGTCCAGAAGTCAAGGCCGCAAGAATCGCTGTGAATGATCGCCGCGCACGCCGCCTGTTTCGGCATTTCCTTCGTGTTGACTTCCTCATAGGGGGAGATCCCGAAATAGCCGCCGTTCTTCGTGTAGAGATCCGCGCTGCTGTCTTCGTCACAAACAAGCTGCTGCGTTTTGTCGATGCGGTCACGGGAAACAGGGTTCTTGTAGCCGTCCGCCGCGCTGTACCATTTCACCGTGCCCCAGCCGGGCTTCACGGCCTGGCGGTACGCTTCAGTCTTTCTTGCCAGCCGGAAAACCGGAATACTGACTACATCGGTCACGATATAGCGAACTTCGTTTTGCTTTTTCATGGTGAATCCCCCTTTTAGGTATAAAAAAATTAGCTTGCTGGTAGCAAGCTAACTGGTGCTTGTTCCCTGCAAACTAATAGTAATGGCTGCCCCGTCCCTCCTCCCCCAAAATTATAGTTGTATTTCCTGCAAATCAGTGGTACAATAAAAAAGATAATCCGCGAACCACGTATCAAAGGAGTGTATACGAACTATGGGCGAGAACAAAGAGTACATGACCCACCCCGACGAGCTGGGGTGCATCCACATTTCCGAGGACGTGCTGGCCTCCATTGCTGCCGGCGCTGTGGCCGAGGTGGAGGGCATCAGCGGCCTGATGAACGTGGCCGCCAAGTCCGGCGTCAAGGGCGTCCGTCTGGCCGTGGACGAGGACGGGGCGGTTGTGGATCTGTATGTCATGATCCGCTACGGCTACGCCATCCCCGAGGTGGCGGACAAGCTCCAGAGCGCCGTCTCCGGCGCCGTCGAGTCCATGACCGGCTTTGAGGTCAAGGCTGTGAACGTCCACGTGGGCGGCGTCTGCTTCCAGTAACGGCCTGACCTGTGTGTTTGAGAGAGAAAAGGATCATCCATGATTAGAAACGTCGCCAGAGAGATTGCCATGCACCTCTCCTATGAATTGAGCTTTACCGATCTGAGTGCCGGGGAGCTGCTGGACCAGCGCTTAAGCAGCTCTCACTTCGGCGCACTCGCGCCGGAGTACGAGGTCTACGGCGAGGTGCCCGGTCCCAGCCAGCGGGACTACATCCGCAAGCTGGTAAACGGCATTGCCGTCCACGGCTACGAGCTGGACCAGTACATTGAGAAGTACGCCAAGGGCTGGCGGTTCGAGCGCATCCCCCTGGTGGCGGGGGCCATCATGCGTCTGGCCATGTACGAGATCCTCTACATGCCGGAGATCCCCAACGGCGCGGCCATCAACGAGGCAGTCGAGATTGCCAAGAAGTACGAGAGCACGGAGGTAGTCCGCTTTATCAACGGCATTCTGGGCTCCTTTGTCCGGGGCGAGGCGGCGGACTCCGTCGGCTCCGCAGGCAACCCGTCTCCGGCAGCGGCGGACGGGGAATAGACGAGCCAAAAGGGCGCACTGCTGTGCGCCCTTTAGCCTGTTAAGAACACGGAAGAAAGAGGAGGCGAGGCTGTGGAGCGGCATGTGTACGGTGTAGGAGAGCTCAACGGACTGATTAAAACGGTGCTGGACAGCATCCCCCAGCTGGGGAATGTGTGCGTCCGCGGGGAGATCTCCAATTACAAATACTACCCCTCCTCCGGTCACCACTACTTCAGCCTGAAGGACAACGAGGGAGCCATCCGGTGCGTCATGTTCAAGGGTCAGGCCAGATATCTCCGGTTCCGTCCGGAGAACGGGATGCAGGTGCTGGCTGTGGGCCGGGTGAGCGTATTCCCCCGGGACGGGGCCTATCAGCTCTACTGCGAGGTTCTCAGCCCCGAGGGCGTGGGAGATCTCCACGTGGCCTTTGAGCAGCTCAAGGAGAAGCTGTGGAAGGAGGGGCTCTTCGACGAGACGCACAAAAAGCCCCTGCCCCCCTATCCCCGGACCATCGCCCTGGTCACCTCCGGCGTGGGGGCGGCGGTGCGGGACATGATCCGCATTCTGGGCCGCCGCTATCCCCTGGCCAAGGTGAAGGTGCTGCCCATCCGGGTCCAGGGACAGGAGGCCCCGGCGGAGATCGTGGGGGCCCTGCGCTACGCCAACAAGTACCGTGTGGCGGACCTTATCATCACAGGCCGGGGCGGCGGGTCCATTGAGGACCTGTGGGCCTTTAACGACGAGCGGGTGGCCCGAGCCATCTTCGCCTCGGAGATCCCGGTCATCTCCGCCGTGGGCCACGAGCCGGACGTGACCATTGCCGACTATGTGGCCGATCTTCGGGCGGCGACGCCTTCTAACGGAGCGGAGCTGGCGGTTCCGAATCAAGAGGAGGAAACGGCGCGGCTGAACCAGATGACAGACCGGCTTGTGCGGGCGCAGCGGCGCTTGCTGAAATTGGCTGGGCAGGAGCTGAATCGATTGCAAAACAGCCGGGTACTGCGCAATGCTATGTCTCCGGTTGAGGATGGAAAGCTGCTGGTGGACGAATTGCGCCGCCGCATGAGCCTGGCCCTTCAAAGAAAAGCCAATGAGAATCGGCAGAGGTTGGACGTTGAGCGAAGGCGAATGCCTTTGGCATTGAAGGGACAGCTGAGCCGGCGGCGCGGGACCTTAAGTCGTTTAGCGGCGGGGCTGGATGCGATGAGCCCGCTGAAGGTGCTGGGCCGGGGGTATGCCATCGGCCGTCGGGACGGATGCACAGTGACCTCAGTTGAACAGGTGGAGCTGGGAGATGACATGGAGGTGCTGGTGTCCGACGGGGTGCTGAACTGTGTGATAAACGGAAAGGAGGAGCGGTCATGGCAGTAAAAAGGCTGTCTTTCGAGGAGGCCATGGGCCGTTTAGAGGCCATTGTGGAGCAGCTGGAGCGGGGAGAATGCGGCCTGGACCAATCTTTAAAATTATTTGAGGAGGGGGCCAAGCTGGCTGGCCAGTGCGAGGAGCTTCTGAATAAGGCGGAGCAGAGGGTGACAATGCTGCTGGCCGACGACCGGGAAGCGCCGTTTGAAGGGGACGATTGATATGGAATTTCAGCAGGAATATCAGGCGGGACTGTCTCTGATAGAAAAAGAGCTGAGCGGCTGCTTTATAGAAACGGGATGTAGTGAAAGACTGTGGGAGTCCATGCGGTACAGCCTGCTGGCAGGGGGAAAGCGTATCCGCCCAATCCTGACGCTGAAGTTCTGCCAGGCCGTATGCGGTGAAATGGAACCAGCTTTAGACTATGCCTGTGCAGTGGAAATGCTTCACACCTATTCCCTGATCCATGACGATATGCCTTGCATGGATAACGATGATTTGCGGCGGGGCAAGCCCACGTGTCACAGGAAATACGGTGAGTGGCTGGCGTTGTTGGCGGGAGACGCATTGCAGACAGCGGCGTTTGAACGCATTGCAGGATCACGGCGAACCAGCGCAGAGGCCAATGGCCGCGCCTGTGGTGTGCTGGCCGGGGCGGCTGGCGCCGGCGGGATGTGCGCGGGACAATATCTGGACATGGTGGACGAGGGCCGGACGCGAAATTTGGAGCAGTTGATTCAGGTTCACACGCTGAAAACCTCGGCACTGCTGAAGGCAGCCTGCCTGCTGGGGCTGACGGCCTCATCCAAGGAGCCGTCGGCGGAGCAGTGGGCGGCGGCGGAGCGCTACGCGCAGGAGCTGGGATTGGCGTTTCAAATTAGAGATGATATGCTGGATGTTCAGTCTACCACGGAGGAGCTGGGAAAGCCGGTAGGGTCGGATACGGACAATGGAAAGGTTACATTTGCCACCATTTACAGCTTGGAGGAATGTGCTCGGCTGGTAGAGGAGCATACTCGATTGGCTGAGGAGAGCGTTGCGGGAGCTTTTGAAGATGGAGAATTCCTTTGTCTGCTGGCAAAGTCGCTGGCGTTCCGAAAAAAATAATGCAGGGAGCGAAGGGACATGGTAAACAAGATTCTGCTGATCGCAGTGGCGGCCTGGGCGATTGCGCAGGTGCTGAAGCTTTTGATCTCCGTGGCGGTTTACCGAAAATTTGATATTAACTATTTGATCACCAGCGGCGGGATGCCAAGCTCTCACTCGGCGCTGGTGTGCGCCTGCGCCACCGCCGCCGCATTTGAAGCCGGTCTGAGTTCGCCGGTGTTTGCGGTCGCGGCGGTGCTGGCTTTCATTGTTATGTACGATGCTGCCAATGTTCGACGGGAGACGGGAGAGCAGGCAAAGGTGCTCAACTATATTATGCGTAACTGGAACGAGGTCAAGCCCGAGGAGTTTGAGGATGAGTTGAAGGAACTCATCGGGCACACGCCTTTTCAGGTCGCCATGGGCGGCATCCTGGGCGTTGCGGTGGGCATTGCGGGCGGTCTGGCTTTTGGATAGCCGAGATGACATTTTCATGAACGGCAATACAAATAGGAAGGGGAGCGTCCATGGTTCCAGAGCGCTTGAATGAAATCACGGATTTACAGGCCAGACTGCTGTGTGACCAGCTGCGTGAGAAAATTGTGGACAGCGTTTCCCAGACTGGAGGCCACTTGGCGTCCAGCTTAGGCGTAGTTGAGGCCACAGTGGCGGTCCATCGGGTGTTCGACCTGGAGACCGACCGGCTGGTATTTGACGTGGGACACCAGTGCTACGCCCATAAAATATTGACTCAGCGGGGCGGACAGATGAACAGTCTGCGCAAGCTGGGGGGGCTGTCCGGTTTTCCAAAGCCGCGGGAGCACCGGGCGGATGCGTTTATTGCGGGGCACGCCTCCAACGCGGTGTCCGTAGCCCTGGGAATGGCGCGGGCCAGAACCAGGAATGCAGAGACCTACAGCGTGTTGGCCATGCTGGGCGATGGAGCCATGACCGGAGGATTGGCGTATGAGGGCCTGTCGGATGCAGGCCAGAGCGGAGAACAGCTGGTGGTGATCCTCAACGACAACGGAATGTCGATCACTAAAAACGTGGGGGGGATGGCGCAGCATTTGGCGCAGCAGCGGCTGAAGCCTCAGTATTTGCAATTCAAGAAGTTTTATCGAAGGGCGACTGGCCGAACT
>OFFE01001279.1_pt1 | contig 18646 bp, 18 predicted proteins | sample 1521371 | NCBI WGS metagenome assembly OFFE01 (sample SAMEA3504131, study PRJEB24116) | mouse gut metagenome | biome: mouse gut; feature: mouse-associated habitat; material: faeces | place: Denmark | collected 2011 | reverse complement strand
GGGGCCAACCAAAGTCGCCGGAGCCGACTTCGGCAGGCCGACAATTTTTATTTTGGGGCCGGGTCCTAATCGGAGAAAGGAGCAAAACAATGATGAAATGGAAGGTAATGCTACCCAAGGGAAAATCTCTTTGGCTGGAGAGCGACACCCCCCATGAAGCCTTAGAAAAACTGGGCTATGACAAGTATGCGTTGATGGATGTACGAATCATTCCCAAACGCGAACTTCCCCGCAAGATCAACTGGATTGTAGAGACGGAGCTGTAGCCGGTCAAGGGGAGCTACAGCGAAAAGACGATTGCTTTCCGATGCTTTGCGCCGGGGAAACACAAGGGCTATCACATGGGAACTACCTCCTGCCCTATGTCCCGGCACAGAGTGCTGACATATCCGCAAAACAGAGAGCGACAGCCTGGTTACGCCGGTCAGCGCCGCAGCGGCGGCAGATTGTGTTACAATGACGGGGCCCAGCCGGAAACGGCGGGGCCCCATACTGTTTAAGGTCAGAAACTTTGAACCAACGGAGGATTTGGTGGGCTATGACGAAAAAACAACACTACATGACGTGGGAGGAGCGCTGTCAGCTGGAGGCGCTTCTGGGGGAAAAGGTCCCCGTGGCAAAGATTGCAAAGCGGCTGGGCTTCTGCCGTCAGACAATCTATGACGAGATCAAACGGGGCACATACATCCACACCTGCGCCTACTGGGACGAAGAGCGGTATTCGGCAGAAAAGGGACAGCAAATCCACAACCGCAACCAGACCGCCAAGGGGAAACCGCTGAAGATCGGGAACGACCGGAAATTTGCAGATTTCCTGGAAAAGAAAATGCTTGGGGTCCAGGAGGACGGGACAGTTGACAAACGCAAGCGGTGTTCCCCAGCGGCGGCGTTGGCGTTGGCCAAGCGAGAAGAATTCCATACCACCGTCTGCGTCAGCACCCTGTACAGTTACATAGAGAAGCGGGTCTTCCTCCATCTGACCAACAAGGACCTGTGGGAAAAGGGGAAGAAAAAGAAACGGGGATACAAGCCGGTCCAGCGAGTAGCCCACCCGAAACTGCCGTCTATCTCCACCAGGCCGGAGGAGATCAATCAGCGGGAGGAAAAAGGGCATTGGGAAATTGACCTGGTCGTCGGGAAGGACGGGAGCAGGCCCGTACTGCTGACCATGGTCGAGCGGAGCACGAGAAAGCCGCTTCTCTTCAAGCTCCCGGACAAACGGGCGGAGACAGTGCGCAAGATCTTTGACGTGCTGGAGCGCAAAATGGGGAAGCGGCAGTTCCGGGAGACGTTCAAGACCATCACCACGGACAATGGCTCTGAATTTCTGGAGTATGACAAACTGGTGAAGTCGGTCCACGGCGGGGAGCGGTTCCGGGTCTACTACTGCCACAGCTATTCCGCCTGGGAGAAGGGGAGCAATGAGAACATGAACCGGATGATCCGCCGCTGGTTCCCCAAAGGGACTGACTTCTCAAGGGTGCCAAAAAAAGAGATAGCGGCCCTCCAGGACTGGATGGACCACTATCCACGAAAAATATTAGGCTGGAAATGTCCGGCAGAAATCGGATTATAACACAACAACTCAGCTCCAGGGCGCAGATCAACAGCGGCAGCAAATCCGCAGCGTGTTACAATCACCAGACAGACCACTCTTTCCGGGGCAGTTCTCTCCGGCTATAGCTGTTGAACATCTTCCAGAGGGGCGGAGAGAAAATGCGCTTGGTGTCCAGGACAGGCAGGCCCAGGGCGTAGAGGTCCGCGATCTGCTTCGTGTGCTCATCCACCCCCACCCGGCGGCGGATACGCCGGGCCACCACGCAGAACGGCACCAGGGACCGGCGCACCACATAGAAGTTCTGCGCGAGGCGGCGCAGGGTCACGTCCATGTCTTCGTAGGACTGGGAGAACACGTCCACTGACACCCGGTAATGGCGGTGGTACTTATAGAAATAGACCGCCTCTTGGGGGAAGGATTTGAAGTTGCGGTTGTTATACTCGATGCCCGCCTCGTCGATGATGACCTTCGCGTCCTCTATCATGTAGTGGCCGATGTCCTCACGGGCGTTGAGCACATAGGCCCCGGTAATGGGGACGTTGCTGTATACGTCAATGCGGCGCTTGAGGTATCTGCTGTTGAGCAGGGCCCTGGTCACCGGGTTCTGGTGCCTCCGGCAGAAGCGGATCAGCACATTTTCGTGGAGGGCCCAGCGGGTCAGATAGGCGGCGAAGGTGGTCTTGCCGGAGCCGGGGACGCCGAAATAGACGTTGAGTACATGGGGATGCTGCGGGCAGAGGAAGGAGCGCAGGAACAGGGGCAGGTAGCACATCACCACCAGAAACAACAGCGCCATAGGACAGACCTCCTTACAATCTCAGGAACCGCTTGAAGAGCAAAACACCGGTCCCGATGAAACCTAGCACCACACATAACAGAAGCATCGGATTAGCGGCGATGGTTGCCGCCACAGTGCCGGTCCAGTCCAGGACGGTAGAAAAAACGGCGGTGATCTTCTCCAACAAGGAGCCCATAGTCATATCAGACGGGGCTTTGATCGGTTCTCTTTTAGTCTCGCCGCAGGTGGAGCAGGTGTAATGGATCTCCGTCTCTGTGCGGCTGGTCTCCGCCCAGGCATGGCCGGAGCCAAGAGCCGGGAGATTCTCCGACCTGGAGAAGCCGCACCGGGAGCAGGTATAAGCGGTAGAGCCTGGAGCGGTACAAGTAGGGTCCGTATGACCGGACTGCGCCCAATCATGGTCCAGGGCAGAGAGGGATTCTGTTTTCGTCTCATGACAGGTGGAGCACCTGTAATCAGCAGAGCCGGAGGCGGTGCAGGTGGGCTCCGTGCGGGCAGTCTCGGTCCAGGTGTGGTCCTCTGCAAGTTTGGGAATCGTCTCTGTTTTCGTCTCATCACAGCGGGAACAGTCATAATGGATGGAGCCCGGAGTGGTACAGGTGGCATTTTTCCGACTGGTCTCCTGCCAATCATGGTCCAGGGCCGGGGAGGTCTCCTGTTTGACCTCTCCACAACGGGAACAGGTGTAGCCGGTCCTGCCGGGCGTGGTACAGGTGGCGGCGGTTTGGCCGGAGACGGTCCAAATGTGGCTGGTGCCAAACTGGGGGATGGTCTCCGTTTTAGTCTCGCTACAGCGGGTGCAGGTGTAAAGGATGGACCCAGCGGTCAGACAGGAGGCGGGGGTACGGCTGGTCTCATCCCATGCGTGGTCCAGAGCGGCTAAGGGTTCTGATTTGGTCTCATTACAGACGAAGCAGGTATAATTGACGGTTCCAGCGGTGGTGCAGGTGGCTGAAGTGCGGGAGGTTTCGGTCCAGGTGTGATCTTCTGCGAGCGGGGGCCTCTCTGAAGTTGCTTCTCTTCCACAGCGCAAACAAACTGAATCAATAAAACCTGGAGCAGTACAAGTTGCATCTTTGCGATCAGTCACCTGCCAATCGTGACCCAAAGCGGCTAAGGGTTCTGATTTGGTCTCATTACAGACGGAGCAGGTATAATTGACGGTTCCAGCGGCGGTGCAGGTGGCCGGAATACGGGAAGCTTCCAGCCAACTGTGGCGAGGAGCATAACTTTCCCCACAATTAGGGCATACCACTCGATAACCATGGCAATAATCCGTATTGGGCTCAAACGGGATAGATGTTCCACATATACTGCAAGGCATTGTCATATCTGCCGCAAGCACAGAAAATGTCAGCATCGTTAACGCGAACCAAAAGAAAACCGGAAAACGTAAACGATTCAGTATTTTCACAAAAAGAACCTCCTAAACAAACGTTCAGGGGGAGGGGGCGCGACTTCGTTCGCGCGCCCCCTCCCCCTCCGGGCTTACACTCTCAACAGGCGGCTGAAGAGGGTGATCCCAATCCCGATGAAGGTGAAGACGATGGGGATCAGGAACAGCGGATTGGCGACGACGATCTCGGCAACCGAGCCCATCCAGCCAGTAGCGGCGGTGAAGACCTCCGTAATGATGGACAGCAGGCTCGCCATCGTCATGGTGCCGGCACCCGAGGTTTCAGCGAGAGCAACGGGCATGATGATTCTCCTTTCTTAGTGAAGTATATCTTTGACCACCTTGACCGCGAGGATCAGGCAGACAAGACCAAATAAGTAGACGATAGGTTCAGAGGCCAGGAAGGTGGCGACTGCCTCCAGCATCCCGGCGGAGTAGGCGATCATGGCTTCCATCAGGAGATGACACCTCCGAGCAGTTTCATCAGGCAGAAGAGCAGGATGCCAAACAGAAACACGCCTGCCAGCCATTCATAGTCCACTCCGGCGGCACCGGGAGCGACGGTCTCCACGAGATATTGGTGGGTTTCATCGCCCACAGTCTCTGTGATAACGCTGGTGGTGGTAATGGGGGTATACTCTCCGAAAACGGACGTCACCAGGGCCTTGAGGCCGTCCAGGACTTCCACGGGGGCCTCGCTGGGGCGCAGGTCCTCCACGTACCAGACCGGCGCGGTCTCAGGGATGGATACGGCCGGAGCATTTAACGCCTGGTCCGCAGGATCAGCCGTGTCACCCAGTCCGTCAGACGGAGCTTCAGGCGCTTCCACAGCCGCCGGAGGCGGTACGGGGTCCGGGGTGAGCAGTTTACCGGACGAGGACCATACCCGGCCATCGGCATCAATATAACTGCCCACAGGATACTTATCATCAGCAGGATCAGCATCCAGCCGATCCGGAGCGGGATCACCATGTTCTGCACCTGCACTTTCAATGGATTCTTGGGCGGGATGTTCTGCCGCCCAGTCGGCGAGGGCCGCTTGATAGGCGCTGTCGCTGTCGAACATCCAGCGGGCGGGGACGCTCTCCTCTGCCGCCTGAGCGGTGGCCGAGAGCAGGCAGAGGGTCAGAAAGACCGCGAGCAGTTTTTTCAAAATTCATCATTCCTCCGTTCCTTGGAAATGCGCGGGCGGTTCGTGGAGCTGGTACGGGAGCTATATCCGGGACCGCCTCCGAAGCCGAAGATCAGACGGACGATCAAGATGGAGATGGACGCGAGGGTCACGCCCAGCCACATCTGACCGAAGGTGAAGCTGAAGCCGGGGACGTAGATGCCGAACAGGGACCAGAGGCCGTCCATCAGGGCCTTGCCCAAAGAAGCGGTGGTTTCAAACATGGGGCGGACCTCCCTTCTACTTAAGAAACAGTCTTAACAAGGCGAGCAGGACGAAGATCGTCACACCAGCGACCAGGACCGTCATGACCTCCGTTGGGAGCCACGTCCAAAGGACACCCAATGCCTCGCCAAAGGAACCGAACAAGTCCACCAGCTGGGAGAGCCGGTCCAGAACACCGGTGACCAGGGAGATGAGGCCATCCAGGATACCGTCCAGGATGGAGCCCAGGAGCTTGAGCAGTGCGCCGACGGTAGAGCCCAGGAAATCGCCCAGCTTTTGCAGGAGCTTGGCAAGCCAGCCGTCCTCCTCTCCGGGATCGTCCGGGTCAGAGGGTGTGCTGGGGGAAGCGGGCGGGCCGGTGCCGTCCGTGTCCTTGTACTCCTCGCCGCAGACGGAACAACGGTAGATTGTGAAGCCCTGGGTCAGAACGTTGCCATTCTCATCATAGCTGGTCTGGGTGGTCTGTTTGACCTCCCAGGTATGGCCTACTTTCGGCAAGGTCTCCGTCTTTGTCTTTTCGCACTTCGTGCAGGTGGATGTGACAGTGCCGGGGAGCGTACAGGTGGCATCCGTGCGCTTGGTCTCCTCCCAATTGTGCTTGCAGGTGTCCGGGTCCACGTCGTCGCCGGGTTTACTGGGGCGTTCCGGCTTGGCGTCCGTGTCCACGTCCGGCAGGGAGCCGACGGGGGCGAACTGGAAACCCAGGGCGGTCACGGTTTTACTGCCGTCGTAGACCATGGCGGTGACGTCCACCCAGTTGTTGCCGTCATAAATCTGGGGCTGTCCGCCGGTGTGGTCTGAGTGGAGGGGGATGTAAAAGAAACCCTTGGAGGGATTGGAGGGCCGCACGCCGCCGATACGGCAGGTGGTCACGTTGACGTTACTCTGGACATAGATCGTCCCGGTGGTGAGCTTGTCCGGCAGGGCAAGGACCTTGTTGGTGTCATAGGGAGCGCTGGAGGGGGTGTAGACCCCGGTGGAGGACAGGGAGCCGGTGGTCACCCGGAGTTCGTCCAGGTAGACGGTGCCGGAGGATTTGATGTAGAACTTATCCGCCGCGGGCCGGGTGAAGGAGCCGGAGCCTACCAGGTCACCATTCACGAAATAATAGATGTTGTTGCCGGAGAGGGTGATCCGCATGGACACCCACTGGCTGCGGTAGCTGTCGTAGGAGAAATTCGCGTGGACATATTGGGACGGGGTCCAGCGGTATTCTTTTTCGGTGTAGTGGCGAATTGTTCCATAGTGAGAATATGTATTACGACCAAATCCTTCTGAAATCCAGCGTGTAATATAATACCCTCTAAATGCAGTGGACGAATATAATGAAGGCACACCAGATGTATTGACCCACCCATACCGCGCAGACGATTCATCAACATAATTTGGGGAATCGTATCGAGCTGGGACATCCATCTGAGATTTATGAGAAGACGAAAAAGGTGTTGGTACACAATCCGGCGATAAATATGGACTTATTTCAGAATAATCATAATATTTTTCGGCACTAAACGTCTTAGTCAAAGAAATCAGACTCTTATTTCCATATGCTGTTGTGGATGTTATCGCCTGTCCATGGTCTGAATAGATATCTTGACCTGTCCATTTCCTAGTTCCAGGGATTCTCTGAAAAATATTCGTATTTCCAAAGTAAACACCAAGGCTTGCAATATCGCTGTAGTGGACCCGGAAATCGAAGGAGAGATCATTATACCCGGACAGGCCGGGAATCGTCACGCCAGCGGCGGAACCGTTGGGCAAAGCCACCGCCTTGCCGAATGCTCCACTGTCCACGTAGTTGGTGGAGCGGTTCTCGGAGTAGAAGGTGCGGTTGAAGCTGGAACTGTCCGTGTAATCACCGTCGAAATGCTGGAGGCTCAGGGTGTTAGGGTCGTCTGTGACCAGCTCGTAATTCGCCACGTCATACCCCACGTCCAGTCCGGCGATCTCAGCCGCTGTCAGATCGGCGCTGTTGCGGCCGTCTTTGAGCTCGTAGTAATAGACGTTGGTGACGTCTCCGACTTCGCTGTCATACTTGTTGTTCGTGGTGTTATAGGTGTAGTTGACCGTGACGAAGGTAGGCGAATACTGGACGTCTACCAGATAGTATTCATCCGTGCTATTGTCGATGGAGATATAATAGCGGCTGTTGTCCTGGTTGTAATACAAATTGTTCTGGGTATAGTCGTTTTTCTCGAAGGTGGTATAGTTGTAATTATTCGTTGTGTTGTCGTAGTACCAGGATTTGAAGTCTGCGCTGTAGGTGTATTTGTTATTGGTGGTGCTGGTGATATTGTTGGTGGTGTAGTTGTTCAAAAAGTCTTCCAACCGGACATTGGCCTTGTAGTTGTTCGTATTGTTGGTCGTGTTATGGATCGTGTTGAAGGTTTTGTTGTAGCTGTCGATAATGCTGATGTCCGTTGTATCGCCGCCGCGATAGTAGTTGGTGACGTTACCCTTTTTGTCTTGCACACTGCTGGTGGGAGTGGTATAGTACTTTTGGGGTTTGCTGGCGGCGTATTGCCATGAATGGTCGGTACCCCACATTTTGTCATAAAGAGTTGTCCCACCAATCCACTCGGTAACTTTTCCAATGACTCCCCCTTCATGCCAATCAAGTCCATGACCATTCGCATAAGCCGGTAGCGATAAACTACTTGCAAAAATCAAACTAGCAACAACAAAAACAAAAATCCGCTGTAAACCTCTAAACATTCATTACACCACCTACAAAGGAGAAATCAACATGAAAAAAACAGGAAAAATACTACTTTGGATTTTAGGAATTCTTACTTGGTATATGTTTTTCATTTCAATGTGGGCAGGTGACACAAACAATGGAACAAACGCCCATCAACTAATACTCATCATCACCGGCATTTTATTGGCAATTTACCTTTTGCGCGGCAAAACCTCTGGAGCTAGTGCCCTGGAAAAGGAGAACCAGGCGCTAAAGGCAGAGGTCCAGAAGCTTCGGAAAGAGCTGGAGGCCCAGCAGGCGGTGACGGCGGCTATCGAAAAGAGCGAGAAGCGGGAGGACTAATCACCGTTTCTCCCGGTGACGCCATAACCAAGTCACGTTGCTGACAAACCAGTCCGCAACCAAAACGCCGATTCGGACCAAACAGCCGCAACTTATGAGGAATAAAGTAAAAAATGGATCTGTAAAGAAAGGAAATGTTTCAAAAAATGGCACTTCAAAATATCCTCGCTGTTCTTTTATAGTAATATCACTTGAAAAGCATTTGATATAATGATATAATAAAGGCATGAGTTATCCAGTAAAATACAGAGAACGCACAATAGAATATCGTGAGGAAGGACACACATTGGAAGAAACAAGCAAGACCTTCAAGGTAGCAGTCTCAACGATCCGAAAATGGGAAAAGCAATTAAAAGAGAAGGGAGATTTAAAGCCAAAAGTACCGGTCCGCGGCAGTAAGAAGATAGAGCCCGATAAGCTAAGAGCATATGTGGCGGAACATCCAGATGCGTATCAGACAGAAATCGCCAAGGAATTTAACTGTTGCCAGTCAGCGGTTCAAAAAGCATTGAAGCGGTTGAAGATAACGCGAAAAAAAAGCCACGACATACGAAGAACAAAGTTACGACAAAGTAGCTGAGTACAAGTATGAAATAGCTGATATTCCTCCGGAAAACATAGCATATGTAGATGAAACAGGTATTGATTGCTATTTATACCGGGAGTATGGCTATGGCCCCAGAGGGCAGTTGGTTCGCGATCGCATCAAAGGACGCAAGTATAAGCGTACAAGCATTGTGGCGGCTCAAATGGGAAACGAAATCATAGCTCCCTGTCAGTATACCGGAACGATGAACCACGAATTGTTTGAGAACTGGTTTCAAGAGCACCTGCTTCCAGCGCTTCCAAAAGGAACTGTGATTGTGATGGACAATGCTTCTTTCCATCGCAAGGAACAGTTATATTGTTTTGCCCAAAAGTCTGGATGCTATCTCATCTTCCTTCCTCCATATTCTCCAGAGCTGAATCCCATTGAGCACTTTTGGGCTTGGCTAAAACGCACCCTGCGTCGAATCCTTCCAAAACTCGACTCCCTCGATCAGGCTATTTTTGCTGCTTTCTTCTTCCGTGAACAACTTACTTCGGATTGAGCGATTTTAAGTAATACTACTATAAGAACAATTCAGTTTTATATCATTGAAACAGATCTGGAACAGGCTGTGGGGCGTGCAAGATTGCTTCGGTGTGATGCTACTGTTAATCTGTTTTCCAATTTTCCGCTTCGTCAAGCGATTTTGAAAGAATCAGAATATGATAAGGAGTAGTTGAGTACATATATTGCAGAAAGTATATATGCTCGGTAAAATTTACTGGATATGAGAGAATCTTTATCTACTCCACTGAGACAAAATATAAAAGCTGAAGAACGCTAACTCCTTTGTAAAAAATATTCGCAAAGGAGGACAATTTACTATGGTTATAAGTCTAACATTCGAGTTATCCATGACATTAGACACGGACCACTTCCAAAGAATCTTCACCACCAAGGTCGGCTACCTGAAGGAGCTTGATAACGAATACGTTGACCCGTCTTTGGCTGAGAAGGGCATCACCGTCATCTACCGGGACAGCAGATACAAAAAGAGGATTCGGTTACTTGTCAACACATCATTGGTCGTGGCTGATTCTTCCAACACTGATAAACTGATTCGGAAACTGGGTAAGCGTATAGATGAATACTTCGACCACAAGTACGGGCTGGATGATTTTACCTTGTCAGGAGTGACCTTGACCCTGGACATCAATGTTGGCAGTCGTACAAACGTCTCCGACTACCTGAAAGGCTTGCAACGGATCGGCAAGGTCAAAGGATTCTCCCCGGTTGAGTACGAGTGCTTCGACAGCAAGGCCAGTTTCTGCCTGAGCGGAAAAAGTAATGACACTGACTTTCTCTTATATGATCTGGAAGCTGCTACCGTGGGCCAGCTACGGAATGCAGATGCAGGACGTAAGCAACTGCAAGCAGCAAGTATGCAGACCAAGGGTATCCTACGGGCAGAGGTGAAGCTCACCAAGCCCAAGGCAGTCCGGGAGTATGTAGATGCAACAGACGTAGCCAGTCAGATTACGAAGGTGATGAAGAACAGCACAGAGATTTTCATGGATACCTTTGCACGAATCATCCCATTTGGGGATTTTCACAAGATGGACGCTGCTGTTGAGATCGTCCGCAGCGAGGTTAAAGGCATCACCATGCGGAGGAAGATGCTGCGGCTCTTAACTCTGATTCCGGAAAAGAAGTCTCTGCACCTTGCACAGAAGGCCATGAATTGTCGGGATGTAGATAAAGTGATGGAAACCTTTACTAAGATCAGCCTGTCTCCTGTGACTATTAGCAAACGGCATGATATAAAACATCTGGAAAACATCTATTCATACTTCCTCAAATAATCATTGCAGCGAGATTCAAATGCTGTTGACAAGCCTGACATTTTGATGTAAAGTAAATTCATCTTTTACAAATGGAGGATGCCAACATGGCAGGCAAGACAGCAGAGGAACGTATTGCTGCGATTGATGAGAAGATCGCCAAGAAGCAAGCTGAGATCGAAGCTCTGGAGACTCAGAAGCAGAAGCTCCTGCATCCCGTTAATATGAAAACGGTGATGGCGGCAGCGAAGGAAGCTGGGCTTACACCGGAAGAGATTGCAGAGAAGTTGGGGTTAAATATCTAAGCACGAGGGGCTGCTCATGGTGCAGCCCCTCTTCCCTGTTTTATTGTTTCTCAGTCAGTGCTTGCTCTTGGTCATGTCCCTGATGGAGAAGCCATAGGCCATCATCACGGCCCTGTCATTGTTCTGGGGTGCCTTCCGCAGCAAACCGGGCGGCGGCGGTGCGTCTCTCTACATCTGTCATCGTGCTGTACCTCCGATGGAATTTTCTTGGAATCAGTATACCACACCTGGCAGGAACAAGCAACCAGTTTGAAGCGGGGACTAGCAACCGGTAATTGGAATAAGATTGTTATAAAAACACGGTGGTATGGGTGGTACGATACCACCATACCACCCACATACGTATGCTTAACCTGGAAACTTATAAGGGACGCTGCCACCAGCGCAGCGTCCCTCATCATCTTATTTTTTTAACCACTCCTGGAACTGGGCAACGTCTAATTCGCCAGCTCTGGCTTTGTCCAACCTCAGCTTTGCCTCTCTGTACCAGCGTACAAAGTCCTCCTTGCTCATTGTCCCTTTCCTTACACGGGCGTGGTGCGTCTTGTAAGCCCGATTGTAAATCAAGAGGGCTTCATCAGACGCCATCTTTTTCTGAAAAGACTGCTGGGAACCGATAGCGGAACAGCGCATCCCAGAGCCATCGACTCGATCACAATAGGCAATTCTTCGATTGGCGGCAACGAAGTATTTACCGCAATGCCTACACTTCCGAACCATCACCTTATCCTGGAGCATCGACCATAGTTCCAGGTACAATAGCTGGCGCAGGTTGTTAATCCTGTATTCCTCATAGGGTTTGTTCACTGTAATTTCCCTTGCGTGTTCAATAGCCGAGCGAAAGGTTTCTTCCATGTCAGCGGGGATACCATCACGCCCTACATTCAATTTACCAAGAGCGTAGAGCGGATAAAACTTATCATCCAGCTCACGGCTATGTTCCACCCCTTGGCTGTAATCATGTCCGCTTTGATATAAGGTCGGATGTTTAAGAGAAAGACTCTTGGGCACAGTCATCTCAGACCCGCTACTTGCCACAATGTTGCCGTAGAGCCATATGCGTTGGGGTGTTGTCAACGTCTCTAACCCCGGTGCCGCTATGTCCAAAAGGAAGTAGAGCATATTATAGATCTCACGCTGCGTCCTGATCTCACGGCTAAACCCCGTAGGCATCTCTCTCGGTACACCGTAGATAGCCGTCTCTATCTCATCATCGGGTTGCTCGGCGGTGTAGGCGTTCCCACCAGTCCGTTCAAGGTATTCATTATAAAAGTCGCTTGGGTAAGTATCCCCTAATTTCAGCAAGGGGGCCAGCAGTGCCGTTATTCTTTCCACATACCATGCTTCGGAGAAGTCGGGGATAGTCCCATCTTGGCGGTAGCAGGAATAGAGCAGGAGTTCATTAAAGTAGTCACCGATTGCCCTAATGAGAACTTCCCGGACTTCATGCCTGTAATACGGGTGAGCATCTATTAAAACTCTCTTCATCTGGTCAACAGCGACATCACCGCCTGGGCGATCATGCAGCTTGAAAGTTGCAATATCCATCCGCTGAGAAATGTATTGGTCAAACAGGTCGGGCAGGCATGATAAGTCCTGGACAACATAATGGAATAGGAGTTCGTGAGAGTTGTCCTCAGAAAATAGAAGATAGTGCCCCTCATCAAAATAACCATACCCGCAATCATCAAATCCAACGTAGGCCACAGTATCCCTCCTAAAAATATATAGGTAACGTCACCGGCTTGTAGAAAGCTAAATAGAACGTCATTCAAAGTTCCACTTGACAGCCGCTTACGACTGTGATATTATTGTAATAGAAAGTCGAATGATTGTCAATAGCACATTCTTCAACCCAATACGAATTGAGGCACTACTCCGGCAACAACCAAGCCTGCGGGTTTTGTCTAGCAGATATAGCATGTCTGCGGCTCAGAACTACATCACGCCTGGGCTATGAAGCGGAGGTGACGTAGAGGTCCAAAATCAGATTTGAAAGTTCTCAATATTTCAAAAAGGAGGGAATTGTCATGGCAAATCTACTGGATAAGTACGAAAACACTACGGGCGAGATGGTTGTACCTGCCAGTGAGTCCGCTGGTAAGGCTAAACAGCAGCCCGCCCTCAGCCGGAAGGAGCGGAAGATTTTCAAAGCTCTGGCAAAGGCTTTGCGTAAGCACAACAAGTTGATGAAGCAGGAGGCCGAGAGGCGGAGAGCGGAGGAAGAGGCCACTGAGAAAGCTAATAGGCGCAAGGACGACAGCAGCACAAGGGGGTTCTTCAACAAGTTGGGGGACGCCATCTGCAAAGCCATCCCCAAGGTCTTAACGGCTATAGCAACTGTGGCTCTCGGATTCTTCTTCAATCGCAAACCTTCAAGGAGAGCCCTGCGAGCTGCTTTATGAACCAGACGATGCAGCCTCGGCGTCCCGAGTGGGTTTTCTTTAATGAATCTGGAGTACCCGTCTCCACCTTCATCCCCTCGGCAGTCGGCGTAGTCAGGGTAGTCGGTTCCACTGATGAACGGGAGGCTGTTAGGGTACGACTACGGTTTAAGAATGGCAGCGATACAGAAACCACTGTCCCACTATCAGACCTTAACCGTGTGGATTGGTTCAAGATAGACCATCGCTGCCTGACGAACTCGGAGTACCGTCGGGCCAGAGGGTACATTGCCGATACTATCCGCGCCGGGGTCAGCAACGTCCCTGTGGAGAGGCGGTACGTCCTTGACCGGACCGGGATTTACCATATTGGCGATTCAATTATCTTTGTTGCGGGGAACCGGGTCATCACCCAGTCCTCCGCACCGAGAACTGATCCAGACTTTGAACTGGGACAGCTCCCGCTCCGCCTGGATATTGACGAGAATATCGACATCAATACGGCTATTGACCGCATGATGTGGCTCATCAGTCTCAGCCCTGAGATCGGACCAGTCCTTGCGGCACACACAATCTCTGGAATTATCAGGGCAGCTTTCAAAGAGGCTGGCATGACCCCCTGTGCGGTGTTGGTCATTGTCGGAAAATCCGGGATGCTAAAGTCTCACTATGTTCCCCATTTAGTTCAGCTTTACAATCGAGCCGATGGAATCGGCCCTGTTACCCGGTTCAACTCGACAAAGAGGTTTATTGAGGACACGCTATACGAACACAGCGAGTGTACAGCGGTCCTTGATGATCTGCACACAGCAGAATCCAGAGGTATCAAACGGCAGAATGAGGACACCGCCGAAGAAATCATACGCCGCATAGCTGACGATACTGGGCGTGGGCGGATGGATGGAAAGGCACAGGTGCAACGGAGCTTCCGGGGCAACGCTGTGTTCATCGGCGAGTACACTATTGGCAAGGCGTCCACAATCCCCCGCGCACTGGTAGTAAACATCACGGAACCACCTAACGGTGCGGTCCTGGATGAATACCAACGCAATCGCCCACTTCTGGTATCGACCTTCTACTACTACTTCATCCGATGGTATGTTGACCATTTCAATGAGATTCGGGATTCCATTGACGCAAAGCTTACTCAGCTACGCAGGGCGACGGCTTCCTCCACTACTCACGGTAGGCTACGGGATACCCAGTTCTACCTTGAGATTTCCTACATGGTGTTGCTGGAGTTTTGCAAGGATTCTGGGTTCTGCTCTGAAGAAGATGCCAAGGATACATACCAGAGCTTCAGCACCCAGCTTCGCACACTGGTACAGGCACAAGAGACTCGATTCAAGGAGAGCATCGAGGTAAAGACGATAGACTATCTTGACCTTATTCGGGATCTTTATAAGCAAGGAGCATTTCATCTGGCAAAGGATGCAGAGAACTTCAAGCCTGAAAAACATGATGGTTTGATTTACTATGACTGCCTTTGCCTGAGAGGTAAGCGTCTGGAGAAGAAGCTCCTGAGCTTCACCCCAAGCCTCAGCTTTGTCGATTGTATCAGCTATTTGCTGTCTAAGGGTGCGCTAAAGCTGGTCGAGAGCAAGAACACCGTGCAGATCAACGGCACTGGTGGCAAACGGTTCTACGCTATCAAACTCAGCAAGCTACGATAAGAGCGCAATTTAGGGGACGGTGTTTCCACCCCCTGAAAAATGAACTTCGCGCAGGCTGCGTAAATTGACAGCCGAAGCCATCCTGCGGCCCTCTGGACTGTGGGTGGTCCTCTCCCTGCGAGGTGAGGAAAATGCACAGAGAAGTACGGGTTCCCTTCGTAATGCGATGCCGCCGTATCTCTTCTGCCTTTGACTACATATTCTCTTGATAGCACACAGGAAGTACGGTTTCGATGTACTACTTCCGGCTCTGCTCTCATAGGATTGGACGAGGCATCAAGGAGGAGGTGGCAATGCCGCAATGAAGCAGCGCAAGCTCAACTACCGGTTCCACGATCCCAACCCAGCGGCAGTGACCGCCGACTACATACTAAAAATTTTAATTGAGGCCAACGCGGGAAAGGTGGAGGCGGCAATACAAAATGCTGCCGATACCACCCTCGCTGCCGATGAGGGACCGGATCGCTGCCAGGGGCACTCCGCATGATGCGGGGTGTCCCCTTTTTTGCCCTACACCTCATAGTATTCCAGTATATCCGCATACTCCACCAGCGTCACATTGCCTAACTCAGTTGCCCTTTCCATACAGCCCTTGGTAAAGCCGGACTTAGAGAACAGAAAGCAGTACACCTTACTGTGTTGGAACAGATGGCTGCGGTGAACCAGTGTTTCCAATACCCCCAGGTCAACTCGTTCATTTGTCCACTTGCACTCGCCAAAGAGGGCGGTGGTCTTGTCCTGTTCCCCCAGTATGTCGATCTCCGCCTGGGCCTTTTCAACAGGATCATTCCCCCACCAGCGACCCAGGGAAGCAAACTCCACCGGGGAGCGCCCATCCAGCAGCAGCTTCCAAAGATACTGTTTACATATCTCTTCAAACACCTTGCCCATGTAGTGGTCGAGCTGCGGCGCGATGCGCTGGTACACCAGGTCAGCGGCTCCACGGGCAATCAAGGAATTGTTCTCCAGCACAAAGCGATGCCAGAAGCGGAACATATTATCCTCGATGGAGTACAGGGACTTACGGGAAGCCTTCTCCCCATAGGGAGTCTCCTTCTGCACGATCCCCAGGCTGATGAGATTCTTGATGTAGCTGGCGCAGACGTTGGTATCCTCGCCGACCTTGCTTGAAATCTCCGACATCCGAGAAGCCCCTGCTGCAATGGCGGTAATGATTGCCGTGTAAATGGCTGGTTCCCGCACCTCCTGCTTCAGAAGGTTCACCGGCTCCTCATAGAGAAAGGAAATGGGATTGAGGAAGGTGTTCTTGATGTTTTCCTCAATACTCAGACGGTCGTTGATTTGCAGCAGGTATTGTGGTGTCCCCCCGACGATCCCGTAGGCCAACGCCTTGTCCTCGCCCTTGAAGTGGCTGAAATAGCGGCAGGTCTCCTCGAAGTCGAAGGGCAGCAGCTTCATCTGTGCCGTGCGTCTGCCGGAGAGCGGGGGCTTGTATGCCAAAACCTGATCCTCCATATAGGACATGGACGAGCCGCAGAGGATCAACATCAGCTTGGAGGTATCCTTATTTTTGTCGATCAGGAGCTGCAAGGTGGAAGCAAGGCTTTTGGAGGACCGTGCCACATAGGGGTACTCATCCAGCACGAGGATCACCCGTTCCTTCTCCGCCATCTTAAAAACACATTCCAGCGCCGCCTGGAAGGACACGAAGGAAGTCTCCGCCGCAATGCCGCTGGCGTACTCCAGGATGCTCTTGCTGAGGTTCTCCAGGTTCTGCTTGGCATTGCTCTCCACGCCCATGAAATAGATAGCTTTCTTACCCTGGATAAACTGGGTCAGAAGGGCTGTCTTTCCCACGCGGCGGCGGCCATACACAACTGCAAACTCAAACTTGCCTGATGCGTATAGTTGCTCCAGCGATTTCAACTCCCGCTCTCTTCCGATAAACATAGCCACACCCCCATTCTTCTCATTTAGTATACCACATCAGCCACAAGTTAGTCAATCATGATCTACTAAAGGTAGTTCCACTAAATTTCGGCATTGATTCTCTAGCGAAGGTGTGCTATCATACAGATATAGTAGAACGTCTTGATTTTAATGGAGAGGTTTACCTATGAACATTGCCGCTTACTGCCGTGTCTCCACGGAGAAAGAAGACCAGCTCAACAGTCTGGAGGCACAGAAGGAGTTCTTCTCTGAGTACACCCAGCGTACCGGAGACACCCTCATCCGCCTGTACGCTGACGAGGGCCTGTCCGGCACGAAGATCAAGAATCGCAAGGAGTTCCTGCGGATGATGGCGGACGCCGAGCACCACTTGTTCGACATGGTGGTGGTCAAGGACATCTCCCGCTTTGCCCGGAACACGGTTGACCTGCTGCAAAATGTCCGCAGGCTGAAAGCCCTGGGCATCGAGACCCAGTTCCTCACCGCCAACATGACCAGCATGGGTAACAGCGAATTTGTTTTAACCATCTTCGGTGCGCTGGCTCAGGAGGAGAGCGCCAATACCTCCAAGCGGGTGAAGTTCGGCAAGAAGCTGAACGCCGAGAAGGGCCGTGTCCCAAACATCGTCTACGGCTACGACAAGACCATCGGCGACTACTTCAACCTGACCATCAACCAGGAGGAGGCTGCTGTCATCCGGCAGATCTATCACTGGTACACCCAGGAGGGCTACGGCTCCGCCAAGATTGCCAATATGCTCAACGAGCGTGGCCTGAAAACCAAGCGCAACTGCCAGTGGAGCCAGAACGCTGTGGGGCATATCCTCCGAAACGAGCTGTATACCGGGAAGATCATCAATGGCAAGCAGGAGGTCACGGACTTCCTCACCGGACAGCGGGCGGACAGGGACGAGACTGACTGGATCGTGGTGGACAAGCCCGAGCTGCGCATCATTGACGATGAAACCTTCCAACAAGCACAGGAAGTCCTGCACTCCCGGCACAGTGCTTTCAAGATCACTCGGGAGCGGCAGAGCAATAAGCACCTGTTCTCTACCCTCATCAAGTGTAAGGAGTGCGGCTGGTCCTTCCGGCGTACCGTCCGAACCTATAAGAACACCTATGTCCGCTGGGTCTGCTCCGGTCACAACGGACGGGGAGCCGACAGCTGCCCCAACGCCGTGACGGTGGATGAGGAGGAGCTGATCGAGGTCTTGCAGGAATACTTCGCCGGACTGCTGAAAGCAAAGAAGTCCGTCATCAGCTATGTGGTGAACCAGTTCCAGAAGGTCTACAAGGCCACGGATGAGAACCTGGACTACGAGAAGGAGCTGACCGCCCAGCTCACCAAGCTGCAAAAGACACGGCAGAAGTACATGGATATGTACGCCGACGACCTGATCTCCCGTGACGAGCTGAACGCCAAGATCGGCGGGATGCGCAAGGAGATTGAGCGGCTGGAGAACGAATTGAAGATGATCTCCTACAACCTGACCAAAGGGGAGCAGTTGGAGAGCGTCCTGACCAGCACCTTCAAGGAGATCGAGGACATCACCGACGTACATCAGATGACCAACACCCAGCTCAAGCGTATTATACAGAAGATCGAGGTAGATAAAGAGGGGAATGTTGACATCTACCTGCGCCTTTTGGGCGATTTAGGGCTGGACAGTACCGTTCTAATTAGCGATAACCTTACATAAGGACATCCAGGAGCGCCTGCCCATCTACAACAGGAGCCTCTACCTCCAGGTCAAGGAGGTCCTGGAGCAGAACAAGGCCGAGCGGCACATCCGCGGCGGCATCGCCACG
>OFFE01001271.1_pt1 | contig 18719 bp, 24 predicted proteins | sample 1521371 | NCBI WGS metagenome assembly OFFE01 (sample SAMEA3504131, study PRJEB24116) | mouse gut metagenome | biome: mouse gut; feature: mouse-associated habitat; material: faeces | place: Denmark | collected 2011 | reverse complement strand
CGGGGAAAAGCTGTTCGGCATGATGGAGGCTATAGGGCCGGTATTTCAGAATTACGCCCCCGGCCTGGGGCTGTTTGACCTGGCGGCAGGCGTTGCCGGGGCCGTGGGGCTTTATTTCATGGTGCAGTCCAAAATCAAGAAAGCCCGGAAATTCCGGCGGGATATGGAATACGGCAGCGCACGTTGGGGCGGGCCTAAAGACATCGCCCCTTTCGTCGATCCCAGGTTTGAGAACAACGTGATACTGACCGGGAGCGAGTTCCTGACCATGAACACCCGGCCGAAGGTTCCGGCCAATGCCAGGAACCTGAACGCCTGCGTGATCGGCTCCTCCGGCTCCGGCAAGACAAGGTTCTGGCTCACGCCCCAGCTTTTACAGGCCCATTCCTCGTATGTGGTGGTGGACCCGAAGGGCGGGACCCTCGCCCAGTGCGGCTATTTCCTCCAAAGGAAGAAGGGCTATAAGGTCCGGGTTTTCAACAGCATAGACTTCTCAAAGTCCATGCACTACAACCCCCTTGCCTATATCAAGACGGAGAGCGACGTCTTAAAATTCGTCAACGCCCTGATTGCCAACACCAAAGGGGAGGGCAAGGAGGGGGACCCCTTCTGGACGAAGGCGGAAACCCTCCTTTACTGCGCGCTGGTGGCCTATATCGTATTCGAGGGGCCGGAGGAAGAACGGAACATGAACACGCTGGTGGAGATGATAAACAGCATGGAGGTGCGGGAGGACGACGAATCCTTCAAGAACGCCGTGGATTACATGTTCGACGGCCTTGCCAGGAGGAGCCCCCAGCACTTCGCCGTGCGCCAGTATGCCAAATACAAGCTGGCCAGCGGCAAGACCGCAAAAAGCATACTTATTTCATGCGGCGCAAGACTGGCCCCGTTTGACATTGCGGAGCTTCGGGAGATCATGAGCTATGACGAGCTGGGGCTGGACACTCTAGGGGATGAAAGGACGGCCCTTTTCTTCCTTATCAGCGACACCGACACTACCTATAACTTTATCGTGGCCCTCGCCTTCTCGCAGATGTTCAACCTTCTGTGCGAGCGGGCCGACAGCAGATACGGGGGTCGCCTGCCCCACCATGTACGGGTGCTCTGGGACGAGGCGGCCAACACCGGGCAGGTGCCCGGGCTGGAAAAGCTGGTGGCCGTCATCCGGTCAAGGGAAGTGAGCCTGACTTTATTCTACCAGGCCATGAGCCAGTGCAAGGCGCTTTATAAGGACAACGCCGAGACCATCATGGGGAACATGGATTCCATTGTGTTCCTCGGAGGCCGGGAGGCCTCCACACTGAAAGACATTTCCGAGAACTGGCTGGGGAAGGCGACCATCTCCATGCAGACGGACAGCCGCACAAGGGGCCAGTCGGAAAGCTACGGGCTCAACACCCAGAGGCTGGGCCGGGAGCTCCTTACCACGAGCGAGATCACCACCATGCCCGGGGACAGATGCCTGCTACAGCTTAGGGGGCTGCCCCCGTTCTTCTCGCCAAAGTATGACTTGAAGCAGCACCCCAACTACCGCTATACAGCGGAACATGACAGCAAACGGAACGCCTTCCACCTGGAACGCCTGATTTCTCGGCGATTGAGACTGAAGCCGCAGGAGGAATACACGGTGTACGAGGCGGACGCCTCCGACGAGGACGCTGACATCCTCAACTATGAGGATTTGGACAGCGAGGACGGTTCCGTCTGACTGATAGACGGCTTCGGGCCAACTTGGCCCGAGGCCGACGCCGCCTGAAAGGGCGGCTTTTTGTTACCCAAAACCCACAATCATTCATCAAAACGGAGGAAAACCATATGGCATTTTTCGCAAGCGCAATCGACACTTTGAAGGTACTGGTCATGGCTATCGGCTGCGGCCTGGGCGCGTGGGGCATCGTGAACCTGCTGGAAGGCTACGGGGCGGACAACCCGGCCAGCAAAAGCCAGGGCATGAAGCAGCTCATGGCCGGCGGGGGCATCGTCCTCCTTGGCATGAACCTGATCCCGCTGCTGGCTGACCTGTTTTAAGTTTCCCAAAGGAGTGACCTATGCAAAGTATCTTCGACGCCATCACGGAATGGCTCAAAGCCCTTCTGGTCGAGGGTATCATGGAGAACCTCGGCGGGCTCTTCACGGGGGTGAACGAGCAGGTCGGAGAGATCGCGGCACAGGTAGGGATGACCCCGGCGGCATGGAACGCCGGGGTGTTCTCCATGATACGCCAGCTCTCCGAGACCGTCATCCTCCCCATAGCGGGGCTGGTGCTGACCTTCGTGATGACCTATGAGCTCATCCAGATGCTGGTGGACCACAACAACCTCCACAACTTCGACACCTGGATATTCTTCAAATGGATTTTCAAGACCTTCGCCGCCGTGCTGGTGCTCTCCAACACCTTCAACATCGTCATGGCGGTGTTTGACGTCTCCCAGCATGTAGTGCAGCAGTCGGCGGGGCTGATACAGGGCTCCACCGCCGTCACGCCGGAGGCGCTGGAGAACATGCAGGCCCAGCTTGAGGCAATGGAGCTTGGCACCCTGCTGGGAATCTTCCTGCAATCCTTCTTCGTGCAGTTCACCATGACGGCCCTGAATATCGTGGTGTTCGTCATTGTCTATGGGCGCATGATAGAAATTTACCTGATGACCAGCCTTGCCCCTATCCCCTTCGCCACTATCGCCAACCGGGAGGCCGGGCACATGGGGCACAACTATTTCAAGTCCCTTTTCGCCGTGGGGTTCCAGGGGATGCTTATCATGGTCTGCATGGCAATCTACGCCGTTCTGGTGCAGGGTATCGCCACGGGCGGCGACCTGATGGGGGCCATCTGGACCTGCGTGGGGTACACGGTGCTGCTGTGCTTCGTCCTCTTCAAGACCGGGAGCCTCTCGAAGTCCATATGGGGAGCGCACTAAGGGACTCCGGGCCAACCTGGCCCGAAGCCGGAAAGGAGGGATACCATGCCGGGACGGGCTCCACGCCGCTACAAGACAGACGGGAACGGGGACACGCGCCCCGCCTTCCACGGGAAGCTCCCGGAGGAATTTAACGAGCGGGACATGCTGGCCTTCGCGGCCGACACGGACCTTCTTCTTTTCCAGAAGGTATCAGAAGAGACCCTCGCCGCCATCCACGCAGCAGGCTATGACTATCGGGGCGGGGCCGTCATGCCCCGGCCCGGAAAGGAGGAAACAGACATGACGGAACAGGAAACAAAGATTCCGGCGCAGGAGGAAGCAAAAGAAGCGCCGCCTATGAAGCTGGACGTGAGCGTCCGGGCCATCCAGCCTATGGGGAACCTCTTGGGTTTCGCCACCGTGAAGTTCAACGACTGCTTCGTGGTGGAGGACTTCAAGATATTGCAGACGGACAAGGGGCTCTATGTGGGGATGCCCAGCAAACCCGACAAGACCAGCAGAACCGGCTACCGGGACACGGCAAAGCCCATCACCGGGGATTTCCGGAAACAGCTGCAAGGGGCCGTCCTGGAGGCCTACTCGGCGGAGCTGGGACGGCTCCGGGCGGTGGCCGCCGCACAGGAGCAGCCCTCCATCAAGAGCCAGCTGGAGGCCGGGGCAAAGGAGGCGGCCAGAGAGAACGCCGCCCGCTCCCCGAAGAAGGAGAAGCCCACAAAGGGCGCGGAGCGGTAGGACGGGCTTCGGGCCAACCTGGCCCGAAGCGGAAAGGAGGGCTTTATGGCCTATGTGCCGGTGCCAAACGATTTGAACCGTATCAAGACCAAGCTGGCCTTCAACTTAACGAAGCGCCAGCTTATCTGTTTTTCCATAGCGGGCGGGATAGGCGTACCCTTTTACCTTCTCACCCGCTCCCATATCGGGAACAGCATTGCTCTGTTTCTGATGATCGGGCTCATGCTCCCGTGCTTTCTGTTCGCCATGTACGAGAAGGACGGCCTTCCCTTTGAGAAGGTGCTCCGCAACATCATCCGTACAAGGTTCCTGACGCCACGGGTGCGGCCCTACAGAACTGAAAATTTCTACGCTTTTTTGAACCGAAAGGAGGAAAAGCCGATTGCAGACACAAAAACGGGCAGCAAGGCCGGACGCAAAAAGAAAGCGGCCCGCCGGTAGGCCCACGAAAAAGCCCCGGGCGGGGAAAACGTCCGGGCCCCAGACCGCCCAGCAGACCCTTCCCTACCGGGAGATGTACAAGGACGGTATCTGCCGGGTGGACGGAAGGCTTTACACAAAGAGCATGGAATACGAGGACATCAACTACCAGCTGGCGCAGGCAGACGACCAGAGCGCCATTTTTGACGGGTACTGCGCCTTCCTCAATTCCTTTGACAGCTCCCTTCCCGTCCAGCTCTCCTTCATCAACCACCGGAGCCGCCCGGGCAGCAAGTACCGGGTGAACATCCCCCGGAAAACGGACAGCTACAGCGGGATGCGTGACGAGTATGTGGAGATGCTGGAAGGCCAGATCGCAAAGAGCAACAACGGCATTGTGCGGACGAAGCTCATTACCTTCGGCGTCACCGCCGACAGCCCGGCGGCGGCAAAGCCCCGGCTGGAACGGGTGGAGGCCGACATTGCCGGGAACTTCAAAAAGCTGGGGGTCCAGTCAAGGCCCCTTTCCGGGCTGGAACGGCTGGAGATCCTCCACGGCCAGCTCCACCCCGGCGGCACGGAGCCCTTCTCCTTCACATGGGGCCAGATTCCGGCTACCGGGCTTTCCACGAAGGACTTTATCGCCCCGGAGAGCTTCGACTTCCGTATGGGCCGCCTCTTCCGTATGGGGGCCACATGGGGCGCCGCCTCCTATATGCAGATCATGGCCTCGGAGCTTTCCGACAAGCTCCTTGCGGAGCTGCTGGAGGTGGACGCGGAAATGACCATCACCATGCACATACAGACGGTGGACCAGGCGAAGGCCATCAAGACCATTAAAGGAAAGGTTTCAGACATTGACAAGATGAAGGTGGAGGAACAGAAGAAGGCGGTCCGCTCCGGCTACGACATGGACATCCTGCCCCCGGACCTTGTGACGTTCAGCCAGGACGCAAAGAACCTGCTGACCGATTTGCAGAGCCGCAATGAAAGGATGTTCCTCCTGACCTTCCTTGTAGTGAACACGGCGGCCACCCGCCGGGAGCTGGACAACGACCTTTTCACGGTATCGGGTATCATGCAGAAATACAACTGCTCCCTGAAACGGCTGGACTTCCAGCAGGAGCAGGGGCTGATGTCAAGCCTCCCCCTCGGCCTCAACGGCATAGAGATACAGCGGGGCATGACCACCAGCTCCACGGCTATCTTTGTGCCCTTCATGACCCAGGAACTGTGCATGGACGGGGAGGCGGTCTACTACGGCCTGAACGCCCTTTCCCACAACGTCATCATGGCGGACCGGAAGAAGCTGAAGAACCCCAACGGGCTGTACTTGGGCGTGCCGGGCTCCGGGAAGAGCTTCGCCGGGAAGCGGGAGCTTGTGAACGTGTTCCTCGCCACCAGCGACCGCATTATCATACTTGACCCGATGGGGGAATATTCCCCTCTGGTGAGCCAGTTCGGGGAGGACGGGCTTGTGGTGGAGATTGCGCCCAACAGCCCCCACCATATCAACCCGATGGATTTGGATGTGAGCGTGGACGACGAGGTTTCGCCCATCAGCTTGAAATGCGATTTCATCCTTTCCCTGATGGAGCTCATTGTGGGAGGCAAGGACGGGCTGCAGCCCGTGGAGCGGACCATCATTGACCGGTGCGCCCGGATGGTGTACCGGGACTTCCTCAACGCCCCGGGGCATACGCCCCTCCCCACCTTGCAGGACTTCTACGGCCTTCTCTGCAAGCAGACGGAGGCGGAAGCCAAACGGCTGGCGACGGCCCTTGAAATCTATGTGTCCGGCTCCCTGAACATCTTCAACCACAAGACCAACGTGGGCTACCAGGACGCCCGGGTGGTGTGCTTTGATTTGAAACGGCTGGGGGCGGGCCTCCGCACCATAGCCATGCACATCATCAACGACCTGATGAACAGCCAGGTCTCCCACAACTTCGCCCGGGGTATCGCCACCTGGTGCTACTATGACGAGTTTCATGTACTTTTGCAGGACGAATTGACTTCCAGTTATTTTGTGGCCATCTGGAAGATGCTCCGCAAAAAGGGCTGCGTCCCCAGCGCCCTGACCCAGAACGTGAAGGACCTCCTTGCCTCCCGGCAGATCGAGAACATCTTCGAGAACAGCGATTTCATGGTGCTTCTCTCCCAGGCGCAGGGGGACCGGCAGATTCTGGCGAAGCAGCTGGGGATAAGCCCCCACCAGCTTTCCTATGTGACGCACAGCAATTCCGGGGAGGGCCTGCTGTTCTTCGGGAACGTGACGATTCCCTTTGTTGACCGTTTTCCGAAGAATACGAAGCTCTACTCCATTATGACCACCCGGCCCGAGGACCGGAAGGCGGAGGCCGGGAAAGAATAGCAGCCGGGCTTCGGGCCAAGTTGGCCCGAGGCCATGACCTGCCAGCGCGATACCGGAGGGTATGGGCTGGCTCTTTTCCTATCCAGAGGAAGGAGGTGCTTTTATCGCCAGACAAACAGAGGGGCCGCCGGGAAAGCGCGTGAAGCGGGGGCGGCTCCATTTTTCCGAGGAAGAAGTGGCCGGACAGTCCGGGGAAGGCACTCCGGGCCAAGTTGGCCCGAAGCCCCAGGGCACCGGGAAATTCAAGCAGGACGGGGAACGGGAGAAGTTCTCTTCCAGGCTCCACCGGGAGGATTCCCCGAAAGAGACGGAGGCCTCAAAGGAGGGACGGGCAGACGCCAAAGCGGACGGCTACCAGAAGAAAAGGGCAGATACCGGGAAGGGGGCCTATAGGGAGAAAGAGACAGCTTCCGGGAAAGGAACCTACCGGGAGAAAGAGGCAGACACCGGGAAGGGAGACAGCCGGGAGAAAGCGGCGGATTCCAGAACGGAGAGCCACCGGGAGGAAGGCAGCGCCTCCACGGAAAAGAAGCCCCGGCAGGAGAAGAAACAGGAACGGGCCCAGAGCCGGGCGGAACATTCGGCTGTCCGGCTGGAAAGGGCAAAGGAACATCTGGCGGCGCAGAAGCCTCGCAAGCCTCCCGGCCCGGCAAAGCGGGCAGCCACGGCGGCGGGGGCTACCCTCTGGGCCTACGGCCACCGGAAAATCCATGAGGCCGAGCACGAGAACGTGGGGACGGAGGCCGCCCACAAGACCGAGCTGCTGGCCGAGGCCGGGGCCCATAAGGCAGTCCGCTACGCAAAGCGGCGTATCCGGGAGCACCCGGCCCGGCAGGTGGAAAGGTGGGAGCACAGGGCCATGAAGGCAGACGCCGAACTCCGTTACCAGCAGGCGGCCGCCGAGCACCCGGAGCTCCAGAGCAGCCCCCTCTCCCGCATGGCCCAGAAGTGGAAAATCAAGCGGCAGTACGCCAGGGAGGCCAGGGAGGCGGCAAGGCAGGGGGCCAAAGCCACGGGGAAGGCGGCCGGCACAGTCGAGAAGGCGGCGGAAAAGCTGGCATTATTTGTCCGCAATCATAAGGGCGGAGCCGTTGTGGTCCTGCTGCTGTTCTGCGTTTTCCTGATTATCAACTCTGTCTTTTCCGCCCTCCCTTCCCTTGGCACCGGCATGATGAACGCCGTGGTAGGCACCTCCTACACCGCCGAGGACGAGGATATCTTAGGGGCCAACGAGGACTATACCGCCCTTGAGGGCGCATTGCGGCAGGAAGTGGCAGACATTGAGCGCACCCACCCCGGCTATGACGAGTACCGCTACCGTGTGGACGAGCTGGGGCACAACCCCTATGAGCTGACCTCCTACCTGGTGGCAAAGCTCCGCACCTATACCCGTGAGGACGTGCAGGGGGAGCTTCGGGCATTGTTCGAGGCCCAGTATAAGCTGACGCTGACCGAGGAAGTGGAGACGCGCTACCGCACGGAGACCCGGACCGGCACCTCCACCAGCACGGACCCGGAGACCGGCGAGACCACCACCGAGGAATACGAGTACGAGGTGGAGGTGGCCTATGAGTATTACATCCTCCATGTGCGGCTGGAGAACCGGACGCTCCCGGCCGTCGTCGCCTCCCGGCTGGACGGGGAACAGAAGGAGCTCTATGACATCCTGCTGGAGCTGAAAGGCAACAAGCCCTATCTGTGGGACGACATCTACTCCGGGAACGGCGGCGGATATGACCCCGGGAGCGACTACACCGTGCCGGGGGAGGCCCTTTCCGACCCGGCCTTTGCGGCCCTTATCACAGAGGCTGAAAAGTATCTGGGCTATCCGTATGTGTGGGGCGGTTCATCCCCCAGCACCAGCTTCGACTGCTCCGGCTTTGTCTGCTGGGTCTATACCCACTCCGGCGTCCATAACCTGCCCCGCACCACCGCCAACGGGATTTTGAGCCAGTGCGCCCGGGTATCAAGTGCGGACGCAAGGCCGGGAGACCTGATTTTCTTCCAGGGCACCTACAACACCAGCGGGGCCAGCCATGTGGGGATTTATGTAGGCAACGGGATGATGATCCACTGCGGGGACCCTATCAAATACGCCAGTATCAACACGCCCTACTGGCAACAGCATTATCTGACCTTTGGGCGTTTCAACTGATTTTCTGAAAGGAGGGCTGCATGAGCAGGCTTGAAAAAATCGAAAAGGAGCTTTTGAAGGCCCGGGAGAAGGCCGCCGAGTGGCAGGCCAGGGTCCGGGATCTGGAGAAGCAGAAACAGGAGGAAGAGAACGTGATGATCGTGCAGGCGGTCCGCTCTTTGAAGCTGACCCCCGCCGAGCTCCTGTCCTTCCTCGACAACCCCAACGTTTCCACCCCGGGCCAACTTGTCCCGAAGCCCGGCACCAGAAAGGAGGATTCTGAACATGAAGAATAACCTGATCCGCAGGGCGGCGCTTATCCTCTCGGCGCTGCTCTCCCTTACCAGCATGTCCCTGACGGCCTACGCCCAGAGCAGCGAGCCGGCAGAGGAAACACCCACGGAGACGGCGGAGGAAACCACCGCCAGGCCCTTCACCCCGGAGGGCACCGGGACCGTGGTGGACAACGCCACGGACGGGGACGGCAAGGAGTTCTTCACCATCACCACCCCCAGCGAGAACGTGTTCTATCTGATTATCGACCGCCAGCGGGACGGGCAGAACGTCTATTTCCTGAACGCGGTCACGGAGAAGGACCTGCTGGCCCTTGCGGAGAAAGACCCGGAGCCGGAGGTGACGGAGCCGGTCATGGAGCCGGAACCGGAGACAGAGCCTCCCACGGAACCGGAGCCCGAACCGGAACCGGAGAAAACATCCGGCTTTCCTATGGGAAACATTCTGATGATTGCCGCCGTCCTGCTGGCCGGAGGCGGGGCCGGGTATTATTTCAAGGTCTACCGCCCGAAGCATGAAGCTCCTGACATGGACAACGAGGAATATGACTACGAGGACGACCCCTACGGCGATATAGAGGAAATCGAGGAAACGGAGGACGGGGAATGAATTTTACGGACAGCGAATTTGAAAGGATGATGAAGGAGACGCCCCGCCCGGGCCGCAGAGGTGCCGACCCATGCGCCGGGTGCCGCTACTTAAAGGAGTGCAGAGGACGGCGGGGGCGGTGCCGGAAGAAGTTCCGCACCCTGATTGTGGAGCCCCGCACTTCGGGCCAGCCTGGCCCGGGGCATTGACCGTGGGCCGGGAGCTGGCCCGGGACGAGCGGAAAGGAATCCGGCGGCTTGTCACGGGCTGGTGCGCCAACTATGACAGCGGGGAGGACATCTGCCTTCCGCTGGACGGTTCCTGCTACATGCTTGGGAAAGGCTGGACGGGTTCTTTCTGCCGCTATTTCCGTGGGAGTGTCCTCCCGCTGGACCCGGTGCTGGAAAAGGCCGTCTGTGAGGAAGGGCCGCCGCCGGATACGAAGCCCTGCGCCGTATGTGGGAAGCCTTTTCTCCCGGAGGGCAGGCAGGCCTACTGCTCCCCGGCCTGCAAGGACGAGGGGAACCGCCGCAGGAGCCGGGAGCGCATGAGGAAGAAACGCGCAAAACCCGGGCAGGGCTGTTACGATTTGGGCCTGCCGAAAGCCCGTGGTTCCAAGGGGTCCTGACCTTGTTTTCCGGGTGGAGGTATCTTAATACCTTCCCTCCCGGTTTACGGGGGTATTTCGTAACAAAGGGCGCTTCGGGCCAAGTTGGCCCGAGGCCGGAAAGGAGGGAACTGCCATAGAGACCAACCAGGGATATGAGATTTTGCAGTCGGTGGCCTTCACCAACGACCGGGGGTATGCGCTGGGCCACAACCCCAACGCGCCTTCCCCCTTCGTCACATGGACATTTTATGAAAATGCCGACGGGAGCCGTGACTATAACTGGGGCCACTACTTCAAGGACGAAGAGGCCGCCGTCCGTGACTTCGCCCACCGGGCGGCAGAGCACCGCTACCAGTTCGGCGTGGAGGAACGGGGGCCGGACAGCCAGCGGCAGGGGCCGGGGCATTACCGCTATTACTCCACCCAAAGGCCGGTGGACATAGGGACCTACCCGAAGCCGCCGGGCAACGGGCCCATAGAGATATTCAACTATGACGAGAGGATTCCGGTGGAGGGCGGGAACATGCTGGCGTGGGGCGAGCTGATCTATGGAAAGCCGCTGACTGAAAAGCAGATGTATGATTATGAGCTCAAGCCATCCAGCCACAACCCGGACCGGACGGGACGGCCTTCTATCACGGCACAACTAAAGGAAGCGGCGGGCAGGCCAGAGAAATCAAAGGAACCGGAAAAGCAGAAACACCACAAGGCCCACGAGGGCAGATAGGAGGATCTATGAACGAGAAAGACAATCCCTTATTGACTGCGGAACTTACGGAGGAACAGAACGGGAACATGCTGGACGGCATACTGAATAACCTCCCGCCCTTGCCGCTCCCCCAAAGGCCGGAGGAAAAGGAGCTTGAACGGGTGAAGGAGCCGCCTGCCCCGAAGCGGAGCCGGGAACGGGAGGAACGCTGACGGCAGGGAGGAAACGGGACAGGCACCTGAACGTGATGGTGACGGCGGACGAGCTGGCCCAGATACACGGGCGTATGGCCGAGGCCGGCATTTCCAACGCCGGGGCCTATATGCGGAAGATGGCCCTGAACGGCTATATCCTCCATGTGGACCTTGCTCCCGTCCGGGAGCTGGTCTCCTTGCAGCGGCGGTGCTCCAACAATCTGAACCAGATAGCCGTCCGCGCCCACACCTACGGGTTGTACCCGGAAGAGATTGACGGGCTGAAAGAAGATTATGAAAAGCTGTGGGGGCAGCTGTCCGGGGTGTTGAAGGAGCTGGCGGCGCTGGTGGGGAAATGAACAAGAGGGGCAATCTTTTTGGCAGATTGTCCCCTCTTGTTTTGTGTTAGATATAACGTAATATGTTAAAATTATATGGCACTAATATTTTGGTATCAGAAGATATATTTTCATTATAGGTAAATTTCGCTCTGTTTTTAGGCACCACTATTTTTTCCATAAGTATGATTTCAAGTTCATCCGAAGTTAGTTTTTGAGAAAAATAATCGCTATCATCATATTTATAAAACTCCACTTCATCTTCATCGTACATACAGCTTAGGCCATCAATGCAAATTCCATCAATGTGATACTCATTCCCACTTTGAGAGATAAGGACATCAATAGTTAGTAAATCAGTTGAGCCAGGCATATAGAAAATTTTTTGTGGATATTGTTCCAAAAAACTTCGGATAAATACACCACAAGAAATATACTTATCCTTTTGACACATTTTTATCGGCTTCTCAAAACGAGTAGATTTAGGCGAAGTTCTAATCTGACCTTTGCAATTAAAATATATTTCAAAAAGAATACCATTTAGCAAATGAATGGAAGCATTATCGCCTATGCTGAGAAGATTGCTGTTTATATTGTCAATCCAATTCCCGGCATTCCCTGATCCTCCACATGCGGCTTGATATATATTTCTCCCCAAGACAAATAAATCATCTTTGTCCGATTGTACAAATTTCATTCGTTCTAGTTGCGAAATAGCAGGATTTTGCTTATACCAATTATACGATTTTAAAGCGTCTATGATATTTTGGATAGAGTCATCTTCACACATATAATTTTGGTCGGCCAATGCGCTGTCCGAATATGTAGCGGTGGCTTTTCCTTCATCTAAACCGGAATTAAAATAAAAAGTTCCCATGAGCGATGTGTGTTCCCATGTGATTTGCTTATGATGCGTATGTGAGCTTACAGTGTTACGCACTCTTTTAAACATATCTTCAATAGACAAATTCTTAGTTGCAATGTGCATAAGTAGTGCATTAGTATATATGCCGTGATTATTGCTGCCATCAGATGCTTTTTGTCCCGGTGAAGTAGAAAAAGCTATAATAGTTCCCTTGGGAGCATATACGGGAGCCAGTCCATCATTCGTTACACTTCTCCATGTAACAAAGGGATTATTTCGGCAAGCATCTAAAATTATAATTTTAGTATTAACTCCGCTTTCTTCAAAAGTATCTATTACGAAATTTAGCGGAAGAGAGGTATATTTACATGAACTTTCATCTGCGAAGCTTGTACTTGTTGTAGCCAAAAAATTTTCTCCTTTACACTGGATGCCATGACCAGCAAAAAAGAACAGACCGACATTTGATTTTGATAAAACATCTTTAAAGGTCACCAGTTCTCTGTCCATAGTTGCTGTATCTATATCTAAAAAACATTTTACGTCAAAACCTAATTCTTCCAATTTATTGGCTAATGCAGCAGCGTCATTAACTGCATTTTTAAGAGGGCAGTCCAGATATTTATTTATGCCAAATAAGATGGCTGTTTTTTGCATGGCCGTTTTCTCCTATCGCTGTTGTTATATTGGTTATATTTTAAACTATATAAAAGAAAATCACAAGCAAATTTACCTCGGGCCAACCTGGCCCGAAGCCAGAAGGGGGGGATGAACCATAGCAACCACGCGACTGATGAAACGCAAGACCACGCCGGGGCTTTCTGTGGCGCAGTCCATAAAGGACTGTACCGATTATGGGAAGAACCCGGTCAAAACGGAAGAAGGGAAATATATCTCCGCTTATGAATGTGACCCGGCCACGGTGGACGCTGAATTTCTCTTGTCGAAAAGCAGGTACAGAGCCGTCACGGGCCGGGAGCAGAAGGCGGACAGGGACGTGCTCTGCTACCAGATACGCCAGTCCTTCCTTCCCGGGGAGATCACGCCGGAGGATGCCAACCGTATCGGCTATGAGCTGGCTATGCGGTGGACGAAGGGAAGGCACCAGTTCATCGTCACCACCCACACGGACAAGGCCCATATCCATAACCACATTTATTACAATTCCACCACCCTTGACTGCACCCATAAATACCGGGATTTTCTCGGTTCCGGCCGTGCCCTCGGGCGGCTGTCCGACACCCTCTGTCTGGAAAATGGCCTCTCTGTGGTGAGGCAGCCGAAGCCAAAAAGCCAGGGGAAATACAGGAACTACGGGGAATGGGCCAAGGGCCGGGAAAGACCGCTTACCTTCCAGCAGAAGCTGTGCGCCGCCATTGACGCGGCTCTTGAAAAACAGCCCTCCGACCTTGCCGCCTTTCTCTCCCTTATGGAGCAGTCCGGCTATGAGGTAAAGCAGCAGCGGGGCGCAATCAGTTTCCGAGCTCCCGGCCAGGAACGGTTTACCCGTCTGCGTTCCTCCACGCTGGGGAAGGGCTACGGCCAGAAGGATATAGAGGCGGCGCTGTCCGGTTCCCAAAGAGGCACGGGCCAGCCCGGCCAAAGGGTCAACCTGATTATCGACATTCAATCCAGGCTCCAGGGGAAGGGGCCGGGATATGAGCGGTGGGCCAAGGTTTTCAATCTGAAACAGATGGCCGCCACCCTGGCTTTTTTGCAGGAAAATGATTTGATGGAGTATGGGCTGCTGGAAAAGAAAGCGGCGGAGGCCACGGAACGTTTCCACACGCTTTCCGGCCAGATCAAGAGTGCCGAGGCAGCCCTCCAGATCAACAGGGAATTGAAGGCGGCCACGGTTCAGTATGCCAGAACCCGGCCGGTGTTCCAGGAATACAAGGCCCGGAAATACAGCCGGAAGTTCCTTGCGGAGCATGAGGGCGACATTGAGCTCTACCGGGCGACCTGCGCCGACTTCAAGCGGATTCTGGGCGGGGCGAAGCTGCCAAAGATGGACGAACTGAAGGAGGAAGGCCGGGAGCTGGCGGAGAAGAAAAAGAGGCTCTATGCCGAGTACCGGAAAGCCCGGGAGGAAATGCGGGAGGTCACGGCGGCGAAGGCGAACATTGATTATCTGCTGGGCTATGCGGAGCCGGGCAAGAAGAAGGAGCAGGAACGTTAGGGGGGGTAAAAATAAGGAGCAAAGCGACGCTGACATTTCGGGCCAAGTTGGCCCGAAGCCGGGTTTGGGGAGGCTCCCCACTGCGTTTCTTTGTAAATTGCGCTTGTGTCAGGGAAAGAAATTGCTCTACAATCTCTTCTAATATGGAAATGATTATTTCGTCAATCCAATCGTTAAAATAAAAGACGACACCTTTTCTGAGACCCATCTTTTCTGTTTCTTCAAAACCAAAAATATTACTCGTGTTCATTTACCGCCTCCAATCACGATTCCCTTCCTGATCAATTTTTCCCTGCATTTTGTAGATCATCAGTCATTTCAAAAAACTTACATTTGCACTCCGGGCAGACTGACGGAATAATCAGCGGACAAAATTTCAGCTTCGCATATTTGATATGCCGCCCCTCTATGTTCCGTAAACATTCCTTTTCTTTCAGGTTATCCCCTCGCGTCGGAACATAATACGGAAATGGATGCCCGCAGCAGGGACACCGCCAAAAAAGTTTTGGAGCAAATCCAAACGGAACAGCCGCAAAAAAAATCGGAAGTGATATAGCAGCCACCACAATGAAAAACGCAAAAAACGGTTTGTTCTCTATCATGGCACTCATTCCCATGTTCCTGCCCCAAATAACCACAGGAATGAACAGCACCATACTGCAGACACCAAAAGCGGCAAAGCATCCCCATTGTATCAGAAATACTGCTTTCGCAAAGGCACAGCATCGCCGGAACCGTGGCGGCATCTGTGGGAAAACATATGGAAATGTTTTTGATGTATTCTCCTGCTGTAATCGCCAGTTCGTAATATCATCCGTGGGTCTTCTCATTATCCTGTCCTCTGATGGCTCCTTAAAATCCTGCATACTATTATGCTTTTTGCCCTGTTCATAACTTGATAAAAAGTATCTGCATCTAAATAATAGTTCAACGCTTTCAGCAACTCTTTCTCGGTGGCGTCTTTTTTCTGGTCTAAAGCATTGATAACAACATCTGCCACAAGTTCCGGCATGATCGAATAGTCCATATTGTTTTCAATCGCATATTCCGGGAAAATTTCTTCCTCGTTTTCATCAAATTCCGGTCTGGGAGCTATGTAGCAGGGGGTAGATAAAGATAAAATATCGCCTGTTTCATAAATGTACCAGTCATTATCTTCTTCCACTGCGCTTTCTCCTTCATCGCTTAGAGCTGTTCTGCCCAGTCAATGCCTGGATAAAGTTTTCCTGTCCTTATGAAATATTCAACCGCTTTTACGCCAACTTCCATATTGGTAAGCGCAAGGTATTTTTCAATAGGCGACTGGCCTCCGCTTTGCACATGGGCAAATCCTTCTACTCCGGCATACTCTGGATTATAGGAATAATAATTCTTTTCCTCTTTGGTTCCGCCATGCGAGCTAAAGCTGATTGCCAGCCATTCCCCATCACAGTTTACTTCAAACATCTCAACTTCCCCATAGGGGTCTAAGTACAGATATATATTAAGCCCCTTCGGTATTTCTTCCAGGATTTTGGAAATTACTTCTTCTGTAATTTCATCAGCCTCATAAGAAGAATACGGCGGGTCATAATAGTCAATATGTTTTATCTGGATTGCTTTGGTGTCAAAATCAGGGATGTTCTCCTGCTTAGGTATCATTTTAACTTCCATACCGCATAACGTTTTGATTATTTTAGGTTACATAAGATTGCCTCCTGGTTTATTGGTTCGCTTTATTTTTTCAAAAAGTAAATACTTCTTCACAGATAAACTTCAAAATTTTCGCTGCTCCATGTGGAAAGCACATTTTCAGCAAGTGTCTTGTCCACTCTCAGCACTGTGTATTCACAATCACAGTAAATATAATCTTCCAGCACGGTCAGCCGCATCCCATGCACATCTAAAACCTGGTTTATTGCGGTCATAGATTTTTTGAAATTATCATAATCGCTACAATCCGTGTATATCTTTTCTCTATGGACAATCTCTGAAATTTCCGGATATTCTATTCCTTGTGTATGGAAAAACTCCGTTAAAGTATGTGTCAGGTCATCCTCATAGCCGCCGATCTGAATACCGTAACCGTGAGCGCAGAGAAAAGCGGCACAAAAACATTCCGCATCCAACTCATCTTCCTTTGAAAAGTCCAAAAATTCTTCCAGTATATGCTTTCTTTTGGATAATTGGCACAACCGAAAGTATCTTTTCTATATCGGCAAAATGGATATTCGCAATGTTTTCCCATAAGCCCCATGCTGAAAATTGATAAGCCTGTAAAAATCATTTTCTATTTTCCAAAAAGAATTTCGCTCTTTTTTATATCCGTATTCGGAAAATATTCCCTTAACCTCGCCAATTATCGTTTTCATATTTTTCGCTCCTTATAGACGAAAAAGTGTCTGCTATATTCGGCGTTGTTTCGGCTGTATACTTAGTCCATGTCCGGTAGGCACTTCGTAACCTGTTTTTGTCATGCTGTTCGGATGATTCCGATGCACAGACCGAAACAATTCGCCTTGGATCAAGTTTCATATTGGACCTAAACCCCAAAAGTACGGGCATGTTGACAGACACCTCATTTTTAGGCTTTGTAAAATATCCCCACCTGACCATAGGGTTGTGCTTTATAAATGTTTCAGCAAAATAGAATGAAATATCTGTAATAATCGCTAATGTTCTCACTGAAAATCTCTTTTTTGAAATACTATCATGCATCCATTCCGGAAATTGCTTTAATTCTGCCTGGTATTCTTCCTCGCTTTTTGCTACCATGTCGATTTGAGTTTCAAACCAGTTCCACAGCTCAATAAGGGAATCCGGTGTATATTCACACAAAAAAGCTGCTCCCCCTGTTGACCGGGCATATTCATATAGCTGTTCAATTCTCTCTTTTGATTGTCCAACATACCAATGGAAATATTCTTCTGCCAGTTTCTTGCTTAAACTCCGAAATCCATTATGATGAAATGGAGCAATCATTAACTTATATTCATTCATTTCGACTCACCCTTTATTCCATACTGATCATTGAGGTAATGGCTATAATTCCTGAATACCGGCCTGCTGTAACCAGCCTTTCAGTTTTTTTATGGGGAAACCGGTAAATGTATAGGCATCCTCTGTCAAGCCATGTTCACCAATCACTGTTTTTTCTGCCTGGCCAAATATAGTCACAGACGGAAAAAAGAGAAGGATTCTGCCAAATGTAAAGCCCCTTATTTTTGATAGTTTTAACTCAATGCCTGTATAAGTGTCCAAAAATACTCTTTGATTTGTCACATAAATTGTGGCGTGCCAGCATTGGTAGGTATGTTTCTCTAAATCCCTATAAGATACAAGCCCTTGTCCAATTCGTGATTCGCCTGGATTAAGCTGTAAATTTGCCATAGATATTACCTCTGTACTTTCTTTTTTATCATTGTTCCATGAAAAAAATAGTGATAATTGTCCTCCGCATCGCCATCTTCCATAACTCTGAAAGAATCAAAATCCGCATCCACCAACCGTTTGCCCCAAAAGATATGTTTATCATCACAAGCATATCCGTCACCCAATATCACAAAATTCTGTACTTTTGCTTTCAATAACTGATCTCTCCAAAATATGTGCTTATCATCGCGGGCATATCCATCACTTAGTACAGAAAAGGATTGAGGAATTGCTCTTTTTACTGTTACCTGGCAAAAATATACACGTTCGTCATCTTTTGTATATCCATCGGTCAAGATAGTAAATGCAGCCGGCTTTTTACACGTTTTCAGTCGGACAGCATGGCGGGTTTCCGTAGAATAAGTAAAAAAGTACACAAATTCTGCATCTCTGCCATAACCTTCAGGGCCATACATTCCAATACCATCATCCAATATTTCAAAGGTTTCCGGATGTGCAATCTTAGCATCACCATATGGAGTATAAATGATCTGATGGTTTCCAATATAGGCCGGATTAAAAACGTGAAAGCCCTCCGGTGTAATGCCACGCAGCAGGACACCTCTTCGATAAACCCGCTCTTTGTCCTTTATAAAGTCATGATTCAGAACCTCCATTGTAGCAAGATCAATTTTGACACGGCGGAAAATATTTTCATACGATTGTTGTTCCGGCATAAAGGCCACTTCACCGTCACATTCACGGTAGCCGGATGATTTTCCATTGTTATCTTTTAAAATACGTGCGTAACCCATTGTATGATCCCTCTTTTTATGATTATATAACTACTGAGTTTTCGTATATTAGTTTCAAAGAGTCAAACAATTCCTCCATGAAAATCCCCCTGATTCAATTTTTCACTTTATTCAGCTGTCTGTTAAACTAAACTTGAAACTCTCAATACTTCAGGAGATAAAACCCCCAAACACAGTTACTGAACTCTCCAGCGG
>OFFE01001261.1_pt1 | contig 18834 bp, 16 predicted proteins | sample 1521371 | NCBI WGS metagenome assembly OFFE01 (sample SAMEA3504131, study PRJEB24116) | mouse gut metagenome | biome: mouse gut; feature: mouse-associated habitat; material: faeces | place: Denmark | collected 2011 | reverse complement strand
CCCTTGTACGAGAGTTCAAGGAGGAAATCGGCGCAGACATCAAGATTGAAAGATTGCTTATGGTGAATGAAAATTTCTTCCCTTGGGGCGATCGTCCTTGTCAGCAGATCAATTTGTACTATTTGATTTCCTTGAAGGATGAAACACAAATTCCTCTTGATAGAAATTTCAAGGCGTTTGACGATTTGGGCAACGAGCGAATTGAGCTGAATATGTGCTGGATACCGCTTGAAGACGTACCCAATATGAGTATTTATCCCCCTCAGGCAAAGGAGTACATTATGAATCTACCCGATGAGATCGTGTACTTCGTATATAAGGAGTAAGCTATTGGGACGGCGTTGCAGAAATATCCGCGGAGAGCGAATATACGGTGAAAAGGAGACTGTGATGGAGAATTTACAGGACAGATTCTGTTGGTATGAGCCGGAGGAAGACGGCTCGGATGTAAGCCCCAAAGAGCGGTATCAGCGCATGGTGGACTGGGCGGGCCAGGCCAGGGGGACGAACCCTGACGCCTTCGACGCGGTGACGGCATGGCTCCTGGAGGGCGGTAGGTGGAACGATGAAGAGATGGCCGCGAACCGTAGGCTCCTCATGGAGGGAATTATCGGCAGGTTCCTGGAACAGACCCGGAGGCTTCGGGTAGAGCTGAATGCCCTGGTGCCCTCGGGCCTGGTGAACATGGCCGTATTCGACACCCTGGACAGGTTCGAGGAAGAGCTGACCGGTGCCACCCGGGCCGATGAACTGAAGGAAGCGGTGGGGAAAGTGTTCACCGATTTTTCGTCTATCAGGAATCGGGAAACCAGAGAGCTTTTTGCGGGAGGCATCACGGGCAACGCAGGGACGGATACGGTGAGGATTTACGGATACATCAATTTCCTGAAAGACTGTGATGCCGGTGTGCAGTGGACGCTGTTCATGCCGGATGTGGTGGAGCGGCAGCAGGACGGCTTCCGGATGCAGCGGTTTGAGTACAGGAAGCTTCCCGCCATGCGCTTTATCGGGATGGAGAAGGACTTCTCCCGGGATGCCGCGGGACTTGAGGAGCTGCAGCGCACTCTGGACGCCATGGAGGGATACCGCAGCGTATTTGATTATGATGTAATCCTTCTGCACCACTACGGCAGAGGGGTGGACGTGGAAGCCTGCCACGGCCTGTGGGGGCGTTTCCTGGCGGCGGGCGCGCCCGTTCCGGAAGGATATGCCTTTGTGGATTTCGTTCCGGAGAGCGACGGAAAATCGGGGATGCCTTACCTGTCCCAGTTCGCCTATGCGGAATTTACCGGGGACATGGATGCCATACACAGGCAGGAGGGCTTCGACTGCGATGCCATGTACGATGTGACCAGGAACAATATCCTGGCCCAGAATGTGATGATTCCCTATCCCGCCAAGTACTGGACGGCGGAGGTCTATCTACAGGGGTTTCGGAAGGGGAGCAGCGCATATCTGTTCAGTGTGGAAAGATAGGGAACGGCGTAAGAGCGCCTGGCCTGAAACCGGGACGGGAGGACGGCAGGCGCAAGCCGACAGTGGATGCGGTTGACAAAGGGACAGAGGTGACGAAGATGGGAATCGTGTCGGAAGAAATGACATTTATCAGGAGAGACGGAAATAGAATCAGAGGGCGCATCTACCTGCCGGAAGAGAAGGACGGGAAGCTTCCGCTGGTGATATTCTGCCATGGCTTCGGCAGCAATTACCGGGAGCTGGAGCACCACGGGGAGGGCTTCGCGGAGGCGGGCATCTGCTGCCTGTTCTTCGACTTCTGCGGAGGTGGGCTTCAGTCCCTCAGCGACGGGATCATGGAAGAGATGACAGTGGCCACGGAGTGCGCCGATTTGAGGACTGTCATCGCCGGTGCGAGGGAACTGGAATACGTGGATCCGGAGCGGATCTTCCTCCAGGGGGAGAGCATGGGCGGCCTGGTCTCAGCTTTGGTGGCTGCGGAATGCGGGAGGGATATCAGGGCGCTGGTGCTGTGGTATCCGGCCTTGGGGATTCCGGAGGACGCCGGAAAACGGTATGAGGCCGGTGCGCGGGAAGTCTTCGGCCTGCGCCTGGGGGAAAGCTTTGACAGGGAGGCCAGGGACATAGACGTATACGGAACCATTCCGGCTTACGGCGGGCCCGTGCTGATGATTCATGGAGACCGGGATATCATCGTGCCCCTGGGCTATTCCCAGAGGGCGCTGTCCGCTTATGAGGACGCCAGGCTGATCGTCATCCCCGGCGCGGGGCATGGCTACGACGGAGCCGACAGCGCGGCCGCCCGGGAGCACTCCATAGGCTTTATCAGGGAGAGGTCATAGAAGCGTCCGCGGGATGCGCAATTCCTGATAAAGCCTTGCCCTGGCTTCTGTATCCCGCACGGCCAGCTTTGCCTCATCGTCCCGACCCTGGTCATACAGCGTTTCCAGAAGCAGGGTCAGCTTTGCTTCGCTTTTCTTTTCGCCTGTCGATTCGCCAATGGCTTTCCCTCTGGCCTCGCCTCTCCGCGCGATTCCAATATTTATATATTCATATCCTTGTTCTAATAAAAAATATTCGCGTCCATATCCCGTTAGCTCTGTAGAACCAGGTAGATATAAACTTGTATCATTGACATGGAAGAAAAGCATTCCTTGGAAAAATGGTTATAGGAAAGTGTGATGAATAGTATGATAATGGCAGAAGACGAAATGAAAAAGGTGGCTAAATCAGCAGATTTTCTGAATGATAAAGGATATGCAAGAGAAATAGGAGAGAGTACAATTTCTTTTTTGGGTGAGGGAATCAACTTCATTATTAGTTTTGAACGATACAGCAATGTAAGCGATATACTTATTAAATTCATAAAAGAAAACGAAATATATAGTGTTGGATGGATAGCATGCGTTAGGAGTGGCTTGAGTATTGAACCACATCAAAGACTAGAAAATGTATTAAGGTTATTGTCATATATAAGGGAGAACTATAGTTCAATTATAAGCAGAGATTATTGTAAAGCAAGCGATAAATTAATTAGGGAGTTTATTGAAAACGAACGAAGAAGTAAAAAAGTTTGAACCTGAGAGGTAGCAGTTGGAGCAGAGTAGGAGATGACATACCTCCATTGCTTCAATAGGCTGAGTGCCTGGGCAATGGTCAATACTTTTGACTTTTCCGCAGGACGTGGCTCAACAAAGCCGTCTGGTGTATAGGGCTTACAATCTGGGAGTAAGTGCCAGATAGCGGTCAGGAGCATATGGCAGATAGCGATGATGGCTTTCTTGCGGCTACGGCGTGCTTTATACGCTTATAACGATTAGTGATTTCAGGATGGTTCTTTGTTTTTGTCAAAGCACTTGCAACCTGCGCTGGGACTGGTTTAAAATAGGAGCCAGCACGGGAAATCCGAGTGGATTTGATTTTGCCAGCACTTTGGTCGTTATGGGGACAGCATCCTGCCCATGAAATGAGGTGTTTTGCTGTGGGAAAGACAGACATATCATTACCGATTTCATTTTTTGACAGATGCCGCCGGTGCGTGGTAGACTGAAGTAACGGTTCAGACAGCTTGATATAACTGCTCAGCGCACTGCCTGAACCATCCCAGATAGAAAGCCAATGAAAAGTGTCCCCAGGGAGGAGCCATGGAGAAAGACAACGAAACAATCACATCTCTTGCCAGAGAAGTCATGCGCCTGTCCCGTGACGATATCCTGATGCATCTTCGCTTTTTCGACAGGGCGCTGTCGGCTCTGCGCCTGGAGGAAAAGCAGGGAACGGAAGGATTCGCCACGGACGGGGCCTCCTGCTTCTATGACCCTGCCTGGGTCTTAAAGCGCTACAGAGAGGAGCAGCCATGGATCACACGGGTTTATCTCCATATGCTGCTGCACTGCGTCTTTGCCCATCAGTTCCACTGTGATCAGCTGGACAGGGCGGTGTGGGATCTGGCGGCGGATCTGGCTGTGGAGAATGTCATCCTGGAGCTGGGGCTCGGAGGCGCGGCGCTGGAACGGGACGGGCTGCTTGCAGGCAGGCTGGAGGGCCTGAAAGAGAAGGCGGGAGGCCTCACTGCGGAGCGCCTGTACCGGTATTTCACCACGGATTCCCTGCCTGGGGAAGAGGAAAAGGAACTGCGGCGGCTTTTCTTCCGGGACGACCATTCCCTCTGGACATCTGGGGAGCGTCCGGAGATGACGCGGGAACAGTGGAAGAAGATCAGCCGTCTCGCGAAGACGGAACTGAAATCATTCGCACGGCGGAAATCCGGCACCGTGAGCCTGGAGAAGAACCTGGAGGAAGCCACAAAAGAGAGGTATGATTACAGCGAGATTCTGCGCCGGTTCGCGGTGCCCGGGGAGGAGATGGCAGTGAGCCAGGAGGAGTTCGATTATGTCTACTACACTTACGGCCTGTCCTGTTACGGCAACCTGCCCCTGATAGAGCCCCTGGAATACAGGGAGGGCAGAAAGGTGAAGGAATTCGTCATCGCCATCGACACCTCCGCGTCCTGCAGCGGCTCCGCGGTGGGGAAGTTTCTGCGCAGGACATACGATATCCTGAAGGATGCCGAAAGCTTCTTTACAAAGATAAACGTGCACATCGTCCAGTGCGACAGCCAGGTGCAGAAGGATACCAGAATCGCCTGTCAGGAGGATTTGGAGGATTTTCTGGGGAAGGGCAGACTGGCGGGAGGCGGGGCCACGGATTTCCGTCCTGTCTTCGCCTATGTGGAACAGCTGCGGGAGCAGGGGGAATTCGAGAACCTGAAAGGCCTGATTTATTTCACCGACGGTTACGGCGTCTACCCGGAGCGGCCGCCGGAGTACCAGGTCATCTTCGCATTCCTGGAGGAGGACGAGAACCGGGCACCGGTGCCGCCCTGGAGCATGAAGGTAGTAGTGTGAGAAGAAGTTCTAGGCGGCCAAGAGGGGGCATAGCCTACCTCTTTAGGACGCCCGCCAAGAACTTCTAGACTCGTGAGCGAACAAGTTCGCTTAACGAGTCGGTCTCACACGGAAGAATGCCCAGAGTGCGGGCATTCTTCCGGTCTTGCACCGATTGTCCTTGACAACAGAACTATGTTCTGTTGTATGTGCCGTGAAGCGGCATGTCTGGAAGGATGCCCGACTGTCTTTTAAGATTTATACCACTGCTCCTGGGCTTCATAGAGCCTTTTGTACTCTCCCTCCCGGGCAATCAGTTCATCATGGGTGCCTATCTGCACCGCCTCCCCGTCTTTCATGACCAGGATCCGATCCGCCAGCTTCACAGAGCCCAGGCGGTGGGTCACGATGACGGCGGACTTTTCACGGGCGATTTCGGCAAAGCGATTATAAATCAGTGTTTCCTCGTATGGGTCGATGGCTGCCGTGGGCTCATCCAGGATGATTAGGTCATGGCCGCGGAAGAAGCCCCTGGCGATGGCCACGCGCTGCCATTGGCCTCCGGACAGGTCTATGCCGTCGAATTCCCGGGAGAGCATGGTATCATAACCCTGTGGAAACGCGCCGGGCTCCGTCCCCGCCATGGCGCATACGCTGTCCAGTCGGGCTTTTTCGGATTCCGCCCCGGAATCGCTGATGACGATGTTCTCGGCCAGGGTCATCTGGTAGCGCTGGTATTTCTGGAATACCGCAGAGGCTCGGCATGTGAGGGCGTCCATGGTAAGCCGCCTGGTGTCAACGCCGTTTTTCCGTACCGTACCCTCCACGGGCAGGTAGAGTCCGGCTATCAGGCGGATCAGGGTGGACTTTCCGGAGCCGTTCTCGCCCACCACCGCCAGGGTCTCCCCCTTGCGTAGCGTCAGGCTCACGTTCTTTACGGCATACTTTATCTGTTCCGGGGGGCCGTCCTCCTTTTTTCCAGCCGGGTAGGAGAAGCTTACGTTCTCCAGCACCATATCCCCCCAGCCTGGCGCGTCATGGCGCTGTCCGGCCCGTTCCTCCATGGCCAGGAAATTAAGGTAGTTGCGGATGGAGCCTGTGTTCGCGGCCATCTCTCCTATATGGTGGCAGACCACCTCCTCCATGATGTCGTATAGCATGCCGATGGAATTGAAGACCGCGGCGAAAGCTCCCACCGTTACCTCCCGTTTCATCAGGGCGTCATACAGCATCCAGAGGATGGCGCAGTATCCCGCTACGGTGATGGCGCGGGTGGAGAGCTCGAACAGATTTGATTTCATGGCGGCCTTGAACTTCAGCTTCTGCAGGCAGGCAAGGGTCTCCTGATACAGCTTCTTAAAGTAGGAGAAGCCTCCCAGAATGCGGGTTTCCTTGAAATATTCCCGGCCTGCCATGCAGGTCTCATAGTATTCGTATTCCCTGCGGACCGGGGCCGAAGCGTCCTCCAGATGGGAGAAGGCCTTGGCGCGGATCAGCTGGGCCAGGGCAGTGGGCAGGAAGATGATGACAATGGCGCTGGCCAGGATTGGTTTCAGGGAAAAGAGATACCAGCCCATGAATGCGAAATAAGGAATATAAAAAGTCAAAATCGCAAGCACATCGGTGACATACCAGAAAGCGCTGTCCTTTCCCTGCTCCGCCTTATTGATGTCGTCCAGCTTTTCCGTGTCCTCAAAGACAGATGGATCCAGCCGGGCGATTTTCTTCTGGATGGCCATGGACAGATGGGCGCCTACTTTGCCTTCCAGTACGTCCGGCAGGAAATTGGCCACGCCATTCAGCACCTGACAGGCCACATTGGCGATGCCCAGGAGCGCCAGCGCGAGAAAGGCCTGGCCGATTCCGATTTTTCCCCCTGCCGCGTCCACCGCCCTGTCGAAGAAGCGCTGCTGCATCATGGTCTCCACGCCGAAGGATACGCCGTGGAGAATGGACAGCACCATGTATGTCATGAACAGGAGGGGCGCTGCCTTTATTATCACCGGCAGGAGCCTTCCGAAAGCGCCTGCCATACCCCTCTCTTTTTTCGTCCCGCTTTGTCTTTTCATTGATACCAGCTCCTCTGCGCCTCATACATGGAGGCATAAATGCCCTTTTGGGAGAGCAGTTCTTCGTGATTCCCCTTTTCCGCCACTTTTCCGCCGTCCACCACGATGATCTCATCCGCCAGCCGGGCGGCCCCCAGCCTGTGGGTGATGAAGATTGTGGATTTCCCGGCGCTGATCTTGCCGAACATTTCATAGATGCCGCTCTCCGCCACCGGATCCAAGGCCGCCGTGGGCTCGTCCAGGATCTGTACCGCCGCCGGATTGTACAGAGCCCTGGCGATGGCCAGGCGCTGCCACTGGCCCCCGGAGAGGTCTACGCCCTGTTCCTTTATTTTGCCCAGAGGGGTCTCCATCCCCCGGGGCAATTCGGCAATCGTCTGGCCCAGGCCCATGGCCTCCGCGGCTTCCTTGATCTTCGCCGGGTCTTTTCGGAGCACGTTTCCCAGGGCGATATTGTCATCCAGGGATATCTGGTAGCGGGCGAAGTCCTGATAGACCACGGAGAAGAGCGCTTTTAGATCCGCCTGGCGGAAGGTTCTCAGCTCCCTGCCGTCCAGCAGGATCTCCCCCTCGTAATTGTCATACAGGCCGGTCAGAAGCTTGGTCAGCGTGGTCTTTCCGGCCCCGTTGACGCCCACGAAGGCATAATGCCCGCCGCATTCCAGGCGAAGGCTGAAATCCTTTAAGATATCCTTATCCGTGCCCGGATACCGGAAGGATACCTGGCGAAACTCCAGGCTTTCGAAAGGGATTCCGGCGCCTGGCAGGTCCAGCGCCCCGGGGGTTTCGGACAGGGCGCAGAAGGCGGTCAGATCCTTGCAGTACTCCAGGTTCTGGGCGATTTTATTCATGGTGTCGGACAGCTCCCAGGACATCATCTGAATCAGGTTCAGGGTGGAAGTGATGAGCCCCATGAACATGCCCGGCGTGATGAGCCCCTTTGTCAGCGGAAACAGGAGCACGCTGATAATCAGCAGGGAGAGCAGCATTGTAATCAGGCTGGAGCCCTTCAGGCGGACAAAATATCTGGCGCTCACTCCCACGGAAATCTTCCGGGCGGCCTCGTATTTTTCCAGCCACTGCCGGTTCACCTTTTCCGTATAACCGAAAAGCGTCCGTTCCTCCACGTTTTCCCGCCCCTGCAGAACGCTCTTTAAGTAGTCCGCCCTGCGGCGGTGCTTCTCCGCTTCCTTATTTTCCTCGTAAATCTGATGTCCGCCTTTGATAGCCAGCCGGAAGAGAGGGATAGAGATGGCCACGATGGCCAACCCCGCCCACCACACCTGGGCCATGAGGATGACAAGCAAAGAGCCCACCCGCAGGACGATGTTCGCCGCGCCGAGGATATTGTCGAATCCGCCCGTCAGCTTCCCTACAGGGTCGCTGCAGACCCGGTTGATCAGTTCCCAGGTATCGTTGTCCTCCACATGCCGGTATTCCAGCGCCGCCCGTTTCTCAACGATTCCGGTGCGGTATGCGAATTCCAGGCGCATGGCCATTTTCAGGTTTATGTAGCTCATGAGCTGCCAGTTCAGGTTGTTGTAGGCCACTATGGCGATCAGGCACAGCAGGGGCGCGGTGATGGCCGACTGCCCTGCCTTTCCCGCGAAGATGTCCAGGGCGGTGTCGATGAAGGCCGCCGTGGCGAGCACCTGCAGTGACGGTAGAACGGATACTAATACCTGATTGAGCGTCTTGATTCCCGCATATACCGGGCAGACCGTGAAAGGGATTCGCAAAAAGTCCCCGAAGCCGTATTTTTTGTGGTTTACCAGTAATTTTTTCATGTTTATACCCCTATGCCCGCCCTTGGCGGGCGTACCAATCAGAATTCCATACAATAGAATCCTGCTTTTCGGATTCTATTGTATGGAAGTTTACTTCCAAACTTTTCTGCCTTTCAGAGCCGTGGATTTGTTTTAAGCTGGTCTTGAGCAAAGGATTCCAGAGATGTTGCGGCAAATTGCATCGCTGATGAGTATAACATATTTTAGGCTCCGCCGTCCAGCGCATGCTTTTTTCTAAAAAATCATGAGGCCAGGAAATCTTTTCTTGGAAAAGTGCAAATCGGTATAGTTGGAAAAGGGGAATTATGGTATACTTGCACACAGATAGCCATGCACCGTGCCGGGTGGCGGGGTGCGGTGAAGCTGTATCTGGGGAAGAAGGACGAACTGTGGCAGAGGCCTGTAAGAGACATGGCGCTATCGCTTAGGAGGATAAAATGAGGATTCAGAACTTGATTGAAAATACAGAGGGCGCAGCAGGGTGCCTCTGCGAGCATGGCCTGAGCTTCTACATCGAGGCAGGAGGGCGCAAGATTCTGGCGGACACAGGGGCCTCAGGAGCCTTTCTCACCAACGCGGAGAAGCTGGGCATCGACCTGAGCCAGGTGGATACCGTGATTGTCAGCCACGGGCATTATGACCATGCCGGAGGGCTCCTGGCCTTTGCGGAGCGCAACAGAGGGGCCCGGATATGGATTAACCGCCTGGCCGCGGAACCCTATTACCATAAAAACAATACTATGGAGAGATACATCGGCATGGATCCGCGGATCAAGGCTTTGCCCCAGGTGGAATGGGTGGAGGGAGACCGGACGATTGACCAGGGAATCTTTCTCTTCGGCAAGGCCCTTGGGCGGCGGCTGTGGCCCGGCGGCAACCGGGAGCTGATGCGGAAGACAGGAGAGGGATTCCTGCAGGATGATTTCCTCCATGAGCAGTACCTTGTCCTGGAGGAGAGGGGAAAACGGGTGCTGATTTCCGGCTGCGCCCACAACGGCATCCTGAACATTCTGGACAGATACCGGGAAATCTATGGAGAAGAACCGGATGTAGTCATCAGCGGCTTCCACATGAGCAGGAAGTCCGATTACAGCCAGGCGGATTACGCCCTGATCAGGGACACCGCCAGGGAACTGCAGAAGCTCCGCACCCGCTTTTTCACCGGGCACTGCACAGGAGAGCTGCCCTATCAGATTCTGAGGGAGATCATGGGAGAGCAGATCGCCTATGTCCACAGCGGGGAGGAGATCCTGCTGGAGGACATGTGACACAGGGCAAGAGCCACAAAGCCTACCATCGCGGAGAACGCCGTATGGATAAGCCGTAAAACGCATAAGCCAGAAAGCAAAAACACGGAGATCGACATGAACATAAAACAGGCCAAGGAATATATCGAGAACACAGTCAGGCTTTACCTGAAAAAGGACGAATTCGGAGAATACAGGATACCTCCGGTGCGCCAGCGCCCCATTTTCCTGCTGGGAGCCCCGGGCATCGGCAAGACCGCCGTCATGGAGCAGATTGCCCAGGAGATGGGCATCGCTTTGGTGAGCTATTCCATGACCCACCACACCAGGCAGTCCGCCCTGGGGCTGCCCTTTATCACCCAGAAGACCTACCGGGGAGCCTCCATAAGCGTCTCGGAATACACCATGAGCGAGATCATCGCCTCCGTCTACGACATCTGTGAGGACAGCGGCATCAGAGAGGGCATCCTGTTCCTGGATGAGATCAACTGCGTGTCCGAGACCCTGGCTCCGGCCATGCTCCAGTTCCTCCAGTATAAGACCTTCGGCCGCCACAGAGTGCCGGAGGGCTGGGTCATCGTCACCGCAGGCAATCCGCCGGAGTACAACAAATCCGTCCGGGAATTCGACGTGGCCACCCTGGACCGCCTGAAAGTCATGGAGGTGGAGCCGGATTATGGCGTCTGGAAGGAGTACGCCGGGGAAAAGCGCATCCACAATGCCGTCACCAGCTATCTGGACCTGAAAAAGGAGCATTTCTACCGGATAGAAATGACGGCAAAGGGCCGCAGCTATGTCACCGCCAGAGGCTGGGAGGATCTGTCGGAAATCCTGGCCCTCCATGAGGAGGAAAACCTGCCCGTGGACGGGGCGCTGGTGGGCCAGTACCTGCGAAACGACAGGGTGGCCGAGGAATTCTGCGCCTATTATGAATTGTACCGGAAATACAAGAATGACTACAACATTGTAGACATCCTGGACGGCCGGTTCGGCGGCGCGGTCCCCAAGGCGAAGGAAGCGCCCTTTGACGAGCGGCTTTCTTTGCTGGGGATGCTGCTGGACGCGGTGCAGGGGGACATGAAGGAAGTCATGGAACAGGCGGCATTCCTGACGGATTTAAAGAACGTGTTGAAAGGCGTGGGCAGCCTGGCGGAGAAGGAGGGCTGCTCCGGGGCACAGATTCTGGAGCGGCTGGAGGCCCTTTCCCAGGGACGCAGGAAAATGCTGGACAGCCTGCAAAATGCCGGCGCCCTGTCCCAGGCGGACAGGAGGAAGCACAAAAGCGTCATCCGTTTCCTGGAAGATGCCCACAGGGAGCTGCGGGTGCGGGGCGATGGGGAGAGCCGGGCGGCCTACGGCTTCCTGAAGGAATGCTTCCGGGCACAGGTGGCAGGGATGAAATGCGAGACCGATAAGGCCCAGTCCAGGCTCCGCGCCCTCTTCTCCTTTGCCGAGGAGGCCTTCGGCCGGGGGAACGAGCTGCTCATCCTGCTCACGGAGCTCACCGCGGGCAGCGCCAGCTCCCGGTTCATCGCCGCCTTCGGGAGCCCGGAGTATGGGAGGCTCAGTGAGGACATGATGCTGGCCCAGCGCAGGGATGACCTTAAGGAGCGCATCGCGGCGCTTGACCTGTAGCACCACAGCCGGGTGCCTGGGCGGCGGAAGCCTCAGGAGCCCCCGGCCCCCGGCAGCGTGAACACCCGGGTGAACTGTGCCTTCCGCTCCGGAGAAAGATGATGGCTGACCAGAATCAGCGTCAGCTCCGGCCTGGACAATTGGATACAAGGCAGGCATATTTGGGAGAATCCAACCAAAACTTGATTTATCGTTGTCCCGGGGCGGTCATGGGATTACAGCAGATAATTGTTTTCCCGGTTGGCAATCTGTAAGCCCACCAGCTTATAGCCCGCATATCCGCCCATGACCAATGGCTCTGCCCTGCAGATCTCCTCCGCCTCCTCCCGGCTTTCCGTCTTCAGGATATACATGCCCGCCATTCCCGGATAGCCCTTGAAGACGCCGCAGAGCTCCAGCTTTCCCGCGTCGTCCAGCCTCCGGATGTTCTCCACATGCTCCGTGACCACCTGTTTCGTCATCTTGTTATAGGTCTTGCTCTTCTCGATCAGCATCAGGTACATCATTTTTTCCATAAGATATGCTCCTTCCATTTTGCGCTGCGGGTTCCTGCACAGTATGTTTTTTCCAATGCCGTATTGCATTTGGGATACGGATAGTTTATCATAGAATAGTGACAAGGACTGTCACCATTCGGAAAGGAAATGAAAAATGTCAAAAGCGGAACGGCTCATTGAAATGATGATAACCATAAACGCGAAAAGGGATTTTACGGTGGGGGAGCTGGCGAAAGAATTCTCCGTCTCAAAAAGGACCATACTGCGGGACCTCCAGGAACTGGAACAGGCCGGTTTCCCTCTTTACGCCGAAGTGGGCGCGGCGGGCGGGTATCATATCCTGAAAGAACGCATCCTGCCGCCCATCGCTTTCTCCGAGAGCGAGGCGAAAGCCATATTCTTTGCCTGCCAGGCCCTGCAGTATTACCGCGACCTGCCTTTTGAACAGGAAACCATATCCGTGCTGAAGAAGTTCCTGAACTGCCTGCCATTGGATGTGCAGAATGGCATCACGCAGATCCAGAACAAGGTGGTGTTTTGGATTCCGGACAGGCACTGCGATTCGCCACTACTGAAGGAGATGTTCCTTGTGGCCGTGAACCGCCATGCCGCCACCATACGGTATTCGTCCACACATTCTGAAAGCATCCGCACCATCGTACCGATCGGCCTATACGCCATGAACGGGCTCTGGTATTGCCCTGCCTACTGTACCGCGGCGAACCAGATCAGGACATTCCGGGTGGACCGTATCAGGGAAATCCTGGAGGAGGCGCCCTGTCCGAAAGGGAAATATCCCATCCCCAGATCCATTCAGGAATATCTTGAAAAGACGGAGGCCAAAAACGACCACCGACTGAAAATCCGGTTGACGGACATCGGGGTGAAGCGCTGCGAAAGCGAATGCCTGCTTGCAGGGGGATTGAAGCCCCTTCCCACGGGCGGGGGGATGATCGACATGGAGATAGACCACGCCGCCTTGGAATGGGTGGCCGACTATATATTGCCGTTCGGGAAGGATGCCACTGTATTGGAACCGGCGGAACTGCTGGAGCGGATGCGGCAGAAGATATGGGAGCTGCACCGGCAGTATTGCGTGGCGGAACAGAGCGGGGCATCCTGCCAGGCATGAGCATTCTGTTGGCAGATGAAGCGGGAAAATGGCATAATCCACCAGCCTGCCCGATAAACGGTTTAGCCGGAAGACAGGGACTGAAAATATGATATATTTGAAAAAACGGTGATAATATGACGGAAAAACAGATAGAAACAGAAAACGGAACCATCAGCTACAGGACAGAACAGGAAAAGGCGATCGTCACCGGTTTTCGGGGATTTGCCGCGAACCTTTCGCTGCCGTCCCGGATTCAGGGATATCCGGTGACTGCCATCGACAGGAAGGCATTCTTAAGCCAGAAGAGCCTGTGCGGCATATGCCTCCCGGATACCATCCAGGAGGTGGGCGACTGGGCCTTTGCCCACTGCGGCAGCCTGGCGGAGATCTCCTTTCCAAAGCGGGAGGTGCGCTTCGGCAGGGCTGTCTTCAAGGACTGCGGGAGCCTGCAGCGGATCGTGGTGCGGGAGCCGGACTGCGGGAGCGGGGGGCAGACGGCCCCGGAGGATTCAGGGGGAGAGGCCTGGGGGGAGCCGGATGGGGGGATGTGCGCACCGCTCCATGACAGGATTCCGGGGGAGAGCGCGCCCGGGGCAGGGGAAAAGCCCTCCTGCGCGGAGCTCCTGGCAGCAGCCGTGACCATGCTGGAGGCCCCTTACCTTCTGGACATCCAGAGGGCGGGCAGCAGGGAGTGGCTGGAGCAGTGGGACATCCGGCTCCTGTCCGTCCTGCGGGCCTCGGACGCGGAAGGGTACATCAGCCAGTCCGTCTACGGAGAGGAAGACTACATCGGCACTGACCTGGAGGAGTTCGCCAGCGCCAGGCGCAGGACCAAGGTGCGCCTGTCCTTCCTGCGCCTGCTCCGTCCTCAGCGCCTGCATTCCGCATTGAGGGAAGAGCTGGAACAGTATCTGCGCAGCCTGACCAAGGGCAGGTCCACGGAAGAGACCTGGCAGGTCATCTTGCAGGAGCATGGCGGCCACCGGGAGCACTACAGCCTGTTCGCGCAGCTTGGCTGCATCACGGAGGACAACTTCCAGGGAATTTTAGAGGACATGGGAGAGGACAACCCTGAGATGAAGGCCTTTTTCCTGCAATATGCAGAAGAGCGGCGCGGAGGCGCCCTGGATTTCTTCCAGAGCCTGGAGCTTTGACAGCAGCCGGAGCCGCGCCATGAATTCAAAACAGTTGGGTCGCGCTCCGGAATCCGCAGGGATTCGAGGAACATTCGTTCGAAAAGAGCGGGCACGGCATCAGAGACGGACAGAGAGGAGGCATTGCGCCCATTGAAACGGAACAGGAATAGAAAGGGAAACGGCAGCCGTTTTGCCGGGGCGGAGGTTTCTACGCTGCGCAGTTATCTGCTGGCCGGCTGGGCGATGGCGTCATGCCTGGTGCTGGCGGTCTTTCTGGTCTACGGTATCTATGCCATCCTCCAGGTCACGGAGGAGCTGGCGAAAGGCAACCAGATGGTGGCCAGCCATTATGCGCTGCAGCTGAACAAGGACATCGATTCCATGAAAGGCTATGTGAACCGGGTCTATAGCGAGAATGCACAGTACCAGACGCTGAAGCGCCCATACCTGCAGGAGACGGAGTGGTACAGTGCCGCCTATTACCTGGCCAATGATATGGAAGGACGGGCGGGCAGCATTGACTATTTCGGAGGCGTTTTCTTTTATGATGCCTGGAAAGACACGCTGCGCAGCCGATACAGCGAATTCCCCCACGCAGGCGACATTTACCGCCTGAACCTCTGTCTGAAATCCTATTTGATGGAAATCGGGGATACAGTCTGCCACGAGGGCTTTTTCGAGTATGAGGGGGAGGGGTATCTTGTCTATGTAAGGGGGGCAGGCAGAAGCTGTTGGGGTTCGTCCTGAATCTGACCAATTATTTTGCCCATCAGGACGGGCTGGAGCTTGTCTTCTGTGACAGTGAAAGGGTGCTGGAGACGATCGGCCCCATTCTGTCAGGATCCCGGGGAGCGGAGCTGGCAGAGTCCGTCCGGAAAGGGCAGATCCTGCAGGGAAGCGGCATCGTGGTGGCCACGGAGCCTATAAACTTCCGGCAGATGCGTCTCGCCGTGATCCAGGAGACGGGAGGGATGCGGGCGCTGGTGGGCAGCTGGGAATTCTGGCTGCTGTTCATCCTCATCCCGCTTATCCTGGTGGGGGTCCTGTTCAGGATCCAGCATTTGTTCAGCCATACCCTTGTGTGGCCCGTGGAGCATCTGGCCAGTCGGCTGGACAGAATGAAAGAGAACAAAAAGGCTGGCGAATATCCGGAGACGGAGGGGACAAAGGTCCGGGAGCTGTTGGAAATCAACCACAGACTGGACGAAATCGTGGAAGAGATGCAGCATATGCAGCAGGAAAAGTATAAGAAGGAGATGGAGGCCAATGCGGCTAAGCTCCAGTATTATCAGCTGCAGGTGAATCCCCATTTTTTCATCAACTGTCTCAATATCATGGATTCCCTTCTGGCGGATGGGGACGTGGACACGGTGCGGCGCATGATCCGTTGGCTTTCGGAGCATTTCCGCTATGTCTTCCAGAGCCAGGAAAGCCTGGTGACCATAGGGGAAGAGCTGAAGGAAGTGGAGGCCTACTGCCATATCTATATGGTAAGGGGAGAGATGCCCATCCTGATCCTGCAGGAAGTGGAGCGGGAGCTGCTGGACTGCCGCGTGCCCATCCTGGCGATTCAGACCTTTGTGGAAAACGCCGTAAAGCATGCAAACAGACCGGGACAGATCCTGTCCGTGGAGGTGGCGGTAAAGGAGCTTGAGAGGGAAGACGGGCTGTATATCAGCATCCGGATTTCGGATAACGGGAAAGGCTATCCGGAAGAGAGGCTGGAGGAGCTGAACGCTCCGGTGACGGAATTCCGCTACCATTCCCGGCATGTGGGGATTGATAATGTAAAATACCGCATTTACCTGATGTACGGGGAGAGGGCGCAGCTGTTCTTCTATAACGGGCCCTCCAAAGGGGCGGTGGCCGAGCTGCTTCTGCCCAAAAGGGAGGAGCGCTCTGGATGAGGGAGTCCTGGCCGCTGCAGGGGCGGATGGCAGGGAATATCAGAAAATGCGGCAGCCGCAGTCAGATTTTGCATATTCTTTCATATCGTCATTGCGTAGAATAGAAACATCAGGAACCGCCGGAGCGGTTCGGTAAAGGAGGAAAACGATATGAAAAGGAAATGGATCGCGCTGCTTCTGTCAGCGGCCATGACGATTTCCATGGCTGCCTGCGGAAATGCCTCCGGCAGCGGAGAGAGCGCTTCCGGAGGCGGGAAAGAGAATTCCGAGGCGGACGGAGGACAGGCTGGAGACGGCGGGGAAGCCGAAGGCGGAGGAGAATCCGCAGAAGGAGCGGGTTCCGGCGAAGCTGCGGCCGGGGAGGATCCGTCCCAGTGGCCGGCGGTCTCCATCATGTATCCCGTGCCCAATGAACTGCCCGCTGAGGCCAGCGTGGAGAAGGCCCTGAACGATTACCTGGTGTCCATCAATGCTGGCGTACAGGCGGATATCGTGCAGATGAACTTCGGAGACCTTTCCACCCAGCTGACGCTGGCCCTCACGGACAATACGAACCCCATAGACCTGTTCTGCTGGAGGTTCTATTCCACAGTGGACGGCTGTGTGAAGAACGAGCAGTGCATTTCGCTTCTGTGCAAGGAATAAATAGTTCCCCCCCTCTCCCACATAATACGGCGTATAGTTTATAAGGCACTTGTTATTTCAAGGTTCTTCTACTGTGAATGAAGCAGAATTGCTTGAATTATTATCCCGTAAAAGTTTTTGCGCTTCCGCTTCGGAAATTTCCTTAATCTCCATAACTCCATTTTCACTATTTTTAGCAATGGAAAGATATATACTGCCACTGTCATTAAAATAGACGATGGGTTTTTCACTATCAATGAATATACCAATTATCTGGTCGTTGTAGTACCAATACCCATCTTTTGGGTGATAAACTACGCCATAGGATTCATAGTCTTGGAGCGTATTCATGTTTTCTGTCTTATCTCCAGATTCCATGCTGTAAGATTCATGATTTCTAATCATATTTCCATTTTCCGTAGAAGTGCCAGCGGGCATTGATTTAAGTCCTGAGTTTTCATACTTTTCTGTATGTCTGTCATAAATTTCTTTTGTGCATTCCCGAATACCAATGAGTTTATCGTTTGTATCCCGTTCCGCTTCAATATCCACTGTTCCCGTAAAGAAATTGGTAAAACTTGCGCCGCCCACTGGGTCATTAAAAAATCGGACAACATTTCCCTTATAAGTGTAGCACTTGCTATCCTTATCATAAATCAATCCATATTCTTCATATATCCCATAGTCCATATTACCGCCGGACGTTTCTATCGCATTATAATCGGAAGCATTTTCGGAAGCATTTGTTGTTTTGTACTCCTGTCCATCAGAAGTTGGATTATTATTGTTAGCTTGTGCAGAAGTCGTAAATGCAGTGCCTACCCCGACAACAATAAGGCTGGCTAAAACAAGTGAGAAAATAGTGATTTTTTTCGTTTTCATAATTGCAGTTATCCTTTCTTCGATAGCATTTTTACTAAAGTTGTTGCAAAGTGGCAATAGTCCACTTTTCGTTGCTTCCATGCTGATAAGCATTAGCGAATAGGCAGATTTAGATTTTTCTCCAAATTGTCGTATAACGCTTTCATCACAAGCCAGTTCTATATCACGGTTAAAAAGAATATACATCACCCACACAAAGGGGTTGAACCAATGAATACAAAGGGCAAGCGTCGCAATCAGCTTTGTTACCGTATCATAGCGATAGATATGCACATACTCATGTGAAAGGACATATTGTAGTTGCTTTTCGTTTTTCCAGTCCATTTTTTTCGGCATTAAAATAACAGGACGGAAAATGCCATAAGTTAATGGGGCGGAAATCCTATCCGATTGCCTTACCAAAATTGGACGTTTCAATGGGCGTTCCGCCAGCCACTTTTCTACATAATGGTTGTTGACGGGTAAAGCTGTCCGAAATTCAATCAGACAATGCAAATAGGATATTACGAAAAACAATGCGATAAGTATTATCCCTGCACACCATACAATAAACCACATGGAAACAGATGATGAAATATCCGCTGGTGGCTGTTCTACTCCCTGTGTTGTAACAAACAGCCCTTGCATAGTGGGAATGTTGTAATCTGTTCCAGTTTCCGGCAATGTTGCAGAAGATATGCTATGAGTTACCAACGTATAAACACTGAACATTGACGGAATCGAAAACGGGATAAGCAGTCTTAATATCACCAATTCCCATAAAACAAGAAAAGTCTTTTTCGGCAGTTTATTGATTGCCACCGCACGGATAATCACTACCGCAGTAATGAAAGCAGCCCCCGAAAAGCTCATTTGCAGTAAATTCATTTACACCACCTCATTCCAAATCTTCCACAATCTGCTTGAGCTTCTGAATCTGTTCAGCAGAGAGCTTTTTTCTGCCTAACAGGGCTGCAAACAGTTTGTCAACTGAACCGTCATAAATCTTGTCAACCAATTCTTTTGTTTCCGCTTCCTGTACTTCTTCTTTGGGAATAAGGGCATGGCACATGAAATTCGGTTCGGAACGCGCAA
>OFFE01001250.1_pt1 | contig 18992 bp, 15 predicted proteins | sample 1521371 | NCBI WGS metagenome assembly OFFE01 (sample SAMEA3504131, study PRJEB24116) | mouse gut metagenome | biome: mouse gut; feature: mouse-associated habitat; material: faeces | place: Denmark | collected 2011 | reverse complement strand
ATCCGACAACGGAAATGCCAACAACGGCAAAAAGGGCAAGGCACGTCTGTTTATGCCTTACCCTTTATCGTCCATATCGTGCCGAGGCAGCTGTTATCGTCCAGACCTCAAAAGTAGTAAACAGGTAGTACATTTACGGGGGCCTCTGCCAAAAGTCCAGATATATCAACCATTTTCAAGGACAGGATGTGTACTGCCGTGGCACACGAATAATATTTTTACCATTGTTTTACATATCCTTTCTTTTATGGTTGAATCTTTGCATTTATTGAGTTTCGGGGATTTTCTGATGATATTATGCATCATTATCCTTTGCTGAAACTTTGCATCATTTTGCATATGTTTGCCATGAAAAGGTGCAAACCTGGGTGCAATTATCCTTGGCTTGCACCTGGCCTGTTTTATTCCCCTTCCGCAGATAATCTACGGATTTCAGCGCTTGCATCCTCGAATCCGAGGTGAGTATAGGTATTTAGGGTCACAGATATGTCGCTATGGCCCATTATATACTGCAAGGTTTTGGGGTTCATGCGGGCAGAGGCCATTTTGCTGCAGTAGGTGTGGCGGCAGACGTGTGGGGTCACCTTTGGCATCTGTATTTTATAAGTATTATTATACTTTTGGCAGATGTGCTGGAAATATTTTTCCCAGTGCATGGCTACCATGGGATGTCCGTCCTTATCGAGAAACAGAAATCCTATGTAGCCATCAATGATAGGTTCAGCTTTCGGTGTTGGCCTTGTCTTGATGATGCGCCTGAAACATTCTGCCACTTCAGGGGTCATTGGAATCTGCCGGATACCGCTTTCTGTTTTGGGGACTACTACCTTGTAACCTATTTCATTATAGCGTTGGAACTGATGGTTCACGTTGATTTTCATGTTCTTGAAATCGATATCCGATTTCGTAAGCCCTACAAATTCTGAAATGCGTAGGCCAGTATTAAATAAAATGAAAATTCCATCATAATACTTTTTGAAATGTCTGTCTTCTGCTACGAATTTTAAGAATTTGCGTTCCTGTTCTCTTGTCAGCGCTTCTCTTGTGACGCTATCGTTGTAGATTACGGTGGCCAGTTCAAAGCTAAAAGGATTCTTGCGGATTAAATCATCATCCATTGCCAGTTGGAAAGCCGGACGGAGGATGCCGCGAATAGTGCGGATAGTGCTGAACCCCCTGCCATTGTTCTGTAGCTGAATCAACCAGGCTTTTGCATCGGATATCTTGACTTTATCAATCCGTATTTGTCCGAAGCTTTCCTTTTTCAGGATATTGATGACCGTCTTATAGGAGGCTTTCGTGGTGGGGCGTACGCCTGTTTTCAACGACACATATTTTTCCACAAGTGCAGTGACAGTGAGGTGTCCGCCCTCAGGCACTATCTGGTCGAAGACATCGGCTGCTATCAGGCGTTCCTTTTCGCGTAGGGAAGGCTCTGTTTTTTTCCCTGTGGGCATCGTATCATTTTTATCCAGCCGCCAAGAGTAGACATAACGGACTTCTCCGTAGCTGTCTGTGTATTTATAACGGTACCTTCCATCCGGCATTTGGATTTCACCGTTATGCAGAATTCTGCCGCGCTTGTCGCGTCTTTTTTCGCTCATTTGTATCAAACTCCTTTCCATCATAGTCAAAAATTTTGATGAAAAGGTTCCGCTACGGCCTGTTTATTGTACCACAGCGGAACCTTATTGTCACGTACTTTAGGTCATTAGATTACGGTTGCATTATCGATAAATTGTTCAAAAAGTTTTCGCTTGATTTGTATACGATTGCCGTTAGACAGTACAAAGTTAGCATTAGGATTATCGGTAACCATCTGGCGAAGCCGACGTTGGCCGATGCGGAAATAATCAGCAGCTTCTTCGATGGACAATGTATATTTTTCCCAAATGGGCACTTCGGTAGTTTTCATCTGTCTCCTCCTTGAATTGTGGTAAACTTATAATTCTTTCCCATCTGTTAATTGGGCAAGGCGTTCCTTCCTAAGCTTGATAAAATCAATCTTTTTCTCGCTGCCCTCAATGTTGATTCGTGCGTTAAAAGTCTTTTTCCCACGTCCATTTGGACACGAGACTGAAAAGCCTTCTTCTGCCAGCATAGTTTTGACTTCTCTTGAACTTAGGTAAAAGGGGACAAGGGAAGCTAATAAATAGTCTCGTACTTTTGGATAGACTCGCCCCTCCAATATATAAATAAACTCACTGTCTTCAAAGCCGTCATATAAGCTGAGTTCGTGGAAAACAGGTTTCTTCTGTGCAATTTTTAGTTTTCCTACGGACATGAGGTCGATAAATCCGCGCATGAAATTCCGTATAGGGTCATACTCCATGACGGAAGTTTCTCCCATGCTCAAGGTACGGATGATGCTTTTGTCCAAACCATCAAAAAAGCTTGACGTTTCAGCCTCGGTACACTTATAATATTGAAGGAATCCTTTCACAATTTCGGCCAGGATTATGAAGTAGGTATATTTTTCATTCGTCCTGAAATGAGAGAACACGCCCGATGCTTGTATTTTTTGCCTTTCAATAGGATATTGGCAGCGAATCATGTCCAATAGGTTGTTCCAGGTCAATGCAACATAATCTGAAAAGAGCTTGATTATTGTTGTGATGCCATACTTACAGTTCTGTAGCCAAGTCAAGGAATCCACATTGACCTTGTCGCGCTCAATGTTGCAGTAAAGGCACCGGAGGTTGGAGGAAAGCCCTTCTCCCATAATTTCTCCAGTAATGACAACGCTTCCATGGACACCCTCTCCCTGACAGTCTTCTAGCTTGCGGTTGGAACGGGATTTTGTGCTCCTGTCACCCACCATGCGAACGACTCTTTCAAAGTTGTCCTGTAGGATTGTTTTCTCATTTGCTGTTTTGGGCGGTGCATAATCATCGAATAGGCTCACAGTATCAAACCCGCTTTCGACCAGCGCTCGTTCAAATGAGGCGCCAGTGTCCATGTCGATTCGTCTGGGACGCTCCCGCATTTCATCCCTTACCAGCTGCATGTAAAGAACTTTTGCGATGGAACTTTTCATGCTTCCGGTCTTGCCGGTGATAAAGAGCAGAAATTCTAGTGGGTGTTCTGCTAACTCAAACAGCTTGAATGTGACACCGGAAAAGACAAACAGCAGAAGCATTTTACAGATATCTCCATCTTGATATAGGCTGCACAGTACTTGCCATGTCTTTGCCAGCTCTATATGTCCCCATTCCTGATAGTAAGGTAGGTTGAGCTTCGTACAAGCATTGACGTTGGCAGCACAACTCTTGAATAGGTACAGGTAACTACTTCCGACCATGTTCCATCCAGCCCTGGCGTGGCATTCTATGACTTTCGCCCAACCAAGCTGCCTTCGAACGTCATCTTCTGGCAAGCTATCCCTCACAGCGTCCTTTAGAAAAATTGTGTTAGGATACTTGGCCTTAATTCGTTTGACAATGGATGAAATATCACCGTAAGAAATCCGCATTGTTCCTCGCAAAGTTCCCGTAGCTTTCATAAAAACTTGGATTTCGATTTCGTTTTCATTTTTTTCATCATCGTTGCCATCCCTGTCAAGGTAGTGGTAGTCTGCTACGACTCGGATGAATAAATTTCCGTAGTCCCCTACAGCAGAATCTGTCCCTGGGCATATGCTTGGAGGTAACATGGGCGGTACAGCTACAACTAGCTTGGAGTCGTCAGGTGGAGATTTCCTGTTCACCAAAGGGGTAGGCATTATCTCACGATTTCTTGTGGTCTCTATTGTGTCCATGAAATAGATTGCCGGCTTTACCTGTGAGATATCAAAAGACGATTCTCTTTTCAGGTCATTGTTTGGTTGGTTCTCTGTTTCGTTTAAAAAGTAGATGGCTTGCTGAACTGGTGGACTATTAGTGGAGCATTCCTCATTCTTTTCCCCTTGCGGTATTGTCTCTGCGCCGTTGGACGGTGACTTCTTATTCTTTGAGGTGCTTTCTTTTAAGCCATTGCTCGTTCGGCTCTCTGTTGCGTTTAAAAAACAGATGGCTTGCTGAAACGGTGGACTGTCAGAGCAAGTGGCTTTTGGCACTTCTTCTTGTTGGAATCTTGGCACATCTTCATTGACTCCAGGGAATGTCTTCTTTCCCCTACCTTTATCTATAGGGGAAATAGAGCATGGATTAAAATTTGGTTGTTTCATCTTTGCCTCCTCTTTTTTAGCTGGCCAGCTTATAATTATTATAGCCAACTTTTGGCAAAAAGATTGTTTGGCAAAAATTGTCCTGATTTTTCATAAAAAAAGACCTTTCGGTCTTTTTCTATTTTGTGTCGCACCATTAGGGTGAGAATCTTATCTGGTAATCAATTCTTTTATAGGTAATTGTTTAATCTGGGTCTTTGCTTAATATAATTTCAATGTTTTCCTTCCTTCGATGGAACGATTTCATAATGATTTGCTGTCAGCCTAATCACCATTCTCTGCAATTTTACATACAGAGCAGTCAGCGTATTTTCCTCTAGCTGCAATCTTATCTTGCTGAGTTTCTTGATTCCCTTATCTTTGTTTTTCTTGACACGATTGGTTAAGTCATTAATCATATCTAATGTAAGGCTATCCTTTATATCTATGCAAATGGTTTCCTCACATCTTTGTATGTTTATATCGACAACATTACTTTCTTCCGGCTTGCTGCCAGTCGATTGCGCGATATACGTATTAACGGTTTTTTTGAAATTGCAGAAAGACGGTGTACTCATTGTATCGATTGAATTTATTGCTTGTTTCTGGATTTCTTCTAATAAGCCTAGTCTTATTCTTTCTTCAGAGGCCATATACAAATATACCATGGCATTCACCCAAAATTTCCTTTTCTTATTGATAAAATTGATTTTCTTGCTAAGGTCTTTATTTACCCATTTCAAAAGATGTCCATAATCAGTATCCTCAACATCCTCTGTACCTACTAGCATAACATGAAAACCATCTCCTTCTTTTTCTGTCTCCAACTGTCTTTTTATTTCTACCATCAATATCTGCCATGAAAGTGATTCTATCTCGCATAACTGCTTTATAGATATTGCGTCAAATGCCGTGAAATGTCTACAAGAAAAAAGAGGTATGATTCGCCTAAGCATTTCTCCATTTGTCAATCTTAAAAATAATATATATTTTGCTAGTTCTTGTTGCTGAACCAATAAATTCTGCGCCCTATTTTTTCTTTTAAGCGAATCTAATTTGGGACGCAGTTTGTCTTTTTCTATTTCTAATATTCCTTGCCATGACCATCTCGTGGCATCTTTCAAATACGTAGGAGTTATTTTCCCATTCTGCTCCGTATCCAATAAAACTGAAAAGACGCTTTTGTCTTGCTCAATAAGCATTTCAGAAAAGCTCGCTTTTTTAAGTTCTTCGCTGTTTTCTAGATAATAGATAGTATATGCTGCTCCAATCCAGATATCTGGTTCATAAAATTCGTATCGATTTACAGCATTAGTGATAATGCTTCCATCTGTTTTACCCAATATAATATCGTTTAAAATCTGATGAATATATTCCTTATCAAAACTCTTGAACAATTCTATTTCACCAAATGCAGCTTTTTCTATTGATTTCCACTTATCCTCAAAATCATTTTCACATTGTGGGACATATTTTTTTAAATCTACCCTATAATTTTGCAAAAATCTTTTCCGAAACTTTTCGGCAATTTCGTCATTCCATTTTACAGCAGCAGAAAATCTTTTCATAAGTATTCCCCCATATATAGAATCATCTTTCCCCTATAACAATAAGTAGTATATCATATATGGCTATTATGTAGAAAGGATGGAAATATCTTTTTATCAATCTTTTGACCTTTTTCTGAAACAAGCTTCAACCAGATGGTCTTCACCTGGTTTTGCTGATATGACAAATACTAATTTCTCCCCATTGTTCTCCACTGGACTAATAGTTCAGATTGGATTCATAGATGTCCAGAGGCTTCTTCCTAAAAGCCGTGACGGCATCGCTGAGATTTGGAACTACTACAACTAAATACGCACTCTAGTATGGGAAATTATTTCCTAGTTCTACCAGATGACAGGCCAAAGCCCCCAGCATTTTGCTTTATGGGGCTTCGGCCAATGTTATGGATTTCATCCGTAAAACGGAATTTCCACTTTTCCACCTATTCCATCTCAATATTAGAGATTATATTCTTTGCATATTCTATATATGGCTATTGGATGGAAATGATGGAATGGTGGAATTAATCCATTATCCATCTTCGCTATTTTGCTCCAACGCTGTGATTACCACTGTCAGTATGCCTATCACGACCACTTTCAGAATCTTGCCCATCATACGCCTCACTTCCATAATCGTTCAGTAGGAACCTTTGATATCCGGATGCCGTATCTCTATGCTGCTTTAGTCTTTGTGCGTTTTAGGCTATTCAGCGCTTTCTTATAGGTACTTTCATCCATCTCTTGTATACTGGAGATTCCATAACGCTGTAGCACTGCATCAAGAGCTACACCTGTACGCATTAGTTCCTTATTGATTTTCTCTGCATACTGTTCAGCTGGCATTTTCCCTGGTTGAACCAATGCTTCTGGTTGTTTGGCTGGCCTCATATCGTGTTGCGCCGATGCATCTGGTTTCTTCAAATTCTTGTCTTCCAGGGTGTAGACCACCTTGCCATCTTGATTCATAATCGTGAGTCCAGTAATCTCCCGGTCTTCATTATAAGAGATGCTGCTGACCGAGAACTTGTCATAAGTGATGAACTTATTGTCCTTTTGCAGCAGCGTCACCTTTGCGGCACCAACCCATATGAATGGGGCAGTGTAGAGTTCCCTTCCGATACCATGGGAAAAGCAAGCTCTTTTAAAGGAATCTGAGGCTTCTCCTTTTTCCTTTTCGGTGTAACTTTTAGTGCCGACATCCATTTTTGAAATCCACTGTTTCTTTTCTTCATCCCAAATGCTGACAGTACAGTATAAGTTGCCACCGATTACTTCGTGTGTCCTTTGCCAGTTATTGGCTCCATATACCTCGTCAAGAATCTTCATGTCGCACCGGGCATCCTTATACAACAAGAGCGATACACCTTTTTCGTTAATAGTGCCCACGCGACACTCAATCTCATTGGCTCTTAAGAGCCGTATTTTTTGTTTCTCCATGATTCCACCTTTTCCATCTTCTTCGCTACGGCACTTCCAATTAGTACATTCTTGTCCAGTAGGCTAGGCCACTGAGAAACGCCTATAGCTGCTCTGTGTAAGGTAGTCTGTGTAGATATCTGGCCGCTCTGCTTTTAGGCGCTTGGAATCCACGATGTTCTTGCTGACAGGCTTCCATGTGACCATCTTTCCACCGACCGTCCCGGTCTCAGCTTCTTTCAAATAGGCTTTCAGCTGGTTGGCAGCCGAATTCTTTGCTGCTTCCAGCTTCTTTATCTGCTCCGAAATCCTTTCATATTCATTACAAACTTCCAGGGCTTCATCTGGCAATTCTACCATTTCTCCATTGGATTGGCTGAATCTGGAATTGAAATAGTTGGTCGTTGCCTCTGAACCATCAGGAATTGGCTCTGCTCCTCCTAATACATGAGTCTCCCAGAAGTATTTCTCCATGGAAATAAGTTTTCCTATCATTTCCTCGTCACGTCCTATCTCGTGCCAGAAGAAGCGGTTGCCGCCGACCAATGCTGCTATGTATGTCTTCTTTGCGCCGGTTACAGCCATGTAATGCTGTACCTGTAGAATATATGGCGCGGGTATACCGTCCTCCCACACTTCTTGTTTGAAAGCTGAGGCTGTCTTCGCCTCGAATATACATGTTTCTCCATCCTGGTTGATTGTTCCGTCAAGGTCAGCATACATGAAAGGATATTCCTCGCTTTGCAAGAGCATATGCTTTTGCCGAACCTTGATTCCCGTGCGTTCCGTGAATTCTTTGCGTACGATGGGTTCCAGGATTGTTCCAAAGTGTGTGTAGTCGCTGTCTGTTTCTTCTATATCAATCTGTCCGGTTTTTTCCAGCCATAGCTGATGGACGGACTTGAATGGATTGATGCCCGCTATGATGCTTACATCAGAGCCGCCGATGCCTTTCGTTCGGTATCTTAGCCATTCCGCTCTTGACAGGTTCTTGGTATTCACTACTACTCTCATATGATATGTACCTCCATAAAACAATAAAATATAGCTGACAGGTTTTCGGGTGCCAGAACCAAGGGTAGATGCCCAGTGTGCATTTACCCTCATGCGGCACCTGTTTTTTGTCATGCTGCCTTTACAAGCTGATATGCTCTGTCAATCAGAGGATTTCCATCGATAGTGCGACCGAATAGGTTCTCGTTGTAGTTCGCGGTCTTACGGAGCGGTCTGCTATGCGTCGCGAAATCCGCCACTGAGTTTACGAAACGATATGCATTGTGCCCTACTTCTTTTAGGTCAGGAGCATCGTAATAACGGCTTTCCAAGTCTTCTCGGAGCCTGATGACATTCTTGCTCTGGATTGGCGTGGCGTCTATCTCTATTGGTAGAAGTTGTTCGATGTATTCCCTCACTTGCCTATCCGAGATTTTCTGTCCGCGGAGCTGCTCGAATTCTTTTCCGAGGTTTGCCATATACTTCTCCGCGAGAAAGAGAGTGTCTTCCGCTTCTTTGATTTTGTCTTTAATATTGCCGGTATGTATCATTGACCAGGAGCGCCGGGCGGTGTCCAGAGCTAGATTCAGCGTATTGTTGCATACTACTCTTATGGGGGTCAGGGCTACTTTCACTGCGCCGCTTCCATCATGGGTGTTACTGAAGACCAGGTAGGGTGAGATGCGCTCTCCGGACATGATATACTCCTGGGGAAGACGGGCCAGGAGCCATACCTTTCTTCCCTCCTGTAGGGAACCCGCCGTCTCATAGCGGACACCTTTGCCGAGAAGAGCATCCGTGAATGAGAACGCTTCTTCATTCTGGACAATTTTATAGCGGTCAGATACTACACCCAACACCTTTCGGTCACTGTCCCGGATGTTCGCTCTGTAACCTGGTATTTTCTCCCTTCCTCGTTTGTAGATAGGCTCCTGTACTACCCTCCAGTCGAGACCTGCAAGACGGAGTGCGTCTTTTGAGGATGGAGCATCCTCTACCCTTGTGCCGAGGCCGTGCCACGGTTTCTCTCTTGTGTAGAACATTGATTCCACTTCTGCTGCCATGATTGTTCTCCTTTCCTTTTTGCCAGCTGTCGCTCTGGCCATATATGCTGCCTGGCTTATCCTGCAATGGGCACATGTTTTTTGCACAGAAATAGGGAGGATTCCTATGGATCCTCCCCTGTTCCTACATTATTATAGCGCCCGATTTTCCTGATGCACTCAGGAAATCCTGCAGTGACTGCCATGCAGCTTCACCTATATAGTATATGACTGTAATTCCTGACCATTACGCGGTGGGCGTGCTGGCTGTTCCCGGCTTTTGGAAAAATCCTGACAAAAAAAATTTCGGTTCCCTTCAACGTCCCGCTGTTTAGATTAAAATATTGTTCAGAATTTTCCGGATGTCGGGAATCGTCTCTTTCAACTGACTGCGGTACACCTCCGATATCGTTCTCCATCTTCATCCATATTTTAATAGGAAGAAACACATCCCTTCCAAGACTCTCATTCATGAGCCCGATGGCCGTGAATCACCTGGTGGTGCCGCAGCGCATAAGTTCCCTTACGATTCTTCTGATTCTTTCGCCGCTGTACAGTCTTGCCTCCCCTTCATATAACCGATATACGCCAGATTCTGCCCCCAATGCTGCTATGTCCTGTGGCGACGTGAAGCAAGGCTCCTTCCCAATGCCGCCAATCCCTGTCTTTACAAGCAGGCTGGCCACGAACTGTGAGCAGAACATACAGAAAGGATTATCCTCTTCCCTCTTACCTATAATGTAACGAACCAGTCCTTGATAGTCGTACTGCGTCTCTTCCTGATGCTCCATCAGTTCAGACAGCGTGTCCAGGAGAACCCTGTAATCTTTCTCTGACAGGAGAACGCAGCTCACAAGGATGGAACAGCCCTCTGCCCGGTACCGCTTTATGCTGTCGCTGCAGAAGCCTCCGCCTGGCTCCCAGGCTCCTCCGGCTGCTGCAGGCGACATGAACGAATACAGATTACCCAGCCCTGCCTGCAATGAAACCGATACATGGTAATAGGCGGAATCTGTGTAGGCCATGATGGCTTTTGAGAATTCTGTTCGGGGAGAGGACAGCGATACCAGGTACATGGGCTTCTTTCCGGTCAGATTCTGCTTTATACGGATGCCATCTTCACCATAAAGCACTCCGGATTCCCTGATGGAGTATCTATAAAAATGCGCCGCTTCTTGCTTTGGGAGTTTCTGCTCCTTCCAGTTCTTCTGGATTCCGAGAACCGCAGCTTGCAGCGTTTTCTGCTCTTCCAATCCGGCTATTCCCATTTGCGAAAGCAGGTTCATGCCGAAACTCTCCAGTTTTCCAAATTCATCTGCGTTCTTCATTTCTATATCTCTTCTCATCCATCGCCACAAAGCTTCCCTAACAATCAGACATAGTGCTATGTCATATATGGCTCTATTCTACCGATAACTTGCACTGATGTATCAAGTGCTTCATTCACTGCTTCCCTGTTGATAGAGTTTAATTCTGCATCGCCCTCTGCTTTATTCACCAGTTTCACTTTGCACATTTGATATAAAAGCCCGACTAACAGCACGGTATTCTGTGTCGCAATCTTTTCATTTTGTGAAAAATCATCCCAATCTGTCTTATTCATACTGTTAACGACATGAGAAACAAAATTAAAATACTCTAAATACTTTTTGTACACAGCATTCAGAGAATCCGTATATTTAGCAGCCGTACCTTCCAAATCAGATAAGTAATCACAAATGTCATTTATTTTGCCTTCGGCCTTTTTCATCTGGTTCCACGCTTCGTCTGCCTTATCCGACATCTTTCCGCCCGTGATGTTGAAAATAGCCCCTCCGACGAGCAGCCCAATCCCCAACGTCGTTGCTCCTAGGATAGTGGTCCCCAGGGCAATCCCACCGCCTCCGGCTGCTATCGCGCCACCTCCCAATGCAGCAAGCGTCGCATTGGTGGCGGCTGCCCCACTTAGCGATGCGATTGCAGTTCCTGTTGATGCTGTGCCGAGCGCCATTACAGCTGATGTCGTAGCGCCTGCGGCAGCGAAGCCTCCTGCAGTCCCTGCTGCAGCACCGCCAAGCCCGCCCAGTAAGACACCTGCTCCTACCGATACATTCTTCAATTCTTCCTTATCATATTTAGGCAGCTTAATCCCTTCTCTGCTGTACTCTTTAAACTTCGGACGGTTCTGGATTTTTTCGATAGTATCTGAAAATTTTTCAAAGCCATTCAATATGGTGAGCTCCAGCTTTCCAAGTTCGTCCATCTTTTTATTCGCACTCTCACTAGACCTCTCGAATTTTGCGATATTTCGTTTATGGCGGTCTTCTGCCGCTTTCATGGTATCATTTGCTTCCTTCATCTTTGCTGCGCCATGAATCCCGCTGCCTACTCCGGTAATTCCCGCAATCGCAGCGCCAACGCCCAAAATAAGTGGTAATGGCATGTCTCGCTCCTCCAATCCCTTCAGTCTTCTGCACTCTTTTTCATTTAACATGTAGTATTCATCAATGCCCATCTCCTGCTGAAAGAACCGCTCATAGCATTCATCTATCCGACAGAGCAAAGGACGCACATCATAAATTGAACACAGATTATCCGTCAGATACCTACAGACCCCGTCACCTCTATCCAAATCCGAGTACAAGTCCGATTTGTCCAGGTTCCTACAGCAGCACCCACAGCAATCACACTTAAACATACTATTCAAATGTCAAAGTGGCATTTTGATTTGACATATGCTCATTAAAGTCGCCTTCCCAGGGCTTCCTGACCGTGAGCCTGTCAAATGCATCCAGCAACACTTTGTTCAATTCCATATCTGTTTTCGCCGCCGTAAATTCCGCCATCAATCGGTTATATTCCTCTGTCTCTCTCCGGAAGGCTTCTATATCTATCTTTTCCAGTTCGCGCAGATAGACCAGAAGCGCTTCGTTAATGCGCTTGTATGCTTCAATCTGTTTCTGCAGTGCATCCGATATCCCAAGCCGGATGCAGACTTCTTTAAGCACTAAAGTCACGAACCTGAACCATGCCACCAGATTCAGCCTCATAAAGAAAGCAAGGAAGTTCCCCCCTGAACGGATTCCCGCATCTGCTCCGTCCATGATGCAGAGCGTTCCATTTCCGAATAGCAGCATGACCCTCAGGTCAGCATGCTTCTGTGTCGGTATGCACTCTTTTATCGGCATGCCATATTGGAAATGCCGCCTTAAAGACCACACCAGCCTTATGGACAACTCTGTAATTGCCACCGGAATCATCTGGGCCAGGCCAAACCTGAAGTCATACCCCTCCTGAAAAGCCCTTGTAGCAATCGTCGCCAAATTCTGCCTGTCATTCCCGACACGGAAGCTTCCAAATTCACACAGGCCGAACAGTTCATAAAACGGCATCACGACACCGCTTCCCCGCTGTACGCTTCCGGAGCTCCCGGCGATATCCGACATGATATGCCCGAACCAGTTGGCCACACCGCAAAACAGTTTCGCGATAAAATTGCCTCCTTGCAGTTCAAATGTATCTGTCCTAATCTGAATCAGCTGCCCGTTCGCGACAAAGGATGATGTGGATGTAAATTGGTTCAGCAAGGAAAAGAACAGCCCCACAATGTCCGGAGAGTGGGACAGCGACATCATGTGGTGGTTCTTCGTGGACATTCGGAACAGTCCGTCTACATCAGCCGTATATCGTTGGTCATAGTTCACCCTGAACTTTTTCTCTAAAAACCCTATCGCGCTGTTGACATTATCCCTCTGCGCTTCCCGCGGACTCCACCCTGTCATTTTCGCAAAGCTTTTCACGGCATTGTCGACCTGACTATCCGTCCAGCTCCCAATCATGCTGCTCCCCGGCGTACCTACAAGAAAAATGTCAATCAGTCCTCCGATTGCCCCACATGCAACTGCAGCCAGGTAGTCGAATCTGTCACATCTGTCTTTACCTTTCAGCAGGGATCTGTTCTCGTCCGTGTTTTCTATCAATGGGTATTTCCCCTCAGACGCTTTCATCCTTCCCTCTTCTCCTGTCCCAATCCCGTCTCCACGCTACAGAGCTGGTACTGTTTTAACTCTGCTCCTTCTACTGCTTCGCAGGACTTATTCATAGACAGATGCATATATTTCTTTACATACTGCACTATATCGTTCCAACAGGCTTTCCAGTCTGCTTACAATGTCCTGCTCAATCTGCAGTCCTTCAATGAGCTTATCGAAAAAGGCTTTTTCCTTTCCGTCAAATCTTCCATCGGCTTTTACCAGCCCTAAGATTTCCAAAGCAATAATCCTTTTTTCCGCGTCATCCGTTTGCGAGGCCAGCTTCGCCGCAATCCCTTCAAAGCTGTCTTCCATATCCGGAATATGCTCCGGGATATTCATTTCCCGGCAATAGGCAAAAATCATCTCTTGTTCTTCTTTTTCCAAGACCTTATTTGCCATGGCCGCATGGACACAAACTTCTAAAAACAATTCCCTGTTCTTTTCCTGCAATGCGTTCAAAAGCATGTTTTCCCCTCCTCCAATCCATTCGTTTCCCCGTCACACCCTTTGACATAAATCTTACCAAATCTAAACTTACAAAACAATATCCTGTCTGCCGATTCTATTAAATTTTCCATCCTCAAAAACAACCGCTATACCGTTTTCCTGGTCGAACTTATAGTTGCACATAACCGCGACGATATGCTTGTCCGCAGCTCTTGCCACATAAAGATATTTAGGCGCAACAAACTTAAATATATTCGTTATGGCGCTGTCACCGATTTCTCCACCGTTCTGTTCCAGGCAATACTTCTTCACTTCTTCCAGGGAAGCCTCAATGCCATCCTCCGCTCTCAGGAATTCCGCCAGGGCTTCCTTCTGGGAGTCCAGCACTTCTTCTCCGCTATAGCAATCGTACCTGACTTCCATCTCGAGCTCCCTTCCCCAGATCTCCATCTTCTCCTTACTCATCGAAATCGCTTCCTCCATTCTCTGCATCGCGCTTCCTGCACTCGGATACGCCGCCCAAGTGGCCAAAATAATCATTGACTTTCGTAGGAACTAAATCGCAGGTCTTCATATCATTCCTCTCATGCCAGGAATATCCGTTTTCCTGCCTCCACTCTTTAACGTCCCTGGGCGACCAGTCAGCGCGTCCGTCGCGGCCTTCCTTGTTCCATTGCTCTGCACAATTTTCATCGCACTGCCTGAAATTGTCGGCCCGGTTGTCTGTCATGTCGTCAATCTCGACTGTAGATGCGGCCACCTCTGAAAAATCAGGAATTGCATCTTTATAGGATATACTTTCCTTATCATGCTGTTCGAGGATATCCTTCACTTCCCCGTCATTCGGTATAAAGTCAGATTCCCCACGCTCTTCCGTCCATTCTCCACGGTCACTGTCCTCTCTGGGGGTCTGCTTCATACGTTCCTCATATGTGCTGTAATACGGCTTCTCCACATCCTCTTTTTCACTGTTGTCTGTTTCAGCATGGAGCCCTGGTTCCGGAATGTCAGCATCCGTAAAATCCGGCTCCTGCCGCGCATCAAATTTCGACTCCGTTTCCTGCTTCGGTTCCTTTTCCTGCAAATGGGGAAGCTCCGCCAGTTCCCTTTCTGCATCATCAGCTTTCCATCCACTTATATCTTCGGCATCCATTGTGGATTTATTAAGAGCCGGCAGTTCCGAAAATGAAGGCCTCTCCGATTCAGGATTGGCAATCCGGTCATCCGTCTGTTCTGTGGACTGATTTCGTTCTCCATCGCCAAAGCGTTCCATCCCCATTACATCACCTTCTCTCTGAGGTACTTTGTCCGCAAAAGCTCTATTGCGGCGTTATCCGGGTGTTTTTCATGCTCAATCCGGCATATATAGTACATAATCGCATACTGCTCTTCCTCATTAAAGTCGGCAAATTCCCCTTCCATATTCTGCCGCATGATACCCGCCAGTTCTTCAAGGTCTGCGCACTTTGAAGTCCCTCTGAAGATATCATTGAACACGAAATTTTTATGGATGAAATCGGCCACAGCCCATTCATATATCCGGTTTTTCTTCTCCAAATTCAAGATTAAATCCCGGCGCACTTTTGCAGAGGCATCAGATTTGATAATCATGCGCTTCACCTGCTGCACCTGACTGGCATCCAGATTCCTCTTTAGAAGCAGATGCAGCAGCTCGCAGCCTTTCCTTTTCCTGACCTCAATCGGTTTCGATTCCCTGCTGCCGCCAAACCTGAAATCATATGGTTCATACCTGGGCAGCGAGCACAGTACCGCCTCCTGCCAATCATTTTGGTAAATCGCGGCCACACCGGTGGGCAGCTTCGACAGCTCACCGAACTGCTGCTCATTCAATCCGATTGCCCCGCCCGTAACCTCTCTGTCGGTGCTTTCCGGAAGACGTAATATTATTTTGGTGTTCGTATTTCTGATCGTCGCTGTATCCAGGAGGTTGGGAGCCTGGTCCACAATGACAAATCCCTCGCCAAATGTCCTGATTTCTGCAATCGCATTTGTAAGCATTTCAACCGATTTTCCTACCATGTTGGAACTCTCCGCAGTCTGTTCCGTGGATGTCTTTTTCAGCAGGTTATGCGCTTCTTCCAATACAGTAATGTGTTTCAGCGGCGCATTCATCCCAGTTGAATTTGCCATGCGGTATTCCTGAAGCTTCAGAACCACAAGCCCCATAATCAGCGCTTTGGTCTCCATCGCTCCAACCCTGCTGATGTCAATGATTGCGCTCCGATCAAACAAATCGGCCAAATCCATCTCGTCACTCACAAATATCCTTCCGTTGATTCCATTGGTAAGCGACTTTATTCTTGTCGACAGCGAACCAATATAATCGCCTTTGGTATCCGATGAATAAGCGGAACCATTGATGGTAGCGCTCAGCTCTCTCAATACATCATCAAAAGTCGGAAACAGGCCCTCTACCTTGGTATTTTCAGACAAATCCAATTCCCAGCCTGCGGAGATATATGCCTGCTCGATGGACTCCTTCAGCACTGCGGGCATCGCCGCATACATCGGCCAGCAGACATTAAATATCTCCACGATCCTGTCAATATGTTCCAGGACATGGATGCCCTCCGGGAATGAAAAGGGATTTATCTTAAGCAATTCCCCCAGTTTCGGGTTGGTTCCGTAACATTTAATGTCCGTGAATACATTCTTGTATTCGCCTTTGGCAGGTTCTACCACCAAAAAGGGGACTCCTTTCCTTCTCACCTCTGAAAGAAGATGATATACCGCGTTCGATTTCCCTGAACCTGTGGAGCCGGTCACAAAGGTGTGCATGGACAAGCTGTCCAGGTCCAGCTTCACCTTTGTGTCAGTGGTCTGGCCCAGATGATAAACGCTGCCTATGTCGACCGTCCTTTCCCCGCCTGCTTTTCTCGTGATGACCTCCTGGGCAAACGGCGCATGCTTCACCACCGGAAGTCCCCTGACGGAGTGCCGCGGCAGCCCCATATGGATGGCAAGCTCATTGGTACTAACCATGACTGAAGGGTTTACTGCCACATTCCTACCGCCCTCATAGCTGAATCCCTCATACCAAAAACGAGGATGCATAAAATTTTTGATATAACCAAATATCTCCCTGGTCTCCTGTACATCCGTCCATGTGTTTATCGCAACCCGCTCAATGCCGCTCTCCTGTCCGGCAATCACCGATTTATAGATATTGGCCGCCGTCTCTGTCTCCGCAGCGCTTTCTCCCAAAAAATATGCCGCGAAATCCCACATGCCAAAGCTTTCGCACTCCTCAATCCGGTCAAGATGCTTCTGTATCTTCTGAAGCGTCAGTGCCAACGTCATATTTTCCGAATTAAGGGTAATGCCCTGTGAAGTACCGAAAGTATCCGTCAGTGTCTCGGAATCTACCAGGTTAAACCCATCCCCTGCACTGTATGTATGTCCCTCCTGCACTCCGGTTCCACGGCTCCTTGACCAGCTGCTGCTCTCACTGGTTCCGTATGTATCGCTGACAGAACTGGAATTGTTGATTCCATGAGTCAATGTCTTGGATATGGAATTCGATACCGAATCCGTATGGCTTAATGCGTGCGAATAAGAGCGAGTATCACTGGCAGACTTTCCCTTGCTGCGGTTCAGGCCAACGGACAGGTTTTTTCCTATACTTGCATTTGTTCCCCTGCTTGTGAAAGTCCCTTCCGTATGTGAATCCGATTCCGTATCCGTAAAGCCTTCTGAACGCCCGACTGTATCGGTCTTTCCATCCGATACGGACTTGCTGTCACCATGGGTTTCCGTGCTCCCGCGGGATGTGTTCACTCCGCTTGTGACGGTTTCCGATTCAGTCAGATTCACGGATGTCCCCTTTGACACTCCATAGGTAAAATTTTTTGTCCGTCCCTGGCTTTCCCCTACGGATGTGCTGTTGCTGTTTGATAATGTAAAATTAATCTGCATTTTGGAAAAAGGGGAAATCTGTGTATATATCTTTTCGTATTCCTGCTTTTTTGCCTGCAGCCTGTCGGAACTTACATTATCGGCGATAAAAATCGCCGTATACTTCTTTCCCTGAAGGCTGTACACATATTTCTCCAATCCCTGGACAAAATCGGAATTGCCGGGCAGATCGTTCTCCTTTTTATAACCTGCCGCACAGGTTACGCAGGATATACAATCTGCCTCCAATGATTCCATGTCTGCACACATGTTGTCATTAAAATAATCCGAAATTCTGCTTCCGGGGAAAAAACCGAGCAGCGTCTGTTTCAGCATCTGCATCATTGTCCCGGAAGAATTCTTCATATCATGGGGCCTGACTCCCAAATAGAAATCATGGTTCGCTCCATCACTTTTCAGCATCATCACCAGGGTACAGGGCTTATTCGACAGCGCATGAAATACCATGGACAGATTATCCACCGAAAATTCATCTTCCTGGTAAACGAGCTCTGTAATCTTAAAAAACTGGATTGCCTGAAGGTGGGATAGCAGGTCTTCTTCGGGATGTATTATGGGAAAGCCGCTCAACTGAGTGACATATCCCTTCATGACTTCATCCTCGATGATGTTCAGGCAGTTGCCAAGGTTTTTCTGTAAGAGCTGCAAGTTCATGTCCTGAGGTTCAGTATCGTACACTATATTCGCATTGCTTGCAAAGGCGGATGAGAATTTCTGTGGTTTTCTCTGGTTTTCCCGGGACTTCATTTTTTCCTGTACAGATGCTTTTGTGTCGGTGAAACCGTATTCTTCAAATTTCATGTCGCAGCTCCTTAATCACATAGTATCGTTCTATTCTATTTGATTTCCCGTATTCTTTGGCAAACAACTTATAATTTCCTGTACGTTTTCCCTTTTTATCTCTTTGTTCATAAAGGGCAATGTCGGAGTCTTCTATCTTTAACTGGCGCCATCTGTCACCTTGTTTCTTGATTTTTTCCATCAATTCTTGTTTATGGAAAACATCTTCATTCCGGGACACTCCTACATTCTTCCATTTTTTGCGCCCATATCCTCTCCCACACTCAAAATGAATCACTTCTAAGTATCCGCTGATAATCTCATACTTGAATTCGTATTGGCAAGTCGGATCTTCCAATATGCAGATAGGAATATAACTCGGCCCATAACCCTTTGCCGCTTTGCCCTTTCCACCAGAGCCTTTCATGTTTTCATTTTTAGCAGGGGATTGTCCTGGCTTCACTACCTCACTATCAGTAGCGCTATGAGTATAATTACTACAATCAAAGCCACCACGGCAATCCCCACTTCTTTTTTTCCTTGCCCTACCTCCTGATTTGCCTGTATATTTGCCCTGCTTTGCGCTTCCTGATTTTGCTGCTTCCTTATTCGTTCTTCCTCAAATTTTTTATTTTCAAGTTCAAGCCTTTTTCTGTCTTCCTCCAATTGC
>OFFE01001228.1_pt1 | contig 19184 bp, 17 predicted proteins | sample 1521371 | NCBI WGS metagenome assembly OFFE01 (sample SAMEA3504131, study PRJEB24116) | mouse gut metagenome | biome: mouse gut; feature: mouse-associated habitat; material: faeces | place: Denmark | collected 2011 | reverse complement strand
CGGCCTGGGCCGGAGGGAGCTCTTTGTACTCTGTATGGGATTCAGCGCAGTGTTGCGCCCAGCTCCTTTTCCAGAGCGGCGAGAACATCTCGAATCTCTTCGTCCGCCTCTGCGGCTGTGATGCTGCGCTCATCAGAACGGAGCGTCAGGCTGAAGGCCACGCTCTTGCCGCCTTCTGTCACTCCTTTGCCCCGATAGATGTCGAACAGCTCCACACCCCGCAGCAGCTTGCCGCCGGCCTTGCGGATGCAGGCTTCCAGTGCTCCCACAGTGACCTCATCCCGGCAGACCACCGCGATGTCCCGGTTCACCGCCGGGAATCGGGGCAGGGGCGCATACTCTGCGCCGGGGCCCTGAGCCTCCAGCAGCGCGTCAAAGCTCAGTTCTCCACAGTACAGCTCACAATCCACATCATACTTGGCTGCCACAGCGGGATGGATCTGCCCCATGACGCCCAGCAGCTTTTCTCCCGCATACACGCCGGCGCAGCGGCCGGGATGATAGGAGGGATCCGCACCGCAGGCAGTAAAGGTTACGTTGGTTATCCGCAGCTCCCGCAGCAGCGCCTCCACCGCGCCCTTCAGGGTGAAAAAGTCGTAACCCTCGCCATACGCGCCCATGGTCAGCATTTTCGGCTCGTTGGCCAGGCCGTCGGGGCCGCCAGGGAGGTAGATCCTGCCAATTTCGTACAACCGCACGTTCTTGTTGCGGTAACTGTAGTTCCGGGAGAGAATTTCCAGCATGGAGGGCAGAGTTGTGGTGCGCATGATGGATGTGTCCTCCCCCAGGGGGTTGAGAATCTTCAGGCTGCTGCGCAGCGGCTCGTCGGTCGCCCAGCCGATCTTGTCGTAACAGGAGGGGGAAATGAAGGAGTAGGTAATGATCTCACTGTATCCGCAGGCCCGGCATATGCTGCCCAGACGGCGCTCCGCCTGCTGGACGAGGGTATAACCGCCTTGCGTGGTCTCTCCCCGCTGAAGGGTACAGGGAATGTTGTTGTACCCGTGGAAACGGGCGACCTCCTCCGCCAGATCCGCGATGCCCTCCACGTCGCCGCGCCAGGAGGGGATGGACACCTGGGCGGGACCGTTGGGGAAGTCGTGCTTCCCAGTGACAATTTCCACCCGCTCCAGATACTGATACATGTCTGCCCCTTCGATATCCGTCCCAAGCAGAGCGTTGACACGAGCCGGGTCCATGGTGATGGTCCGGGGCTGGGGCACGTGGTTGAGCACATCAATCACACCGTCAATCACCTCGCCTGCGCCCAGCAGCTCCACCAGCTCGCAGGCGCGGTTAACGGCAGGCAGGGTGTTCAGAGGATCGAGACCCTTCTCAAATTTGGCGCTGGCTTCAGTGCGCATTCCCAGAGACAGGGCCGCCTTGCGGATGCAGGTGCCGTCGAAGTTGGCGGATTCAAAGACAACGTCTGCGGTGTCGTCCACAATCTCGCTGTTCAGTCCGCCCATGATGCCCGCGAGGCCCACGGCCCGGGTGTCGTCGGCGATGACCAGCATGTTCTCCGTCAGCTTCCGGACATTGCCGTCCAGGGTAGTCAGCTCCTCGCCTTTCCTCGCGCGGCGGACCACAATTTTGCCGCCCTTTACATAGCGGTAGTCAAAGGCGTGCATGGGCTGGCCGTACTCCAGCATGACGTAGTTGGTGATATCCACGATGTTGTTGATGGGGCGCACGCCCATGCTCCGCAGGCGCTCCCGCATCCACTTGGGCGAGGGGCCGATCTTCACGTTGCGTACCATCCGGGCGGTGTACCGGGGACAGAGATCCGGGTCCGGGGTCTCCACGTCCAGAAGCTCTGTCAGAGCACCGGCCCCGCCGCCCTTCACCACCGGCTCGTGGAGGGTAAGGGGGGCGTTGAAGGTAGCGGACACCTCCCGGGCCAGCCCGATGACGGACAGGCAGTCGGGGCGGTTGGGGGTGATCTCGAACTCCACCACGCGATCGTCGGCGTTGATGACGGGCCGGATGTCGTCGCCGGGCTGGCAGTCCTCATGGAGCACGAAAATACCGTCCGGGATGCAGTGGGGGAACTCCCGCTGTTCGGCGTGGAGATCCGCCAGAGTGCAGACGCTGCCGGAACTGGTGTTGAAGGCCACCAAGTCTCCCACATGGATATTCTGGCAGGAGGTTTCGACAATCACAGCGGTGGGTCCGTCCTGTCCGGCATGGGAAAGCGTGCAGCGCCACCGGTTGACTCCCGCGTTTTCAACACGCTCCGCTTTCGCGGCCACCACGGGCCCGAAAATTTTGTGCCCGGGCTGAATGTCCGCCGGGATGGAGGGCTTTTCCGGATCGACAGGTTTATAGTCGCTGAGCAGAGCGGCAGCCACAATGACGGCGTAGGGGAAATCCCGCTCGTCCAGACCCAGCTCGCTCAGGGAACAGAGCATGCCGTTGGAAAGCACGCCCCGCAGCTTGCCTTTTTCGATCTTCTTCCCGCCGGGGAGCATGGACTTGTGGAGAGCCACGGGCACCATGTCGCCCTCGTGGATGTTCCAGGCCCCGGTGACAATCTGGACGGGCTCGTTTTTGCCCACATCCAGCTGGCAGACCCACATGTGGTCGCTGTCCGGGTGGCGTTCCATTTTCTCAATGCGGCCCGCCACCACGTTGGAAATTTCCGCGCCAAGATTCTCGGTGGCCTCCACCTTGGAGCCGGAGAGGGTCATGGCCTCGGCGAAATCTTTATCGTTGGCGTCAACAGAGACAAACTCGCTGAGCCATTTTCTGCTTAATTTCATATGGTTTTATACTCCTGCTCAATCAAAATTTCTTCATGAATGCGCTGTTGAAAGAAGCATTGGTTTTGAAATCTGCTGCAGCCGCTGCACGCAGTATGACCGGCTTTCATGCGGTCATACCGCGCCGCTTTTGTATGCAATCCGTCAGTGCGCCTCCTGGTAAAAACAGGTTCTCACTCCGGCTTCACATAGTAAGGACATTTATTCCGAATACATTGCTGGTTGTCCATAAAATAGCGGCACTCGATTTTTTCCGGCAGTTCCATATCTATGCCCAGATTTTCTTTGACAAAAGCAGCTGCGGTGCAGATGGCCGTAAAGGAGTTTCTTTTGCAGCACCGCGGGCCGCCTGACATTCCAATTTCCTGGAGAGCGCCGGCTGTGATCTGATTTGCCAATCCCCAGGTTTTTCCGGAAAGCGGCGTCGTCCCGGTTACGATGCTCCAAAACATACCCGCGCTGACTGCCGCTCCGCAGCAGCCCCAGAATCCGCAGGCACCGCCCGGATATTTTCCGCCCCGCGCCTCCATTTCCCGCAGCGCCGCCTCCAGCTCCACCTTGCCGCCTGCATTGTGATACGCGGTGATGAGCGCTGCGCCTACCATGATGTGGTGTTCATTGCCATGCATATATATGAACGGATCATCCATCATCCCCTGCACCATTGTGATGGGATTTTTGGAATCGCTTTTGCGGCAGTATGCCAGAATCGTCTCTATACCCTGCTTCGCATGGCAGCGGTCGCATATATAGTGCCCGTCGACACAGCCGGCGGCACTGGGGAAGCGCTTTCCGCAAATGGCGCAGGTCATCTCCCGTTCTGTGTCATAATATTCCAGCGGCTTCCCGCATATCAGGCATCCGCTCCTGTTCCCCACATTGCACCTCCCTAAAATTGCTCCAGAAAGCGTACGTCATTTTCAAAGATCAGGCGCAGATCGTCAATCTTGAACCGCCGCAGAGCCATGCGCTCCAGTCCCATGCCGAAGGCCCAGCCGGAATACACCTCCGGGTCGATGCCGCTCATCTCCAGCACCCGGGGATGTACCATCCCTGCGCCCAGCAGCTCAATCCATCCCTCGCCCTTGCAGGTGGGACAGCCCTTGCCGTCACATTTGTGGCACTGTACATCCATCTCGCAGCTGGGTTCGGTAAAGGGGAAGTGGTGGGGCCGGAACCGGGTGACGGTACCCTTGCCGAAGAGCTTCTCTGCCACGGCGTTCAGCGTGCCCTTCAGATCCGCCATAGTCACACCCTTGTCGATGACCATGCCCTCCACCTGATGGAACATGGGGGAGTGAGTGGCGTCCACCTCGTCCTTGCGGTAGACCCGGCCGGGGGCCACGATGCGGATGGGCAAAGGCATGGTGTCCATGGCCCGGACCTGCATGGGAGAGGTCTGGCTGCGGAGCATCACTCTGCTGTCCTCGTCAAAATAAAAAGTGTCGGACCAGTCCCGGGAGGGGTGGCCTTCTCCGGCGTTGAGCCGGTCAAAGTTCAGCTCCGCCAGCTCCACCTCGGGGCCGTCCATAACGGTGAAGCCCATGCCGATAAAGATATCCTTCAGCTCGTCCAGGGCAATGTTCATCGGGTGCTGGCGGCCGATGGACACGGCTTTGCCGGGAATGGTCACATCCACGGCCTCCGCCTTCAGCCGCAGCTCCAGCGCGGCGGCCTCCAGCTTTCGGGAGCTCTCCTCCAGGGCCTTCTCCAGGACGGCGCGGACGTCGTTGGCCAGCTGGCCCATAGCGGGGCGTTCCTCCGGGGAGAGCTTGCCCATCATCTTCAGCACGCCGGTGAGCTCACCCTTTTTGCCCAGGTATTTCACCCGGAGCTCATCCAGCCCCGCGGCGTCCTTTGCGCCCTCAAAGGCGGCAAGCGCCTCGGCGCGGATTTTTGCTAGTTGATCTTTCATGTTAAAACTCCTTGATCCCTTTCTTGTATTTCATAAAGATATAGCAGATCATCATACCCGCCAATATGATCATATCGTTATATTGCGCGGGCGCTAAAAAGCATATGTTGCATATCGTATGCAGCAGGGAAACAGACAGCAGATTTTCAAATCTGAAATAGGCCGTCCCCAGAATAAGCGAAATCAAAACTGTCCAGATAAGCAGAGGGACCACGTCTTCCAAACCCAATGAATTTCTGATGGTCCACATAGGGATATGCCAAATGGCCCAGATCACGCCGGTGATTCCAACGGACAGCACCTTTTTCCTCCCGGCGGCTATGCGCTTGAGAAGGAAGCCCCGCCAGGCCAATTCTTCTGCCAGCGCGGTTGCAAACAGGTAGACCGCGGCGGCGGCAAGCGTCCGCGCAGATGGATACGCGCTGCGGAACAGGCCGGCCTCCTGCCAACAGGAGTAGCCGCAGGTAGCCAAAACGCCGGTAACAGCAAGGATGGCGCACAGGAAAAGTTCCTTTGCAGAAATTCTCTTAAGGCTGCCCAGCCAGCAGGTTTTTACCCCGCGTTCACTCAGCAGAAATATCCCGGAAATCAACATGGGAATGAGGACAAAGAGGTACCTTAAATTCAGCAGGACGCCGGGGACCGCAGCGCCGGACTGCCGCAGCAGCATCGGGACATAGCAAAGAAAGGAGAGGGCATAAACCGCCAGGATCCACAAAAAATTTTTGGTACTGTTGGCCATGCCGCACCACCTCCTGTATCTGCGGGTTCTGGCGGACAGGCGCAAGCGCCTCCTCCGGGGCAAAGCAAAAGCCTCTCGTCCCCCATAACAGGGACGAAAGGCTCCACCTTCCGCGGTACCACCCGCATTCGCGCCCGGCAGACGGACGCGCACTCCTCTCCGGTAACGGCGGAGAACCCCGTCCCGCTCTCGCAGGCCGCTCCCGGGCGAACCAAGCGACACGCGTCAGGGCGGCTTTCAGCCGGTGACCGCCCCTCTCTCAGACTGCGCAAACTCACTATTTTCCCGTTCCTCGCATGTAACTCTTTCATTTATAGCATAAAGATTTCCTTTTGGCAAGGCCTGTGGACAAAAATATTTGGAATTTACAAATGAACAAAAATTTTCCAAAGACTTGTTACAAAATTGTAAATCTTTTTCCCCTGGTTTGTGGTACACTAGAGGATGTGATTTTATGCAGATACTTCCCCTATATTTTGGGGGGAAAGAGGAGGTTGCCATGGCCGGAAAAAGGGTCGCCCCCGAGGAGCTGATCAAGGCCAGAAAGAAAAGCGCCGGGGCGGTTTGGATTGCTCTGGGACTGGCCGCCGCACTGGTGGCCGGCGGCGCTGCGGGCTTCTGCGCATATTCGGGCGGCTATGATAAGGTGTTCCCCGGGGTTACGCTGGGGGAGACAGATCTGTCGGGGCTCTCTCAGGAGGAGCTGCGCCAAACGGTGTCGGCGGACGCCCTGCTGTCCGGACAGGTGACAGTCAGCGCCGGGGACGAGGAACTAGGTCAGTATACCCAGCGGGAGCTGGGCGCATACATTGATGAAGAAGCCATCGCCGGGGCCGCCTGGAGCGTGGGCCGGGAGGAGGGCGCGGCGGGCTGGCTGAAAAACGGCTGGACCATGTTCTGCGGTATGGTGGGGGTGGACGTTCCTATGGACCTGCCGGTTTACTACGACGACAGGACGCTGCGGACCGTGGCGGGAGAGCTGGCCGCCTCCTTCGACCGGACGCAGACCGACGGTAGCTATGAGCTGACCAGCGACGGCATCTATGCCACCAAGCCTGCCGACGGCCGCACTCTGGATCAGCCGGAGCTGATCCGGGCCCTGACGGAGCTTAACGGCGAGGCCGGATCGGTGGAGGCCCCCTTTGACACCGTTCCCGGCCAGGAGCTGGATTTGGAGTCCCTTGCTCTGGAGCTGAACGCGGAGCCCAGTCCGGCCCGGTACGATATTCCCACCGGCAAGGTGGTGGACGGCAGGATCGGCGTGAACCTGGATCCTCAGGCGGCGGCTTTCGCACTGGAGGCGGCGGCCCCCGGCGAGACCATCCGTCTCCCTGCCGATGTGACGTATCCCTCCATGACCGCGGCGGAGCTGGAGGCTGTGCTGTTCCGGGACGTGCTGGGCACCGTTACCACCAAGGTGGGCGGTACCAGCGTCCGCCGGGGCAACGTGCGTCTGGCGGGGGAGGCGGTGAATGGCACAGTCCTCAACGACGGGGACATCTTCGACTATAACGCGGTAGTGGGCAAACGCACCACCGCCCGGGGCTTCGGCGCCGCGCCGGCCTATGTCAACGGTGAAACCGTGGAGACCATCGGAGGCGGCATCTGCCAGGTGTCCAGTACCATTTACTACGCCACGCTGCTGGCCAACCTGGAAATCGTGGAGCGCTACGCCCACCGCTATGCTCCCAGCTATATCACCTGGGGCATGGACGCTACCGTCAGCTGGGGGGGACCGGAGTTCCGCTTCCGGAACGACACCGGGTATCCCATCCGGCTGGATGTGAAGTACGAAAACAACCGAATCACCGTGGATGTGGTGGGGACCAAAACAGACGACACCTATGTCAAAATGACGCACAAGGTGCTCAGCGACACACCCTATGAGACGGAATATGTCGAGACAGACGAGCTGGATTGGGGCACCCAGCAGCAGAAGCAGAGCCCTTACACCGGCCATCAGGTGGTCTCCTACCGCAACGTCTACAAGGGCGACGGAACGCTGGTTTCCAGCACCCAGGAGGCTAAGAGCAACTACAAGAGCCGGAACGAGATCATTATGGTAGGTACCCGTGGCAAGCCGGCAATGGGCACCACGATTCCCGAGTTTGGCGGCGAGGGCGGCTATACGCCGGAGCTTCCTCCGGAGGATATCTACGACGAACCTACGCTGCCCCCGGACGACGGATCTCCGGGAATGTCCATCTTCGGGTAGGGAGCGCTTCCGCCGTCCGGCAGATGAAAGAAATAGACCGGCGGTCCGCCGGACCGTCAGAAGGAGCTGTCATGGAAGAGATCACCACTCTGTGCCAGCGGCTGCAAGCCGCTGTGGAAACCGTCTGTCCCGCAGACGCGGAACGGATTGCTCAGGCCAAAGCGCACTGGGACGCAGTGGCCAAGCCCCTCCACGGGCTGGGGCTTCTGGAGGATGTGCTTGCCCGCATGGCCGGGGTGGCCCCTCTGAAACGGGAGTACCGAAAGTGCATTGCCGCTTTCTGCGCCGACAACGGCGTGGTGGCCCAGGGCGTCACCCAGACCGACAGCGGCGTGACCGCCATTGTGGGGGGAAACATGCTGACCGGCAGGGCCAGCGTCTGCTGCATGTCCCATGTCACCGGGGCGGAGGTTTTGCCGGTGGATGCGGGGATGCTGACGGAAGTGCCGGGGATGCGGCGGATCAAGGTAGCTCGCGGAACGCGGGATTTCTCCCTGGAACCGGCAATGACCCGGCAGGAGTGCCTGTCGGTGCTGCTGGCAGGCATGGATCTGGCGGGAGAGCTGGCAGAAAGCGGGTACACCCTGCTGGCCGCCGGGGAAATGGGAATTGGCAACACCACCACCACCAGCGCTGTGGCTGCGGCTTTGCTGGAGCGGCCCGCCGGGGAAATGACCGGCAAGGGGGCGGGGCTGTCTGATCAGGGGCTGGCCAGGAAAATTGCTGTCATTGAAGGTGCGCTGGCGCTGCACCATCCGGACCCGGCGGACCCGGTGGACGTGATCGCCAAAGTGGGTGGCTTTGACATTGCCGCCATGACCGGGTTCTACATAGGCTGTGCACGCCATCGGGTTCCGGCCGTTATGGACGGGTTTATCTCCACCGTGGCTGCGCTGGCTGCGGTACGGCTGTGCCCTGCGGTTCGGGACAGTCTGACCGCGTCCCATCTCTCTGCCGAGCCGGGAGCGGAGTATGTGATGGAGGAGCTGGGACTGACGCCCCTGCTGCGGCTGGGTATGGCCCTGGGCGAGGGGACGGGGGCGGCATCTGTCATGCCGCTGATTGATATGGCCCTGAGGGTTTACTTTGACATGCCGTCCTTTGACGGCATCGGCATCGACGCTTACCAGCCGCTGTGAGAGGACGGTTGATCCTGACGGCCGGCGGCAGCGGCAGCGGCAAATCCGCCTGGGCGGAAAAGAGGCTTCTGGCAGAAGCTGCCGCACAGGGCGGGCGGGCGGTATATCTGGCGGCCATGGAAGCCTCTGGGTCCGAGGCGGCGGAGCGGATCAAGCGGCACCGGGCCATGCGGGCCCGCCACGGGCAGGAGGCGGGGCTTACATTTCTCACGGCGGAGCAGCCGGTGGACATCGGCAGTGCGGCGGTGGAGCCGAGAGACTTTGTTCTGCTGGAGGACCTGGGAAATCTGCTGGCCAATGAGATCTGGTCGCCTGCCGGCGCGGGACCGGACCGGGCAGGCGAACGGATCCTTTCCGGGCTCCAAATCCTGTTGGAGCGGGTGTCGCTGCTGGTGATTGTCAGCTGCGATGTGTTTGCCGACGGTGGAGGGTACGGTCCGGATACCATGGCCTATATTCGTACCCTCGGGGAACTCCATCGGGAGCTTGCACCGCTGGCGGAGCAAGTGGTGGAGGTGGTATGCGGAATTCCACTGGAAAAATGAGAAACAGCAAGGCAGCCGCGGCCCGGAATGGCCGCGGCTGTTTTGCAGGATGCAGGGGACGCCATTATTTCTCTTCTGCCGCAAAGAGTTCGTCCCTGGTGATGTTATTGAGCCATTTCCCGCTGCGGTAGTGCTTGATGACCCAGGGCCACTTGACAAATTCGTCCGTACAAAGGAGGAAATATACCCACATTACGGGCAGTTTGAACACAAACGCCGCAACAAATCCCAGCGGCACCGCGTAGCACCACATGTCGATGGTGTCGCAGATGAAGCCGAAGCGGCTGTCGCCTCCTGCGCGGAATACGCCGGCAATCAGCGTGGTATTGACTGCCGCGCCCATCACATAGTAAATGTTGATAAGCAGCATGTTCCGCAGAAAGTACATGGCTTGTTCTGTCAGAGACTCCCCCGTGTAGGTCATGACCAGCGGCATAGCCGCCAGTATTATCAGACCGCCGGCGGCCCCTGTGATCACTGTCAGCTTCATCAGCTTCTTTGCGCCTGCCCGGGCCTCCTCCAGCTTGTTTTCCCCGATGATGTTCCCCAGCAGAATTCCGCCGGCATTGGCCATGCCGAAGCAGAGAATGGTCCCAAAATTCCGCACGACGATGACGAAGGAATTGGCCGCCACCGCGTCGGTGCCCAGGTGTCCGATGATGACAGAGTACATGGAAAAGGCCACGCTCCAGCTGACGTCATTGCCAAGGGCCGGCAGAGAGAGGCGGACAAAGTCGGAAAACAGGGACTTGTTCCGCACGAAGAGATACCGGAGATTCAGGTGGACATCCTTGCTCAGCAGGGATACCACAACGCAGGCTCCCAGCTCAATCAGGCGGGAGAGAGACGTCGCCATGGCCACTCCCATGGCTCCCAGCTTTGGTGCGCCGAACAGTCCAAAGATCCAAACGGCGTTGAACAGAATATTCAGAGAAAACGCCAGCACGTTCAACACCGTACATATGACCACCCGGTTGATGCTGCGGAGCGTCGCCAGATAGATTTCGATTATGCCCCAGCAGAGATAGCTGACGCTCATATAGCGGAGATAGGATGCGCCGATAGCAATCAGCTCCCGGTCGTTGGTGAACAGCAGCATCATCCGCTCCGGCATCAGCAGCGCCGCCAGAGCGAAGCCCAGCGCAATCGGAATGGAGAAGCGCAGCGCAATACCTTCCACCACCTGAATGGCCCGCATGTCGCCCTTTCCGTAATACTGTGCGCAGAGGATGGTGACTCCGGTACCCAGGCCGTAGAAGACCATGAACAGCACGCTGGCATACTGCGCGGCCAGGGATACCGCAGAAATGGAGGACTGTCCCACGTAGTTAAGCATAACCACGTCGGCGGAGCTGACGGCGGCACTCAGCAGATTCTGGATGATGATGGGCAGGACCAGCTTGAAAATCTGGCTGTAAAATGCGTCCCCGCCCAAACGCCTTGCTTTTTCCATACTTCCCTCTCGGCTCTCTTTGTGTTATAATAAATCCAGAACCTGTCCGATGGGCTCTGTAATGCTTAGATCTGCCTCCGTTCCCAGCGCCGCCTTGTTGATGACCGCCAGCTTGTTCCCTCTGTAGTACCGCACCAGTCCCGCCGCCGGGTATACCGTCAGGGAGGTACCCCCGATGATGAGCACGTCCGCGTGCCGGATGGCGGAAACAGAACGCATCATCACGTCCTCCTCCAGCCCCTCCTCGTAGAGAACCACGTCCGGCTTGATGATTCCGCCACAGGAGCACCGGGGTATGCCCTGGCAGCCCTGAATCGCTTCCACACCGTGGAACGCGCCGCACCGGGTACAGTAGTTGCGCCAGATGCTGCCATGGAGCTCCAAGACATTTTTGCTGCCCGCCTTCTGGTGGAGGCCGTCGATATTCTGGGTGACGACCGCCTTCAGCTTCCCTTGCCTCTCCCACTCCGCAAGCTTCCTGTGGGCGGCATTGGGCTGTGCGTCCAGACAGAGCATCTTGTTGCGGTAGAAGCGGAAAAATTCCTCCGGGTTTGCCTCATAGAAGCTGTGACTGAGAATGGTTTCCGGGGGATAATCGTACTGCTGATGATAGAGGCCGCCGGTGCTGCGGAAGTCGGGGATACCGCTTTCTGTGCTGACCCCGGCCCCGCCAAAAAAGACAATGTTCCCGCTTTGATCAATCCATTCCTTTAACTGTTTGACTGCGTCAGTCATAGCTTTTTCCTCCCTCCGTTCTCCGCCGGTACATCCGGCTGGGCGCACTCTCGCCGTCTCCCAGCGCCATGCAGAAAAATTCCCAGCCGTACCGTTCGTAAAAAGAGGTATGATCCGTCAGCAGATAGAGGGTGCCGGTTCCCTGTTCCGCCATGTCCCGACAGGCATGATTCAATAGCCGGCCTGCGATTCCCCGGCGGCGGCAGTCCTCTTCCACATAGACGGCGCACACATTGGGCGCAAGGTCCTTCCTGTTATGGAAGTCGTTTTCAATGACGCCCAGACCGCCGATGATCCGACCGTCCGCCATAGACGTATACCACTGAGGAACCGGGCTTCTGCCAGTGATGCACTGCTCTATGCTGTCCAGATAGACCTCCAGAGGAATACCCCATTTGGCGTGAAACCACGCCGCTGCCGTTTCTTTTAATTCCGGGTGGTCCCGGAGGTTGACGATTTCATATTTCAAAAGGATTTTCCTCCATTTCAGCCTTTGACAAAGGAGAGTTTGCCATGAATATTCAAATCTTTGGGTCCTCCAAATGCTTCGAAACTAAAAAAGCGGAACGCTGGTTCAAGGAGCGGCGGATCAAATACCAGTATATCGACCTGCCGAAGAAGGGATTCTCCCTGGGGGAGTACCGCTCCATCCGGCAGAAGCTGACCTACCAGCAGCTGGTGAATACGAAATGCAAAGCTTATCAGGATTTATACATGGCGTACATCACTCCCGACGCAGCAGAAGACAAGCTTTTTGAAAATCCGCAGCTGTTCCTCACCCCTATCGTCCGCAACGGAAAGCAGGTCACTGTGGGCTGCTGCCCGGAGGTGTGGGAAACATGGGAATGAGGCCGCATCAATCACTACACCGTGTTCCTGGAGCTGCTTTTTTCAAAAAACGGAATTGTCTCACTCCGTATGGTGCACATGATTGAAGATATGGTCCTCGCAGTAGCAGTGATACCCGGTACACTTGGAGCAGTAGCGGAATTGCAGGCCAGGGTTCTCCGTATCCGTCCGGCCGCAGACCTCGCATTTGTGGTTGTAGCCCTTCTGCCGTTTCTGCTCTTTTACCGCCTTGCGGAACTGCACCGCCTCGCGGCGGTGACGGGCCTGAAACTGATCTGTCTTCCGATAGAAATCCGGAGAGAAGAAGATGAACAGATTCAGCATGGCGACAACAGGCATCAGCGCCAGTCCCCACAGCCCCGCCGTAATGCCCAGGACCACGGCGGCGGCGTAGAAAACCGCCTCAATCATGGCCAGCCATTTCATCTTGATAGGAAGAATAAAGAAAAGACGAACCACGGTTTCCGGATAGGTCAGGGCGTAGGCGAAAAACAGCGCCGAGTTGACATACCCCGCTCCTGCCAGCGGAACGGCGAGGCCATCCACAAACAGGACCAGAATGGCCGCCAGAACGGACAGCAGCATTCCGCTGACGTAATAAAAGGTAAATTTCGCGCTGCCCCACAGCCGTTCCATGGACTCTCCCAGCCAGTAATAGAACATCAGGGAGAGCAGTACGGAAAATGGCTGGCTGCCGGTGGGGATCAGGACAAAGGTCACAATTCGCCAGAGCTGGCCGTGGAGCACCGCAGAGGCATCCATCATCAGCGTGCTCAACAAAAGCCCGGAGCGGTCAAACATGCTGAAAATATAGATGACGGCGTTGGCGGCCACTATATACCGCATCAGGCCAGGGATTCCCCATCTGGGATGCAGGGCGCAAAAACGGTCAATCGCGTCGTTCAGTCTTTTCAAGGGGTATTCCTCCAATATGATTTAGTCCGGTATTTGGTATTGTACTCCATCCAAAGGAAAAAGTCATCATAAATATTTTGAACATTTGACAATTGGCAAAAAATATGTATAATAGAAGATGTCCTGCTTGCGGGGCCGCCGGGCGGTCGTTTCAGAGTGCAGCCGGACCGGTATCGAGAATAGAATAACGGGGTGTTGCGCAGCTGGTAGCGCGCCTGCTTTGGGAGCAGGAGGCCCGGGGTTCGAGTCCCCGCACTCCGACCACGTCGGAGCAAAGTCCGCTCCACTCAAAACCGGGCGTTCCCTTATGGGAGCGCCCGATTTTTCGCGCCGCTCCCCTGCTCCTCCTTTCCAACTCGAACCCGCTGCGCTGGGCTTCGAGTTGGTTTGGGATGCATGATGCACGACGCATGATCAATATACCGGTACGCATTTTCGGTATAATGGCATTTATCTCCTTTGTCGAATTTTGTATAATTTGATCGAAAGGAGGGATGTTGCCGTGGGATTACAGGAAAATATGGCTGTTGCAATTCGTACTGTTATGTTGCAGCGGCGTAAATCCTTGACAGAGTTTTCGGAGGAGCTGGAAATATCCCGTACCGCTCTCTACGACTACCTCAAGGCCAAGGGGAATCCCAGCGCTGCCACTATTGAGCACCTGGCGGACAAAATGGGCGTCAGTCCGGCCGCCTTGATGACCGGTTTGCTGGAACTGGATCAGAGAGAGATTGTTTTGCAGCTGCTGGATACAATCCATGGCGTGGCGGAGCTTCCGGAGGAAAAGCGAATTTATTTCGCCGAACTTTTTTTGGAAATGGTGAAATTGTGGAGCGGGGATACGCCGCCGCCCGCCTCCGGCAGCCCTCGTGACACTGCCCTTGGAAAAAACGAACCCCGGAAGCGTGAATGACGCTTCCGGGGTTCTATGCTTCTCGGTTTATGCCGCTTCCGCCGGTATGATTTCAGTAAACTCTCCTCTCGTCTGCGGACTCAAAGTGAATGTTATCCCCGGTGATGGGCGCAAACCGCACGCCGTCTGTACTGTTTGCTCTCGCCCAGATGTTGAACTGTGCCACAATGTCCTCTTCGGTCATGTCCAGCAATGCATCCAGCTCCGTTTCCTGCCAGAAGCGCTCAATGGCGGTCTGCATCCCACTCACACAGGCATCCCGTTCCGATACTGTCACTGCGGTTCTATCCGTGATATGGTAGGAGATATCATAATACAGGTTGCACCAGGCGGTCCGGATGCCGTCTTCCTCAAACTTCTCCGGCAGGTTCCGGGCCCAGCCCGGGTCCTCCTCCGGCCCGCCGGTGTAAAGTGCGCGGATCATTTGGCCGTTCTCCGTACCGGAGCAAAGACAGGTGCGGGAGACGAAGGTCCACTCCTCCGGCGTCAGATCCACGCCACAGTCGTTCCAGATCACATCGCAGTTGATACGGTCCCAGGCGTCATTGTTTTCATTAGCCCAGTCCAGCAGCCGCTGGTTGAACACCTTCAGCGTCTGTCCGGCATAACCCTCCGTCCGCAGGGTCAGAAAAGCATCGTAATCCTCCCGGGTGGCCTGGGGAAACTCTCGCTGCTCTTCAGGGTCACGGAGCGTTGCAACGCCCAGAAAGATGGTAGATTTCTTCCGGCTTTCATCAAATTCCGCCTGCTCCTTTGCTGTGGCCAGACGCAGTCCGGAGAGCTTACCGGCTGTATAGACCGTATACAGCTCCACCGCGCCGTCGGAGAAACCGTTCCCGGCGTGCTCGGTAATCCATGTGCCCTCCTGCGGATCCATGATGCCACAGACCTCCCTGCCATCGAACCACATGGTCAGCCCGTTGCCGTCATGATCCGGGTCATTGAATTCCCAAGTCAGGCCGAATGGAGCGTAGGGAGAGAGCAGAGCGTCCCACTGTCCGGCAATCTCGGCGGAGGTCTGGGCGTAAAAGGCGGCGTCGGTGTCAGAAGCATCGTCCGTATCCGTCCGCACCGGCAGTCCGGCCTCCACCACAACGGTCAGGTGGTCCGTACTGAGCCGCTGGGACAGCGCCTCGAAATCATCGCCTGCCGGTTCCGTCCACAGCAGAGCCTTGACCCCTGCCTTTACACCGGCAAATACCTGTTGGTATTCGCCAACAGTCAGCCGGTTTGGGTCCCGAATTTGCAGGCAATAGGTGTACTCAATAAATACCACGCGGCCTCCATTGTCTCGTGCTGCTTCCAAACCGGAGAAATACCGCTCCTGCCACCATTCTGATGTCAGCGGCTCGTAGACATAATGGAAATAATCGTGGAAGGCGCGGGATGGCGTCACCTCTTCAGGGTTGTCATAGTAACCGTCAACGGCGTTGCTCTGCCCGTAGCGCTCAATGAGCGCGATATCCTCTGGCGTGTCCCGCTGGGCCCACATTTTTTGCTGGTACTTTGCCACGGTCATATCCTCGTATCCCTCAAACCACAGGGAGGCCAGGCGGTCCAATTCCGCCTTGGTGAAGGTTCCGTCCGGAGCCTTGGGGCAGGGAGTTTTTTCCTTTGCCGAGGTGGCGAATCCCACCCCCATGCAGCACACCAGTACCACTGCTGCCAGAATGGCAGCCAGGGATCGTTTTTTGATTTTCATAATTGCCCGGATCCTCTCTTCAATCGCATTTTTGCTGAAAGCGCTGGCAAACGGCTCCAGTCCGCTGCGACCCTCCTCCATGGAGATCAATGTCAGCGCGTAGTCGTTCCGCTTGTCCAGCCCCAGCCGCCGCACCACGACCTCGTCGCACCGCAGCTCCATATCCCGATTGGCCAGTACGAACATGCACCACACCAGCGGGTTGAACCAGTGGACGCAGGCGGTGAGCGCCAACAGAGGCTTCCACAGGGCGTCCAGTCTCCTGATATGGACCATTTCATGTTCCAGCGCGTACAGAGGCACCTCTGTCCCTGCCTTTGGCAGCAGGATCACAGGCCGCAGCAGACCGTAGGTCAGGGGTGCGTCCACTTTATCCGACCACCGCAGAGAGACTCTCCGGCGCAGCCTCTGGACCGCCAGCCAGTCCAGCGGGAAGGGTTCCTCCGCCGGCAGGGCGGTGCGGAACTCTCTCCAGCAGCGGAGGTAGGAAAAGAGAAACGCTCCCGCACACAGACCGGCCCCCGCCAGCCAGCTCCATCCCCAGAATCCGGTATTTACGGAGACATCCGGGAGATCCGGAACATTCCGGGCGGCAGAAAGAGCGCCGGAGGATGCCGGTGCAAGCGCAGGCGCCGGACGGGAGGCTTCCGGAAAGGGGGCCATCGTGCTCTCCGCAACCGTCATCCGCTCCGCCAAGGTGTACACGCTGACTGGGGATGAAATAGAAAAAGGAACCATCAGCCGCAGCGCAGCCACCGCCCACAGCGCCAGGAACGTCCCCTTGGGCAGACGGTTCAGCGCCAGCGATCTCAGCACAATTACCGCCAGAATCAGCACGCCGCCAGAAAAGCTCATTTGCAGAAGGCTCATGCGCTCACCCCAATTCTTCCACAATGTCTTTCAGATGCTGGAGCTGCTCGGCGCTCAGCTTTTTCCGACCCAGCAGGGAGGCAAACAGCTTGTCCACGGATCCGTCGAACAGCTTGCCAACCAGTTCGTCGGTTTCGGCATCTTGGACCGCCTCCCTGGCAATCAAAGCGCGGCACTGGAAACCGGGGTCCGTACGGGCAACGGCTCCCTTTTTGATGCACCGTTTGATGAGGGTGTAGGTAGTGTTCACGTTCCATCCCACCGCATTCCCCAGAATTGCGGCAATCTGCCGGGCCGGCAGCTCCCCTTCCCGCCACAATACGTCCATAACCTTCAATTCTGAATTAAAAAGCTTCATATCCATCACTGGCACCTCTTTCTATAAGACACTGGTAATACTACCGCAATAAATACTACCACAGTCGTACAGCGTTGTCAATACGACTGTGGTAGTAAAACAAAAAATTTTTTGAAAAGCTCCGGCGCTCCCTGCCTCCTGACGCCGCGCGAAAATTTTGAAGCGGCAGCGATTTCAAAACCCGTGACTTATGGGAGGGATGCCGTTTCAGGAAAGCGCCGCCCAAAGGCAATCTGCTAAAGCGGCGAAGTCCTCCATCCCCAGCGCTTCCCCCCGGACAGTGGGGGAAAGGCCGCACCGGGTGATGGCCGCTGCTACGCCGTCTTTTCCCAGCGGGGAGCCGAAAGCGGTGCATAAAGAGTTGCATAAGGTTTTCCGCCGGAGAACAAAAGCGGCCTTTACCGTCCGGAAGAAGAATTCCTCCCCGCAGGCGGGGGCCACCGCCGGGGTCTCCCGGACCTGACAGCGGATGACAGAGGACGTCACCTTGGGCGCAGGCAGGAAGCACTCCGGCGGCACATCAAAAAGAATCTCCGGCCGGGCGTGATACTGCATGTAGACGGACAGTGCACCGTAGGCAGCGGTTCCCGGCTTCGCCGCTAGGCGCAGTGCCACTTCCCGCTGGACCATGACGGTAACGGTCCGGAACCGTCCCGTCTCCAGCAGCGCCTTCAGAATCGGAGAGGCCACATTATAGGGCAGATTGGCGCACACCAGGGGTGTGAGTCCCTGGAAGTGCCGCTCCACCAGCCCGGGAATGTCCAGCTTGAGTATATCGCCGGAAATCAGAGTAAAGTTGTCCGCTCCAGCCATGGTTTCCTCCAGCACTGGCGGCAGGGCAGGGTCCAGTTCCACAGACACTACCTTCCCGGCCCGCAGGCACAGCTCCCGGGTCAGGCAGCCGATGCCGGGACCGATCTCAAGTACACCGCAAGCGGCGTCTCCTCCGCCGGCTTCGGCAATCTGCCGGGGCACCCAGCCGGCGACCAGAAAGTTTTGCCCCAGGGATTTGGAAAAACGGAAGCCGTGACGGTCCAGCAGGGCCCGGACCTCCCGGATGTCGCAGAGATTCATCGTCATGTCCCCCTTGATGTACGTTTTTTTATAGTATATCATATTTGAAAAAAATGGGTAGCGGAAATTTTGATCCTGTGATATAATCACCCAAAGGATTTCCACAGGAGGGGGCGCTTGTGATGCCGGAACTGGTAAAAACGTTGCTGATTGTCTGCCCGCTGGTATTTCTGGGGGGCTTTGTGGACAGCGTGGCGGGGGGCGGCGGGTTGATTACGCTGCCTGCATATATGATGGCGGGGGTACCGGTCCATTTCGCGGCAGGCACCAACAAGGTGGTCAACGGCTGTGGTTCCGCCACCGCGTCGGTGAAATTTTTCCGCAGCGGAAAAATCCGGCTCCACGCAGCCCTGTGCGCCGCAGCAGGCGCCCTGGCAGGGGGATACATAGGCGCGGAAATTGCCAAGCTGCTCAGCGAAAGTCTTTTAAAGGGTCTGATGCTGGTCGCTCTTCCAGTCGTAGCGGTGTTTCTGATGGTGAAGAAGGATTTTGGCCAGGAAACCGGGGAGAGGCAGTACAGCCGCCCTTATGAGATGGCAGTGAGCCTTGGAATTGGTCTGGTGATCGGATGCTACGACGGGATGGTGGGACCGGGGACGGGGACGTTCATGATTATGGCCTTCACCGCGCTGCTCAGTATGGATATGGTGACGGCCTCCGGCTGCTCAAAGGTAGGGAATCTGGCCTCCAATATCGCGGCAGCGGTTTCGTTTATCATTGGCGGAAAGGTGCTGTGGGCGCTGGTGGTTCCGGCGGCAGCGTGCAGCATGCTGGGGAATTACTGCGGGGCGCGGTACGCCATCCGCGGAGGTGGGAAAAAGATTAAGGGAATGATCTTTGTGGTTCTGGGGATGCTGTTTGTCAAAATGCTGGTGGATCTGCTGTAACCGGATGAAATGTTTCTCTGTGAAAAAGGACAGCCGCAGGACAATGTTATAAAGATAGCAACGCTTAACAAGGGCACACAGGCCATAGTATAAAGCGCAGAGAGAAAGAT
>OFFE01001223.1_pt1 | contig 19274 bp, 14 predicted proteins | sample 1521371 | NCBI WGS metagenome assembly OFFE01 (sample SAMEA3504131, study PRJEB24116) | mouse gut metagenome | biome: mouse gut; feature: mouse-associated habitat; material: faeces | place: Denmark | collected 2011 | reverse complement strand
CTCCCTCCGGGCAAAAGCGGCACGGAACGCACACCGCCGCGGCCGGAGAGCACCCCGGAGAAAACGGACCGATACGAAAAGCCGGGCATCCGATTTTTCGGATGCCCGGCTCCGTCGGCATCGACCGCCGCCGCTAATAGCGGTAGTGCTCGGCCTTAAACGGTCCCTCGGGATCGACCCCGATGTAGGCGGCCTGCTCGGGCGTGAGGTGCGTGAGCTCCACGCCCAGGTTGTCCAGATGCAGGCGGGCGACCTCCTCGTCGAGGCGCTTCGGCAGGCGGTATACGCCCACTTCGAGGTGTTCGCGCCACAGCTCCAGCTGTGCGAGGCACTGGTTCGTGAACGAGTTCGACATGACGAACGACGGATGTCCCGTAGCGCAGCCGAGGTTCACCAGGCGCCCCTCCGCCAGCACGAAGATCCGGTGGCCGTCGGGGAACGTATACTCGTCCACCTGGGGCTTGATCACGCGCTTCACGGCCGCCGAGGCATCGAGCCGCGCCATCTGTATCTCGTTGTCGAAATGCCCGATGTTGCACACGATGGCCTGGTCGCGCATCCGCTCCATGTGCTCCAGGGTGATGATGTCGCGGTTGCCCGTGCACGTGACGTAGATGTTGCCCTCGGCCAGCGCGCTCTCCACGCTCTTCACCTCGAAGCCCTCCATCGCGGCCTGCAACGCGCATATGGGGTCGATCTCCGTGACGATCACGCGGGCGCCGTAGGAGCGCATCGAACGGGCGCACCCCTTGCCCACGTCGCCGTAGCCGCACACGACCACCACCTTGCCGGCGATCATGACGTCCGTGGCACGCTTGATGCCGTCGGCCAGCGCCTCGCGGCAGCCGTAGAGGTTGTCGAATTTCGACTTGGTGCACGAGTCGTTCACGTTGATGGCCGGCACGAGCAGCTCGCCCCGCTCCATCATCTGGTACAGACGGTGCACGCCCGTGGTGGTCTCCTCGCTCACACCGCGCCATTCGGCCACCGTGCGGTGCCACTTCTCCTTGTCCTCGGCCAGCACGCGGCGCAGCGTGTCGAGCACCACGCCCTCCTCGTATGACTCGGGGGTGCCATCGAGCGTCGCGGCATCCTCCTCCGCACGATAGCCCTTGTGGATCAGCAGCGTGGCGTCGCCGCCGTCGTCCACGATCAGCTGCGGGCCCTTGCCGCCCGGAAACGAGAGCGCCATGGCCGTACACCACCAGTATTCGGGCAGCGTCTCGCCCTTCCAGGCGAAGACCGGCACGCCCGCGGCCGCGATGGCGGCCGCGGCATGATCCTGCGTCGAGAAGATGTTGCACGAGCACCAGCGCACGTCGGCGCCCAGCTCCACGAGCGTTTCGATCAGCACGGCGGTCTGTATCGTCATGTGCAGCGAGCCCATCACGCGCACCCCCTTGAGGGGTTTCTCCGCGCCGTACTTGCGGCGCAGCGCCATCAGGCCGGGCATTTCATGCTCCGAAATTTCGATTTCTTTGCGTCCCCACTCCGCCAGCGACATGTCGGCGACCTTGTAGGGAAGGTTCGGGTCGAGATACATATTTTCCATGAATTTGAATTTACGGTTCCGCTCGTTTCCGTTCCGCAGGTGCCGCGGCGCCCGCACGTCGGGACTGCCGGACCGGGTCGGAAACGATCCGGCGGCAAAGCTACGAATTTTTCGGCGTTTTCGCCACCGCACGCACCGTTAAAACGTCCCGCAGCGCCGCGGCTCAGCCCAGGATGCGCAGGATCTCGTCGCGATCGGCCTCGATCCTGCGGCGCAGGGCGTCGAGCGACGCGAATTTCCGCTCGCCGCGGATGCGGCGCACGAGCTCCACGCGCAGCGTCGCACCGTAGAGATCGCCCCGGAAGCCGATCAGGTGGGTCTCCAGACGCCGTGCGACGCCCCCCACCGTGGGATTGCACCCGAGGTTGGCCATGGCGCGGTAGCGCACGCCGCCGGCCTCGGCCCACGCGGCATATACGCCGTCCTCGGCCTCCAGCCCCTCCGGCACCGGCAGGTTGGCCGTCGGAAACCCCAGTTCCCGGCCCAGGCGGCGCCCGGCGCCGACCGTACCTTCGATTACCGTCATGCAGCGATCAGATTTTTTCGGTCAGCTGGCGCACCAGCCGATACTGTGAGAAGAACTCCTTGGCGAAGACGCGCAGCACCGTGTAGGAGGGGATGGCGAGCAGCATGCCCACGATGCCACCCAGCGTGCCCGCGATGAGGATCACGATGAAGATTTCGAGCGGATGCGCCCGCACGCGGTTCGAGTAGAGCGAAGGCTGTATCACGAAGTCGTCGAGTCCCTTGAGCACAAGCAGCGAACAGGCGATCACGAGCATCGTGTGGCCCGCCGTGAAGCCCGGAATGGGGGTCACCACGCCCAGACATACCGACAGGCTGCCGCCGATGAGCGGCCCGGCATAGGGCACCACGTTCATCACGCCCATGATCAGACCGATGAAGAAGGCGTCGCCCGCGGCCATGCCGAATGCGATCATCACGAGCGACACGGCGGTCATCAGCAGCACGCTCTCGGTGAAGATGCCCATGAAGTAGCGCGACAGCAGCACCGTCACCGAGTCGAGCGCCCGAGTTACGCTCTGCGCATAGCGGGCGGGAAAGACGGCCGTCACCATCGAGTAGAACAGTCCGTCGTCCTTCATGAAGAAGAACGTGATGAACGATATGGAGAAGAAGGCGATGAGCGACGAGAAGGTGATGCCCAGCGCCGAGGAGAAGAGCGTATTGACCGAATCGACATTGACGACCTCGCGCAACGTGGAGGAAATCGCCTCGGGCATGGAGAATTCCGAGCCCGGAATGTCGAAGATCGTGTCGAGGTAGTTCTGCGCCCGCACGATCGGCTCCTCCACCGATGCCACCACGGCCCGGAAGTCGAGGGTCGAAAGCTGGTAGAGCTTGTTGATGACCAGCGGCACGAAGAGCGAGCAGATCGCGGCGAACACCGCCCAGAAGAGCAGCAGCGTCAGAAAGCTGGCGCTGCGGGTCCCCAGGGGGGTGCTTCGGGAGAGCCGCCGGGCGGCGGGGCGCACCAGGGCCGCCGTCAGCCATCCCACCAGAAAGGGGCCCATGCAGGGGAGAAACAGCCACCGGACCGCCAGAACCACCCCTGCCGCCGCCAGCCAAAACACCACCGCTTTAATAAACCGTTCCTTTCCCATGAAGCGCCCCCCTTTTCTCCCTGTATTGTATGCGGGAATCGGGAAAATCAAGCATCTTGCATTTTACGGCTGTTGCTGGTAAAATAAGACTGTAAGAGCCCCCTGCTGCGGGAAGAATTTATCTGTGTAAGGAGAGATCCGTTATGCCGCTTGTCACTACTACCGAGATGTTCAAAAAAGCCTATGAGGGTGGCTACGCCATCGGCGCCTTCAATGTGAACAACATGGAGATCGTCCAGGGCATCACCGAGGCCGCCGCCGAGGAGAAGGCCCCCATCATCCTCCAGGTTTCCGCCGGCGCCCGCAAGTACGCCAAGCATATCTACCTCACCAAGCTGGTGGAGGCCGCCGTTGCCGATACCGGCCTGCCCATCGCCCTGCATCTGGACCACGGCGCGGATTTTGAAATCTGCAAATCCTGCATCGACGGGGGCTTTACCTCGGTGATGATCGATGGCAGCCACCACGACTACGAGGACAACGTGGCCCTCACCCGCAAGGTGGTGGAGTACGCCCACGATAAGGGGGTTGTGGTAGAGGCGGAGCTGGGCCAGCTGGCCGGCATCGAGGACGACGTCAACGTCTCCGAGGACGACGCCCACTTCACCGACCCTGCCCAGGTGGAGGACTTTGTCACCCGCACCGGCGTGGATTCCCTCGCTATCGCCATCGGCACCAGCCACGGCGCCTATAAGTTTAAGCCCGGCCAGAAGCCCCAGCTGCGCTTTGACATCCTGGAGGATGTGGGCCGCCGTCTGCCTGGCTTCCCCATCGTGCTCCATGGCGCCTCCTCCGTCATCCAGGAGGATGTAGCCACCGTCAACCAGTTCGGCGGCCAGATGCCCGACGCCATCGGCATCCCGGAGGATATGCTCCGCAAGGCGGCCACCATGGCGGTGTGCAAAATCAACATCGATTCCGACCTGCGCCTGGCTATGACCGCCGCCCTGCGCAAGTATATGGTGGAAAACCCCAGCCACTTTGACCCCCGCCAGTACCTCACCCCCGCCCGCGCCCACATCAAGGAGCTGGTGAAGCACAAGCTGGTGGAGGTTCTGGGCTGCGCCGGTAAGGCGTAAGCAAACCCCAGCTAAGCTGTAAAAAGACCGCCCCCTGCCGCAGGAGAGCATCCTGGGTCAGGGGGCGGTTCTATGTCGTTTCCAGCTATTCGCGCTGTTTATACCAATCTGGGGTTTCACCCCAGCCCCCACTTCTTTTTCTTCTTACGAAAGAAGAAAAAGAAGCAAAAAGAAGAACGGCCCAAGCTATCAAAATATGGACGCAAAATCCAAAACTCCAGGCACTCGCTTTCGCCCTTTATTAAGGTAAGGTCGAAGGCCGTGTAGGGCGTGACGCCGGAGGGTGAGACACCGGCGGCACGCCGGGCACGCCGGTTTATTTAATCCTTCCCCTTAAATTATTGACATCAAATAGTGTTATTGTTAGAATTATACTTAGGTAACATTGCATTACCACAGGCTGGGGGAGATTACATCATGTATCATTGCCATACCATATTCTATCTGGCGGGGGAGCAGTCCGAGCTCTTTGACCCGGTCCGGGAACTGGCTCCTCTGGAAGGCTTTACCCATGAGCTGCTGGAAAGCAGAAAACCAGAGCAGGCCCTGGCAGCCAGGGCCGATGTGACCTTGGCAGACCTGCGGGGAGCTGACCTGGAGGAAACCGCCGGGATGCTGGCCGCCTGGAAAAAGCCGGGGGCCCACCTAATCCTTTTGGTGGAGGTGGAACGGGCGGAGGAGCTTTTTGAGCGGCTTCCTCCGGAGGTGACCGATGTTTGGACCCTTCCCATCTCCCCCGCCCGGTGGCGCTTTCGCCTGGAAAAATGGCAGCGGGAATGGAAGGATGCCAAAGACCTGTGGCAGGCCAGCCAGTACCTGGAGGCGGCCATCAACAGCTCCCCCAACCTCATTTGGTACAAGACGAAGGACGGCATCCACGAAAAGGTAAACGACAGCTTCTGTGAAACGGTGGGCAAAACCAAGGAACAGGTACAGGGTCAGGGGCACGCCTACATCTGGGATGTGGAGCAGGATGACCCCGCCTGCATCGAATCGGAGCGGGCGGTGATGGAGAGCGGACGGACCCACATCTCCGAGGAGGTCATCCAGGCCGGAGGGGAACAGAAGGTCCTTTCCACCTACAAATCCCCTCTTTACGACCTGGACGGCACCGTGATGGGCACGGTGGGGGTGGCCCTGGACGTCACCCTGGAACGGGCCTATGCCCAGGAGATCACCCGCAAAAACCAAATGCTGGAGGCCGTCTTCACCTCCATCGACTGCGGTATCCTCTGCCATTCCCTGGACGGCACCCGCATCATCAGCATCAACCAAGCGGCCTTGCGCATCCTGGACTACCCCACCCAGGAGGAGCTGGCGGCGGACGGCCTCCATTCGGTCTCCCGCTGGGTGGTGGAGGAGGACCGCACCCAGCTGCAAAAGAAGCTCCACTCCCTGAAAAAGGTGGGGGATACCGCCAATCTGGATTATCGCATCCTCCACAAGGACGGCTCCTTGCTGCACATCATGGGCAGCTTTAAGCTCATCGAGGAGGATGAGGAAATATTCTACCAGCAGTTCTTGCTGGACTGCACCCTCCAAAAGCAGCAGGAAGCCCAGCACCGCCGGCGGCAGATGGAGCTGGTTCACGCCCTCAGCGTGGACTATAACCTGGTTTGCTACTTCGACCTGGACACTGGGAAGGGGCGGGCCCTGCGGGCCAGCGGATGCGCGCACAACATCCTGGAGTCCATTTTCTCCGGCAAGCTGATTTTGGAGGACTGCATCAATCAGTATATTATGGAGGGGGTCCACCCGGAGGACCAGGAGGCTATGCGCCAGGCCACCTCCCGCGAGCATCTCCTCCAGGAGCTGTTGGAAAAGCCTGTGTGCCACCTGAACTACCGTACCGTCTGCTGCGGCAATGTCCGCTACTTCCAGATGAAGACGGTCCGGGCCGGGGACTGGAACGAAAGCCACGGGGTGGTGCTGGGCTTCCGGACCATCGACGAGGAGACGCAGGAAGAGCGGGAGAAAAAGGCGCTGCTGGAGGATGCCCTCTCCCAGGCCAACCGGGCCAGCCGAGCCAAGAGCATCTTCCTTTCCAATATGTCCCACGACATCCGTACTCCCATGAACGCCATCATCGGCTTTACCGCCCTGGCTATCACCCACATCGACCACAAGGAGCAGGTGGAGGAATACCTGAAGAAAATTATGACCTCCGGCAACCACCTGCTGAGCCTTATTAACGATGTGCTGGATATGAGCCGCATCGAAAGCGGCAAGATGCACCTGGAGGAACAGCCTTGCAGCCTGCCGGAAATCCTCCACGAGCTGCGCAATATCATCCAGGCGGATATCCACGCCAAGCAGCTGGACCTCTTCCTGGACGCGGTGGATATCCGCAACGAGGAGATTTACTGCGACCGGCTGCGCCTGAACCAGGTGCTGCTGAACCTTTTGGGCAACGCGGTAAAGTACACCGGCGCCGGGGGCATGGTCAGCGTCAAGGTGGTGGAGCGGGGCGGCGCGCCCGCCGGCTACGCCAACTACGATTTCCATATCAAGGACAGCGGCATCGGTATGAGCGAGGACTTCGTCGCCCATATCTTCGAGCCCTTTGAGCGGGAGCGCAACTCCACCATCAGCGGCATCCAGGGCACCGGCCTGGGCATGGCTATCACCAAAAACATTGTGGATATGATGAACGGCACCATCGAGGTGAGAAGCAAGCAGGGGGTGGGGACCGAGTGTATCGTCTCCTTCACCTTCCGCCTCCACACCGGCAAAAAGGAGCCTCTCGCCATCCCGGAGCTCAACGGTCTGCGGGCGCTGGTGGTGGACGACGACTTCAACACCTGCGACAGCGTTTCCTGTATGCTCCAGGAAATTGGCCTGCGGGCGGAATGGACCCTCTCCGGCAAGGAGGCGGTGCTGCGCACCCGCCAGGCTGTTATGCGGGACGACCACTACTTTGTTTACATCATCGACTGGCTGCTGCCGGATATGAACGGCGTCGAGGTGGCCCGCCGGATCCGCCAGGAGGTGGGCCACGAGGCCCCTATTATTGTCCTCACCGCTTACGATTGGTCGGATATTGAGGATGAAGCCCGCGAGGCCGGCGTCACCGCCTTTTGCAGCAAGCCCATCTTTCTTTCGGAGCTCCATGGCTGCCTGCACTCCATCCTCCAGGCGGACCGCCAAAGCAGCGCGGCAAGCCGGGTGAAGCAGGCCTCCTGCACCGGAAACATCCTGCTGGTGGAGGATAACGAGTTGAACCAGGAAATTGCCGTCACCATTTTGGAGGAGGCGGGCTTCACCACCGAGGTAGCGGAAAACGGCCAAATCGCTGTGGATATGGTCAAAAACTCCAAGCCCGGACAGTACCAGATTGTGCTGATGGATGTGCAGATGCCGGTGATGGACGGCTACGAAGCCGCCCGCGCCATCCGCCAGCTTCCCGACAAGGCGCTGGCCTCCATTCCCATCCTGGCCATGACGGCCAACGCCTTCGGGGAGGATAAGCAGGAGGCCCTCCGCAGCGGGATGAACGGCCACATCGCAAAGCCCATTGACATTGAAAAACTCATCGACACCCTGGACGAGATGCTGGAATAAGCCCTTACAACGAAGATGGCGGTTCTCCGGGGAGGGCCGCTTTCTTTGTTCTTTTTGTGCTGCAAAAAGACAATGACAATAGAGATACTTTGGAAACTATGGGAAAGGCTGGATGCTATGAAAACGAAAATCTTTAGTTTGTTTTTGCTGGTATGGGTCCTGCTTCTGGCAGCTGCCTGCGGCGCCCAGGAGCCGCCGCCCGCCAGCGGCGGCAGCGAGGAGGCCGGTGGCGGCACCGTCCAGCTGACTGTATGGGGAGCGGAGGAGGACGAAGCCCTCCTTCGGGAAATTTTCGCCTCCTTCCAGGCCCGGTACGCCGGCCAGGCCAATTTCCAAATCACCTACCAGCCCCAAAGCGAATCCAACTGCAAGGACGTCCTTTTGGGGAATCTGGAGGGCGGCGCCGACGTCTTTGCCTTTGCAGATGACCAGGTGGCCGCTTTGGCGGCAGCCGGCGGCCTGGACCCCATTGGGGAGGCGGCGGACATCCAAAGGGCCAGCCTCTCCGCGGCGGCGGAGGCGGCCAGCGTGGGGGGCTCCCTCTACGCGTACCCCCTCACTGCGGATAACGGCTACTTCCTCTATTACAACAAGGCATATTTTTCCCCAGAGGATATCCAAAGCCTGGAGCGGATGCTGGAGGCCGCGGCCCAAGCCGAGCGCCTGGTGGCTATGGACTGGTCCTCCGCCTGGTATGTCTACGCCTTTTTTGGCAACACCGGGCTGGAGGTGGGGCTGAACGAAGACGGCCTGACCAACTACTGCACCTGGAACAGCACCGAGGGACCCATCCGGGGGGTGGACGTGGCGGAGGCCATGCTCTCCATCGCCGCCAGCCCTGGCTTTGCCAACATGACCGACACCCAGTTCCTGGCAGGCGTGCAGGACGGCTCCGTCATTGCAGGAATCAGCGGCGTGTGGAACGCGGTGGCGATTGAGGAAGCCTGGGGGGAAAACGCCGGAGCGGCGAAGCTGCCCACCTACACCTGCGGGGGACAGCCGGTCCAGATGGCCTCCTTCTCCGGCTGCAAGCTCATCGGCGTCAACGCCTACTCCCAGCACCCCCAATGGGCAGCCCGCCTGGCGGAGCACATCACCAGCGAGGAAAGCCAGCGCCTGCGCTTCCAGATGCGGGGCCAGGGTCCCGCCAACGCCAGCGCCGCCGCTTCGCCGGAGGTGCAGGCCTCCCCCGCCATCGCGGCGCTGCTGGCCCAGTCGGAATTTTCCCAGCTCCAGCGGGTGGGCGGCAAGTTCTGGGACCCGGTGACCGAATTTGCCGGAAGCATGGCGGCGGGGAACCCCTCCGGCGCCTCCCTCCAGACCCAGCTGGACCGTCTGGTGGAGGGCGTAACCGCCCGGTAATAAACCAATCCCACAATGCTCAGGAGGAAAACCTATGAAAACCAAACTGACACTGCAGAAGCGCCTGGTCCTGCCCATCGTTCTGCTGGGACTGGTGACGCTGCTCTCCAACGTCCTGGCGGTGTTCAGCATCAATAACGTCCACGCCAACGCGGGGACCATTGTGGACCAATACATGGTCAGCGAGGCCCGCCTGGAGGAGATCCGGCGCTCCATGATGGATATTCACCGCCTGGCCCTGTCCCACATCGTGGCCGCAGACCACGCCACCATGATCCGCCTGGTCCAGGAGATCAAAGCAGAAGAGGCCGGCCTGGATGAAAGGCTGGCCTCCTACCGGGAGTTTGTAGGGGAAAAGGACCTGGGGACCTACCAGTCCCTTCTGGAAAACTACGATTCCTTTAAGCACTCCCTGGTCTACCTGGTCTGCGCCAGCGCCGACAGCAAAACCCAGGATGCCTACGCAGTTGCCAACGGGGATGTGGCCCTTTGGAGCAGCGCCGCGGAGCAGGACCTGGACGCCCTTTACGCCTCGGTGAGCAGCCAGGCTGAAGCCGCCCAGGAGCGTCTTTTTGCAGTCTATCTTTCCGCCCTGGTCACCAGCGCCGTCACCCTGCTTCTAGGGGTCCTCCTGGTGGCGGCGGCATTCCGCATCGTCCGGCGGTATGTCATTGCCCCCATTCGGGACGCCATGGGGATGCTCCAGGGAAGCTCCCAGCGCATCAGCGGCGTGGTGCAGGAGGTCCGCCGGAGGACGGAAACCTCCAGCGGCAGCGTCCGGGAGCTTTCCAGCCTCACCCAGCAGCTTTCCGCCGCTTTGGAAGAGATTGCCAGCAGCGCCGCCGCCATCAGCGGCAGCGCCGCCGGTACCCAGGGCGATACCAACACCATGGCGGAGGAATGCGCCGCCATCACCGCCTACGCGGTGGATATGCGGGGACGGGCGGAGGAGATGGAACGCTCCGCCCAGGCGGAGGCGGCGGCGGTCCGGGCCAAAACGGAGGAGATTCTTTCCGTCCTAAACCAGGCCATCGAAAAGAGCCAGCAGGTGGATCAGATTGGCATTTTGACCAAGGATATCCTCTCCATCTCCTCCTCCACGGAGCTAATCGCCGTCAACGCCTCCATTGAAGCAGCCAGAGCCGGGGAGGCCGGGAAGGGCTTTGCCATTGTGGCCCGCGAAATCCGCCAGCTGGCCGATTCCTGCGCCGAAACCGCCAACCACATCCAGGAGGTCAACGGGGTGGTCACCGGGGCGGTGGACTACCTTTCCGGCAGCGCCAGGGAGCTGGCCAGCTACCTGGGCCAGGCCGTTTTGGTTCAGCTGGAGCGCTCCGGGGAAGCGGGGCGGCAATACCGGGAGGATTCCGAGTACATCGGGCACTCCATGGAGGACTTTAACAGCCGGGCAGACCGCCTCCGCACCGCCATGGACGAGGTGGCCGGCTCCATCTCCAATATCTCCAGGGCTATTGACGGCGCGGTTTCCGGCATCAACGGCGCGGCTGGCAGCACCTATGTCCTGGTGGAGGATATGGCCGGCATCACCGCCGGAATGGACACCAACCAGGAGATTGTGGGGGAACTGCAAAAGCAGATGGATGTTTTTGCCAATCTGTAAGGGGTGGCTTATTCCTCCCCGCCGGGGGTTTCTACATATTTTTTCCGCAGCTCGATCATAGAGCGGATGTGCTGGTTCATCCGGGACATGGCGGCGTCCCCGTCCCGCTTCTTCAACGCCTCCCATATCTCCCGGTGCTGGGCGCGGGAGGTGGCGCGCACCTCCTCCTGCTGGGCGATCTCCCTCTGGGATTTTTCCAGCAGCAGGCGAATCACCTGGTACATCTCGTAAAGCACCCGGTTATCCGCCGCCAGCATGATAAGGTTGTGGTAGGCGATATCCGCCCTGATGTACTCCTCCACGTCGTTGCTTTGCATCTGGCGGTTCAACGCCTCCAGCTGCTGAAGCTGCTCCTCCGAAACCCGCTGGCAGGCCAGGCGGGCCACCAGTCCCTCCAGCATCAGCCGGGCCTCGTACAGCTGGCTGACGTCGTAGTGGTCGGTCATCAGCTGGAGGTAAAATTCCCGCAGGGGGTGCTCCGCCACATCGGTGACATAGGAGTTGTGTTTATTGCGCTTCACCAGCCCCAGGGCGGTGAGAGCCATCAGCGCCTCCCGCACCGTGGTCCGCCCCACCGAAAAGGCCTTGCACAGCTCCTGCTCTGTGGGCAGCTTCTGGTTGGGCTTCAGCCGTCCGTCGGCAATCATCTCCTTGATTTGAAACACAATCTCATCCGAAAGGGACTTTTTTTGGATGGGAACCGGGGAAAAATCTGCTGCTGCCATATCCGCTCTCCTTCCTGCAATGCGGCCATTGGATACGGCGCTTCCCTCTCCTTCGGAAAGCCGCTGCTGTCCAAATGCTCTACCAAGATTATAGCAACACAAAGGGAGCGCGTCAATGACTGGCCCCTCATCCTTTTTCTGCGCTTCTATATAAACAAAAGGAGAAACAGCCTTTACCCGCTGCTTCTCCTTTTTTTAACCCAGGGTGTTTTTCAGGTGGGGAATAACCCCGCCGGCCTTCATCACCTCCAAGGGGTACCGGCCCAGGGGTGCCAGGGGGAGGCTTCCCTTTCCTGGGATGCTCACCGTCCCCCTTTGGACATCTATGGTGAGGTAGTCCCCCCTTTCGGCCAGCCACGCCACGCCGGGACAGACAAACAGCTTCATCCCGGAAGCCAGCTCGCTGCGGTAGAAGGGAAAGGCGAAGGATTCCGCCACCACGCAGGTGATTCCTATGTGGCGCATCCCCATCATAGGCTGTGGGTGCCCATGGCCGTAGCCGAAGTTCTTCCCCGCCACCAAAAGATCCCCCGGAGCGGCCTTCTCCAAAAAATCCGGCTCATACTCCTTCATCAGGCAGCGGGCAATTTCCTCCGGCTCCTGTAGGCCGATGTTGGCGGCGCCGATGATAAAATCCACATCAAAATGGTCCGGGTATACCCAGGCGGCTCTGCCGGTGATGGTCATCTCCCTTCGCCTCCTTCCCAAAACTCCCTGGGGTCGGCGATAGCGCCCCGCAGGAGGGAGGCCGCCACCACCGCCGCGCTCCCCAGCCAAATCTCCCCGGCGAGGCTCCCCAGCCGCCCTGACACATTGAGGGTCTGGGTGGAGACGGCCCGTCTCCCCTCCCCCAGGTAGGCGGCCGCGCCGTAGCAAAAATCGCAGGTGGGGGAGGAGATGAAGCAGCCGGCTTCCGCCAGGGCCTGAAGATACCCCAGGCGGATGGCCTCCTGGTAGATTCTTTTTGTGGAGGGGACCACATAAAGGGCCTTTCCGGCTGGCAGCTTCTTCCCCGCCAGGATGTGGGCGGCCGCGGCCATATCCCCCAGCCCGCCCCCGGCGCAGGTGCCGATAAGGCCCAGGTCCACCGGAAGGCCGGCGGCCTGGGAAAGAGGCCTTATATCGGCGGTGGAGGGTGGCGCCGCCAGGCAGGGCTCCAGCTCCTCCAGGGAAAAGGAAAGGCTCTTCCCATCCTCCTCCCAGGAGGCACCCTCCGGGTCAAAGAGGGCGGAGACCGCCCCCAGGCAGTTTGCCAGGTTGCAGACGGTGATTCGGTCGTCCAGGGCCATGGCGGCAGCGCCTTCTCCTCCAAACTCCACAATTTTGCCGCCGCATCGTTCCAGCCCCAGCTTCCCAATCAGGGTGTGGAGCAGGTCCCGCCCCATCACCCCCTGGGGGAGCCTTCCGGTGAGGCGGATACGGAGGAGGGGCGGTATTTTCAGCCAGAGGCGGCCGGTAGCCAGGGGGTAGATCATCTCCTTGAGGAGACCCACCCCCAGCGCCCCAATGGCCCCAACCGAGCTGACATGGGTATCAAAGTGGGGCACCACCATCCCCGGCTTCACCCAGCCCTCCTGGATGGCCAGCAGGTGACCGATCCCCTCCCCTTCCACCACATGGATGCCCTTGGAACTAGCCCAAGCCCGGCTCTCCCGGATGAATTTCTCCTGGGCGGCGTTCTTCACCGGCACCATGTGGTCAAAGGTCATGTAAACCTCCTGGGGGCGGGGCAGACGCCCTCCCAGCTCCTGTTCCAGCACCTGGGCGAACCAGTCGCTGAGGGCCGGCCAGGGGTAGAGGAGGCGGCGCTCCACCGGGAAGAGGTGCTCCTCCCCGGCCTCCACCTTGGGGAGTCCCGCCGCCCTTGCCAAAATCCGATAGGTATAGGGTTCCATCCGTTTCCTCCTGTCTTTACGCGGTGAGGAGGAACATCCCCCCTAAAAACAGGCCGGTGACCAGGGTGACGACGATGCTGTACCCCAAAAAGTCCCGCACCTTGATGCCCAGCACCCCCGCCATGGGAAGAGCCCAGAAGGGGCTGGCCAGGTTGGTCCAGGCGTCCCCGTAGCCGATGGCCATGGCCACGGTTTTCAGCTCCACCCCCAGTATCTTGGCCGCTTCAATCATCACCGGACCCTGCACCGCCCACTGTCCGCCGCCGGAGGGAACGAAGAAGTTCACGATCCCCGCCGAAAGGAAGGAGATGGCGGCCATGGTCCGGGGGGAGGCGATTTGCACAAAGGCTTTGGCAATCAGGGGCACCAGGCCGGAATGGGTCATGATTCCCATAATACCGGCGTAGAAGGGGAACTGGAGGATGACGCCCCAAGCCTGGCTGGTCTGTTCCTTAAAGGAGGCGGCGTAGTCCAGGGGGTACCCCCAAACGGCCAGGCCGATGCAGAGGATAATCAGGTTAAAGATGTTCAGGTCCACGTTAAAGCCGTTTTTCACAAAGTGATTCACGGCGAAGGCCAGCCCCAGCAGGGCGATAAACCAGGACCAAAGGCGCATGTTCTCCACCTTTTCCGCAAAGGTGTCCCGGCGGCGAACCGTCCGCCCCGCTTCCTGGCGGTTCTCCTCTTCCTCCACCTGGGCGGGGTCCAGCATGATGAGCTTGCCCCTGTCCTTGGGGCTCATAAGGATGAGGCAGAGGGGCACCAGCACCAGCATCCCCGCAAAGCAAAGGAGATCGAAGCTGCTGAAAACCATCTCCCCCAGGGGGACCACCCCCATATCCGCTTCGAAGGTGTGGCCGGCGGCGGCAATCCACAGGGGCACCGCCCCAGTGAGGCCCATTTCGTAGGTGATGATGCCGGAATAGCCCCCGGCGGCCAGCAGGGGCAGGTGGTAGGGCGCCCCTTTCCGGGAGAGCTGCACCGCCGTTTCCTTCGCCAGAAAGGCCCCGGCGATGAGGCCGATGCCCCAGTTGACAAACCACAGCACCAGGGTGGTTACCGAAAGCATCAGCACCGCCCCCGCCGCGCTTTTGGGGATGCTGCACAGGCGGGTCATCCCCCGTTTCACCGCTGGGGACTGGGCCAGGCAGGCCCCGGCAATGAGGCCGAAGGCCACCTGCATGGTAAAGGAGATAAGCTCCCAGAAGCCCTTGGACCAGTTTTCCACCACCTGGATGGGGGTGGTGGGGGTAAGGGCCAGGGCCAGAAGGCCGACAATGAGGGTTAGGATAATGGCGATAACCAGGGGATCCGGCAGGGCCTTGCGAATCCAAACCTCAAACTTCTGTCCGATTTTTACCAGCATCTTTCTTCCTCCTCTTTGTTGTATTATGTGTTCCGGTCCTTCACTTTCTGCGCCAGCTCTGCAAATTCCTCCAGGGACACCAGCCCCTTCTTCCCAAGGGAGAGCTCCTTTACCCGCTCCAGCAGCTCCCGGTTCAGGGCGTCGTTTTGGCTGTCCATCCCCAGGCGCTCCAGAGCCATCTCCACCGAGGCGATGCCGCTGTTCTTCCCCAAAACCGTCTCGGTCTCCGGGTGGCCGGTGAGGCTGTAAAGGTAGGGGAGAATCTCCAAGGGCTCCTCCTGGTAGATGTTTTTGTACCAGGAGGCGATAATCCCCGATTCGATGCTGGAAATCCCCTCCCCGGTGATGCCCCGGTTGGGGCGGTCCACCGTGCCGGCGATTTTTCGCACCAGCTGCGCCGTCCCATAGATTTTGCTGTAATCCAGCCCCAGGTCCACCCCGTACATGGTCAGGAGAGTGAGGGCCACCTCCTCGTAGGAAGCGTTGCCGGCCCGCTCCCCCAGGGAAGCTACCGTTGTGTGGGCCACATCCGCCCCCGCCGCCAGGGCTAATATCGTATTGGCGCTGCCCATGCCAAAATCGTCGTGGAAGTGGACCTCGATGGGCTTTTTCACCGCCTCCTTCATCCTGCGGATGGCGTAGGGGATGCTGCTGGGGGAAAGGACCCCGATGGTATCCACGCACCCCAAGGCGTCCATGTGCCCCTCCCTGGCCACCGTCCCGATGAGCTTTAAAAACCAATCAAAATCCGCCCGGCTGCCGTCGATGGGGAAAAAGACCGTGTAAAGGCCCTTCTCTTTCGCGTACCGGGTGGCCTCCACCGAAAGCTCCACCGCCCTTTCCAGGCTCCAGCCGTAGGCCTTTTCAATAAAATGCTGGCTGGAGGGGATCTCGATGACCACCCCGTCCACGCCGCAATCGGCGGCCCGGTCCACATCGCTTTTGGTGCACCGGGCAAAGGCAAAGACCTTCGGGCCCAGCTTTCGCTTCACAATCTCCCGCACCGCTTTCTCGTCGGAGGGGGAGATGGCGGGCATCCCCGCTTCGATGCGGTGGACCCCCACCTCCGCCAGCTTTTCGGCAATCGCCAGCTTGTCCTCCCAGGTGAAAACCACCCCCGCCTGCTGCTCCCCGTCCCGGAGGGTCACATCATGGAGCTGGAGCCTGTCTGAAAAGTGCAGCTCCTTCCTCACATCCGGCGCGAAGTTCCAGGGGCTGGTGAACCAGCGTTCTGTCTTCCACATCCGTACCACTTCCCTTCCGTCAATATGTTTGTCTGATAATCTTATTATACGCTAACTAGATAAAAAGCGCTATTGACAGATTGTAGCAAATTTCTTCCTTTCCTTTTCCGCTTCAGACAAAAAAACTGGAAAGAGCGCCAAAAAACCGAATCCCTATTTGTGCCAACTGCCGGACAGCAAAAAAAGCGGCGGGATTTTCTCCCTGCCGCTTTTTTCCCTGCCCCTGCTTTTTCTAGCGCCCCGCCAGGTATTTGGGAATCTCCCGGTTCATCCGGTGGACCGCCTCCGGGGTGAAACCATTTTCCACCAGTCTTTTGGAAAAGTCCAAAATTCCCTCGTCGGGGTAGACGTTCTTCTTCTGCCCCAAATCGCTGCTGATGAACACCCGCTCCGGGTCGGCGCGGCGGATCTGCTCCAACATAACGGCAAAATCCACCTTCCCGGTGGCGTAGGTGGTATAGCAGTGCTCCAGGAAGGCCCCGCAGGCCAGCAGCTCCTGCTGCTCCTCCAGGGTGTAAAAGGTGCTGGGGAAGTTCACATGGGTGATAATCAGCTTTCGCAGCCCCATCTCCTTGGCGGCGCGGGCCAGGGCAAAGGTCTCCTGGTGGGAGATATGGCCGGTGGCCACCGCCATATCATGGCTGCGGGCAATGGCCAAAATCTCCAGCACCTCCTGGCGCAGAGCCCCCTCCTCCAGGAGGCGGATGGTGGGATTTTGGATTTGGTTTTGCTCCAGCTCCAGGATGATATTGGCCCAGAAAGGCAGTTTTTCCGGCCTGGAGTCCCCGAAAATATGCTCCCGCTCGTAGGCGGAATCGCAGGTGGGCATCCAAATGAGCTTCGCCCCCGACCGTGCCGCCAGCTCCACCGCGGCGGGGTTCAGCCCCCCTACGGTGCTGTTCAGCACCAGGGAGCCCAGAAAATCGCAGTCCGGCTGGACCGCCCGGAGCAGCTCCGCCCGCTCCCCGGTGCAAAAGTAGTGGGACTTGATGCAGTACCCGCCCATACCGGCGGCGGCAATCCGGCGGCCCATCTCCAGGTCATCCAGCTTTCTGGGCAGCACGTCCGGCGCGCTGTGGACGTGGAGATCATAGGCCCCCTGTATCAGCTCTTTCATAGCACCCTCCAAATTAGCAGTCAATATTGTAGGACAATCTTTCCTGCAATAACTATAACACCGGGGAGGGCAGCGCGTCAATCCCCCCGGAAAATTTTTTGGCGGGGCTCCGAATCCCAGGGACCTTCCCAGAGAAGTGGCCAAACCACACAGCTTTCCCTATTAAATTTGCTGTGTTATTGAAACCTTATTGTCATTCTTCTTTTTGCTTCTTTTTCTAATACTCGTTCAAAATGAAATTCTTTCATTTTGAACACGCCCGCTTCGCGTGCTGGCATCGCTTCGCGCTGCCCCGTCTCATTGGAAATTCCTTTGGGAATTTCCTGATCTTTTGCAAGAAGAAAAAGAAGGCGGGGATGGGCGGCAGCCCAGATTGGCATAAAAAGTGTGTTTGTCCACCCCCCAGCGGCCCCTTGACAGCCCCCGGAAAAGGCTCTATGATATTGCCAGACCCAATTTGCCGAAAGGAGACCGTTTATGGGAGCTTCCACCTCAAACACCCCGGACGTCCTGGAGGCCCTGCGCAAAGGCATCCTCTCCGGGGAGTACCTCCCCTCCCAGACCCTCACCGAGGCCAGCCTCTGCGCCCACTTCGGCGCCAGCCGCACCACCGTCAAAAAAGCCCTCCTGCTCCTGGAAAAAGAGGGGCTGGTGTCCATCGAGCCAAACAAAAGCGCCCGCGTGCGGGCCTTCACCCCCCAGGAGGTTTTGGAGCTGCTGGAGGTGCGCCTGGTGCTGGAGCGCTTTGTGGTGCGGGACGCAGCGGCACACATCACCCCCCGGCAGCTGGACGCCCTGGAGCAGCTGCTGGATGAGATGAAACAGGCCATCGGCCAAAAGGATTTAGGCGGCTATTCCCGCTGTAACCAGCAGCTCCACCAGGTCATTTACAGCGCCTGCTCCAACCGCAGCGCGGCGGAGCTGCTTTGCTCGGTGAAGGCCCGCATCAGCCGCTTCGACCTGAAAACCATCCTGCTCCCTGGACGGGACCGGCAGTCCCTGGCGGAGCACGCCGCCCTGTGCCAGGCCCTCCGAGAGGGGGATCCGGAGCGGGCGGAGGCGCTGGCCGCTGCCCATGTGGAGGGCATCCAGGAGGTTCTGGAACAGTATTCCACCCTGCTTCTGTAGCGCGCACAACCGAATACGCTCTGTCCTTCCCGGCTGCGGGAGGGGCAGGGCGTTTTTTGCTACAGGGACTGCTTCACCACCTGGATGAAATCCTGGAAATACACCGGCAGGTAGGTGTTCTTCAGGTAGGCCAGGGACAAATCGTAAACCGAATGGGGACTCCCCAGGGAAAAGCACCGGGGCGGCGGGCACAGGTCCAGCTGGCGGATGTAGGTTTCCGGGGCAAAGCAGATCCCCACCCCCTGGCTCACCATCTTCAGGGCGGATTCGATGCTCCGGGTCTGAATCACCACATGGGGGACGATTCCCACATCCTGCAGGATATGGTCGGCGGTCTGGCGGGTCCGCTGGTCCGGATATTGGAGGATGAAGCCGTCCTCCCGGAAAAGGCGGATATCAATGGTGTCAAAGGGGCTGTCCGGGCGGCGCTGGCTTCCGGCAATTTGGGGGTGATCCGGCGGCACCGCCAGCAGAATCTCGTCCCGGCGGATAAAGAGGGAGGTGGTGTCGCTGTTTTTGGCCGGGGAATTGAGGATGGCAAAATCCGCCTCCCCGCTTAGGAGCATCTTTTCCAGCACCTGGGAATGGGCCTCCAGCGTCACCAGCTTTACATTGGGGTACAGCCTGCGGTAGGCCGGCACCAGGCTGGGGAGGATGTAGGCGCTGCGCAGGGTGGGGAGGGCCAGGCGGATCTGCCCGTGCCCGGCCACCCGAATTTCGGCAAATTCGTTGCGCATCTGGGTTTCCAGGGCGATGATGCGCCGGGCGTAGAAGAGATACCGTTCCCCCTCGTAGGTGGGGATATACCGGTTCCGGACCCGGTTGAAGAGCTTCACCCCCAGACGGTTTTCCAGGCTACGGATAAAGTGGCTCATGGCCGGCTGGGAGATGAACATCGCCTCGGCGGCGGCGCTGATGGTCTGGTGCTGGGCCAGGGCCACCACATATTCCATATACTTGTTGTTCAGTTGGGGGTCGTTGGACGCGGCCATTCCCACT
>OFFE01001219.1_pt1 | contig 19370 bp, 19 predicted proteins | sample 1521371 | NCBI WGS metagenome assembly OFFE01 (sample SAMEA3504131, study PRJEB24116) | mouse gut metagenome | biome: mouse gut; feature: mouse-associated habitat; material: faeces | place: Denmark | collected 2011 | reverse complement strand
TGCATCTCTGCGTATGCTTCTGCCCTATTTGGAAATGCATACGCACTGCTCCATGCGTTGGAAGCAAGGATACAGGCCGATAATACTGAGGCAAGAAAACGTCTCGTTCGTTTCTTCTTCATACTTTTCCCCTTTCATGATCAGGGATTTTAAAATCAAGATTATCCCTGTATTTTACATTATACCCCACCTAATGACATTTTCAACCGTTTTTCCTTCTTTTTCCAGAAACAAAACATAAGACTGCAGCGTCGTGGCAGTCGCCTTCCTCGCGTCGGAAATCCCCTGACCGGAAAGATAATCTTTCAGCCGGCGCAGGTCACGCTCATAGGAAATCTCCGTATTTTCTGTTGTCTGTTTTTCCTGATGCATGTATCTGATAAAATCACGGATATCTTCTGTCATAGAGTTCCTTTTCCCCGCAGCGGGTAACTGTGCGCCGGCTGCTGAATACAAGTCTTTTGTCACAAAAAAATGTACCCCGGAACGAGGTACAGAGCATATTATAATGGCAGACTCATGGAAAAGCAATCCATTTTTTACAAAAACCGCAGCATGTTCCCAAAAAATACCGGATTGACATAACTCTCCGCCAGGATTCCGAGCAGAACCAGGAGCAGCGGAAGAAGCAGCATTCCGGTCCGCGCCGTAAACATTTTCACAGCTCCGCTGCGCTTCCACACCGGATACCTCCCTCCCGCCTGCCACATGGCAAACCCCGCAAGCGCCGCCAGATAAAACAGCCACTGCGGAAACATTCCGCACAGAATCACGGCAATACCGCTGATCCCAAGATTCACGATCGCCACCACCATCAGATACCCGAACGTCGCCCCGCAGAGACAGCTGACCAGCACCGCAAACAGCGGCCCCCTTATCAGCCGCCCGCAGACCGCCAGCAGGCACACCGCCTTCATGCGCTCCAGAAATACATGACAGAACAGACTGTCACAATTGATCGTGTGTTGTGAATACTGGTTCAGAAAATATGTGTTCAGAATCCCATAGGTCGTAAACAGTTCTTTTTTCGACAGATTTGCCAGGAGAATTCCTCCCAGAAAAGATGCCAGCACCAGCCATCCGTTCTTTCTCACACAGCCCTCCATGCCAGACGGCATTTGCCTTTGTCTATATCTATGCGTTTTTCCGGAATTTATTTCTGACTGAGCAGATTTTTATAGGCCAGAAGCGCGGAAACAGTCTTTGCGTCCTGCATCTTTCCCTCATAAATCATCGCGCAGAGCTCGTCAATATCATACGCCTCCACGTCGATAAACTCTCCCTCATCCAGATGCTGCTCACCGGGCCTTAAATCTTTCGCAAGATAAACGTCAATAAACTCATCGCAGAACGCCACGGTGGTCCTGAGCGAAATCAGAAATGTGATATTGTCGCTCTGATACCCCGTCTCTTCCTCCAGCTCCCGCGCCGCACAGATCTTTGTATCCTCCGTCACGCTGTCCCTGGAACCGGCGGGAATCTCCAGCGTCATGCGCTCAATCGCATTCCGGTACTGCCGCACCATCAGTATCCTGCCGTCGTCGCGGACAGGCACCACCGCCGCCGCGCCCATCCGGTGCGACACAAAATCCCATTCCTCCCGTTTTCCGTCCGGAAGCTCCATCGTATCGGCATAAATGTCAAGGATCGGCCCCCTGCGCACCAGTTCCCGCTTCACTCTTTTTACCTGATTATCCATCTTATTATTACCTCCATCCTGCGGCGTTTTATCCGCTGACTACAACCGCAATTCCTCTGCGTCCGCCTGTCTCCGCCAGTCATCTCTCCGCTCCGAAACACCTCTGAGATTCACAACATCCCCTCCGGTAATCCGGGCCGGCACACAGCGGCAGAACCGGCTTCCATGGGACATTTTATCATATCTCACTGACGATTTCCATAAAAACAGAGAGCTGAAAACGCTCACAACCGCACTCCTGCCCTGAAATCGTCACACAGGCTCCCGCCCCCGAAATCCCATACGCTCTCCCGCAAACCATACCGGACACCCTGACAGCCAGAAACGCCTCCTGTTTTATTCCGTCCGATAGCCCAGACGCGCAAGGAGTCCCTCACACCCGCACACAATCTCCTCATAAGTCACATCAAATCGCCTGGTATACCACGGATCATCGATATCCCCCGGATGATCCGTAAAATCCAGAAGACGGTATATCCTGTTCTCCGGATCACTGACAAACTCCCGCATCATATTCTGCACGTTAAAATGCTCCATCGCAATCAGATAGTCATATTCTGTATAGTCACTGCGGCGGATACGCCTCGCTGTCTTCTGTGCTATTTCCGCCGCAAGCCCGCGGGGACTGCCGGAACCTCCTTCTGCAGAGGCACTGCCCCCGATACCATGTTCAGCCAGCTCTGCCCTGGCGGGCGGGTATATATGATTGCCGATTTCTTCATTGCTCGTGGCCGCTGAAGCGATGTGAAAATCAGCGGCAATCCCGCGCTTCTGAACCATATCCTTTAAAATAAATTCTGCCATGGGGCTTCGGCAGATATTGCCGTGGCAGACGAATAATATTTTTATCATGGTTTACATATCTCCTTATATCTCGGTATATCCTCGTTTTTTCCCTTGTTTTCAAGGTTTTCTCTCTGACCTTAAAAACTCTCTACGTCCTATATCATAGCATATCTTCCTATATCTTGTCCTCCAAAACAGGTAAAAAAAAGGTAAAATGACCTCTTTTTTACCTATCCCAGAGGTAAAACCCTCATGCTCGTTACTCGCCGGAGAGTCTTCTTTCCAACTCCCTCACTTCCTTTTCTACGTCATTGAATTTATAGAATCTTATACTCTTTTTCTTTAATTATGTAAGGGATTAGTTAACGTGCATCACACTTGAGCTTTGCGCTCGCAAGGGAGGAAAGTTAACCATTCTTGTCATAATGCATTTGGTTAAGCAAGTTGTCCATCATAATTTGAGCGTTCGCATAAACAGCCAGGATGAATATATGAAGCTGCCCCGCAAATAGTGACCCTGCGCCCAGACAACCCTGTTACACAGCTTGCTGCAGCAAACTGTACACAGTTACTCAGACAATCCATCCGGGCAACCAATGCCATTATAACAGAAAATCATCTAAATCCTTACTGCCTGTCTCCAGCACATTGTCTTTTCCTATAATCGGTTCGTCCCTCATCTTAATTCCCTTCTTTCCTAATTCTACCAGAACGCCGGATGTATGGCATTTCAGGGGATGCCTGCCCTGTCTTGTCAGGCTGTGGCTTATTGCGGATATGCATACAATACAACAGTGCATCTATCCAGACCTAATTTGCAGCTTCTCTCCAAAATAAGCCTTCTGAAATCGCAATCCTCTCCATAATGGACCGGACATCTTCTGTCGGATTATACACTGACAGATTCAGGCAATCCCAGTCAAAGACCAGCAGCGCATCCGCCTCCACGAACAGTACATTCAGCGTACCCGAATGGTTCTCCATAATTTTACAGACTGCCTCCTCTATCATTCCCGGAGAAGGACGGTCAACCCACCCATTCCACAGAATTGTCACATGGTAATAGCACATCAGTTTCAAAATGACGGCAACAAACCTGTCTTTCAGCCCAATATGTTTATCGCTGCCCAGCAGATAATACTCCACATCAAAAAACTGTCCTCCATTGTCCGCTTTCACCTGTTCCGGAAGATAATCCATGATAAAACATGGCTTTTTCAGTAACGCGTTGATTCTCTCCATTTTACTTTCCATCCTGTGCCACCTGTTGCTACTTGTCAAGGATGTATTCATCACTTTTCATCACTTTATCTTGATTTTCCCTGTTTCCCATGCTCTAAGTCGTGGAGAATGACACGCTTTAGCTTATCCTCTACGTTTTGGGTACTTGTAGCAGAGAAATGTACCTCGACTAAATACCTTGTCTTGTCAATCTTCTGTTGTAAATAGGGCGTTAATCGCCCTATGGTATTGGTCTGAATGTTGTCGCTCATGTTTCTCCTTGTTGGGCAATGCGTGCAAGCACGCATAAAAAAGACGCATGGTTTACAATTCGCTGTTCCATGCGCCTTTACGCTGCTTTGTTGATAATAAATTGTTTTACCGATTACGCTAACTGCATAATCTCGGCTTTAAGCTCTTTTAATTCTTCAAGTGGTAATGACGGAACATAATCCGCAATTTCTTCCAGTGACATTTTACCTTTTCTTATCATTCTTTCTGCCGTTTCTCTTGCTTCACTATTTTTAATATCTTCCGCATATGCTTCCAAAACCTGCTCATCATCAAACAATGTCATCATAATATCCACAACCTCCTGTTCCTTACTTTCAAGATATTCTTTTAACACATTTCGGTTTTTACAGATACGGATTGTTTCCGTTACCGCTTTCTTTGTCTGCCCATGTTTCTTTCTCTGCTCATTATACACTTTACAGAAAATAATATACTGCCCGATAATGTTGTTCTCGTCCTCTTGATAAAGCACTTTGACCTTTGCATCTACCGCTATCTTTTCGCCGTCAAAAAAATCGTTTGACAGTGATATGGTGTCGGGCGGGTTTTTGGGTTTTTCGCCCGTGAATATCACATATAATTCAGGCTTTGGCATGTTTTGTGCTATTTTATCACCTCGCTATTGCAATTCAGCAGAAGATACAATGCAACTTACTCCTGCCACACTTCAATTATACAAAAAAAAGCTTACCTTTACAATAAAATTCACATTAAAGTTCTTCCTCCCTCCGCTTAGTCTTGTTCTGTTGTCTGTTATGCTGTCGGCTCTCGTTCTGAAGCTCCCTCTCAAGGTTCTTTCTGTTGTAGCTGATCACCTCCGCATAGGCTAATTCTGTGGCGGTCCTGGTCTCCTCCCTGCTGATACTGTCATATTCAGACTGCAAAGACTGTATCTCGGCTTTCCGCTTTGATTTTAGAGATATATCTGCATTGTGACGCATGCGTCACATTACACTCCCTTGTCTGCAATGCAACCGATAAGATACGGTTTAACTCGCCCTCGTCATAACGGTAACAGTCCGGGAAACACTTCACAATGATACCTCCTCCTTCCATGCCGCAATTTGTGTAAGCAGTTCTTCCATATCTATTTTTGAAAAATCCGTTGTGTCAACTTTAATCTGCCTGCCGGCGACACAAAATCCCTCAAATCCTCTTTGTTCTATTCCCCGCACATAATTTTCATAAGAAATGGACGCTGCTTTTGGTCCCTCCGGGCCGTTCCCTTTCTTTTCCGGGTAACAGTCATTCACAACATGCCCCCTATGCCTGTCCGGACTGCTTTCCCGTTCCAGGAAACGCTGATAGATGACTTTGTAATCTCCCGTTAATGTAATTGTCAATACAGAATACGGGAATTTTTCTAAAAGATTTTTCATTCCCGGTTCTGACGAATACTCAAAATTGTTCTCCAGGATAAAAGCCTGTCCTGCCTTCATCAATTCTCCTGCAATATGATACATTATTTCCATGCCGGCAATTCCAAGATTTACTTTTTCCGCTCTCGACCGAAAGCCCACATTGTCAAAGAGCAGTTCTTTTATACCATCCTTTGAAATAACCGGCAGCTTCAGCCTTTCCGACAAGATTGCTGCCATAGTGCTTTTACCCGCTGCCGGAATTCCCGTCACCAGTATACAATACATTCGTTCATACTCCTTTCATTTCAGCCGTTTCCACAGCCACTCCAAGCTCTCTTACCTGCATCAGAAAATCCTCGGATACATTGCTGTCCGTAATCAGCAAATCGTAATCCTGTATCCGGCATACAGAATGTATGGAATTTTTCCCTATCTTCCTGGACGGATATAATCCAATATTCATTGCGCTGTTCTCCATAACGGCTTTTCCAAACTCCACACCAGACGGCTCATGAATGGAGGCTCCAAAGTCCAGGGATAATGCCGTGTGTGACAAAAATGCCTTATCCATCCGGATATTTTTTACCATTTGAATGGTATAAAAATCATGGCAGTGGCCACGGTGGGACATTTCACCACCCAGCAAAATCGCGGTTATATTCATTTTTTTCCGCAGTACCTCCGCAATGGTGACAGAATTGGTCAGCACCGTGGCCACCACATCCTCCGGCAAAATTTCGGCCATATAATATCCGGTCAGAGATGTGGTAATATAAATGACATCCTTGTTTTCAATATATTCCACTGCCTTCCTGGCAACCGCCAGATAATCGGCCTGTATTTCTTTTACATCTGCCGGATTGTATGTGGGGGCGGGATAAATTTCTTTTGACTTCACCGCAATGGCACCTCCATGCGTTCTCTGCAGTAATCCTTTACTTTCCAATACCCTTAAGTCCCGCCTTGCACAGTCCGCAGAAACCTGATAACATTCCTGTATTTCCGATACCAGAATTCGTCCTGTCTTGTTTATTTTGTTTATAATATCCTTTTGACGTTCTTCCATAAACATAATAAACACCCCCAATTTATAATCATATTTGTTTTATCTTGTTTTTATTTGTTTTATCTTGTTTATATTTTATTATAATTGTTTTTCTTTATTTTGCAAGTATTTATTATCCATATTCTTGTATTTAGTCAATCATTTCTTCATCTGGGATATACAATAACCAAAGCGAAATTGCGGACAGCATAAATACCCGTAAGATATTCATGAACTTAGGAGCCGAAGATTTAAAAGCAAAATACAGCAGGATAAGAGAATTACAGGCAATTGTGAAGAAGAACCATGACATTGCGAAGGCACCCGGAAAGAACTCCGGCGTATCAGTTTCCTGGAAGAATACATGTTAAAAGCCTTGCGGTCCTCTCCGGAGCCGCAAGGCTTTCATTTCTTTTATCCGATTTCTTTTATCCAAAATCCCGGCCTGCATGCACTCCAGCAATACTGCCGTTACGCAACAATGCCAAAATACAAAAGCACCACCGCTCCCAGTGCAATACGGTACCAGCCAAACACTTTAAAATCGTGCTTTTTGATATAGCTCATCAGGAACCGGAGCACAAACAGGGACACGATAAAGGATACCACGGTTCCTGTAATCAGCAGCGTCAGTTCAAGGGATGTAAACGCAAAACCAAACTTCACCACTTTCAGAAGACTTGCCCCGAACATGACGGGAATGGCCAGGAAAAAGGTATATTCTGCCGCCACGGTTCTTGACACGCCGATCAGCAGGGCTCCCACGATAGTGGCGCCCGATCTGGACGTACCGGGAAAAATAGCCGCCAGCAGCTGGAAAACACCGATCATCAGGGCAGTCTGATATGTAATTTCCGACAGTTCCCTCACCCGGGGATGCCGCCCCTTATTCCAGTTCTCTATCACAATAAACGCAATACCGAATACAATCAGCGCAATGGCCACACATGGTGGATTATAAAACAATGCGTCAAACACATCATCAAACAGCACACCGATAACTGCCGCGGGCACACAGGAGACCAGTATCTTAAACCACAGGACCCAGATATCCTTTTTGAAAAACGACATTACCCCTGTCCCGCCTTCTTTTTCCCTTTCCTTTTTCGTCAGGGCAAATGGCCAGATACGGCTCCAGAACAGTACTACCACCGCCAGAATCGCCCCCAGCTGAATCACCACATCAAACATCCCGAAAAAATCTTCGCTCACCGTTCCCCCGTCTTTGACCGTCTGAAACGGCATCAGGCTTTCCACCAGGATTAAATGACCTGTGCTGCTGATGGGAAGCCATTCCGTAATGCCTTCCACAATGCCATAGATAATTGCCTTGATAATTTCTATCATACCACACTCTCCCATCTTTCACTTTTGCAGTGACGTACCCGTACCTTCAAGCATATGAACCGGCTGTGGCTAAAATGCCATCCGCATAAGTTTTTCCTGCACCCGGGTTACGCCTTTTCCTGCAGGCATATCATACCACGCGCTCCCCCGTCTGTCAAAAATAAGTTCCGCTCCGGCATATATTTTTCCGGCGGTTTTCCCCGCTTTCCCTTTCACTCCAGGACATCTGCCCCCGGAAAACAATTTTCAGGCATCTCCCAAAAACGCCAGCAGTTCTTCATAAGACCCGGCCGCGTCCTCATATCCCTGGCGGTACAGAGCCCTTAATTTTTCCACATCCGTTTCCACCCGCCTTACATTATCCACAGTCTTGGGACGTATCACAAACGCCTGGCCTTTTTCCTGCATACGGGCGATATACGCCAGCTGCTCGTTATAATGAATATGACGCGCTGCCATCAGTTCAGCCACCTTCGGGTAGCGCGCATACCTGACCCTGATCATCCCCAGTCTGGAAGTGGGCTTCCGCACATATCCCTCTTCCTTTGTCATGACCACGATATTCTTACGGTTTCCATCCAGAACGGATTTCTGCAGGGGAATGGAATCGCTGATCCCTCCATCCAGATACAGGTTTCCTTCAATTTTTACGTTTCTGGACACAAGGGGCAGGGACGCGGATGCACGGATTTTATCAATGTCCGTCCTCATATCCCGGATCCGGAAATAAACCGGCTTCCCACTGACGATATCCGTGGCCACACTGTAAGCCTTTCCCCGGTATTTATCAAATGTCTCATAATCATATGGATACAGATATTCCGGCACCAGATGATAGTTCATGTCCACATGGAACAAATCCCCTGTGGTCAGCAGACTCCACAGACTGCAGTACTTTCTGGTGCCAAGATAATCAATGCAGACATCCAGGGCCCGGCTCCGCTGTTTCGACAGATAACTGCACATGCTGCAGGCACCTGCGGAGACCCCGTATACACTGGAAAACTCAATTCCTTTGTCCAGAAAAAAATCTATTACCCCGGCTGTATAGACGCCTCTCATTCCGCCGCCTTCCAGCACGAGTCCTGCCTGATACATATCCCTTATGCCTCCCTTTTCCCGAAATATCCTTTCTGTATTTATGTTACGTTTCTTTCCTGATTCTGTGCGCAGTGATAATGGTATAACTGTGGGCATTTACCGTAATGATACAGCCGCTTACTGTTACATACCAGTTTTTTCCCCTTCTCTCCACAGATGCGCGCTCATCCAGTATTTTCATCCTGCACCAGGATACCACATCTTCCGTGTCAAGGGAAAGATTCTTCCTGATACGTGCCACGCCCATCTCCGTGGTGTGAAGTCTGTCCGTATTCTCCAGCAGCGCATTCATCCCTTGTACACTTCCGCCACAAATTTCCGCAGCGCCCCCAGGGACCGCTCCACCTTTTCCGTGTCAATGCAATATGCCATCCGGAAATATCCCGGGGCGCCGAAGGAATCTCCCGGCACCAGGATCAGGTCATATTTCAGCGCCTTGCGGCAAAATGCTTTTGCATCTTCCTCCAGTGCCCTGGGGAAAATATAGAAAGTCCCGCCGGGCTTCACACAGAAAAATCCAAGCGCCGTCAGCTCATGATAGAGAAGATTCATGTTCGTCTCATAGACACTTAAGTCTGCCGTCTTATCCAGCACCTGCGCCACTGCCAGCTGAATCATGGAGGGCGGGCAGTTGTGGCCGATTCCCCTGGAAATCTGTCCGCACATATTAACCATATCCACAGCATCCCTGCATCGGGGATTCACTGCTACATAGCCGATACGTTCTCCCGGAATGGAAAGTGATTTGGAAAAAGAATAGCACATGACAGTATTGTCATAAAATTGCGACACACATGGCGCCTCCACTCCCGCAAAGACAATCTCCCGGTAGGGCTCATCGGAAATCAGGTAAATCGGGTGTTTGTACTCATCGGATTTCGTCCGCAGCAAATCTGCCAGCCTCCGCAAAGTGTCTGCAGAGTAAACCACCCCGGAAGGATTGTTGGGCGTGTTGATCAACACTGCCATGACTTTGTCCGTAAGCATCTCTTCCAGTTTCCCAAAATGAATTTGAAAGTTCTCCGTATCCGGCGGGACTACTTTCAGCTTTGCCCCCGTCAGGTCCACATAAGGATGGTATTCCGGAAAAAACGGCGCAAATGTAAGAATCTCATCCCCTGGCTCCGTCACCAGCCGGAACGCATGGGCCAGGGCGCCGGCAGCCCCCACAGCCATAAAAATGTGCTCCTTCCGGTAAGGCAGCCCGAACCGCTTCTCCAGGGAAGCCGCCACGGCTTCCCTGACACTGGTAATCCCAAGGCTGGGGCTGTATCCGTGAAGTTCGTTGGCTCCCATATCCCGCAGCATCCCCATCATGGCACCCGTAAATTCCCGGGGCGCGGGAACCGACGGATTCCCCAGACTAAAATCATATACATTTTCATATCCGATCTCCTGCCCCCTGGCAGTGGCAAACTCTGACAGTTCCCTGATCACGGACTTTCCCGACAACATATCCCTATACTTTTGAACCAGCATATTATTCCTTTCTTATTCCAGTTCCGTCTCTTTGCTTCATTTATTCTTCTTCGGCCCAGGCCAGTGCACATTTTACGGCGCGTTTCCAGCCTTTTAATAATGCCGCCCTTTTTTCATCACTCATGGAGGCTTCAAACACTTTTCCGATCTGCCAGTTTTCTTTGATTTCCTCTTTGTCACACCAGTAGCCCGTCGCCAGGCCCGCCAGATACGCCGCCCCAAGGGCCGTAGTTTCAATGCACTCAGGTCTGTGTACCTGGGTATCCACAATGTCCGCCTGGAACTGCATCAGAAAATCATTGGAGCTGGCACCGCCATCCACTTTCAGATTTTTCAGCCGGATGCCGCTGTCCTGCTCCATGGCCTGAATCACATCAGCAGTCTGATAAGCGATGGATTCCAGCGTGGCCCGGATAAAATGCTCCTTGGTACATCCCCTGGTGAGCCCCACCACAGTTCCGCGCGCATACTGATTCCAGTAAGGCGCTCCCATGCCCGCAAAAGCCGGCACCAGATACACACCGGCGGTATCTTCCACTGTCTCGCAGTATTCCTGGGACTGCGGCGCAGTCCTGATCATACGCATGCTGTCCCTGAGCCACTGCACTCCAGCGCCTGCCACAAAAACACTTCCCTCCAGGGCATATTCCGGTTTGTGGGAAGTACCTGCGGCAATGGTGGTCAACAGCCCTGATCCGGAAGCAATGGCATCCTCTCCCGTGTTCATCAGCAGAAAACAGCCTGTCCCATAAGTATTTTTTACTTCCCCTTTTTCAAAACAGCACTGCCCGAACAAGGCGGCCTGCTGGTCACCTGCAGCCCCTGCAATGGGAATCTCCCCTCCCAGTACCGAGGCATCCGTATGCCCAAAGATATGGCTGGAAGGATGCACTGCCGGAAGCAGCCGTGCCGGAATCTGAAACCGTTCCATGATTTCTTCATCCCAGCACAATCTGCGGATGTCAAACAGCATGGTGCGGGAGGCATTGGTATAATCGGTGGCATGCACCGCACCTCTGGTCAGATTCCAGATCAGCCAGGTGTCCACTGTGCCGAACAACAATTCACCGTTTTCCGCTTTCTCCCTTGCCCCGGGCACATTCTGCAGAATCCATGCGATTTTGGACGCGCTGAAATAGGCATCCGGTACCAGTCCCGTCTTTTCCCGGATTTTCCTGTCGAAACCATCCTTTTTCAATTCCCCGATCATATCCGAAGTACGGCGGCACTGCCACACAATGGCATTATACACCGGTTCCCCGGTATTCTTGTCCCACAGTATGGTAGTTTCCCGCTGATTGGTGATGCCTATGGCAGCAATCTGTGATGCCCCCACCCCTGTCATTGCCATACATTCCGTGGCCACCGCCAGCTGGGAGGACCATATTTCCTTGGGATTGTGCTCTACCCAGCCCGGCCTGGGATAAAACTGGGTAAATTCCTTCTGTGACATACAATGTATTTTTCCTGCTTTGTCAAATAAAATACACCGGGAACTGGTAGTCCCCTGATCCAATGCCATTACATATTTTTGCATTTCCCTCCTCCTGTTCCGGTTCCACCTCTGTCCTCCCGGTACCCTCGCCGGCAAAAACAGAGTCCATCCAACCCCGGTTATTCACGGCATGCCGGAAATCAGACTGATCTTCTCCAGAAGCCTGTCCGGAAGCACCTTCCGGTAAATGGCATAATACTCCTCATAAGTCAGTTTCCTGCCAAAAGTGAGCACTTCCATCTCCACTCCGAACAAATCCACCAGAAAATTCATGGGAGTCATGCCGTTCCGAAGATAAAACGCCTTCCTGCGCAGGCGTTCCTCCCGGTTTTCCGCCTGTTCTGCCGCCGGCCCCAGGGTGTTCTCAATTTCAACAACAATTCTTTCCTTCCCGTATTTCTCCCGCAGCGCATGCAGGGCACTGCCGCCCAGCCCTGCGCCCCTGCAGTCCGGATGTACCGCCAGATAATCCAGCAGGGCCAGGTCTTCTGACAGCAGCATAATCGCCAGGCCGCCAAAGCCCCCGTCCTTATTCTCTATGGCCCAGATATCAAAAAATCCCTCTTTGCGTTTCTCCAGAATAAATTCAAACGGCTTCTTCTCATCTTTTGGAAAAGCAGCCTCATACAAGGCCCTCACGTCTTCTATCCTGCCCGTACTGCAAGCATCTGTCAGCATGTTTCCAGCTCCTTATTTTTACGACATATCCTTGTGAATCTGCAGTTCATATAACTTCTTATAAATTCCATCCTGGGCCAGCAGTTCCTGATGTGTGCCCTGCTCCCTGATTTTCCCTTTGTGCATGACCATAATACAGTCCGCATGCTGAATGGTGGAAAGCCTGTGTGCCACCATAATCGTGGTACGACCCTCCATCAGCTTCTCCAGGGCCTCCTGGATCAGCAGTTCCGTCTCCGTGTCAATATTTGCAGTGGCTTCGTCCATAACCAGAATGCTGGGTTTATGGGCCAGGGTTCTGGCAAAAGAGAGAAGCTGCCTCTCCCCTGCGGAAAAAGTGGCTCCCCGCTCGGACACCGGCTCCTGGTAACCTCCCGGCAGTTTTTCGATAAAACGGGAAGCATTCACATATTCTGCAGCCGCCTTCACATCCTCCATCGTAATGTCATCATCATGCAGCCGGATATTGTATTCCACATTTCCCTCAAAAATAAACACATCCTGCTGCATCTGCCCGATGGCGCTCCGCAGCTGTTTCTTGCTCAGCTTCCGGATGTCCACTCCATCAATATAAATATTCCCTTTCTGAATATCGTAATACCGTCCGATCAGATTCAGGATGGAAGACTTTCCGGCGCCGGTGGCGCCCACAAAGGCCACTTTTTCCCCGGGTTCTATTACAAAGGACACATCCCGCAGCACATAATTTTCATTGTCATAGGCAAACCAGACATGTGAAAATTCGATCCGGCCCCTGATTCGCGGCAGAACCACCGGATTTTCCGCTTCCTTCACCAGCGTTTCCTCATCCATGATAGTAAAAATTTTCTCTGCCGAAGCTATGGAGGACTGCAGTGTGGAGAACTGCTCTGCCAGCTCCTGAATGGGTTCAAAAAAAGATTTGATATACTGTGAAAAAATATACAGTGTGCCGATAGATATCACATTGCCCAGCACGTCACGGCTTCCCACTCCCAGGACAATCATCAGGGAAAAGATACTCAGAATAAAAACCAGCGGGCGGAAAATGGCAAATACCATCATTTCCCGGTAGCCTGCCCGGTACAGTTTATGGTTTTTATCGTTAAACTCCTCAAATTTCCGCTTCTCCCTGCCGAAAATCTGAATGATGCGCATACCGGAAATATTTTCGGAGAGAAAAGTATTCACATCCGTCAGCCGCGTCCTGGAAACGCGGTATGTCTGGCGGGCAACCTTGCGGAACACCACCGTCAGCACCGCCACAATGGGAAGCAGCAGGAAGGAAATCAGGGCCAGCCTGAAATCCAGGGCCAGCATCACTGCGGCAAGCCCGATAATCATGACTATATTCCGGAACAGGCGCACCAGAATACCCGAATACATCTCATCCAGCGCTTCCACGTCATTGGTGACACGGGTCACCAGCCTCCCCACGGGCGTCAGGTCAAAATAACGGCTGCTCAGGGACTGAATATGGGCATACAAGTCCTTCCGCACGGTGAGAATGATGCTCTGGCCCATTTTCTGCAGCAGCCAGGTCTGGGTTATGTTGAACAGAAAACTCAGTACCAGCACAACGCCGTATTTTATGGCAGTCTCTATGATCACATCATAATTGCCCTGGGACTCAAACAAGTCAATGGCATCCCCGATCAACATGGGACGGTACAGGTCAAAAGCAGTCAGTGCCAGCACCAGCACCAGACAGACCGTCACCCAGCCCAGATAAGGTTTCATGTAGCGAAGCAGATGCAGCAGGGCGCTGCCCTTATAATTTGATTCCAGCTTATCATCCGTCAAGTTATTCATGGCTTCCTCCAACTCTCCTTTGCATACCGACTCCCATATTGCCGCGGGCGCTCATCCGCATCCTTCCCGCCGGCTTATCCTATGGAGGTCAGCTCCTGCTCCAGCTGCTGTTTTTCGTAAATATGGGCATAGAATCCCTGCTGTTCCAGCAGCTCCTCATGGGTGCCGTATTCCGTCACCGCCCCTTCCGTCAGCACCGCCACATGGTCGGCTTTCTGCAGTGTGGATATCCGGTGGGCAATGATTATGGTGGTTTTCCCCTGCCGCAGTTCCATCAGATTCTCCAGAATCTGCTCCTCCGTATCCGTGTCCACCGCAGACAGGGAATCATCCAGAATCAGCACGGCCGCATCCTTCAGCAGCGCGCGTGCAATGGAGCTTCGCTGTTTCTGCCCGCCGGACAATGTGACGCCCCGCTCTCCCACCAGCGTCCTATATTCCTCGGGAAATCCCATGATATTGTCATGGATGCAGGCAGCCTTGGCCGCTCTCTTGATTCCCCTGCGCAGTTCCGGATGATCGCGGATCCGGTCTTCCAGGCCAAAGGCAATATTTTCCTCCAGTGTGTCCGAAAACATAAAATTATCCTGGGGCACATATGCCATGTCTCTGTGCAGCACTGCCAGCGGATACCGGGTGATAGGCTTTCCATCCAGCAGAAGCGCCCCTTCCTCGCAGTCATAGACCCGCAGGAGCAAATCTGCCAGGCTGGACTTTCCACTGCCGGTCCGTCCCAGAACCCCCAGCATTTCCCCGGCCTCCACATGAAGGCTCACATTTTTCAGCACCGGCACATCCCCGTCCGGATAGGTAAATGTCAGATTGTTTAAAACAATGTCTCCTTTGATATGTACCTCTGTATCCTGGTTTTCCTCCGGCATTTTGTCCACAATATCCGGCTTTTCCCTGAAAATCATGGCAATCCGCCCAAAGGCCGCATAGGCTTGTGAAAAGCTGTTGATGCAGTCGCCGCAGGCGATCATGGGCCATACCAGCATGCCGATATAAGTGTTAAACGCCACAAACTTTCCTATGGACACTTCCCCGGCCATCACCATCCGCCCTCCGAAAACCAGCGTCAGAAGCAGACTGATCCCCGTGATCACATCCAGGGCAGGCCCGAACATTGCCCGCAGTTTCACCATGTCCAGGTTTTTCTCCATGCTGTTCCTGCTGGCTTCCTCAAATGCCTTGAAATCCTCTTCTTCCTGGACAAAGGCCTTTATGACCCTTACTCCCGCAATGCTCTCCTGCACTCTGTCGGACAGCTGTGAAAAAGCCTCCTGCCTTCTGGTCTGGCGTTTCTTTGCCTCCATGCCGTAAAAATAGCATCCCACCGCCACCAGCGTCATGGGCACAAACGCCATAAGCGTCAGCTTAAAGTCCACATAGACCACCATTCTCACCAGCACCATCAAAGTCATTACCACTGCGTCAAAGGCAGTCACCACCGCAGGGCCCACAGCCATACGTATGGCATTCAGGTCATTGGTAAACCTTGCCATTAAGTCCCCGGTCTTATGGCTGTTAAAGTAGCGGGCGGAAAGTGTCTCCAGATGGCCGAACATATCATTCCGCAGCCTGTATTCAACGCCCCTGGCCGAGCCGAAAATGCAGAAGCGCCATCCAAAGCGCCCCACCATTATCACTGCCCCTGCGGCAAAAAGCTTTCCCAGCAGGGCCATCACACCATCCTGGTCCAGCACGCCTTCCGTCAGTCCGTCAATGACTTCCCCGATATACTGGGGAATATAAAGATTCGCCAGGTCCACCAGAAGCAGCAGAAGCACTCCGGCCAGATAATGCCATTTGTACTGCAGTAAATAAGGAACCAGGGAAAATGAACCTTTCCCTGAAAAATTCTTCTGTTTCATCGTCGCCTTCACCTCATCTATCTGTCCGTTTTCGTGCCATCGCAGAACCGCAGTGCCTCTCCCGCCGTAACCGCGTGGGTAAAATCATGAATATTCTTTAATTTACGCGGGAATACCATGCCTCCGTACAACATTTCCGTGCTATGCTGGTCCGAGCCGGCAGTCATGGGAAGATGATGTTTCCCGGCATAGGCCACCGCCTTGTCATTGTATTCCGGATGCCCTTTCACCGTCGCATTGGCAGCGTTAAGTCCTTCCACTGCATCTACATACTCCGGAAACAGCCGAACCTCAGGTATGTAGGACGCCTCCCTGTAAGGGTGCGCCTGACAGACGATTCCCCCGCCCTCATGAACCAGGCCCAGCTGTTCCTGTACCGTGGCATCCCGTATCTCCGGATGCGCCAGAAGCCAGCCCTTGTCAGGCCCGTAAATCAGAAATTCCGTTCCGCTATAGCAGGATTCCCAGCCAAACAATACCTGCAGATTCCATTTTTCCCCTTCTGCACGGGCATGTTCATATCCCAGACAGAACCGCTCCACCCATTCCTCCCAGGGCAGCGACCTGTCCGCCGCTGTATTGCCATAATAGAAATGATCCGTGACAATGATTCCCGTATAGCCGGCTTTCCCATAGGCCCTTGCCATCTCTGCGCCGGTACTCTGTCCGCAGGCGCTGCCCTCGCTGGTGTGCATATGTGTCTCATATAAATAACCGTCTGTTTTCATCAGATACCATCTCCCGGCTCTAATATCCCCTATTACACAGTATCTTTTTATTATACCCCAGTCCGGGTGCAATAGTCAATATGGCTGTTGGAACTCGGGATTTTCCGGTTCAAGTTCTATCGACTTCCGCTTCTCCATTGCCGCTTCTTCATATTTCCCCATTTCATGCAGGATAAATCCCATCATATAATGATAGCTTGCATTTTCTGGCTCCAGTTCTATCGCCTTCCTTAACTCCTTCTCCACTTCTTCATATTTCTCCATTTCATGTAGGATACCCCCCAGGCTGCCATGATACCATGCATTTTCCGGCTCCAGCTCTACCGCCTTCCTTAACTCCTTCTCCGCTTCCTCATATTTGCCCATTTCATACAAGACAGCTCCCAAACGGTAATGATAGCTTGCAGTTTCCGGCTCCAGCTCTATCGCCTTCCTTAACTCCTTCTCCGCTTCTTCATATTTCCCCTTTTCATATAGGGTACTACTCAAGTTGTCATGATAGCTTGCATTTTCCGGTTCAAGCTCTATCGCCTTTCTTGACTCAGTCTCTGCTTCCTCATATTTCTCTATTTTATATAGGGTACTACTCAAGTTGTCATGATATCTTGCATTTTCTGTTCCAAGCTCTATCGCCTTCCTATACTCCTTCTCCGCTTCCTCATATTTCTCCATTTCATATAGAGTACCCCCCAGGCTGCCATGATACCATGCATTTTCTGGCTCCAACTCTATCGCCTTCCTTAACTCCTTCTCCAATTCCTCATATTTCTCCATTTTATGCAGGGCAAATCCCAGGCTGTAATGATACCGTGCATTTTCCGGCTCCAGCTCTATCGCCTTCCTTAACTTCTTCTCCCCTTCTTCATATTTCCCCATTTCATGCAAGATAACTCCCAGGCTGCCATGATACCGTGCATTTTCCGGCTCCAGCTCTATCGCCTTCCTTAACTCCTTCTCCATTTCCTCATATTTCCCCATTTCATGCAGGGTAATTCCCAGGCTACCATGATATCTTGCATTTTCCGGTTCAAGTTCTACCGCCTTCCTCTTCTCCATTGCCGCTTCCTCATATTTCTCCATTTTATGCAGGATATCCCCCAAATTGTCATGATATCTTGCATTTTTCGGTTCAAGCTCTACCGCCTTCCTCTTCTCCATTACCGCTTCCTCATATTTCTCCATTTCACGCAGGGTAACTCCCAAATTGTCATGATACCTTGCATCTTCCGGCTCCAGCTCTATCGCTTTCCTTAACTCCTTCTCCGCTTCCTCATATTTCCCCATTTCATGCATGGCATCTCCCAAGATGCCATGATACCCTGCATTTTCCGGCTCCAGCTCTATCGCCTTCCTTAACTCCTTCTCCGCTTCTTCATATTTCCCCATTTCATGCAGGGTAAATCCCAAGCCGCCATGATACCCTGCATCTTCCGGCTCCAGCTCTATCGCCTTCCTTAACTCCTTCTCCCCTTCTTCATATTTCCCCATTTTATACAAGGTAACTCCTATCAAATAATGATATCGGGAATTTTTTGCATTCAGGTTTACTAACTGCTTTCCTATTTCCCAGGCTTCTTCATAGTTACCATTATTTAATAATACAACAGCTTCTCTATATAGTCGTTGCTGATCTGCCTGATTTGTAATCTTCTCAACAACATGGTTAATATCTCCCGCTTCGGTTTTATCTTCTGCATGTTCCCCCTGCTCAAACGCTTTGCCCCCTAACGATTCTTCTGTAAATCTATCAATAGAATCGGAAAGCATCTGGAAACGTTCTTCTGCATCATTCAAAAAGACTTCTTTGGATGGCAGTTTGTAATCAAATGCAACTCCCATAAAACACATTACTTCATCAAACCCATTATGTTTAATGAAATATCCCTCTGCCTTTTCCAGAAAATCTAAAACCCTTCCACATACTTTGTCTTTTTTATACATCATCCAGTACGGAAACAACCATTCTTTTTTCAAAAACTTTTCGCTATTGTCAGTCAAAAAGTCCATGAGACTGTTATCATTACCCGCATATCCAATAAAAACCGGATGATACTCTGAAAAAACCTCTCCCAATGCCTTTTTCCAATTGTCATGAAGCGCCTCCAGCTCATCTGTCCTATTCTTTGGGTCAAGCAAAAGATCCCTATGGATTTTTATGATAGTAGGTCTCGATATGTGTTTGGTAACATAATGTGCCAAAGATTCATGTCCTATGACCAAAGGTATTTTTTGCTCATAATAATTCACCGCATCTTCTGCCAAATGGTCAAAATTAGTTGTTATCACAACATTATGCCTGGTCTGTGTCAATAAATGCGAAAGCATGACGTATCCGATACTGGGTCTGGCATGTTCCATCAGTTTTTCCAGATAATTGTATCCATCCAGCGGCTGCTTTAGAAAACGTCTTTCATAAAATTTACTATGAAACAGAATCTTGCGGGGGATAAAAAAGCGCAGACTGTCCCTAT
>OFFE01001206.1_pt1 | contig 19502 bp, 16 predicted proteins | sample 1521371 | NCBI WGS metagenome assembly OFFE01 (sample SAMEA3504131, study PRJEB24116) | mouse gut metagenome | biome: mouse gut; feature: mouse-associated habitat; material: faeces | place: Denmark | collected 2011 | reverse complement strand
GGTGGAGCGGCGCTGTATCTGCTTGCTCCGCGAATGAAGCGCTCTGCACGCTGAGAACATCTGTCTGTCTCATTTATACCAAAATTATAATACAATATTTTCCGGGGTTGTGCTATAATCTATGAGAAAAGTACCAGATAAGGCGGAATTCTCACAGAATTCGGAAAGCAGGTAGATTGTGGAACGCATATTGGTGGTGGAGGATGATCTGGCTCTGAGCGCAGGTCTCTGTTTTGAGCTGGACAGCGCGGGATACACGGTTGTCGCAGCTTATAATTGCAATAAGGCGGTATCGCTGGTGTCACAGGAAGCGTTTTCCCTGGTGGTACTGGATGTGAATCTGCCGGACGGAAGTGGTTTTGACCTGTGCGGTACGGTAAAAGAGATCCGTCCGGAGCTGCCGGTGGTTTTTCTGACGGCAAATGATCTGGAGCAGGATATTCTCAATGGTTTTGATCTGGGAGCAGAGGATTATATTACCAAGCCCTTTAATATGAAAATCCTTCTGCGGCGGGTGGAGGTGGCGATCCGCCGCGCAGGTCCGTCAAAAACGGCTGAGGACGGCTGGGGAGACGGCTGGCTGCAGCTGGATTTTGGCGCGCTGACAGCTGTGCGGGGCACGGAAAAGCTTTCAATTACTCCGAATGAATACAAACTTTTAAAGATTCTCACCGCCAGCGCAGGGAACATCGTCACCCGCCAGATTCTGCTCGAAAAGCTCTGGGACAGTGGCGGGAATTTTATTGATGATCACACGCTGACTGTCACGCTCAACCGGCTGCGTGGGAAAATTGAAGATAAGGAACACAGTTATATCCGTACAGTCCGCGGGATGGGATATATCTGGACTGGGAGGCAGAATTGAATAAGAAACAGGCCATTGTGTGCCGGCTGTTTTTTGTGGCAGGTGCTGTCATGTTCATGGCAGTACTTTTTTGGCTTTTGTGGCGTGAAGTGCCGGCTGCGGCAGTGCGGAGAAGGATACTCGCGGTTTTCGGAGGTGTGACTCTTCTGGCGGCGCTGTGGGCGCGGTATCAGAGATGGCAGGTGTCCCGGTTTGCCGACGAACTCTGCCAGACTCTGGACGCTCTGATTGCAGGGAGAGAGCCGGAGCAGTATCATCCCTACGAGGATTCACTGACGTCAAAGGTACAGGGAAAGCTGATGCAGTACTATGATATTATGCACGAGGGCAGGCGGCAGAGTGAGAAAGACAAACAGATTATTCAGGAGCTGGTCAGCGATATTTCCCATCAGGTCAGAACGCCTGTCTCTAATATAAGGATGTTTACCGGGATTCTGCAGCAGCATCATCTGCCGGAGGAAAAAAAGGCGGAATTTCTGGAACTGATGGAGGGACAGGTGGACAAACTGGATTTTCTGATGCAGTCGCTGATCCGTATGTCACGCCTTGAGACAGGAACATTTGTTTTAAATATAGAGAAAGCACGGCTGACGGATACCATCGCGCGGGCAGTGAGCGTGGTGTGGGCAAAGGCAGAGTGCAGAAATATTGAGATTAGCGTGGAGTGCGAAGATCATGTGACGGCGCAGCATGATCCGAAATGGACCGCTGAGGCTCTTTTTAATCTGCTGGATAACGCGGTGAAATATACGCCGGACGGGGGCAGTGTGACAGTCAGTGTCTCTCCCTGGCAGTTTTACACGCGGATAGATGTCCGGGATACCGGGATGGGGATACCGGAATGTCATTATCATGATGTATTCAAAAGGTTTTTCCGCGCGCAGGAGGCTGCCGGAAAAGAAGGAGTGGGGCTCGGTCTGTACCTGGCCAACGGAATTATCATGCGGCAGAGAGGATATATCTGCGTAAAATCAAAAGAGGGGGAGGGCTCGGTATTTTCCGTGTATCTGCTCACCTGAACCGGAAAATAAGAGAAAGAAAAAGGAAAAACAATGGATATTGTAACAGTAAGTCATCTGAAGAAATATTTTGGAAAAGGAGAAAAACAGGTCAGGGCGCTTGACGGGATCGATCTTGCGATTGAAAAGGGGAAGTTTACCGCGGTGATCGGTGCTTCCGGTTCGGGTAAGACAACATTGCTGAATATGATCGGCGGAATGGACATTCCCGACGAGGGGGAAGTGATTGTGGACGGGGTAAAGCTTGCCGGACTGAAAGAAAAACAGCTTGCCGTTTTCCGCCGCAGAAAAGTGGGAGTGATTTATCAGCAGTTTAATCTGATTCCCATTCTCACGGTCAGGGAAAATATTCTGTTTCCCGTGCATCTGTCGGGCGAGACGGAGGACTCTGCGTTTTTTCAGGAGATCGTCCGTCTGCTTTCTCTGACAGATCGCCTGGGTGCCTATCCGCATGAACTGTCCGGAGGGGGACAGCAGTGTGTGGCGATTGCCCGTGCGCTTGTGGCAAAACCTGCCATCCTGCTGGCCGACGAGCCGACCGGCAATCTGGATTCCAGGAGCGGATGGGATGTTCTGGGGCTTCTGAAACTGTCGGTGGAGACGTATCATCAGACCCTCATTATGATCACACACAATCTGGAAATCGCCCAGATGGCTGACCGGGTGGTGCGCATCGAAGATGGCCGTATCCGGAATCAGGAATGAGGGGTGTGAGATGCTTAAAAATAATAATCTGAAAATCTGTTATCTCCTGGCGCTGAGGGATCTGGGATTTCACAAAATGCGGACTCTTTTTGTGATACTGGCTGTCAGCCTGGTCACCGGAATGTTTACGTTTGTATTTCTTCTGGGCACTTCAGTGGAGGAAGCTTATCTGTCTGCTTTCCGGTATTCCTATGGTTCTACGAGTCATATTATCTGCACCGGTCTGACTGCGCAGCAGGCGCGGGATATCTCGCAGGATCCGGGAGTAAAAAGCACCGTACAGTATACGTCGGTCGGTTTTGTGTCGGATGAGATGATGGGCAGCCGCCATGTGGAACTTGCGGTGGCGGATGAAGCCTATGCGCAGAGTGTATCCTCTCTTCCTGACCGGGGTCGTATGCCGGAACATCTCTCTGAGATTGCGCTGGATGAACTGACAATGGATTCCCTGGGGATTTTGCGGGAAGAGGGATATGAATTTACGCTGCAGTGGACTGATCCGTACGGAAAAGTGCATGATAACCGTTTTACCCTCTGTGGCTGGGGGGAAAGTTCTTTTTATTTTACACAGGCCTGTGCATGGATTACGCCGGAGCAGGCGGAAAAGCTGCTGCCCGGATATAGTGCGGATGAGGCAGAAAATGTGACGCTGGGTGTCTGTCTTCATCAGCCGGACGATCTCACAGGCCAGGCAGAGACTCTTTTACAGACACATGGGATAAAAGAGACGGAGTTCACCATCAATCCGGGCTTTCACAGAGTCAGCAGAGAGCAGGCGCGGGGAAAGTCAATGTCGTTTTATACGCCTGCCGTCCTGGTGCTGCTCTGTGGGTTCCTGATGGTTTTCAGTATTCTGAAAGTGTCTGTGTCGCGGGATACGCAGTATTTTGCGATACTGAAAATGACCGGGATGACGCCGGAACAGATAAGCAGGATACTTCTGATTTCTGCGGTATTTGTCTCCATGGCCGGTATGGTCCCCGGATTTCTTCTGGGATTTGCAGTCTATTACGGGATGCTTCCCATGATTGTGACAGGTTTTGACGGGCATCCGGCATCATATCTGCTGAGCTGGCAGCCATTTATATCCGCGGCAGTCTGTACACTGGTTACTGTTATTCCGGCTTACCTGATTCCGGCCGTCCGCATCTGCCGGCAGACGCCGGCTGCGGTTCTGACTGACGATGTCCCGCGTTCCGGGCGGGGCGGGCGGAATGGTACAGGGCGCATAACGCTGCTCCGGCTCGCATCCGTGTCATTGAAAACGGGAACAGGTCAGACAATATTGTCCGCGCTTTCTTTGCTGGCGGCGTTTGTGATGATTTGCGGCAGCTATATCAGTTATGTCAGTTATGAGGAGGAGATTTATCTGGCGGCTTTCTGTCCCTGGGACTATATTATCAGTGACGGGTCGGTACAGATCAGCGCACAGCGGTATAATGAAAAAAACCGGGGAATTACCCAGGAAATGGTGGATCATGTGCGCTCGTTTCCGGAAGTGAGCGCGGTGAGCGGGCTTAAAAGTCATGAAATGGAACTGACGGCTTCGCCAGAACTTCTTGAGATTTTAACGGCATATTATAATGATATTGATGAGGGCGAGGGTGTGCCGCGCCGCCAGCTGATGGACTGGCAGCCTGACTGGGATCCTGCGTTCCGGAAAGTAGAGGAAACCGGAAAATATACGGCCATTGTTATGGGGGTGGAAGGGGCGTTTCTCGATTATATTACGAAATATGAGCCGCTGACGCACGGTTCTTTTGACCCGGAACATTTTGAGAGCGGGGAGTATGTTCTGACAGCAGGCGCTTACGATGAAGAACTTTCCACCCTGCCCGCAGGCGCCCGGGTTGAACTGAACGGGCGTACATTTGAGGTGATGGCGGTGGCGGTCGGCGATCCTGACATACTGAGTGGAGGAAACAGCCCTGCCGCGGTCTTTCATCTTCTGTACTATGTGCCGCTGAGCGTGTTTGATGAACTTTTTCCGGGGCAGGCATACCGCCAGCTTGCGGTGGAGATGGTTCCGGAAAAGCAGGAGACATCCGGGATAATTCCGGACGGTCGCGAACCGGAGACAAACCGGGGGATCTATGTGAGATCCAGAAAAGAATATCAGGAAAGATTTGAAAATTCCAGGTGGAATGTGATTATTGTAAATCTGATGATCGGCAGTGTCATGCTGATGATCGGACTGCTGAATTTTATCAATGCGATTCTCACAAAAATGCTGGGAAGGCGGCGGGAATTTGCTATGTATGAGAGTCTGGGCGTCACGGGGGGACAGCTGAGGAAGCTGCTTTTCATGGAGGGGATGATTTTTGTCGCGCAGATTGTGGCTTTTGTGGTTCCGGCGACGTTTCTGATTACCTGGTTCGGCATGCCGGTGATTTTTTCAGGGATGAATACCTGGTGCATGGTCTACCGGTATACACTGGCGCCTCTGTGGATCTTTCTGCCGGTTCTGATTCTGCTGGCTGTGGCAGTTCCGCAGGCAGGCCTGGGACTGGTGAGAAAGGGGACGATTACGGAGCGGCTTAAGTTTATGGAGTGAAGTATCATCTTTCCGGGAGGCTGGAAAAGTTGCAAAAATGTACCTCTTCCGTACCATTGTTTTGATATCTGTCTGTTACTGTTGAGACAGGGATGAAAGAAACAGGCGTTGTATGGAGGCGGGATTTATGGAAATGATTATAAAGGTGACCGGACTGAAAAAATACTATGGAGAAGGAGAGACTCTGGTCAAAGCGCTGGACGGTGTGGATCTGGAAATTGAGAGGGGAAAGTTTATCGCGATTACCGGCAGGTCAGGATCAGGGAAATCCACGCTGCTCAATATGCTGGGCGGTCTTGATATTCCGTCAGAGGGCAGTATACGGATTGGCGGCACGCAGCTTGAAAAGTTAAGCAGCGAACAGGCGACGATATTCCGGCGCAGACAGATCGGTTTTATTTTTCAGAATTATAATCTGATCCCTGTGTTAAATGTATGGGAAAATATTGTGTTTCCGATTCTGATGGACGGCTGGGAGCCGGATAAACAATTTATTATGGAGATTGTGCGTCTGCTCAGGCTGGATGAGAAACTGGACAGACTGCCGCTTAATCTCTCCGGCGGGCAGCAGCAGTGTGTGGCGATCGCCCGTGCCCTGGCTATAAGGCCGTCCGTTATCCTGGCAGATGAGCCGACAGGTAATCTTGACAGCAGGACAGGTGATGATGTGATCGGAGTCATGAAAATGGCGGGAATCCGGTTTTGTCAGACAATCGTTCTGATCACGCACAATCCCCTGATTGCGCGGATGGCAGACTGCGTGATCAGGATGAAAGACGGGCGTATTGAGAGCTGAGTCCGGTCGGGTTCCGGCAGCCGGCGGGCTTCTCTTTTTATTTTTTCCTGTGGCTAATGAAAAGGATAAATCGTCCGATATAAACACTATAAAGTGATTTCAAGGAAGAAAGGAGATGCCATTTATGCGTATAGAAGCTTATAATCAGGTGGCAGCAGTTTACAGCACAGGCAGGGCAGCCGGCGCTAAGAGGACGGCGGAGACACCGGCCGGCAGGGATGAGGTACAGATTTCTTCCTTTGGGCGTGATTACCAGATTGCAAAGCAGGCATTGGCAGAGACTCCCGATATCAGGGAAGAGAAGGTCACGGAAGCGGCAGCTAAGGTTCATTCCGGCAGCTACAGCGTCGATGCAGGAGATTTTGCAGACAGACTGCTGGAGCGGTACCGTTCACTGATGTTATAGGAAATGAGGGCAGAACGTGGCTAGTTTAATGGAAGAGCTTTTGGAGGTCCTGGGAGAGGAAGAGGCGCAGTATGAGGCGCTGATAGAGCTGGGCGGCGCCAAGAAGGACGCCGTGATCAGAGCGGATATCGAACAGCTTGGCAGGATCACGGTACAGGAGCAGGATGCGGCGAGCATGCTTTTGAATCTCTCAAATAAAAGGACGCGGGTGCTGAATGATATGGCGACGGTTCTTGGAAAAGAACCGTCTGACATGACGATTGCAAAAATGATCGGCTATCTCGAAAAACAGCCCGAGGAGCAGAGGCAGCTTCAGGAAAAGCAGGAGCAGCTTCTGAAAGTGGGGACACAGATGCGCACCATAAACCAGCAGAATGAAGTTCTGCTGAAACAGGCACTGGAAATGGTGGAATTCGACCTTACGCTGCTGAGAAGCATGCGGCAGGCGCCAGAGACTGCAAACTACAATAAAAATGCCTACAATACTGGCGAGCTGCTTGGAAGCAGCGGTTTTGATGCAAAACAGTAGGCTGAAGGGAGGAAACTGCCATGGCAAATGGTTTTGGAACTTTATTTATCGGCGTCTCAGGTCTGCAGAGCAGCCAGAACGCGCTCAATATCACGGCGAACAATCTTGCGAATGTGGATACCGCGGGGTATGTCCGTCAGCAGGTGATGTTTGGGGATCGCAATTATCTGACATTTAATACGACGGCGGCTATCAGCAAACAGCAGTCGGGTCTTGGAGTTCAGATCTGCGATGTGGTACATACAAGAGATGTGTTTCTTGACAGGCTTTACCGGTCCGAATCGGGCCGTTATTCTTTTTATTCGGCCACAGCGGAAGCGGCGTACGAAGTTGAGACTTATTTTCAGGAGCTGGAGGGTGTGGCGTTCCAGGGAGCCCTGGAGGATTTCTGGAAATCATTCGAGGAGTTCTATAAGGGACCGGATGACAGCGTGAATCAGAATCTGGTTCTTCAGAAGGCACAGCTTTTCATCAGCAGGGGAAAGGCAATCTACGACGGTCTTAAGAGTTACCAGAATAATATCAATACACAGATCTCCGATGATATTGATCAGATCAATGAGCTGGGCAAGAGCATCTATGAGCTCAACAAAGCGATTTTAAGTATTGAGGCCGGGGATCTCGAGACTGCGATGACACTGCGCGACGCGAGAGATCTGGCGCTTGACGAGCTTTCGAGTCTTGTGGATATCACCTACACTGAACAGGCGGACGGAGTTGTGAAGGTGAGCATTGAGGGAACGGAATTTGTCGACGGGGCGCGGGTTTATGCGATGGCGTCAAGAAGAGATCCGTCGACGGGATTTCTCACACCGTACTGGCCGCATCTCTCGAATCTGAATAAGGATTCCTATGTCAATGTGTTCAACTTTAAAAATGATATCTCATCGGCGAACGGCAATGATATGGGAGAACTGAAAGCCCTGATACTTGCGCGGGGCGATAAGGTGGCAAATTATACCGATGTGACGGGCAAGACGCTCGATGAATACAATAATGGCGCGGGAATGTCCGTCATGATGAAAGCGCAGGCGGAGTTCGATCAGCTGATGCACGGTGTGATCACGGCGCTCAACGATGTATTCTGCCCGAATGACACGGCGTCTGCGGTGTACGGGACCGGGGCAGGTTTTCCGATCACGGCGACGGCGGCGGACGGAACCCAGTATACGATTAACGCGGACACAAAGGTACTGGATGTCAATAACTGTTCTTACGGCATAGATATGAAGCTGCCTCCGCGGGAGCTTTTTACCAGGCGTGGGACGGAGCGTTACACGGAAGTGACGGCGAACGGGGAGACCTATTATATTTATAACGAGGAAGATCCGGAGGATACCTCAAAACAGTACACGGTACAGAGTGTGAGCGTTAACTCTGAGCTGGTGGATTATGAGGCTCTGATTCCCCATCTGATGAAAAACGGGGATGTCAACCAGCCGATGGCATTAAAGCTTTCGGAGGAGGTATGGAGCAGGGAAAATCTGACCCTTAATCCGGGAGACCCGAGACCGTGCAGTATCAAGACCTATTATATCGCGATGTCGGGTGAGATGGCGACATTTGAGAATATCTATTCGTCCGCGGCGTCAAGCCTTGCGGGAAGTGTTGCGTCTGTTGATAATCAGAGACAGCAGGTAATCGGTGTGTCATCCGACGAGGAGCTGACAAAAATGATCAAATTCCAGAATGCGTACAATGCGTCCAGCCGGTTTATCAATGTGGTAAACGAGATGATCGAGCATCTGATTACGCAGCTTGGATAAGAGAAAAAGTAACCGTATACATCGGAATAGCCTAAGAGAGGTGGATCTATGCCGTCAACATTTTTTGGACTGACAATCGCGTCATCGGGACTGAATGCATCCCAGGTGGCTCTCAATACTACCGCAAATAATATAGCAAACGTACAGACAAAGGGCTACAGCAGACAGCAGGCGAACCGTGTTGCGGGGGATGCGCTCCGCACTTACACAAAATACGGTACGATGGGAACCGGTGTGACAACCGTATCCATAAAGCAGGTCCGCAACAAGTATTATGATGCAAAATACTGGTTTAACCAGCCCAATGTGGGACTGTATGAGACAAGACTTGATTACCTGCTCCAGATTGAAAATTATTTTCTGGATGACGGTGTATCGTCAAAAGGATTTAAGACTATTTTAAATACAATGTTTAATTCCGTGGATTCCCTGAAGAATCAGGCGGGTGATGCAAATGTGCGCCAGCAGTTTATCGCGGACGCCCAGAAGTTTGCAACATATTTTAACAGCCTTTCAATCGGCCTTAGTGAGGTTCAGAATAATGCAAATGAGGAGATCAAATCCACAGTGCAGAATATCAACGCGATCGCAGAGAAGATTGCGCTTCTGAATAAGCAGATTAATGTCATTGAGGTACAGGGAGGCTATGCCAATGAGCTGCGTGACCAGAGAGCGCTTCTGGTTGATGAGCTCTCTAAAATTGTTCCGATTGAGGTATCGGAGGAGATGGTGCCAAACAGCAATGATCCTGAGAACCCTCTGGGCGGAACCTACTATAGTGTGAGAGTCAGCGGACAGCTGCTGGTTAATACCTATGATTACTATACGCTGGAGTGTGTTCCAAGGGAGAACCGTATCAACCAGTCTGATCTTGACGGGCTGTATGATATCTGCTGGAGCGATACCGGCAATAGCTTCAATGCCGGAGCGAGCCATATGTCCGGAACTCTCAAGGCGCTGTTTGATATTCGCGACGGTAATAATAATTCCAACTTTGGCGGTGTCATAACCGAAATTCAGAACGGCAGCGTAAAGATTGAACATCCCAATATCACGACAGTTGCGGGTATGACAATGCCGGAATCCGGTCTGCTGACAATTAATGGAAAGAACTTCCGCTACAGTGGTTTTACCTATGAGACAGATCCGAACGACCCGTCGAAGGTGGTATCCTATACCTTTGAGATGGAGGATATGCTCTCCGGCGATGAGGTGAACAGAGCGATCGGTGGTCCCGCGTCGATCGGCACGTCGATCGATTCAATGGGGATTCCGTATTATCAGGGACAGCTGAACGAATATCTGCGCAGTTTCTGTACCCTGTTCAATGATATCCTCAAAAAAGGAGAGGATCTGGACGGCAAAAAGACAGATTATTACGCATTTTTTACTGGAAAAGACGAGATATCCGGGAAGGAATATATTTTTGACGGTAAAAAGACAGATCTGATTACAGGCAATCCGGCGGCGGCGGATGGGAGTGGTACCGACAATTACTACAAGCTGACAGCTGCGAATATCTGTGTATCCAGTGTCTGCCGTGATCCGCGGCTGCTGGGTGCAACTGCGGCAGATATTACAGGATCGGGTGTCGACACGTACGACCTTATGGAAAATCTTGCACTTTTAAAGAATGATACCATTATTTTCCGTGGCGCGACCGCGGCGGGCTTCCTGGAGTGTATGATCGCCGATATTTCGGTTGATACACAGGAATCCGAGATATTCTACGAGAACTATTCCAATGTGTCGTACACGATTGATAGTCAGCGGATGTCTGTGTCGGGAGTGGATGAGGATGAGGAGGCGCTTGACCTGATTAAATTCCAGAATGCCTACAACCTCTCCTCCAAAATGATTTCTGTCATGGCTCAGATTTACGACAGACTGATTCTTGAGACAGGCGTATAAGAAAACGGAGGTCAGACCATATGCGTATTACCAATAATATGATGATGCACAACACATCAAATAATATCAATGGAAATAAAATCAACGTGGATAAGCTGAATCATCAGATGTCCTCGCAGAAGAAAATACAGCGTCCATCTGAAGATCCGGTTATCGCAATCCGTTCGCTGCGTTTCCGCTCCACCTTAAGCGAGATCGAGCAGTATTATGAGAGAAATATTCCGGATGCGGAGTCCTGGATGAGCGTCACGGAAACGGCCATCAAAAACATGGAAAATATTCTCCGTGATATCCGCACCCAGTGCGACTACGGCGATAACGATTACCTGAAAGATGAGGACCGTGATACCATTCTCACCCAGCTCGCAAAGCTGCGTGAACAGGTATATGCGGAGGGAAACGCGGACTATGCAGGGCGCACGGTATTTACCGGCTAACGGACAAACAAGAAGCTGACCTTTATGGTCGATGATCCGAATACAAATTATCACATCAAACAGGGATTTTCTTACAATGCGCTTGAGGAACACAGATATTATTCTGATCAGGTGACAATGCCGACGACAAAAGATGAAGTGCTGACGGGGAGCATCTCGGACCCGAAAGAAGGGATTTTTAACAGGATCCGTCTGAGCTACGGGGAGATTGAGAGCCTTGACGGGCAGACCCAGACTCCGGGGGCAAATCCGGGAGATCCGGCCACCACGACAGCAAAGATAAAGTATTCGTTTTTCTCAGCTGTTCAGGAGCCCGGAACGACGCCTGTGCTCGACAAAGACGGGAATCCTGTCACGGATGCGGACGGAAGAACAAAATATGAAAAAGAAATAGAAGTGACGATTTATGACAGCGAGAAGGACTGGGCGGCCGCGAACACAGATCCTGATCATAAGAATGAATATAAGATAGAAGACGGGAAAGCCGTATTTTTAAAGGATAGCGGAGAGCTGGTTCTTGCTGATGATGTCGCCGCGGATATCAGGAGCAAAAAGGCGGATGTCACCGTGGGTTATAACAAAACGGGATTTGATAAAGGTGAGCTTCGCCCGGAGTATTATTACGACTGTGAAAATAATACGGATCCACAGAATCAGATTGTCTACAAAAAATTTGACGAAGATGGCAATGAGATTCACCAGGATATCAATTATATTGTGGCTGCTAATCAGACTATCACGGTCAATACCAATGCGTCGGACGTCTTTGACGCCTCTCTTGGAAGAGATGTGGACGCGCTGATGGATGCCGTACGGTTTGCCATCGATGCCAATGATAAGGTAAAGCGTCTCAAAGAGATGAAGAAAATGGAGGAATATTCCTCTGAAGAATGCCAGAAAAAGCTGGACGACTGGCTGGAGGCGGCAAATAAAGAGTGCGATTATGCCAACACCAATATGCAGAAGCTCTATAATAGTTATATTGGCCGTTGCGATGTTTATCTGGAAAAAATAAATCTTTCACTCACAACCGTCGGAAGCAAGGGACAGAGCCTTGATCTGATTAAAAACCGTATGTCGAATCAGCAGACTACCGTCGAGACACTGAAATCGACGAACGAGGATCGTGAGCTTTCGGATATTATTATTGATTATACGGCGGCATACTCAGCCTATGAGGCTTCCCTGCAGGCGGCATCAAAAATCAATAAAAATACATTGCTGAATTATATCTGATAACGTGTATCGGCAGTCCGGGCATACCTGCATACCGCAGCCCGGACTGTACTGCACCTTAAAGAGAAGTAAAAGGAAACAGGAGAGGGATAGATGAAAGCGGATACAAGACTTTTCGGGGAAATAGATATCGAGGAGGACAAAATCATTCATATGGAAAACGGAATGGTTGGTTTTCCCGAACTGCAGAAATTTGCCCTGATATTTGATGAAGAGAAGGAAAAGAAAGAGAATTCCATCATGTGGCTGCAGTCCATGGATGAACCGCGGGTGGCTTTTCCGGTCATGCATCCGACTGCGGTAAAGCCGGATTACAGGCTGACCGTCAATGAGGAAATGCTGCTTTCCCTGGGAGAACTGCAGGAGGATAACACCTGTCTTCTGGTGACGGTGACAGCGGCGCCGGATGTCAAAGAGACGTCTGTCAATCTGAAAGCACCCATTGTCATCAATACGGATACCTGCAGAGGCTGCCAGATGATCGCCGAGGATGACTACCCTGTAAAGTTCAGAATATACGAAGCGTTAAAGGGAAGAAAAGAGGAGGCGGTGGAATAGCATATGCTGGCATTAACACGTAAAAAAGGCGAATCACTGGTTGTCAATAACAATGTTGAGATTACCGTACTGGAAATTCGCGGCGACCAGGTGAAAATAGGAATCACAGCGCCAAAGGAGGTTCCGATTTACCGCAAAGAAGTATATCTTCAGATACAGAATGAAAATAAAGCGGCTCTGAGTATCGATGCGGTGGAGGCTTTAAAGAATCTTTTCTGATCGCAGGTTAATAAATACAGCTATGCTTCCGATATAGAAACTAGAGAGCATCCGTCTGTGCACAGGTATTCTGTGTGCGGACAGGAGCGGAAATGACGAGCAGAATATCACACGGAGGTGGTAAGAAATGGAGATAGGGAAGGCAGAAGGCAGTGGAAGAATGCCGTATCAGGGAAGTTCGGCAGCACCGTCAGTAACGCCTGTGCATCCTGAAGTGGCAGCAGTTCCGAAGACCAGTCCCCAGCCGGCGTCACAGACAGCAGCGCATGTTCTTATGCAGGATACGCAGCAGCCGGCGCCACGGCCGGTTACACAGAAGATGTCGCCGGGGTCTGTGGCGGAGCAGAATGCACTGCGCTCAGCAGAGCAGGCGGCGGTACGGGAAGGTCGTGGAAAGGCCGTGTCATCCGCAGAACAGAATCCGGCACAGGGCAGCGTTGCGCAGCAGACAGTACAGGGCACGGGGCAGAGCATAGTTCAGGGAACGGCGCAGAATCCGGCGCTGCACGACGCGCAGCGTGATACCTGGAAAGAGAAGAATGCAAAGGAAGCGGAGGAGAAAGAAAAGCGCGCCGCACAGAATCTCCAGCTGAAAAAAGCAGTGAACGAGCTGAACCGTCAGATGAAGGAATCGGAAGCTGTATTTGGAATTCACGACAAGACAAACCGCGTAACAATCAAGATTGTTGACAAGGCTACGAAGGAAGTTATCCGGGAATATCCGCCGGAACAGACGCTTGACATGATTGCAAAAGTCTGGGAAGTGGCTGGAATTCTGGTGGATGAGAAGATGTAGACAGGGAAAGGAAGGGAAGACATATGCCTATACGTATTACAGGGTTAAATTCAGGACTGGATACTGAGTCGATTATATCGGCGCTGGTATCGTCTTATAACTATAAAACAGACAAATATAAAAAGGCGCAGACAAAGCTGTCCTGGAAGCAGGATGCATGGAAATCGCTCAACACAAAGATCTACAGTTTTTATACAAGTCTTGACAGCATGCGGTACAGCTATGGTTACAGCATGAATAAGGCAACCATATCTGACAGCACCAAGGCTTCCGTGTCGATCAGCGGTAATGTTGCAAACGGTGTGCAGACGCTGAAAATCAGCTCTATCGCTCAGACCGGATATATGACAGGAGCCGAGCTTAAGACGGAGGACGGGAAAAAGGCAGGATCCGGAACCACACTCTCAGATCTCGGTTATAGCGGTTCGGGAAAAATCAGTGTGACGGATAAAGAAGGCGGAAAAACGACAGAGATCGATGTCACAGGTTCCATGACCATCGGGGAGTTTACGCAAAAGCTCAATGAGGCAGGCGTCAAGGCGAATTTTGACTCTTCCAACGGGCGTCTCTTTATCAATTCCAAGGAGACGGGCGCCGCGAACGACTTTACCCTGAAGTCGCTGGATGCGAATGGAGAGAATGCGCTTTCAGCTCTTGGTCTGACGGAAGAGAAGGGAATGAAACGGATTGATGGAAGCGACGCGAAGATTATTCTCAACGGCGCGGAATATACTTCCAGCACAAATGAATTTGTTGTCAACGGGATGTCAATCTCGGCGAAAGCGGTGACGGGGGAGAATGAGACGCTTTCCATCAATGTTGAGACAGATACCCAGGGACTTTACGACAAGATCAAGAATTTCATTACAAGCTATAACTCTCTGATTAACGAGATTACCTCTCTGTACAATGCGGATTCCGCGAAGGGCTACGAGCCGCTTACAGATGAGGAAAAAGACCAGATGAGCGAAACGGAGATTGAGAAGTGGGAGGAGAAGATCAAGGAATCCCTGCTCCGCCGCGATGATACGCTTTCAAGCCTGATGTCGGGAATGGTATCGGCAATGTCAAAATCCTACACTGTGGATGGAAAGTCTACCAGTCTCTCCGACTTTGGCATTATGACACTTGGTTTTCTGAATGCCTCCAAAAACGAGCACAATGCTTTCCATATCAATGGTGACGAGGACGATTCCGCGGTCTCCGGAAAAGAAGATAAGCTTATGGCGGCGATCAAGGAAGATCCGGACAAAGTGGTTGACTTTATGAAGCAGCTCACCCAGGGACTCTACGATTCAATCGACAAAAAAATGAAGGCGACGAGCCTGAGCAGCAGTTATAAAGTGTACAATGACAAAGAAATGGCTTCCGAGTACAGTGACTACACGGAGACAATTACCAAGTGGGAGAAGAAGCTGACCTCAATGGAAGATTACTATTATAAGAAGTTTTCCGCGATGGAGACTGCGCTTGCGAAGCTGCAGTCACAGCAGAATTCACTGGCCAGCCTGTTAGGCTCATGATGCGATAACAAACTTGCCACAGATGGAGGAATAACCAGATGGTAAACCAGAGCGGATATGCAGCATATGCGAACAGTAAGATTATGACTGCGACACCGGCTGAACTGACGCTGATGCTCTATGACGGTGCGATTAAGTTCTGCAACATTGCAATCGTCGGGGTGGAGGCGAATGACATAGAAAAAGCGCATAATAATATTGTTAAGGTTGAGCATATTATAGAAGAATTTCAGGCGACCCTTGATCGCAGATATGCCACAGCGCAGGACTTTGACAATGTATATGTATATCTGAAGCAGCGTCTGCTGGAAGCAAATGTCAAAAAGGACAAAGAAATCCTGGAAGAAGTGCTGACACATCTGCGGACAATGCGTGATACATGGAAAGAAGTTATGAAGCTTTCCGCTATGCAGAATGCAGAATGACAGAGCAGGACAGGTGCAGACATTCCGTCTGCGCCTGTTTGAATTATCAGAAAGGATGAATCTATGCCGGATAATTACATAGAAATCATGATTCAGAGTCTGGAAAAGAAAAGCCGGGTGCTGGATGAAATTTTAAAACTGAGCAGAGACCAGAAAAACTGGCTGGAAGACCCTGAACTGACTCCGGAGACATTTGAAGAAAATGTTGGGAAGAAGGCGGAGCTGATCGATCAGCTGGATGCTCTTGACGAGGGTTTTGAGACTCTCTATGAACGGGTATCCGGTCAGCTGAATGCGGATCGTGGCAGATATGCGAAGGAGATTCGCACGATGCAGAAGCTGATTGCAGAGATTACAGAGAAAAGCGTGGAGATTCAGGCGGTGGAAGCGCGCAATAAATCGCAGGTGGAAGCCCGTTTCTCGACAATCCGCAAACAGATCAGACAGGTGAAGGACAACCAGAAGGTTGTGAAAGAATACTATAGAAATATGCAGAAAATGAATTATGTAGAGCCGCAGTTTATGGATAATAAAAAGTAAACAGATCGCCGTGGACTGTTGGACTGTTCTCTCGGCGCAAAAAGCGTGAAGTCAGTGTACTGAGTTTTAGATACACCGGCTTTACGCTTTTTGCAATTACTTTTCAGTTCAGAAGAGAGAGTATATTTTCATTCATTTTTACTGCATGTGATAAGACAGACTGACCGGCCTCGCTCAATATTCTGCTTTTGGAGAAGGCAACCATCTCGCTGGCCATGTCCGTGTCGCGAAGTCTGGATTCCGCAGCCTGGGAATTCTCTTCTGTGTTAGCGCTGTAATTGAAAGCGTGTTCCAGTCTGTTCTGGTAAGCACCGTACATAGCGCGTTTGTCAGAGAGATAATCGATGGCATAATGTGCGGCTCTGATCATAGCCTGTGATTCCGCATAAGTTTTGGTTCCGTTCTGAACGATTCCAAGAACAATTGTGTTCATGGGGATTTTAGGAATCCGGAGGGAATCGTGATACCTGCTGCTGAACTGGATGTGCATAAATTCCGGCTGGCGCACTTCGGTGAGAACGGATTTAAAAACAGTTCGTATTGCGACATTTGGTTTATTTTGTCCGCTGACATCCATTTTTGTGTAATCATTGGCATGGAGCTGGACACTGACAGATTCTGTCATTTCTTTTATTGCGCTCTGGATATATTCTTTTGTTATCTCGTCGTAGTTTGCAGCGCTGGAACCGTCTGCATTCTTATAGGTAATATCCAGATCATACCGGTCCTGATTCTGGTGAGACGGGTTGGAGGCATCATATTTCACATAAGAGTAGTGACCATTGGGAGAAGCTAATTTTACATATTCACCCGCGTTAGGATTTGCTTTCATATCGACAGAGATACTGTTAGCAATATCGCTATAGTTGTATTTAAAACTGGCGTCAAATTTCCGTTCCGGGAGACTGCCGCTGGCACCTGTATAATCTGCTTTAAATGTGAATTTAAAAGTATCGGCACCCATTGCAAAAGGTTCAGTTCCAAAGGAGCTGTAATCGACCGACCAGTGTGTGCGATAATCATAAATATAAAGTTTACTGTCCTCTGCAGCATACTGGGTATAATGAAAATCATAACCTCCCTTTTTGAACAGGTCTATCAGTTCTTTTGTCAGGTCCGGACCGCTATTTATACCTTTCGCTTCCAGCGAGGCGACATTAATCTGCATAAGATAATCGGTGCGCACTCCGGGTTTGCCGTCTGGTTTGGTAATCGGAGTTTTTTGTGATGATTTTGTATAATCAGGTCCATCCGGAGCATAGACAAACATAACGCTGTAATGGTTGGTACAGGTTTTGCAGTTGGAATTAAAACCAGTTCCTATCAGATCTTTCAGCTCAAATCCGCCGGGTTTACCAAGGTTCTGAAAATCAATAAATGCTCCGGGATGTGCAGAACCGTTGCCATCTGTGCTACCGGGTCTTCCGGTTGTTATCATATTATTGTTATTGTTTTTGTCAATTGCAACTACGTCATTTGTAAACGGTCCTGGCTGTGAGATATTTCCGGCGCCAACCAGGTCTTTAAGACTGTAATCCGGAAGCTGTGGGGAAAGTCCTGCCAAAAGGAGTGTCGTCTTCTGAGACAGAACATAGTCTGCATAAGCATCCAGATCCTTTTTCATCTGATCTTCTGCATCTTTGGTATCTGCCAGGAACTGTATCGCAGTACTTCCGTCTGTACCGGCAAAATCCACAGTGGCCGACTGGGAAGTACTATCGTAAGCACTGGAAGCATTTGCCATATTGGAAATCTGCTGCGTGTCAAAATCACGGCCGAGAGCGTTTTCTTCCGGAAAAGTTACAGTACCGGTAGGATTAGTATGTGTGGAACTTTCAATGTTACTATCTGCGGGCAGATCAATCCCGGATGTGAGCTGGTAGTCAGTTTTGATATTTTTACCACTGATCACCATTCCGTCAAGACCGTCAATCACAGAATCCACACTGGTAATGTCAGACAATGTAAAATTAAATGATAAAAATGTATCGTTTGTTCCATCAGTGTCGCTATAAGTATAAGTCCTGAGCGCACTGATATCATTACCCTGTTCCCAGGAAGTGATTCCCATGTCCGCCCATGATTTGTATGAGCCTGCGACCGCGTTTCCATTGCTGTCGGCAAGCCAGATTCCGTTCTGATCTGGATCTGTTTTGCCGGCCTTTACCTGAAACTGTACGTCTGTGGAAGTACCGAGACTGTCAGCCAGTGCCTGGGAAACACGCAGATTCTGCATTACGGAAGACTTTACCGCAGTTTCATTTTCAGCTCCGACAGTAGTAATCTGCCAGGTATATTTTACTTTGCCGTCGTGCATTTTGTTGATTGTCTCAATCATATCTGAAGTGCTGTCGACAGTGTCAGGTGTGAAAAAATCGATGGTTGTTCCCATATAATCAATATGCCAGGAACCACCATGCATGTTTCCAATGCCGAATGAACGATCATCTTCATCCTTAAGCTGGCTCCAGCTCATCTGCATACCGTCGATGACAATGCCGGAGCCGTTGGCTGAAATATTCAGGGTCCTTGTAATAACAGGGACTTCATCGCCGTCTTTGCAGGTAAACTGAAATTTATGCCCCGTTGCAGGATTCGTATAGGTATAATTTCCGCCTTTAAAGATTTGTTTGCCGGACGCATCGATCTGTACCATGCCTGGATCCACCTGGTCCCATAAAATTCGCTCCCCATGAAATACAAATCCGCCGTAAGTCGCTTTTCCAGTCAGACTGTCATATGAAGAGTTAAAAATCAACAGGTCATTTGGAGGAGTATCCGAGGATATGTACATCATGGTGCTGGAATTGTCAAAAACTTTCTGCCGGTTAAATTCGGTCTCTAAGGATATACGGTTCAGTTCTTTTTTTATTTCAGTGATTTCCTGATCGATTGCGAACCGGTCTTCCACGTTGTTCGTGTCATTTGCAGCCTGAATGGAAAGTTCAACCAGTCGCTGGAGCATATCCTGCATTTCGCTCATTGCCCCGTCTGTTACCTGGATCCAGGAAATTCCTTCTGTGGTATTTCTCTCACCGCGCTCCAGACCGCGGATCTGACTGCGCATCTTCTCGGAAATTTTTAATCCGGCGGCATTGTCCGCCGCTTTGTTGATCTGAAAACCGGAAGATAATTTTCTGGCGCTTTTTTCCAGATCTTTCGTCTGGATGCCAAGCTGGCGGTTTGCGCCAAGGGCGCTGAGATTATTTGCAAGAAC
>OFFE01001203.1_pt1 | contig 19533 bp, 23 predicted proteins | sample 1521371 | NCBI WGS metagenome assembly OFFE01 (sample SAMEA3504131, study PRJEB24116) | mouse gut metagenome | biome: mouse gut; feature: mouse-associated habitat; material: faeces | place: Denmark | collected 2011 | reverse complement strand
GCGGACAAAAAGCAAGCTGAAATAATGATAAAAGATTAATCAAATTCTAATCAAACTTTAATTACAAAAATACAAAAACATGATATTATATAAGAGTAGTAAGGAATGCTACTAAAAACATTTAAGGAGAGTGAACAAATGCGATCAATATATTACGACGTCGCAAGCGGTAACGCATATTATGAGAGTGTCGACGGAACAATAATTAAAAAGATTAAATACGATCCTGGTTTTAAAGAATTGTTTGATTTTGAACTTTCACTAGGTCGACAAGCGATCAAACGTTTTTGGGTGTTAGAATATGACAGGTTAATCAAGCGTTACGGATCTTATGAAGATTTTTTATTGGAAGCTACTTACTTAATGGGCTTTGATCCACAGCGATACACAACAAAAACAGGAAGGATCTTAGTTGCAGAAGTAAAAAACTTTTTAGAAGATTATTATATCAAAAAGGGGTCGTAAATATGCTAAGCAATTTCAGTTATAACATGTGGGTCTTTTTAGGATCATTCATGCTAGTAGTTTTATTGCTTGTGATCGCGATACTAATTTCGATAAGTATGCACTACTTACATGAAAGCTTGAAAGACCTGAAAAAACGGGATGGCGATGATAAAGAATGTTAGTTCCTGTTTACTATTTACCGTATTATGTATCATGCGACAATTCGACAATGGCGCCAACAAATTGGTTTGAGTGGTTGCTTTATATAGTACTAATTGTTGGTTTTATTATTGTGGTTAGTGTAATGTTGTATGAATTAGCAATATCACCAATTATAGAAAAAATTTTATGTTGGTGGTATGAAAGGAGACGTAAAAAGTGATAACATTTATTTCAATAATGCTTATGATCGCGCTATGTGTAGTCATATGCATAGGTATTGCAAAGATGTGGTATAATACAGATCTAGCAATAATCAAAAAAGACTATGAAGATCGTATTTTTAATCTTAAGTATAATCACGAATTAGACCAAAAGCGATTATTAAAAGAAATAAGTCAAAATCAAGATCTCATAAACGCATTGGAGCAGCGATTATTACGTGAGCATGATCGAAAAAAATAAACAATTTAACAACTTGCTTTCAAGTTGTTTTAAAGCAGCTAATAGTTATTAGTTGTTTTAAATAAATTTGAAAGGAGCCGCTTAAATGTTCATAGCAGAAACAGAATTAATAGGTCGTGGATATACCCAAATCGGCAAATTAGCCAATATTATTTTATACAAACGTGAACTATCAAAGCACGTTACTAGCTTAGCTATTTGTTTAAGTGATGATTCTGACAGTTCAAACACTAAAATGATGGTGATCGACAGTACTTTATTGGAATTGGTAACTGACGCGCTAGAAAAAAAGGAATACAAGCGATTAAGTAGTATGCTTGGTCTATCCTATTTCTAAAATTTAAAAAAGGAGCAATAATAATGATTGAAAACAATGTAATGCTTATTGGTAACTTAGTAGCTGACATCGAAGGTAAATATAGTTTTAGTAAGAAAGTTGACGCAAACGGTCAGCCTATCCAATTTTTTAGTGGTCGAGGCAAGATCGCGGTAAAATATGATTATGACAAACAAAAGCAACAAGATGTAGTTAGTTTCATTGACTTTGACTTCATTGGTAAAAAGTTTGAGAAAATCGCAAATTACATGGTGAAAGGTACTAAGATCGGTATCAGCGGTCGAATTGAAACAGGATCATATCAAAATAATAAGGGTCAAACTGTGTATTACACACGTGTGCGAGCTGATGAAGTAAAGCTTTTAGGTGGTAAAAAGAAAGAAGAAGCACAGCAAGCGCCATCGCCACAAGCGCCACAATATGCACAGCAAGCACCAGCGCCACAAGCGCAACAATATGCACAACAAGCACCAGCGCCACAAGCGTGGACGCCGCAAGGTTAAAAACCTGTAAAAATGCAGGCTGGCCCGCCAAAAAAGGCGGGCTTTATTTATGTAAGGAGTAGATAAAAATGAGAAGAAACGAACGTGCGACTTCATACTATAACACGAAGACCAACAAATATGCAGTCGTTGATAAAGGACAAGTTAAAGTGTATGACGTAACGCGTAATTTTGGTCAAACCGTTAAGATGAAATTTGTTAAGTCTTATGTAATTGGATCAGTGACACAAGACGAGCTTATCAAGATGACAGAAAGAAGAGTATAGACAATGCCAAAAAAGAGCAAGACTGAAGAATGGTTGCGATCGGTTCGCAATTCTAAAATTGGATATTTTTTACCCACACCAGGCGAATACAAAAAAATGAGCCCTGAAGCTAAGCGAGTGTATACTAATATTATGAAAGATTACACGCGTAACGCTAAAGTTAGTGTGTATAAAGATCGCGCGTTATATAATGCGATCGATTACGCACAAGATCCAAAAAGCGAGTTGCGACAAGGTAAAAGAACACGTATTAAAAACCTGTTTAACCGTGTAAATGATATTAGAGAAATGCAAAACCGTGCGGATCTTGAAAAATTTGGCAAGCGTGTTGGCGCGCCTGTTAACGATAAAGCGTTATTTAGACGCGAAAAGCGCCGTTATGGTTACTCAAAATCAGAGGAAGCTTACAAGCGCTACTTATCTGGACAAACAGCAAATATCATTAAAGCTATACCAAAAAAAAGCTTTAACGACGATAACTTAGAAATTCGTGCGGCGGGACGCTACTTGTATGGATACGAGCCACGGGAAAACCCACAAATGGTGTATTTGGTACGTTTTAGAGATAATAACGAACTTTATAAGGTGTATTCTTTATCAATGAAACAAGAAGTAGATAAAATGATCGCACGACATAACAGAAACGTATCTAAAGCAAAACGTGGTAATCCACGAATAATGGCAGAAAACGAAGCGAGTGTAATCTTTAATAATTTCAAAAAGTAATCAATTAAAGGGGTGTTTTAAGTGTCAGATGGTAAAAAAAATAATAAAGCTATCTATATAGCGCTTGATACTGAAACACAACTTTTACAGGATGATAGTGGGACAGTAACAGAAATCGAAAAGAGTAAATATCGTATTAAGCTTGCTACTGAACGTTTAAAAAATGGGCTGATCAGTAAAGATAAATATAAGCGTGTCAATAAGATCGAACGTAAGAAGATCGAACAAAACGAGCCTTTTTTATGTGATCAAATTCAAACGTACGCGCTAGCGTGGGAACAATTACGCGACAAGCCACAAGAAAAAAATTACTATAAAAAGCAAATGCAAGCACACGAAAAACATTCAGGCGACTTTTTCAAGTGCGACGAGTGTTTAAAAGCGATCGCAAAAAAGGTTAAAGTTCTAACTGATACTGATAATAAAAATAGTGTGTGGTTACAGTTCTTTGAAAGCATGATCAAGCGTTACAAGTCTATCAGACGCGGTAAAAGTAGTTATTTACGTGTATATGTGCATAATCTAAAGTTTGACGCGAGGGCGCTAGAATACGTTATTATTGAACACCCTGAACTTTTTACTAAAGTAAAAACTATAGTAAATGATGGACGATACTATAGTATTGAGTTTTATTACAAGGATCACAAATTTATGTTTGTTGATAGTCTTAAATTGTTAGCTATGCCACTTGAAAAAATTGGTAAAATGGTAGGTGTAACTAAAAAGACGGATCTAGCTACTTATGATTGGTTCGACCTAAATAACAAGAAACTATTAACTGATGAGATCGAATACTTACGCTTTGATGTTATTATTTTGTTGAGGGGTATGGACTTCATACGATCAACGTTGGGTCTTACGTCGTTGACGATGGCAGGATTTGCTAAGAAAAATATGCAGTACTTTATTCGACAAGACGATCAGCATACAGGGTTAAAGCAATTTAGTAAGATCTTCAAAACAGGATTTACAGAAGAACAAGATAAATATATACGACGTTCATATTATGGTGGTCACACGCTTGTTATGCCAGGTCAAAACAATAAAATAAAAAGTGTTGGTTTTTCGCTAGACTGTAATAGCATGTATCCCGCGGCAATGCAGAAAGTAATGCCTGATCCAAGTAGTTTGCGGATAATGACAGCTAGCGAATGCCAAGATTTTTTTATGAAGGCTATGAAAGACGTAACTAATAAATTTGGTATTTTACAGATCGAACTGACCAAGTTAAAGTTAAAAAAAGATGGTGTCCCCTTTTTTCCGAAAAAAGTTTCAAGGTTTGCACAGACTCAGTCTATCAAGTGCTTAGATGATATCATAGATACAGACGTTGAAAAAAGCTATTTAGGTACTTTTACGATCTTAGATTTATATATCATCTGTAACGAATATGATATAGAATTTAGTTTCGTTGACGGTGTAAAGTTCGTTAAAACACTGTATCGACCATTTGATAACTTTATTCAGTATCACGCTAAAAATAAGATCAAGGCTAGCCGTGAGCACAACAAAGAATTGAAATTCGTTTCAAAGGTCTGTTTGAATTCAAGTTATGGTAAGCTTGCCGAGCGTTTCCACGACACAGAAAGCACCCTGGTTAATATTGATGATGAACCGATCTATATAGACGAACCCGTTGATAAAGATTGGGAACAAAAAGGAAATATCGTTATTGCTAGCTTTATCACAGCTTACGCCCGCTTTAACTTGTATGAGCAAGCTAAAAAAATCATGGATCACGATACGACGACTTTAAATTATGTTGATACTGACAGCATACATTTTAGTTATCACGGTTTACACCGACCTGAAATAGACTCATTTATTAAGAAAATCAGAAATAACGAAGACTATAACGAAGACAAGTTAGAACAGACGTTCATAAAAATTTGTGATGAGATCGGTGTAGAATACGATCCTGCAGAATTTGGCAAATGGAAAATAGAAGGCTTTTTTGATAAGTGTGTTTATTTAGACGCTAAGCGATATATTGAAAATGATCTTTTTATTGGTGATAATATCAAAGTTGCCGGCGTCCAACAGGTCGGACGCGAGTATCTAAAAAAGAAAGGTATGAAATATTTTATGTATGCACGAGATAAAAATATCGTTGTGCCATTTGTTATGCTGGAACGTGTTTACGGTGGTTACAAGTTCGTTAACTCTTATAAATGGTTAACGCCGCAGGCCAATGCTAACGGGTATATAATATAAAGGAGTGAAATAAATGTCAAAAAAGCAAAGCAAATACATTAATATCGCTGATTTTATAAATGACGGATTTGCAACAACTTTGGGCGCGCGTGGTGTCGGTAAGACTATAGGCGCGTTTGTCTATATGATCAACCAATTTAAAGAAACTGGTGCTAAGGGTATTTACTTAAGGCGATATCAAATCGAAGTTGAAAAAGCAGGAATCGACGCTGGTTTATTATCTGAGTTAACAGGATCAGAGATCACACGGGAAACTATAGAAATAGAGGCGGTAGATTATGATTTTATTTTAGTTGACGGTGAGCCAGCTATATATATGTTGGCATTGAACACTCTAGGTAAATATAAAAGTTCAGCGTTTCCAGGTGTTAACATAATCATTTATGATGAGTTTATCGACATTAAAAACCGAGAAATAAAAAACGAGACCGATATATTTTACCAATTCGCAATGACTATCTTCCGTGATTTTAGAAAGTATAAAGCGTTGTTTTTAGCCAATAACACGAATATTTTTAATTGCTATTTCTTGGATCTAGAAGTATTGCCAAAAGGGCGTGTAACTAAATTTAGGGAAGATTCCATTAAAATAATAGCGTATGAAACAAGTAGCATACTAGATAATGAGCGTAATAACACACCATTGGCTAGGATCGTTAGAAAGCTGGAAGGTGAAGAAAGCACAAGCTTAGACAATATCCCAAAAGGAAATTATGAAGACTTTATAAGACGTATACCAAAAAACGCGAAATATACAAGGACTTATAAGCTAAATGGTGCAATGTACGGTGAATTTTTCGACGGTACTAACTATTATATCAGTAATAAGTGTGATAAAAATTACAAGCTCAAAGAAGCTTTATCTTACGATGACGTTGACGAGTATTTCAAACTTGTGGATGGTGAGAAGTATTACACGTTACGCGCTTATTTTTTAGGTGGTAAGGTATTTTTTACCAACGTAAAAACGCGCTCAATGTTTATCAAACGATTTAAAAAAATTAGCTTAGTAGGTGGTGTTTAATATGAGTGAAAAAAATATAAACCCGATCGCTAATTACTTATTAGCAAAAGGCTTTGATAAAAATGCGATCATTGGGGCGCTTATTAATATGGGCCAAGAAAGTGGTTGGAGTCCATATAGTGACGAAAAGCCGAGTTGGAACGGGAAATTTTACGCTTATAACCCATATCGAGACGTTAGCCACGGTTATGGGTTAGTACAATACAGTTTCCAGCCGATCGCACAAAAAATTTGGGACTATTGCCACTCAGGTAAAAGTGAGTGGGAATGTATCAAGTACCAACTTGACATGTTCCCCGATGAGCTGGGCTATAATTATTCTACTGGCGGGAGTTGGAATCCATCTTACAAAGGATATGGACATTTTAGGAATTATTGGACTAATAAATATAAAAAAGGCTATGAAGCAATGGCTTACGACTTTTTACACGGCTTTGAACGTGGTGTAGACGGTGGGCGCGTTAGTAAATTCGCTGGTGTCGTTCTAAGAAATGTTAAATGGGATGGCGTTTTTCCTGAAGGAACCGGCACAAGTGTTCCAGAAGAAAAGCCTACCGACCAAGCCGAAAAAAAGAAAGTTCGTGCTTTGAGCTTACAAGAATGCTTAAGCTTTTTAGATCGTGCACGACCACAGCACGAACACAGCCCTGAACCTGGAACACCAGGAAACCAGCCAACGCCAAGCGAACCAACGACGGGCGCGATCGGAAAAGTTATGCAAGTATTTAATGAAGGTCGATCGGCTGGTCTGCAATATTCGCAACCACTAAGAAACCGCTGGCCACAGTATGCAGATTGTAGTTCATTTTTGACACGTTGTGTAAATGCTTATATGGGACTACCAACAACCACGCTATACACAACTGATAGCCTGCATGATTATATTGAACGATTAGGTTGGAAAAAGATTTTTGAAGGTAACAAGCATAACATGCCGCTGGATAGCAAAGAAGCTGATATAATCATCACAGGCGTAAAAGGTCATAGCCTTGGCGACGCTGGGCACACCTTGTTTGTGATCGATAGCAGTGGTAACACGATCGAATGTACAGGAGTTCCAGCCCGCCCCCCGTATGGTGATGGTAATGTTTTATGTAAGTCGACCTTGCAAGCACAACGCGATGTGTGGTTGACAAGGTCGTCATACTGGTATAAATATAGGAGAGGTTAATAATTATGAGTGAGATAAGCGTTTTACCGTTTGAAGATAGTAATAAATCTAGTTTTTTAATGACTACAATAGACAATGTTTTTCATTTTACGGGCGATCTAAAAGCCAGTTTTACAATGATAAATATCACAGATGAACAATATTTATCTGATCTAAAAAGTCGTGGCTTTCAGATATTCGCAAGCAATCAACCCTTGGATAACGGGTTATATTGGTTGTTTTATATCATGTGTGATGAGACACTAGAAGACATGTATAATCAAAATGATCTTATCCTTGATGGATCAAAAGGATATTTTTATTATAGGACATGTAAGAAGCCGTTATTATTGCAAAACGTTGGCAAAGAAAACGTTAGACCTTATATAACAACATTGCAAAGATTAAGATTTGGTAATCAGTACAATTTACCTCAAATTGATAGCGTAAGCTTTAATCACATGGACATTAACCAGCTTGATAGAACGTTAACACCTGATGAAGTACGAAATGTTATAAATTATCAGCTGACACAAACAAGCTACCAGCAACCCTATTACTTGAAAAATAGCGCTGGTGATCAGATCATAGGTTATACGTTTGCAAGCATGTTAAAAAATATTATCAACGAAGACATTGAAACTATTAACGTCAGCAATGTAACAGATTACGAGACCGAATTAGTTGCAGTTTATCAAGGTAATTTATGTGTCGATTTTATCGACGGTGTTAAGACCAAAAACATTAAAATAAATGATAATGATTACACATTTGGAATTTTAGACTTATACGGGGTACACTCAAATGAAAATGATAGCGAACAACGAGACAATAGTAATAGCTGACAACAAGACACATGCGATCTTACAATTTTTATTGTTTTTCGAGTGCAACAGCTGGCAAATAGATTTTAATGCTAAAACATTTAGTATTGAAAATGTTCAGGGGGTAATAGATGACTGAAGCTAAGTTCTGTGATATATCTAATCACCAACCAAGCACAAAAGCGTATATCCAAGCTATTAAAGATTGGGGCGCTAAAGCGGTAGTATTAAAGGTAACAGAAGGAAACTACTTTATTGATCCGACCGCACAAGCTAAAAAAGCATTAGTTGAAAGCCTGGGTATGCTATGCCACGCGTACCATTTCTCACATTTTACAACGTCGGCAGAAGCCAAAACAGAAGCAAAGTTTTTCAGTGATCGTTGTATTGCATTGGGATATGACAAAAATAAAACAGTTATGGTCAATGACGTTGAAGCTGGTAATCTGCCAAAAAATAAATCTGCACTTACAAGACTATGTAACGTTTTTAGTGATGAGTTGCTGGCGCTAGGCTGGAAAAAAGTTGATACTTATTCAAATTCAAGCTGGTATCAAGATCGATTAGACCAAAATTCTTTGAAAGCTAATAATTTTTGGTGTGCTTCATATGGTGCACACCCTAATAAGAATTATCCTACTGTTAAATTTAACGCTTGGCAATATGCAGCGGATCCACAATACGGCGGGGCTGTTTATTTAGCTGGTGTGCCAACTGATTGTAATATTGATTACAACGGCTTTTACACAGCTGACAAGCCAAGCCCGAGCAAGCCATCTGGTGAGATCAAAGAGCCTACAAACGTGGACGGTAAAGAAGAAGAATTAAAGAAGTTATTTGATGAGATCTTAGCAGACGCACAGTTAAAAAAGAGTACTATTGAATATTGCACAAGTATCTTAGCATACTCAAGTCCAACTTTTTTTGACAAGCCACCATTTATTTAAAAACTTATGATATAATTAAATAAAAGTAGGAAAGGCTGATCTTATTATGGACTACAACTTTTTAGGTTATTGGGGTAACGCGTTAAATGATACAAGCGTGCTTATCACAATGACGATCTTAGATACTATTTTAGGTATTTCGTGGAGAGTAAAGAAACGGCGGCCTATAATCTCAAATGTTTTTTTATCGGGTTTGATCAAAAATTTGGGTTGTTCATTGCTACCAGCGTTTTTACACGTGATTAGTATTTTTAGTAATGATAATACATTACTAAATATTACGATTCCAATAATTGGGTTTGGGATCTTTGCGGCTATCTTACAGAGTATTGTAGCTAACGCTGTTTTATGTGGTGTTAAGATCCCCGAAAGCTTCCAAAAATGGTACGACAGATTATTTTTATCAGAGCAAGAGCATAAAGAAAAACGTGATAAATAATAAAATAGCAGCGCTATAGTTGTATAGCGTTGTTTTTTTGTGTATTATAATGGTATACTAATATTATTAACATATAGAAAGTAGGTAATTAAAATTGAAGGAAAATGTAAATAAGATCACTGAAACAGTTGGCACGATCCAGTCACGTAGTGTAATGATCGACGGGCCAACTCCTAATGGAACTAACACTTTTAGCCAAGACGAAATCCCTAGCGTTCAAAGCGGTTTGAAATTTATGGAAGGTCGTTCGTGGGCCACGATCCCAGGAGTGCAAACAGCTCAAACGATAAACCAACCTACCGATCAGCCACGCGAACAACAAGATCCTGATGAAGTCGAGGGCCAAGCTTAAGAAAGGAGTATCTTAAATGAAGTTTGAAATTCAAGAATTAGATCCAACAAGCGTTGCTAATATGATCGGCGATCTTTATGGGTCACTAGGTGATGACGCTACCGAATTATTAGCGGATCACTTGCCAAGTATGCAAGAAGCACAAGACTATGTTAGCGAACTAACAAGCTATGCAATTGATCTAGCTCAAGAAAATGTTACGCTTAAGCAAAAAATTGCGGATCTTAAAGAAGCCAATGCTACTATGATGATGGAGCGGATCCGTCGCGAGCCTGAAAAGCCAGCAGAAGAAAAAAACTTAGATGATCTAGATGAAGCAATTGATAATATCGAAATTTAGGAGTGATTAAAATATGGCAGATAGTAACTTAGCTAATGCAGTCACACGCGCTACAGGTAAAGCGACAAACGACGCTCAATTAATGAACTTAGCGCGTGCAAACATGCCAGAAGCTACCCGCGCGGAGCTTCCAGCATATCAAAAGGGACAAAGCTTTGTTCCTTATGGTCAAACATTTGAGAAAAATCCGCGTGTCTTTAATGACTACTTAGAAAGTGCCGCGATCAAATACGGTAAAGTATTTATCAAGAATGCACTTGCTAAAAACCCGCTTAACATTTTTAAGCGCGGTTTGAAGCCGTACGGTGGAAAAATTGAAACGTGGGTTTTTGATACGATCGAACCTAAAATGTATCGACCTGACTTATTCGAAGGTGAAGAAAGTCCTTTCGCGCAACATTATGGACGCGTTGAAGCTCAGACACATATTGAGTACCAAGATATTGAAGCTACTAACACAGTTGTAGACACACAAGATACAATGTACTTTCAAGACGCGACACAGTTTAACAATTTCTTGTATGGTAAAGTTGCCGCACTTGTAAATGGTGCTGTGCTTGATGAATACCGAATCACGAAGTTAACACTTGCTAAGTCGTTGGCAGATGGTATGATCACAACTGATGAAGCGATCAGCACGAAAGACTTGCAAAAGAAAATTGTATACTGGTCGAGTATGTTACAATATTTTAGTCGTGACAACAACGTTAAAGGTATCAATCAAGCTACACTTGTTGATGATCTAGTTGTTATCATTCCACTAAAACGCGCGGTAGACCTTGACATGGACTACTTGGCAAACGTGTTTAATGCTGAAATTGCCGGCGTTAACGTTAAGACCGTGCAAGTCGACAAGTTCCCCGACGTATGGAAATACACGACAGATCACACAGTGACACAAGAAGATTACGATAATGGTTATTTGAACCGTCGCGATCACCCACTTGGATCAGTAATCAAAGCTGGATCGCTTGCTGAAGTTGGCGCAACTGACGCAAAAGAAGTTTTAAACGGTGATAAGGTCGGCGCGTTCATCTTAGATAAAGACGCGTTACAGTTGTGGGACGAGTTAGAAACAACATTGTCAGGTATCGCAAACCCTAAAAAGCGTTACAACAACCTATTTATCAACAAGAAAACAGCGTTTGTATTCGTTGAAGCTTTGAACTCTAAAGCGATCTTGTGCAAAGACTTTTAATAAATTGGTGCTTGCTTTATAGCAAGCGCCTTTTTTATATGTTAAAATTAATATATCTTATAGAAAAAGGAGTTTTTACATGTTAGTAAATGAAAATGAATTTATTCGCGATAACTGGAACGAATTTGTTCACGTCGAAGCCTTGCGACACTATTTAAAGACCGTGCCAGTAACACACATTCAAGGTATCGACGATAACAATATCGCAAGTATCTTAAATTTAAACATTGGCAAAAACGAACACGGTGAAACAACTGTAACATTAGACGGTATCACTAACGACGGTCAAACGATCCAGCTATATTTTGTGCCTGAGATCGAAGAACGTGTAAAGCAAATGATCGAAGACGCTAAGCAATTATTTAGAGAGCTAGAAGACAATAGCACTATCAAGCTAAAAACTTTGACCATAAACGTTGAAAAAGAATATATTAAGATCGTTGATTATAACGACAACGAAGCTACTTTAAACATTCCAGCTATCGCACAACGCGAAGCCACAAAAGAAGCTACTAAGATCATCAACGAGTTAGTACCTAAAATGATTAAAGACATTGATCTGTTTACCGCTGATCTAAGTGATAGCACGATCTACTTTTACATTAAAGCAGATCCTGATAGGGATGCTAAGCTTGTTGGTAAAAATTCGATCACTTCAATGGGTATTAATGAATATGATGATAGTTTTATCGCTTCATATATTCATGATAAAGACAAAGATATTACTATCTCAAGCAAAGTTTTAAACATCACTATAAATCATAATACCGTAGAAAAATTAGACCAAGAAGACGAAACAAACGCGCCGCTGTTCCCCGAAAGTGACATTACGCGAAGTTATCCAATTTATATCATCATTCCATTAGACGAAAGCATTGAAAATCTTGAAAAGTATCAAAAACAAGATCAGTTTATTGTAGGCGTGCCGTTTAATATTTTTGTCAAAGTTGAAGAAACCATTGACTCAGTCAAATCTATGTTTAATGGTATCGTATCATTTACTTATCCCGATGGTGAAAAGCAAGGACAAACCACCGCAGCGCTTAAGATCGCGACACCACAAATAGACTATACGACAGTTTCAACGTATATCAATTATAGAGAGTAATTATAAAGGCGTGATTAGCACGCCTTTTTTATGTATAATAGTTATATTGAAAGGAGTTGTTATATTATGGATCTTTCTAATGTTGAAAGACGTATCTATAAAAATTATCGCAATTCATTTAAAAATACTAATTCGCAAGAAGTTATGTACGGTTCAAACTTTGACCAAGTACAAAATGAGTACTATGCTATCTACTTTGACTATCTTAATAACTTGCTATTAAACTTGATCAGTTACGAAAACGCGCCAATTGAGTTTGATAGTCGTTTTTGTGAGTATTGCTTGCGAATGTTTGGGGTCGTTCGTGTCGGTGGTGATCCAAAACACATATTTGTTATTGGCCAAAATACTAACTCAAGCTTGCCCAATGTTGGTATGTTTGGCAATATCATTGATGATACAGTGATCGAATTTGATAAAAACGAATATGAGCATAAACTACAGCAGATCACCCGATTAAACATCAATAAAGAAGATCGCAAAGCTGGATTTGTGACACTTACTAATAAATATAGCTGGTATAATGCAGGATTTAGCTTTGGTTTTAATGATTACATGCTGATCGAACGCGTAGCAAAAACGATCGCACTTATCAAAGCTACTCAAGTATTTAATATCAATCAACTTAAAGTTCCCTATATCGGATACACGTCAAATAAAAACCTGACAGCTAAAAATATTTGGAACAATATCAACGCTGGGATCCCGTTTATTGAACTTGAAGAAGGTATCACTGACATAAATAGAGTATTTGGGATCGCTAATCTAAATGTGCAAGATCATCTTTCTAGTCTCAAAGATCAGCTCAATAATGAATTAAACGAGCTTTATACTATGCTAGGTATTAACACCGTCGGGATCGATAAAAAAGAACGACTTGTATCGAACGAAGCAAATGCAAACGCTCAGCTTACAGAAGCTAGTGCTAATATTTATCTTGACGGCCGTAACAACGCCCTCGAGCTGTTAAATGAAGCTATGCAAAGAATAGAACCAAGCTTTAAACCGATAAAAGCAGTACTTAATCAAGACAGCGCTAACCAGCTGTTACAACTAAAACAAAACGTTGATTTTGGCGAACCAAGCGACACGCGCGAAATTCAAGGAGATGAAGAAAATGGCTAAGTATACCGTTGAGCTTTCTAGTATGGTCTGTGCATTCGCTTATCTGCAGGATCCACAGGGCAAAGATACACATTTGAGTATTGAAGACGTCGACACAGTAGACATGTTCGATTATTATTCACACGAATTTTTATATAGTCAAAATACCAACCCCAATAAAATTATTGACAAGTACGGTCTGGCTTTTATGTATGATCGCTTAACTGAGATCCCACACAATTTCACCGACAACGAAGATCTTAACAAAGAGATCCTGGATCGCTTTTTGAAAGCGTTCATCAGACATTTTTGGGGGCGTGAGATCGGACAAGAAAACCCACACTATTGGTACGTTATCTTACAAGGCTTTTTTGATGAACACATGCCAATTTTTATCCAAGCCTACCAAAAAATGATGATCGAAAATCAAAACTTTATCACGAACGTGGCCGACAGCCAGAGCACGGGTCAAAGCAACGCGAACAGCGTAAGCGAAGGAACTGGATCAAGTATCAGCGGAACAGCTGACACACCACAAAACGAGCTTGATTTTAAAATCAATACTGGCGATCCGACAGACGATTATAATTTCAATTATAGTAGCCAAGTTGGCGGTGCTAAGTCAAAGGATAGTAACACCACAAAAAGCGATGCTAATGACAAGCAAACAAGTCATAGCGAAGGGCGAAATGCTACTATCATGGATCTTGTAAATCAGTTGCAACAATTTTCTAACGGTATCTATTTAGATATGTTTAGCCGTGCTTGGAACTATGGTTTATTTTTAGGTCTCGTGTCTTAACGACAAAATAAATAGCCGCAATCACATAGCCCCGTTTTTCACACGGTGAGACGTCAGGAAGGTTTAACCCTTTGAAACCCTGAAAAATTTCATCTAGCTATCTATGATTAACGACTTGACACAATTATAACACAGTAGAAAGGATCTTAACAATGGCTAACGAAGAATACAAAAACGTTTTTAACACTATCCAAAATATGATCGAAAACAAGACCCTGACACCAGAAGGGATCAACGAATTAGAGCAATTTAAAAAAGATTACTTTTATAATAATTGGTTAGTTCGATACCGTCGTATCGCAAGTTTTACACCGCTAGGAACGCGCGGCGTGCTTGCTATTCCTAATACCACATTTGAAGAGTGGCTTGTGTGGTTCGAAGCAATGTTTGACGCCTTTTTAAAAGACTACAACGAATTTAAAAAGCTTGTGCTTGAAGCCTTGCAATTGCACGAAAAACATTTACAATTACACGACGAACAAATCAAAGAATTACAACGACAAGTTCAAGACATTTATAATAAGATCGATCAAATCAACGATCGACTTAACACGATCGAGCACACACTTAGCGAGCATGAAAAACAGATCAACAACTTACGCGATCGGATCGAAAAACTAGAAAATGATAATAATGCACTTGTCAAAATCCTAGAAAACCTTAAAAATTCGGGCGCTTGGACACAAGACGGTAATAAGATCACTGACGGACATTTAAACGCTGGGCGTAACATTGCAACAGGTAACATTAACTTATTTGGTGGATCTACTGATGGCGGAAGCTTTATTAGAACGAACAACGGGCAAACTGAAAACGATATTACTGCAGGTATTTAAAAGGTGGTGATCTAATGACTCTAGAAATTAGAACAAACTTTCAAGCTGGTTATTCATCTAAAAACATGGGTAGGCTTGCTTCATGGTTCGATAGCAACTGGGCCACTCAAAATAGCAAATTTCAAGATCGCAATAATTGGTATTATGATAGTAACGCAGATATTTTATGGGGTATCAACGGTAACACCGCAACGATCCAATACGGTTTAAACAGGTCTGATTTTGCTAGTGCTCGCGGTTTCCATGAAAAAATCACGATCGCAAACGAAGTTATAAATGCCGACGGTAGCATTGACGCAGACGTTACGCTTTATATTAGTTCGATCAGTGGTTACAAAACTAGCATGAGTAAAGCTGGTTATCCAGCAGAAACAACTATCACGCTTGCAGGCCAACAAGTCGCACATCGGACAGGTAACACGATTGATACATTTTACATGGAACCAGTCCCGCACGAGATCACAAAACACGTGCACCTTGCACCATCCACACAATCAAACGAACTTGACTTAGTTTATTTCACACACTACCCACAAGGTCAATACCCTGATAGTCCTATCAAATTAGGCTTGACCGTTTACAATCCGATCCCGCCACAATATCGACCTATGGCAATACGACAAATGGAGTATAACAATGCTGGTGGTGCGTTGCATTGGCTATCATTAAATCAGCATAACGGTTTTATTAAACGGCGCCAAGGGGGATCTTGGAACGATTACAGTTTAGAAAACTCAAGCACTGAAAGAGCTGAAAACCAGGGCCACAATCGAATTAGAAAAAATAATAAGTGGTTGCAATTGCCACGAATGTAACGTATAATATAGTTGCGGTATGTTATTCAAATTTGATTATCCTATATTTTTAATAATATCCTCCTTTATGTTTTACCCTGTTGGCTTGCCAACAGGGGTTTTTTGCGTTATTATATATGTGTATCATTTGAAGGTGATCGGGGGGCAACCCCGCTTTTTTATACAGAAAGGAGAAATAAAATTGAGTAACTATTTCGCAGACGTTTCAAGTCACAACAGATCCGATCTCGCTTATTTTCAAGGTTTAAAACAAGCTGGCGCTATAGCTGTTGTAATCAAGCTTACAGAAGGCTGTCAGCACGGTAGTAACTACCGTAACCCAAAAGCATTTGAGCAGATCACGAACGCCAAAAAAGCGGGTCTTATCGTGCATTACTATCACTACTATCACGCTACCGACCCACAAGACGCGAAATGTGAAGCTGACTTTTTTATCAGCTATGCCAATGAACTAAATGCTGATAAGCGTGCCGTTATGGTCTGCGACTTTGAAGAAGCACATATTACATCACGATCACAAAACACTGCAAACTTAAATGCTTTCTTTGATCGTGTAAAAGAATACGGCTACATGAATACAGATACTTATTCATATACTAGCTTCTTTAACTATTATATCAATATTAAAGATCTATCTACTAAAAACATTTGGCAAGCAGATTATAATTCAATTCGCGGTGATATTGGTGTCATTGCGGGATCGTGGCAATATACATCGAAACTCAATGTTTTAGGTAATAACACAGATTTTAGCATTGACTACAATAATTTTTATACGTCGCCGTATGGATCGCAGGAAGCACCAGCAAAACCCGCAGAAGATCCTAAAACAACGTTTACAGACGATCTAGGTGTTAAGTGGTATATCGAAGACGGGACATTTACGCTTGACGATAATATTAAATTACGCTGGGGCGCGTCGGTTAATAGTACGGTGATCGCGACTATTCAAAATGGTAGTAGTATTAAATATGACGCATTTTGTTATTCAGGTGGTTATATTTGGATCAGACAGCCCCGCGGTAACGGTCAATTTGGTTACATGGCAACAGGAACAGAAAAAGATGGACATAGACTTGACTATTGGGGTAAATTCAGTTAAAATATAATTACTCTCTTTCTTAATGTTTACTTAGTTGGTTACCTTTTTTACCCAGCACTTTTAAAGTGCTGGGGTTTTTTGTATAATTAAGCTTAGAAAGGTGGTTAAATATATGAGTAGAAAACTTGCTACTATTGATTTGTTTATGGATACGGCTTTCGACGATACTTATAAACATGTTGTAAATTGGAACGATCAACAAGAACTTGACAATTACTTAAATGGACTCCCAGGTAAGCTTACGATCACAGGCTCGTATCAAAACATTAACAAGCCTATAAGATGGGATAGTAAGATCGCAAGCTATAACGAACTTGTTAACTATACCTATCTAAGGATCACTAATACAGATCCCAATGATAAAGTAAAAAATTATTATGGTTTCATCACTAATATAGAATACGTCAATGACGGTACTATTTATATTTACTATTCTATTGATATGTTTAATACATACAAGTGGAATATCGACTATAAAAGTGCTATGATCGAACGCGGTTTTTGTAAAGAATACTTAGATGATTTTTCGGATTGGTCAGATGAATTTAGAGACGTCCGAAATAATGAAGAACCGATCGGTGGCGACGGTGCAGAGCATTTAATTGTATCAGATCTGTGCAATTTTACCAAAATTAAAGACAGTGATAACTATATCGTTGACGGGATCATTAAATTTATTCTTATCACAGCCCAGCCGCAAGACGTCGCCACCGATCCAGGGAGCTTTTTGGCTTTATTCTCACAATACAAGTATTATTTAATGGCTTTTAACACTGAGTCTCAAGAAATGCTAAGCATATTTGATAAAGACGGTAAGCAGCTTTTAAATTATGGTGACAACGGTAAAGACGTTTACGAAGTTTACCAAGAACTTAGCAAAGATAAAAACTTCGCGGGATCAAGTTCACTAGTTGTTGACTCGGAGATTTTAGATTACGTTGGCTTTGACTTTGAAGCTGTTACGACAGGCCATAAAGTAACAGGCGTCCAATTTAAAAAAGATTTTAAATACACCGCCAAGGCTAACTATCTTATCATCGACAATGCCAATAAAAAACGTTTCAGCACACAAGATGGATACTTTCAACCGCTAAGCGATAAAACAGGATCGCTATATAAAAGACTTCATGAACTTATACAAGAACGTTACGGACAAAAGCTACAGACTAATAGAGTACCTTTCAAGATCCTGGCCAACCCTTACACAAAACTTACATTCTCTGATGGTAAAGGTAACATGATCTTGCTTGATTTATTTAAGTTCAATCACTTGAAAGATGAATACGTCGCCGTTTACCGCTGGGGCGGGATCACTGAAAATACAAAAGTCGCGTATAGCTTTGGATCATACAACCGTGCTAAAACTAACGATCAAGGTAATCTAATCACTTACGAAAACAGCTTACTGATCGACGATAGCCCAAAAGATATGCCTATTATTTTAGATAATTATACTATGTACCTTAATAGCAACAAAAACCAGCTTGCAAACTCACGCGCTAACGCTAAGATGAGTCTGCAACTTTCAAAAGAAGGCAATCAAAATAATTTGGACAATATGAATAGATCCATTAACGCCAGCAACAGAAGTTGGTCTATTCAAAAGAACGCTCAAACAGATAACTTTTACGAAGGTCAATCTATTGGGATCGGCAAAAATCTTTTTAACTCTGGTGCTCAAATTCTCAGCGGTAACATTGCAGGCGGTTTGACTGGTGCAGTTTTTGGCGGGATCGATAGCGCACATCAAATGGCTAGCTACAATAGATCACTGACCGCCGAAAAAGCAAGTAGGGCGGTAGAACAAGGGGCACAAAAAGAAAATGCGCGCGTTAACTATGCTTTTAATAATAAAGTAGCGTCAAATAACTATGAGCAGTTTATTAGGTCTCAAAATGCTATGTTGGCTGACGTCAAAAATCATAATGACGTGATCGCTCACCAAGGCACTAACGCCCAATGGGATCAGCAAAATAAAAACAACGCGTTACACGGTCAAATATTCTTCAGCCAAGATAGTGTAATGCTAAATGCTGGTTTATATTTCTTGTTGTTCGGGTATACGATTAAACGTTATGCCAAAATCACAGACTACACAAACCGCAAAAACGTTTTTAATTACTTGCAAACAAGTAACGCTAATGTTGCGGGAGCAGTAGCACAACCTGTTTTAAACACATTTAACGCTATGTTTGATAGTGGCGTCACATTGTGGAATAGTACTAAGCTTAATAAGTTCAGATCGCGTGACTATAGCTATAATGAGTTTGCATAATAAAAACCCCTGTCGTTTAACAGGGGTTAATTTTTTTATCGTCACCATTACTTATTAGAATTTGATTAATCTTTTATCATTATTTCAGCTTGCTTTTTGT
>OFFE01001202.1_pt1 | contig 19544 bp, 17 predicted proteins | sample 1521371 | NCBI WGS metagenome assembly OFFE01 (sample SAMEA3504131, study PRJEB24116) | mouse gut metagenome | biome: mouse gut; feature: mouse-associated habitat; material: faeces | place: Denmark | collected 2011 | reverse complement strand
TATGAAGCTGTGGGAGAAAGATATTATATATGGGGAACATATTTGTGTACATATTAGATTAGGTGATTATGTGAATAATGATGATTATGAAGTATGCACAAAAGAATATTACTATAGTGCTATAGAGTATATTGCCAGTATAGTAAAAAATCCTGTTTTCCATATTTTTTCGGATGATATAGAGACTATTAAGAAGGAGTTTCAATTTGCATATCCGGTTGTCTATGAGAATGAAAAAGCAGCAAGTAAATGCCTGGTTAAAATGAGTTTGTGCAAGCATTTTGTTATCTCGAATAGTACATTTTCCTGGTGGGCACAGAGACTGAGCAAAAACAAAAATAAGATTGTAGTTGCACCAGGGAAATGGTATGGTGATGAGTCTATTCCTTTCTATTTATATGATAAGGCATGGATAATAATGAAGCCTTGATATTGAGCAACAGATTGATTTATGCTGCACTTCAATGAAACTGTATGGCTTGAGGGTAAGGAATTGGAGAAGAGAGAAAATGTGTGGAATATTTGGTTGTATCGGCAGAATATCTGAAGAGAATGCAAAGAAATGTATAAAAAGTATATCTCATAGAGGGCCGGATGCTGTAGTTGTGAAAGAACTGGAAGGGATAACCCTTGCCCATGCCAGGTTGTCTATTATGGATATATCAGAATCTGCCAACCAACCTATGGCCGATTCAACAGGCAGGTATTGGATTGTATATAATGGTGAGGTCTACAATTTCCTTGAGCTGAGGAGGGAGCTGGAAGCAAAAGGCTATCGGTTCAGAACAGACAGCGATACGGAGGTCATCTTATATGCATATATAGCCTGGGGGATGGACTTCCAATATAAATGCAACGGAATGTGGAGCGTTGCGATTTGGGACAATCTGAAAAAGGAATGTTTTTTCAGCAGGGATCGGTTTGGGGTAAAGCCCTTCTACTATTTCGAACAGGACGGCAATTTCTATTTCGCATCAGAGATGAAGGCTTTCTTCCCGATTATGAATGAGAGGAAGATAAATTATCGTATATTCGAAAAAAAGGATTATTTTACATATGAAGCCACCGAAAACTGCTGTATCAGAGACATCAAAAAAATCCTGGCCGGGCACTGTGGCAGCTACAGAAGTGGGCAGCTGTATACAGAAAGATGGTGGAATACTTTAGAGCATCTTATGGAAGTGCCGGACGAATATGACGAGCAGGTTGGAATGCTTAGAGATTTTTTTCTGGATGCATGTAAAATCCGGATGAGAAGTGATGTGCCAATTGGAACGGCTCTGAGTGGGGGGGTTGATTCCAGCGCGGTAGCCGGTGCGATGAGGTATCTCTCCCAGAATAAAGCTTCTTATATTAATAAAGACTGGCAGCATGCTTTTGTGGCAAGTATGCCGGATACAGTTCTTGATGAGACTCGATACGCAGAAATGGCGGCTGAACATATTGGAGTAGAGATTCAAAAAGTGATGGTCAATGCAGCGATTTCTCCATCAGATTTATTTGGATATATGTATATATGTGAAGATCCCTATATAACCAGCCCTATTCCTTTTATGCAGACATATGGGAGCATTGTAAAGGAGGGGATAAAAGTCACGATAGATGGACATGGGGCGGATGAATTGTTTGGAGGGTATGGTTCAGATCTTTTTTACGCCGCGCTGGAAGTGAGAGAGGATGATGAGGCATGCAGGGAGGTTTTGAAGACCTTTAATAATATGGCATTGGCGGAACACAGGGTTACCTTCCAGCAGTTGCGGGAGAGGGTGGAAGCCCTGAGAAATGCGGCGGACATGACAGAGGACAGGAATGAAGATAAGATTGGAGTCTTCAACAGGAGGCTGTACAGGCAGACACATAGAGAGGTTCTGCCGACACTTTTAAGATGCTACGACAGGTACAGCATGGGGAATGGCCTTGAAATCAGGATGCCTTTTATGGATTATCGGATTGTCTGCTTTGCGTTTTCAGTTCCGATGCAGTCAAAAACAAATGGCGGATATACGAAAAAGATTGTCAGAGATATGGCAGCGCCTTTCATGGACAGAAGAGTCATGTATAAAAAACCAAAAGTCGGGTTCAATTCTCCCATGACAGAATGGCTGCAAGGGGAAATGAAGGAATTTGTTCTGGATACGGTTCATTCCAGGGATTTTCTTGAGTGTGGACTGTTGAACTCTTTGGATACATGCATCAAAGTCAGCGAATTTTATAAACTGGAGCAGGCATCCTATACAGATGGGGAAAGTATCTGGGTTTCCTTGGTTCCCTATCTCTGGAAAAAGGCAATGGGATTGTAAAAGGTGAGGTAAGATGAGTTCAGATATCAATTTGGAGAAGTTTGAATTGGCGAATAAATGGATTCGTCTACAGAATAAAGGCATATCCATTCCGCAGCACTTGAGGACAAGGGGAATTCAAAAGATAGTTTTATATGGAGCCTCGGAGTTTGCCCTGCGGTTGTTGGAACAGTGCGAAAATGAAGCAGGCATCATCGAGATTTTAGGAATCTCAGACAAGAAGATTAGCTCAAAAGGAGACTTTTATTGCGGAATTCCATTGGTATCAATACGTGATATTAAAAAAATAGAATCTGAAGATATGTGTGTCGTAATCACAGCTATGGGATATTATGAGGAGATACTTGGAGAGCTGCACAAAGAAGGGGTTCTGCGTACCATATCTTTGCAGGAATTGATTTATGATGCATGTTGCTAAGCTTTTGAGGAGGTATTGCAGTAAATGAAGATAGCTACATTATTATTTACATATAACAGGAGCAGGCATACAGGACAGGTGATTGAATCGTTAAAGAATAATACGGTATTGCCGGAGAAGCTGATTGTTTTTCAGGACGGGGTCAGGCAGGACGAGGATGCTGAGGAATGGCAAAAAGTCAATAGTCTGGTTCATGAGATTGACTGGTGTGAAAAAGAGGTCATCGTGTCAGGATACAATAAGGGGCTGGCAGAGTCTATCGTGTCGGGGATTGAGTATGCTTTCAGAGAGAACGACGCGGTCATTGTGCTGGAAGACGATTGCGTGGCTGCTCCTAATTTTATCCGTTTTATGACGCAGTGCTTTGAAAGATACGAAACGGAAAAAAGAGTCTTTTCGGTGAGCGGGTATAGCTGGCCGATAGAATTGGGTGATGCTGAAAGCGACATATATTTCTGTGGGAGAACCTCATCCTGGGGCTGGGGGACATGGAGGGACAGATGGTGCCAATATGAAAAGGACTATTCATTGTACAAAAAATTGAAAATGGATAGGGAAAGTTCAGAAAGGCTTGCAACGTGGGGGAATGACATAGAGCAGACAGTAATAGGGAACGTTACGGGGATGACGGATTCTTGGGGACTGTTCTGGGTGATGAAGGCTATAGAAAAAAATGCCTTATGTATTAATCCGTATAAATCGCTAATCCGGAATATAGGAATGGACGGCTCGGGAGTTCATTGTGGGATTACGGACAGCTATGATGTTGAACAGGATAATCTTGTAAAGGATTCTTATAAGCTTGTTGATAAGATAGAGCTCACAGAAGAGGTAAAAAAGGCATTCGCAGGGCTCTTCGGGAGCTATACAGCAGTCACCAGCTACAGCGAGGACAAGGAAAAAATCATAGTATATGGATTGGGGAATTTCTTTATCAGCAATGAAAAGAGCATCAATGAGAATTACTTTATAGAATGTTTTATTGATAACTCGAAGACGGGTTATTATGCAGGGAAAAGGATTTTTAAGGCTAAAGAAATAGGAAAGATTAGCGATATCAGCAAGATTCTGATAATGATTCAGGATATAAACGAATGCATGAAAGTATGCAGAGAACTTGTAAGCAAATATAGAGTCGCAATAGAAAAGATAGAATTGGGATGCCAGTATTATGGGAAATATCAGAATGTGATAAAAAATGTTTTTGTCAAAGAGGATGGAAGATGGGAAATTACTTTTGGTGGTGACGCTGCGCATATCAAGTGCTGACCAGACCAGAAAGGATACCGTTTTTGATGATGGATAGGAACTCTTTCGTCCTAGTTGGCGGTTCAGAACCTGGAAAAGTCTGGTGAAGGGGGGAGTATGAATTCTGCCAATATGGCTTTAGCAAACAGAAAGAAAAAAGGAAATCATCTTTAATGGTGGGATGACATACGGACAGAGTACCATCACGGGTATAAGGGGCTGGATTATTCTTGCGGTGGCGATGATGGAGGAAATGGATTCATGTGTGGCATTTTAGGTGGAAACAATACAGGGTGGGATTATGGGGCAGGAATCGCGCATATGCAGCACAGAGGGCCGGATGGCGTCAGGATTGTGGAAAAACCTGGCTTTACTTTGGCTTTTTCGCGTCTTGCAATTATGGATTTGTCTGAAAACGGTATGCAGCCGATGTTTTCCGCAGATGGGCGCGTGGGGATTATCTATAATGGTGAAATTTACGATTATCAGGGACTGAAAGCGGAATTGGAAAAGATGAGGTTTCGATTCCATTCGGAATCGGATACAGAGGTCATTTTGAATGCGTATCTTGCCTGGGGAGACAGATTTATCGACAGGATAGATGGAATGTTTGCATTGGCCATATATGACTTCCGTGATGAGACGATAAAGCTTTACCGTGATAGAGCAGGCATCAAACCACTGTATTACTATTGCCTGGAAAGTGATTTTGCGTTTGCGTCAGAGATGAAGGGAATCATCCATCTCTGTACGGATATGAAGCTACAGAAGGATGATACTGCTATTTATGACTACCTGAATTATTCATACATACCTGAACCAAAAACTGTCTATAAGAACATATTCAAGCTCGAACCAGCTCACCGTCTGGTGTATAGTCTGAGGAAAAAGAAGATATCTGTAAGGGAAGCCTATTGGAAGCTGAGGGTAAGCGGTGCCGAGGGAAAGCGGAAAAAGGCAGATGAACTGGTAGAAGAACTCAAAAACCTTATCAGAATGTCTGTCAGGAGGCACATGATAGCGGATGTGCCAGTCGGAACCTTCCTGAGCGGAGGGATTGATTCGAGTATTGTCACCTATGAGAGCAGTCTGCAGAATCCGAAGATAGAAACGTTTTCCATGGGATTTGCGGACAGGAGATATGATGAACTGAGGTATGCGCAGAGTCTGGTGGATAAATATGGCCTGACGATGAACCAAAGGGTTTTCCAAAGAAAAGACTGCGCCATGCTTGTTGGCAAGATACGCGAGTGGTATGATGAGCCGTTCGCGGATGTTTCTGCTTTCCCGACTTATCTTGTGTCGTCTCTGGCAAAAGAGAAGGTGGATGTGGTATTGACAGGAGACGGGGGAGATGAGGTTTTCGGGGGATATCCAAGATATACCATGCTTCAGGAAAGAGAAAAGAATGGCATTGACAATTTGTTGGTATCCAGCATATTCCAGTATCTGAACCGTAGAAGGAATTTCACAGGGTGGGAGACTTTTTTCATGGATGATTTAAGCTGTCTACTGAGCTCTTATGGGGAGCCGTTGTCGACCGGCGACCGCGCATTGAGGAAAAAGCTTGGCATACCGAAAGACTATGACAGATTCTGGCATATGAGAAAATATTATGTGAAAGATCTTCCTGCAATCACCCGAGGGCAGTACCTGGACTTCAAGACATATCTGCCAGGTTCGGTACTGGCTAAAGTCGACAGAGCCAGTATGGCCGTTTCCCTGGAGACGAGGGTGCCGCTGCTGGATAGGGAGATTATCGAATTTGCATTTGGACTGTCCCAGGAAGACAGGTGTCCATGTGGACTTTTGAAAGGCCTGCTGAAGAAAGCATATCAGGAAGAACTGGGGGGAGGGATTGCCTATAGAAAAAAACAGGGGTTCAACATGCCAACGGATTATTTGGGGGCAGGGGACACTGCAAGGGAAAAACTCTTGCGTACAGTTTGGGGAGATTTGGATGTAGCAGTTTCTGATGAAATGCGTAGAAAAAGGAGTAGCTATGATGTACATAAACAATGATATTGATTACAGTTCCGGACGGATACGCGGACATTATCATTTCCACACATACTCTGGAACATGTCGAGAACCCGCTTGGGGCGTTGAGGGAGCTGAGAAACAAGCTGAAGGAAAATGGTAAAGCAGTGTTCCATGTTCCGAACGAATCCTGCAGCACGGAATATGTCAGGAGCGAACCCAATAACCACCTCTATACATGGAACTGCCTGACCCTTGGAAATCTTTTCAAAGCCGCCGGGTATTTTGTACATTCCGTACAGAACGTGCAGGAGGTATGGCCGAAACACTATCCTGAAATCGGACGGGAAGTCAGCCCTCAGCTATTTGAGGCAATCTGCGAAATAGGCGGGAAAGCTTCCGATGAAAACAGGTGCATTATCGTTGCATATAAATAAAGCGTGAGTCTGCATCCGTTCATACCATTATCTTCTGTGGACAGACAGCGGCTTACCGGGAAAGGACTCTTATATGTTGGAAAAGGACATGTCGCTGGACGGAAAAACGATTCTGATTACGGGGTGTGCCGGCTTCATCGGCGCAGCCCTTGCGGTGGAACTGCTGCGGGAGACAAAAGGTGTGCACATCGTGGGCATCGACAACATGAACGACTATTACGATGTTGCTTTGAAGGAGCACAGGCTAGGGCTCGTGCAGTCCGCCGCAGGGCGGGGGAGCAGGTTCACGTTCATCAGGGGGAGTATCGCTGAGCAGGACTTAGTCAGGGAAGCATTCAGAAAATATAAGCCAACTGTAGCAGTCAATCTGGCGGCACAGGCCGGGGTGAGGCACAGCATAGAAAACCCTGGTACATATATTGAATCGAATATAACAGGCTTCTTCAACATGCTGGAGGCCTGCAGGCACAGCAGCGGGGATGGGGGAGTGGAGCATTTTTTGTTCGCGAGCTCTTCTTCTGTGTACGGGAACAGCAAATCCATACCTTATTCCACAAGTGACAGGACGGATTGTCCGGTCTCGTTGTACGCAGCTACGAAAAAGGCGGACGAGCTACTGGCATATTCCTATGCAAAACTATACGGGATACCGATGACGGGGCTCCGGTTCTTCACGGTGTATGGCCCTGCAGGGAGGCCGGATATGGCTTATTTTGATTTCTCCAACAGGCTTACCTCCGGAAAGACGATACAAGTCTATAATTACGGCAACTGTAGAAGGGACTTCACCTATATAGATGACGTTGTGGCGGGAATAAGGTCAGCAATGGAGCGCGGCCCCCGGGAAGATGAAGATTCAGTGAGGTATAAAGTGTACAACATAGGGAACCATTCCCCGGTGAAACTGCTGGATTTTGTCCATCTGCTGTGCGGGGAGCTTGAACGCGCCGGCCTGTTGGGGGCCGGGTTCGATTTGGGCTCCCAGATGAGGCTGGTGGGGATGCAGCCCGGGGATGTGGAAAGCACATATGCCGACATATCGGAGACAGAGAGGGATTTCGGCTTCAGGCCGAAAACCGGTTTACAGGAAGGGCTGAAACGCTTCGTGGAGTGGTACTCGGATTACTATAGGTGACTTAAGCAAGGGAATGTTTCGGACAGGAGAATCTGACAGGGCATGAACATCTTATTTGTAACTGGTCTATTTGCAAATGATGAAAGGGATACGGCGTTAGGCGGAATGTCTGGTGCTGTCTATAAAAGCGCACTGGGGATGCAGCAACGAGGGCATAGTGTGAGGATTCTGGCATGTGCAGGCCGTGAGCGCCGATGGAGATATCAGGGATTGGACGTGATATCTGTCCGTGTTGGCCAGGGGATAGAAGAGAAGGCCGCAGGGGCTATGCTGATAGATATCCTAAAGCGGGAGTTGGCAGTGAGGAGATACGTCCAAAAACTGGACTGTGAGAAAGCGATTGATATCGTGCAGTATACGGGCTGGTTCGGGGTAGGGCTGCTGCATCCATGTGGCATACCGGCAGTGATGCGTATGTCGTCCTATACAAAAGTACAGTTGTCTAATAACTTTTCTACCGGGAAAAGGTTCCTGCTGGAAGCGGTGGAATACCTGGCTGCAAAAAGGATGAACTTCGTGTTCGCGCCCAGCAGGATTACGGCAGCAGGACTGGAGAAGGACATTCAGAGGGCTGTGGGCGTGATGGAGACCCCCTTCCGTCAGGAAGAGACGAAATGGGACGACAGTATCCTCCGGAGCAGATTGGAATCAAAGAGGTATCTTCTGTTCTTTGGACGCATGACAGTAGATAAGGGGATATATGTCATCAGGGATATGCTGCATGAAATATTGGACAGATATCGGGAAATACAGGTTGTCTTTGCAGGTGGGATAAACTGGCATGAGGGGGTTCTGGTCTCTGACGAGCTAATGGAGGCGGCCGGAGAGCATGGCAATAGGGTGGTCTTTCTGGGTTTGTTGCCTAAGGAGAGGTTGCTGCCTGTAATTGATGGTGCGGAGTTGATATTGATGCCTTCGTTGGCGGACAATTTCCCCAATGCATGTGCCGAGGCGATGTCGCTGGGGAAGATTGTGATTGGAACAGACGGCAGCAGCTTGGAGCAGTTCATCCAGGATGGCGTGAACGGATACCTTGTGGAAAGAAACAATCCGGGACAGCTATGCAGATGTGTGGACAGAGTCCTGAGGATGGAGCCGGGACAAAAAGAGCTTGTGTCCATAAGGGCAAGGAAAAAGATAGAGGGATTGGACTTAGAGAGCTACTCCAAAAAAATGGAAAAGATATATACACGCGTGATAAAACTACAGCAGAGGGATTGAGGCCGGAAACGGAAAAGGCTATGCAAGCGAAAGGAGTCGTCAATGAAAAAAGGGATTATTTCAGTACTGTCGGCATTGGCAGGGGCTGCAGTGGGAGCGGCGGCAGTAGGAAAGACGGCATCGGAGAAGGGCGAGAAGCTACAGATGATGTCTGACAAGCATCTGGCTCTGTTTTTGATGATGAACCAATGGGTGAAGGTGAAGCAGGAAGGGAAGCATCTGGCATCGTATTTTGAAGCGAACGGATATAGAAAGATTGCCATTTATGGAATGAGCTATGCAGGGGAAACATTGCTGGATGAGCTCAAGGGCACAGGGGTGCAGGTGGCCTATGCCATCGACAGGAGCGCTGGCTCTATCTACGCGGATGTGGATGTCCTTCCATTGGAATCGGAACTGGGAGATGTAGATGCGGTCGTGGTCACAGCCATCACCTATTTTGACGAAGTGGAGGAGCAGCTTGGCAGGAAGCTGGACTGCCCTGTTGTTTCATTGGAAAATATTCTGTATGAGATGTAGGCGGGGGGAAGAAGTGGCAGAAAAGATATATCCCTTTCCATGGAATGGCAATTCTTTAGTTGAAAAGATGTATGAAGAACAGAATTATAAGGTTATTACAACTTGCTCTCAGTCAGGAAATGCTATTTTATTCTTCTCTGGAAACGGTCTATACTTTCCTGATGAAACGGAAACGTTTTATGATACCGTCTGCAAAAAAGACAGATATGAATGGGAAAATGTTGCGAAGTCTCCATTGATACAAAGATGCTTTTCGAAAATCATTTTTATAAGGGATATATATAAACAGTGGTATGTAAAAGGAATCAATCATAAAGTCGATTCTGTTACAAAGTTGATTGAATTGATGCGTCACCTGACCCAAGGAGAGCATATTGTCACTTGCGGCAATTCAGCTGGAGGCTATATGGCTGTGCTTGTAGGAAAAGAAATTGGTGCAGAAAGGATTTTTAGTTTTTCGGGGCAGTTTTCTTGTTGGAATAGAATAAATGAAGAACCTATGTTACAGCTATATAAAAGCGACTCTGATTACAACAAATGGTATGGAACGGAGCATTTGCTAAAAAAATCTGGGGGGGTATTTTATTTCTATCCGGCATATTGCAAACAGGATGAGGAACAGATTGTCCTGGCTAAGGACGCGGTAGAAGAAGGTATTTATCCATTTGCCTTTGATGGGGATGTCCATGGAGTGACTGTCGCGGCAGAATGCTACAAGTATATTCTGACAATGGATAACGGACGGCTGATAGACCTATCAGAAAAATATAAATCTCAGGTAATACAAAAAGATGACTTCTTTTTTGATGTTTTACATATGGCCCAAGGAGCATCGGGAAAGCTGGGATTTGCGGAGGCTGTTTTGGCGATAGGCAGATTGATAAAGAGAGAGGGCAGGAAGCAGAACTTGGTAGTGTGCCCGTATGGAGAAAAGGGCAGGCTTGTTAAAAGCGTCTTGAATGAGATTTTTGGTATTCGGGAAATGGCGGTTGTGGATAATCATCTCTGTGCAACGGAGGAGGGCATTATTTCAATAGCGGAGCTGGCAAAGGCAAAAGAAAAATATACAGTTTTACTGTCAACGGAAAAAAGTGATATTAAAGAATACCTTATGCATGAAATTTCAAAGAGTGAACATGCTGATGTGTTTGATGTTTCGGCTCTGGGAAGATGTGAGTAGTATCGTTTATTTCTTAATTATGCAGAATCCTCTCATTTGTGTGAATGGTGTTCAGGGAGAATGTGCTTGGACTATTTTTGAGGGTATAAGTTCAGAAAGGAATAGAGACATGGTGGTTGTTCGTATTTGGGAAGGGCTGGGAAACCAGATGTTCCAATATGCGTATGCCTATGCATTGCGGCAGAGGACAGGGCATACGGTCTGCCTTGACCTGCGTCATTGCAACAGGGGGGATTTTCCCTTTGAAAAGAAAGATATTGTAAAAAGAGAAGTGGGAATCCAACATTTTTCGATATCCATGAAGCACATTGACACACGAAAAATATTCAGTTTAAGATGTCTTGAAAATACAAGGAAAATATATGTTCCTCAGTATGGTTTATTGAAACAGAGAATCGGTAGATGGGGAATAGTAGAAGATGCAGATAGAATAACGGACTGTCTCCAAGACATCATGGAACCAAGGGCATTCACTTATGTAAATGCGCATTGCATGAACAGAAAGTATTATAGTGGTTACAGAGAAGGCTTGCTGAGAGAACTGAAGCTGAAGAGAGAAGTGCGCATATCGAATGATTTAAAGAAAATACTGCGAGATGATAATACAGTTTCCATCCATATTAGGCTTACAGATTACTTACGGAATCCGATAGCAATATGCCGACAGGAATACTATGACAGGGCAATACAATGTATAAAAGAGAAAATTGATAATCCATGTTTTCTTATCTTTACAGATGATTTGCATATGGCGAAAGTAAGATACCGTTTTAGAGAAAACATTTATTGGGTGAACGAAGAAGGATGTACAGATTACGAAGAACTGGCAATTATGTCAAAGTGTAGGCACAATATTATCGCAGAAAGCACATTCAGTTATTGGGGAGCTTGGCTGAATGCAAATCCGGAAAAGATTGTAATAGCACCTAGAAAGTGGTTTGGAGGAAGGCTGTATGAGGAGGGGTGGAAGAAACTGTGAAAAGTAAATCAAATCTTGATAAGATAGACATCGTGATGACAACAGATGAGAACTATATTTTGCAGACACGGGTTACGATATGGTCTATGGCAAAGGCTTCCGCCGCTGAATACGAATATAGAATTCATGTCCTGTGTGACGGAGCACTTTCGCCTGTCAGCAGAAACAAGCTGCTTGAGATGGAATATTTATTTGACAATATTTCAATACATTTTATAGAGGTGGAAAGAAGCATCTTTGAGAAATCAAAGCTCACTTCCTTTTATACGATGGCATCTTATTATAGACTTATTATGACAGAAGTGATAGAGGCAGAAAAATGTGTTTTCCTGGATGGGGACATTATAGTCAGGACTGATATTTCTGAGCTTTTTCAAACAGATTTAGAGGGAAGTTATATTGCCGGTGTACCCGATTGCGGAATAAGGTGCAGGTTAGAAAGGTTTCTGGAACATCAGAAAATCATCAATCTTCCAACGATGGATAAATACGTGAATGCTGGCGTATTGGTGTGGAATCTTAAAAAAATGAGAGAAGACAATCTGTACTTAAAGTTTCTCTCATATATCGGTGAGGGATATCCGAGTATGGATAATGATATCCTCAATAAGTGCTGCTACGGAAAGATAAAACTGTTAAATATAAAGTACAATTTTTTTGCGGAATTTTTTGGAAGAGAGGGGAAGTTAAAAGAGGGTGGATACAGCGATGGTGAACTCCATGATTTGAATGAGAATGAAATGATTATCCACTTTTCGGGTCGATTTAAGCCATGGGAATATGTCAGAGTGAATAGAAGTGAGATATGGTGGAATGCGGCAAGGGAGGCTTTAGCGGAGAGCGACTATGTGGCAATGTACGATGCAGCTAAAAGTCTATCTGTTCAAAGTGACTGGTCATATTTACTGGAAAAGATTGGGCAATATAAAGATATCACTATCGTTGGCTTTTCCGATATTGGAAAGAATGTGGCAGATGCGCTTTTGTGGAGGGAAGCCAATAAGATAGGATGCTTTTGTGATAATGACAGGAAGAAACAGGGTAAGATATATAAACAAAAGGAAGTCCTGTCCATAGAAGGGGCAAATGAGAACTATCCCTGTGGGCTATGGATAATAACAAGTCAAAACTACCATAGAGAAATTAAAAAACAATTGGAGGATATGGGAATAGGCATTGACAGAATTATCAGATATGTAGATAAAAGTGAGGCTTATTATGAAGCAGTCGATGACAGATATCAAGAGCTTGAAGAGAAGGAAAAGGTATTGAGGACGGGTGGATGAGAATATTAATCCTAGGCGCCGCTGGATTTATTGGAAGGAATTTGGTTGAAAACCTTATTGGCAATATGGAGCATGAGCTATATTTGTTTGATAGAAATAGCTTACAGGGGCAGCTCCTGGCTCAAGAGAAAAATTGCCATATGATTTTTGGTCACTTTTCTCCAGAAACAGATTTCAATAATCTGACCAAAGAGATGGACATCGTCTACCATTTAATAAGCACTACTTTGCCCAATACATCAATGAAAAAAGTTTCGGATGGCATCAGGGATAATGTCATGGTAACGGCACAGCTTTTAGAGGCATGTGCTGAAAATAAGGTGGGGAAGATAGTTTTTCTTTCATCGGGGGGGACTGTATACGGCTTAAGCAAGCAGGTTCCCTTTCATGAAGGCGTTATAACGATGCCAATTTCCGCCTATGGTATGCAAAAGATAGCGATAGAGAAGTTATTATATTTATACTACTATACTTATGGAATGGACTACAGAATTATCAGGTTGGCAAATCCATATGGAAGGTATCAGCGTCCTGATGGGGTTCAGGGAGTTATTGCTTCTTTTTTGTATCGGGCTTTGAGGGATGAAGAGATATGTGTATATGGGGATGGAAAAATAGTCAGAGACTACATATATATTGACGATGCTATAAGTGCCATAAAAAATATTACCAAGTATGACGGGGAATATAAAATATTTAATGTGGGTTCTGGAATTGGGACAAGTGTAAATGAGATAATTTGCGTAATAGAAAGGATATTAGGAAGGACATTGAATGTTCGGTTTGAAAAGGGGAGAAAAGCGGATGTACCCATTAATATACTGGATATAAGCAGATATGAGGAAAACATAGGGCAATTGATTCAGGTAACATTAGAGGAGGGTATCAGAAGAACTATGAAATACTATGGGGAACTTAACAGAATAGGGAAATAAGATATTAGCGCAACGGGATAGGGAATGAAACAACATTTCCGGAGGGATAAACAGTGAAGGGAAGTAGGAAAATGGAAAAGGCAGTTATTTATGGCAGAGGTGGTTATTACAGACAGCATAGGGACAAATTGCCATCAGATATAGAGATAATTGCTTATGCAGACAGCTTTGTGGAGTCAGCAACATCAGCTACAGGAAAGCTATTTGAAGGGAAGCCTGTATTGCTTCCGTGGGAATTACATAAAGTAGATTATGACAAAGTGTATATCTGTACAGATTACGCAGTGGGAAATAGGATTTTTTATACATTAATTGAAAATGATGTTGCCCCTGATAAGATACTGTTTTTGAACAGGATAGTCTTTCCCGGAAGTTGGGAATATGTGGCGGCAGAAGACGGGGGGGTGATTTCATCAATTGATGGAATCCGGATAAAGGAGCGTTATATCACAGACTTCGACATTATTGTAGAGATATTTGTAAAGGGAGCATATCGTGCGATACTGCCGTTCTCGGATTATATCGTCATCGATATGGGGATGAACATCGGAGCAGCCGCCCTGTATTTTGCGCAGAAACCAGAGGTAAGCAAGGTTTATGGATTCGAGCCGTTTCCAGACACTTACGAACAGGCTATAGAGAATTTTGCGAGGAATGAACAGCCCATCAGAGATAAGATTGAGGCATATAATATAGCGCTATTGGATGTAGAGGGCGCGATGAGGGTAGCGGTCCCGTATGAACAGACAGGATGGCGCAATATCTTTTCACAGGATAAGGACAAGGAGCAGACGGAGATTGTTTGCAGAGAGGCAGGGAAGGTCATTGGAGATATATTGAAGGAGAATCATGGTAAGAATGTGGTATTGAAATGTGATGTTGAGGGATCGGAATTCAAGATTTTCGAATCATTGGAAGCCGCTTCCTGCTTTAGCAGAATAGATGCTGTCATGATGGAAGTTCATGGGGATTCCGCTCCACTGACAGGTATGCTCAGAAAGCATGGCTATAAGTTGTTCCTGTTGGGTGAAGCGAGTGGGATTCAGATGTTATATGCAGTGAAATGAGGTTGAGGATATGGAAAATCTGTATGGATATGATGAATTGTGCAGGATAATCGAATCCTGTGTGACAGAGACAGATTATAAAAGCATTTCAGAATGCAAGAGCCTTCTTATGATAGCTGTCAATGAAGAGGTGAGGCTAAAGAGATGCGTGGACAGTCTTTTGAAGGAAAGGCCGGGAATGCAGATTGTTTTCATCGCCCAACCTTCCATGGTGCCTGTGCTGAAGCAATGGTATGAAGCATGCCCGTCTATTGCCTGGAAAGGGAAATATACAGTGGAGGTGTTGAAGGGATTGGGGGATGAGGTGCGGCTCTCCCAACCGGAAGGCTTCTTTTATTTTAGTGAGCAGCCGGTAAATATGCGGGATGAAAATTTTATGGAAATCGCCGCATTGCTGCAGCAACAGGGCGATGTACGTGTTTTCTGCAGTACGATTGGTGAGGATTTATATGAGTATCATAATATACATCTATATTGCCAGGGAATCAGAATCTATAATGAGATTAATAAAATGATTGATTACATGTAATACGGCAGGAAGGGATAGGGGCAGATGAAGATTGGGATTCTATCGCAAAACAAGGAAAAGAATATCACGGGAATTAACAGGGTGACCCTTGGGACGCTCACAGAGCTGCTAAAACTGGATCAGGAAAACCAATACAGCTTTATTGGAAGGACGGACTGGTTTTCCCTGCCCCTGGACAGTATTCCCTTTGTACCGGCGACGGACAGGGTGCTATCTCTCAATTACTTATTGAAGGCCAATCCATTGGATATCATACATTCCCATTACAGGCCGTTCCATGTCGGCAGCCGTATCCCATGCGGAAAGATATTGACGATTCATGACTTGATTCCGCTGCTTTTTCCGGAATGGTACGGCAGCCAGTATGACTATTATAATGAAGCTATTCGACAGGGGGCGGCAGAGGCGGATATCATCATAGCCGTTTCAGAGTACACAAAGCGGGACATTGTGGAATATTATGGAATTCCTGAAGAAAAAATAAAGGTGGTCTATAATGGATTGTTTCCTCCAAAGCTTTTTGCGGAGACGGCAGTGGGAGAGGCGGTCGCAGGGCTGGAGAGGGAAGACTTTCTTTTGTCTGTGTCTGGTGTGGGGCCGCATAAAAACCAGACAGGACTGGTGGAGGGCTTTCTGCGGTACAGACAGCATCATCCGGATAGCAATCTGAAGCTGGTTCTCACAGGGCCTGTACGCCGATATGAAGTGATTCGCGAGATCTTGGAGAAGCATAAGGATGCGGAAAAATACATTGTCTTCACGGGATTTGTGACTGATGCGCAGCTTGTATGGCTGTACCGAAGGGCGATTGCGTTTCTTTATGTCTCTTTCTATGAGGGGTTTGGCCTGCCTATATTGGAAGCTATGTCTGTAGGAAAGGCAGTTATCTGTTCTGATACTACGTCCATGCCAGAGGTAGGCGGCAATGCGGTGGAATACTGTAATCCCCATGATGCAGATTCCATCGAAGCTGCGATAACACATGTAATAAATGATGTTGAATACAGATGTGGGCTGGAGGCGCTGGCGTCAAAACAGGCGGCGTTGTTCTCCTATGAACGGGCGGCCCATGAAACTTTGGATATTTATCGACGATTTCTAAAATAGAGGGATTGAGATGAAAAGGATATTGCATATGACCCCGCCTGAAATCAAAAATGGGGTATATAGATATATTTTTAATCATATGGGATATATTAATCAGGAGGAGTACCAGTTTGCTTTTTTGACGAAGGTTGCAGAAGAGCTAAAGCAGACAAAGGAGTATGGAGCGTATCGTTTTCCGGTTCATAGTTTGAAACATACGGAGAGGGAAAACAAAAGCGCCTTGGAAAGGGAAATCAGAAGTATATTAAAGGAAGGGTATGACGTGATTCATCTTCATACAAGTTCATGGAGGGGCTTTTTCATTGAGGAAATTGCTATGGACATGGGGATAAAGAAGGTCATTGTACATTCGCATAGCACAGGGATTGACGTGGCAGACAACTTGGAGCGGACAGAAAGATTGGCGGAGCATGATAAATATAAAGAGAGGTTCACTTTACGGTATGCGACGGATGTGTGCGCCTGCTCGCGACCGGCAGGGGACTGGCTTTTTGGCGCACAGATACCCAGAGAAAAAATCCACATATTGCCGAATGCCATTGACGTAGAGCGATATCGTTTTCGGCCAGAAATCAGACTAAAAAAACGCAGGGAGCTGGGACTGGATGATAGGATTATAATCGGGAATGTCGGACGCTATTGTTACCAGAAGAATCAGGAATTTCTGATTAGAACATTTTCAGCAGCGCGTCAGCAGAATGCAAAACTGTTCCTTATATTGATGGGGGAAGGCATAGCGGAACTTCAGCTAAAGGAATTGGCCAAGGAACTTCATATGGAAGCAGAGGTGTTATTTATGGGATGGCAGGAAGACGTGGAAGAATACCTGCAAGCAATGGATGTGTTCTGTCTGCCCTCCAGATTCGAAGGTCTGCCAATCTCTGCAATCGAGGCACAGGCAGCTGGATTAAAATGCCTGATATCAGATGCCGTATCAGAAGAAATCTTGTTGACGGATCAGGCGATGTTATTGCCTTTGGAAGAAGGCATATGGCAGAAAGCCCTGACAGATATTGAGGCAAATGACGCGAGGGAGCTATATGGCAGGAAGCTGCAGGAACAGGGATATGATTTAAGGACAGCGGCTGGCAAATTGACAGAGCTATATGATGGAAATTGATTCAATGAGTGGGAAATCGGCAAAAGCATGAGTGAGAGAAAGATATATATTTTTGGTGCCCATTCCAGGGCGCAGACATTGGCGGCATACCTGGAATATCTGTATCAGGATGTGTCTATAGAGGCCTTTTTGTATGACGATATGGATAAGAACCCTGAACAGATAGGGGATACGGCGGTTATCAAGTGGGATACAGAGACATATATCCACACAGAATATCCGGTATACATAGCAACACGAGGAATCTACCACGAAGGTATCCGAAGAAAATTGGAGGGAATGGGGGTCAGGACGGTCATTCCTGTGACATATGAACTGGATAAAGACCTTCGAAACAACTATCTGCAAAAGTACTTTTCTGCAAAAGGGCTTGAGTTTCCAAAGATTGACCGATTAGGGGGATTGGCGGAAATAGAAGCCGCCATATATGTAGCAAGGGCGATATCGGATTGTCGTCTGCATAGAAAATACATATTGGCTCCTTATGAAAAAGAAATACAGGTAGGAGCGGCCCTGACGGAAGAGAGAATTGCCTCTGGAATTTTGACAGATGATACAGGAGATAATATTTCTGTCAGAAACCGACAGTTCTGCGAACTGACAGCCCTTTACTGGATTTGGAAGAATGCCAAAGAGGATATTGTGGGGTTGGTGCATTACCGCAGGCATTTTATTCTGCCGCCGGACTGGCTGGAGCGGATGATGGTAAACGGAGTGGATGTCATCCTGCCGGTTCCGCTGCATGTGGTTCCTAATCTTAGAGATAATTTCAGGAAGCGCCATGATTCTGAGGATTGGGATTATATGATGGCGTACTTGAAAGGACGGGATGGAAAGGAAGCGCAGGAGGCAGAGGATTTCTTCAGGACGAATCTGTATTCGCCCTGTAATATGTTCATTATGCGCAGGGAAGTGCTGGACGAGCTATGTGGATGGCTTTTTCCTATCCTGTTCGCGGTAGCGGGGCATAGTGGAACTAAGGATGACAGCTATGGGAACCGTTATCCGGGCTTCCTTTCGGAGCGCCTGATTTCCTTCTTCTTTGAGAAGAACAGGGATAGATATAACATGGTATACTCAGACAAGAATTTCCTGGATTGAAAGCCGGGGGCACGGGACGTTGCCGCTGCTTCCAGCCGGGATGAGGAGAGCCGGAAGGACTGGGCTTGAGAGGATGAAATACATACCAGGCAAACATATGAGACAAGCCAAAGGGATAGTGTATATAGTTCCGTGGCTTTCCGGCTTATTAGAGCTCATGAGTCCTGATAAATGCTAAGCTTCCAGGTATTTTCGGCAGGCGGGGCTTACCAAGGAGCAGATTTCAAGGCACAAGATTGATTAGGAATTGTCGGAAAATAATAAAAACTGCTATAAAGTTGCAGTAGTAATAACGGTTATCTGTAGACGGTTCCTCATATCTTCGAAAAGGGAGAGATTTATGCAGTTCGAGTTGACAGCCTCCATGATGTGCGCCGACTACGGCCACCTGGAGCGGGAAGTAAAAAGCTTAGAAGAAGCCGGCATCGACTCCTTCCACATCGACATCATGGACGGCCGCTACGTCCCCAACTTCGCCATGTCCTTGAACGACATGCGCTACATAGCCTCCGCCACGGCGAAGCCCCTGGACGTGCACCTGATGATAGAGCACCCCAACAACCGCATCGGCATCTTCCTGGAGCATCTGCGGAAGGGCGACACGGTCTACATCCATCCGGAGGCGGAGTACCACCCCTCCACCACCCTCCAGGCCATCATCAACGCCGGAATGATCCCCGGCATCGCCATCAACCCCGGTACCTCCGTAGAGACCGTCATGGAGATGCTGCGCATCGTCAAAAAAGTCCTGGTCATGTCCGTGAACCCCGGCAACGCAGGCCAGATGTACCTGCCCTACGTGGGCAAGAAGATCACCAAGCTCCTCTCCCTGAAGGAGGACATGGACTTCGAGCTCTACTGGGACGGCGCCTGCAGCGCGGACAAGATTATAGAATACGCTCCCAAGGGCGTGAAGGGCTTCGTCCTTGGCACCACGCTCCTCTTCGGTAAGGACAGACCCTATGGAGAGACCCTGGCGGAC
>OFFE01001198.1_pt1 | contig 19567 bp, 31 predicted proteins | sample 1521371 | NCBI WGS metagenome assembly OFFE01 (sample SAMEA3504131, study PRJEB24116) | mouse gut metagenome | biome: mouse gut; feature: mouse-associated habitat; material: faeces | place: Denmark | collected 2011 | reverse complement strand
GCGAAAAGGACGGTCTGAAAGTGCCGGTCTGCAATAACTGTCACAACATGGGAGACAAGCTGAACCGGGTACACGATAATCCGATGGCAGAGAAGTTGTCAAAGATGCTGGGCCAGGCAATATTCGAGGGCCGGATTGGTACCAGGGAAGAGTTCCGGAAGAGATACGGAAAATCTTATTTGTAGGAGGCGGGCTATGAGAAATGATTTAATCAGAGCAATTCTAAATTGCGGAGCAGACGATCTGAGCATACTGGATGATTCAGAGGCGGATATGTTTAAGATCGTTGAGCAGATGCGGTTCGAGGGGCTGGAGCTTACCTTAAACGGAATCATGGCAGAAATCTTTAAGGAGGGCATCTTCCGCATGGACGAGGCGGTTAAAGCAGAAAAGAAAAGGCTGGAGACCGAAGAGTACGAAGGAACGCTGACAGAGGCAGGATTTGAGCAGCTGGAGGCGATACGCCGGTATAACCTCAGTCCTCAGAATGATTTCACATATTATGCGAATTGTCTCGATACGCATTTGAGCTGTGACAGCAGTAAGAAAGAGATTTACGAGGAAATGTTTGAGCAGGAAATGCAGGATCTCATGGATTACACCGGTTTCAACATCGAAGGGTAGGTGCAAAGGCATGGGTGAAAAAGTGAGAATAGTTGCGGTCCTGGAAGTAAATAAAGAAAAACTGGCTGAGTCGGGCGTGAGTTTTGAGGATAAAATGGGATGGGCTAAGCAGCCCGGCATACGGATGGTTGGGTACCAGGAGCAGAAAGGGGAATGCGAGTATGCCTCATTCCTGTGGAGCCGGAGTCGTTGCAGATATGAGCAGGTCAACAGGGCGGTTCAGACAGAACAGTTATGCCGGAACCGGCTGCAGGAGTACATAAGTAAAGGCTGGTTGAATGAGGACTACGACACCAGCAAAGTAGTGTTCAAGAGAAGAACAATAACAATGTTTGTCAGCGAATGGGAAGAGGTCAAGGATAATGGGAAATAGCAAAATTTTGTTGTATGTATTGCACGGCGCATGGGATAGCCAGTCGGAGGACGGAGTGATAGTTCTCGGAGTGTCTGCGGATATTGAGCCGTTACAAAAACGGCTGGATGAAATAGCAGAAAGCAAGGCCAGGGAGTATGTGGAAATGTACGGCTATATCCAGGAGGATCATGGGGAAAGGTACTATGAGGCCATGAACGCCAGCGGAAAGTATGCAAAGTTCTATATCACGGAGCATAACCTGGATATTCCGGAGTCACTTATGGGAAGGATCAGCCGGGAAATGGAGAAGATTGATCGGTCCAGAGATATAGGGGAATATATTTTCGGATTGTATGAGACAGGCAGCATGGAGCCGTGGCTGTATGAGTATATGACAAACAGTGAAAAAGTCATGGGAGAAATCCTCCAGATGTTCGATAAATGGGAGGATTGCAATACATCGTTCAATACTACTCTTGAAAATGTGGTTGAAAAGGTTAGAGCGGAAATCACACTAACCGATGAAGTGCTGGAGTTTCTTTGGGGGAGGCTTGGGGATGTGCCGGTTGATGATGATGGCTGTCTTACTGATCGTTTCATGGGCTATGAGATAGGAACGGACAGAGAAGAAATTTGGCGCTGGTTTGATGAATACCATTCCAAAGGAGTGGCAGCATTGATGAATAGCGGTATGGATTAAAGGAGGTATGCGGTATGGCTAAGACAGTGAAAATTACCACGGATAACCACATTTCGGTTGTGGAGGTTCCCTGGGATGTAGAGGCGCAGGGAGAAATGATCGGAGCTGATTGCACGGAAACAGTAAAGACGCAGCGTATGTACGATTTGTTCAAGGATTATGTCGTAATGATTGTGGACGAATCGGGACTTATCAAGAACCGTCCTGGTAATCCGGCAGCATCCTATCTGTATGGAGCTGATATTCATGGATGCACGATAGCGGGCGATGTCCTTTTCGGAATCCAAAGAGGGCCGGAGATACTCCCTCAGGATGATGCGGAGGCAATGAAAAGTTTCCTGATGCAGCAGTTTCCTGGATTATCAGAGGCAGAGGGGGTGTCGTAAGTGAAGAATACGTTAGGAGATTTGAATAATCATCTGTTTGCTCAGCTGGAGAAGTTGGGCGATGAAGATTTGAAAGGCGATGAACTGGAGGCTGAGATAAGGCGGTCTGAGGCGATGGCAAAGGTAGGCGAGCAGATCATCAAGACCGGGGAACTCCAGCTGAAGGCAATGCAGCACATGGACGAATACGGTTATGACAGAAAGAAAGCCGTACCGGAAATGCTGGAAGTTCGGGGGGGTTGACTGATGTGGAAATGGCCGGTAGAAGTAGTGGACTGGATGCGTGAGAATACCGCAGGCCGGACCACAAAGGAATTAACAATCCTTATTAACCAGCAGGGCTTTGATAGAAAATATGGCATGGTATTCACGGAGAGTATAATCAAGGGCGCAAAGAGCCGGTACGGTGTCAAAAGTGGTACACCTACGGGAAATCCGAAAGGATATTCTGCAAAATATCCGGAGGGGATGGCAGAGTATATCGAAAGCATTGCCAATGGCAAAAGCACCTTAGAACTTGTTGAGGCAGTGAACAAAAAGTATGGGGCTGGAACAATCGGTGTCCGACAGATGAAAGCCTATAAGAAAAACCACGGCATTGATACCGGGCTGACAGGGCAGTTTGAACCGGGGCATATACCGGCCAATAAAGGAAAGAAAATGAATCCTGAACAGTACCGCAAATGCAAGGCTACGATGTTTCGCAAGGGAAATGTTCCTGCAAACCATATGGAGGTCGGAGAGTACACGCATACCACTGACGGTTATCTGATCCGGAAAGTGCAGGAGCAGGGAACGCAGCGAGAGCGATTCGAGTTCGTCCACCGAAAAGTATGGGAAGAGCATAACGGACCGATCCCGGAGGGCAAGATGGTAAGTTTCCTGGATGGAGATAAGGATAATTGCGATATTGATAATCTGGTACTGATAGACAATAAGGAAAACCTGGAGCTAAACCGAAGTAATCTGAGGTTTTCCAATGCAGAATTTACAAAGGCAGGCGTTGCGATTGCGAAAGTAAAAGTGGCGGCGCGACAAAGGAGAGGAAAGAAGGTGCGGAATTGAGTATGCCTGTAGGGGAAATCATCAGACAGCTGGAGAGTCTGGCAGAGCATTGCGACAGCATGATAGACAAGGACGATCCGGAAGATATATGGAGGGCTGATACGGTGGCTCTCCGGGAGGCGGTGAAAAAGCTGAAAGGTGAGCTGAGCGGAGAAAATGCAGCGGCCACTATCCGGCAGATCATGGAAAGGGAGGATGTGAACCAGAAAGAGCTTGCGGAGAAGATGGGATGCGTAAGGCAGAATGTCAGCCAAACGCTGAACCGGGGGACCGTGAACATGAGATACGACAGCTTTTACCGGATGGCGAAGGCTCTTGGATACGAGATTATCCTGAGAAAAATTTGAAAAAATTTGCATTTTGAGAAGTAAAACTATTGACAAACTCGCAGTTGCGAAGTATAATATATACATAATCAAACAACAAATAAAGCGCATACGGAGGTAGTCATTATGGAAAGAACATACGAGCAACATTTAGAGGCGGAATTGGCAAAGGCAGAGAAGGAATTTGAAGATGCAAAGAAAGCAGCATCTGAGGAAATCTCTAATATGGAGTGGCATGTAGCAGTTGATTATGGCGCAGCATATGCCTCCCATATCGAAAAAGTTACAAAGGCAGCAGTCAAGGCACAGATGATAGGCCAGATGCTCCATGAGTATCGGTGGTACATGGAGCACTCAGAGAAGTAGGTATATTTTTTTACCTTGCAAGCTCGCATTTGAGAGACTAAGGGGCGATTGGAAACGCATAATCGAAAAGGAGTGTGGCTATATGATGAGAATGCATCAGAAAATCGAATGGACGAGGACGGAATTACAGAAATTCGCAGAGTACGACGGACTGGTGTGCGAGGCAAGGCTGATGGCAGAGGATGCTATGTGGTGTGGCGGTGGAGTTGTGGTAGGCAGCGGTATTCATCAGCGGTTAGAGGAAATCGAAAAAGAACTCTGCACCTTGCGGGACAGCTTAAAAGCGCTCATGGGTACCACCAGGTTCAACATTCTGATGAATGATCGGTTTACGATGAAAGCCTGGAGGGGCGAAGTCTCTGCGAGATACATAGCAAAACATCCGTGGGCGGCTCCGGAAGATTGCCGGCCGGGATGGGAATAGGAGGAAAAGCATGGTTAAGAATTTGGCGCAGTTGAAGAGAACGCTTGTAAAAGGGGCAGAATTTGAGATTGTCGCTCATGCTCGGCAGGGATGTGTAGGACAGCACAGGAGAGTGAATGTTGCTGACAGCACAGGGTTTTACAGCATCATTCCGGATCAGCCAGACAGCCGGGAAACGCTGGCAAACAATGGCAGGGGTTCATACCTGGGCTGGAGCAAAGCGGCATTCTGGAAGTTTGAAAGCGGTATCTGCACTCTGTACGACAGCGACAAGAGTTTCACGACGGAACATATCATTATTTCATTAAAGGTGGTGTAGGTATGGCATATCAGAGAAAGACAAGGGATCGCTGGGATATTGAAACGAATTACGGCTACGGCTGGGAAGTAGAGAACAGCGAGTACACGAGGGAAGATGCAAAGCGTTCTCTCCGGGAATACCGGGAGAACCTGCAGGCAAATGGAAAATGTGACGTGCGCATGGTTAAGCGTAGAGAAAGATTGGAGGAAACAGCGTAATGGAGAGAGTTTATTACAGTATCAATGAGGCATCCGCAAGGACAGCGCACCAGATGATGTCCTTCAGCGATTACAAGGAGGGCAGCAAGACGGCAGAGTACAAGGGATATGTTGACCGGGCCTATGAATTGGCAGACCAGATTGTGGAGGCAAGGCCGGATCAGGCAGACCGGGTATATAGCATGGCGGCCAGGTACTCAAAGAAGATGGCGGAGTACATGAACCGGGATATACATATCGGGTGCATGTGTCCGTCTGTGATGATTTCCGGAGCTGGGAATTTCCCTGTGAGAAAAAAGGAAAAGCAGAACCAGGCATGGGACAAGAATCATCAGTTTTTCAATGAGACGCAGGGCATCCTCAGCAAGATGGAGAGCATACTGCGCGGAAAGGAGCTGATTAAGTCAAGCGACGAGGACGCAATCGAAAAGCTGGAAGAAAAGCTGGAAAATCTGAAAGATATGCAGGAGCGTATGAAAGCGGCGAATAAGGCGGTCCGCTTGAAAGATGCGGAGAAAGGCAATGAGCAGCTGAGAATCATGGGGTATTCGGAAAAGCAGATCAAGGAGCTGCGTGAGCCGGACTTCTGCGGGAGGGTTGGCTATCCGGATTATGCCCTGCAGAACAATAACGCCAACATTCATCGGATAGAGGGGCGCATAAAGGAACTGCAGGCCACGAAGGAAAGGGGAACGCTGGAAACAGAAAATCAGTTCTTCAAGATTGTTGAGAATACGGAGGCAATGAGGCTCCAGCTGTTCTTTGATGGAAAGCCGGAGCCGGAAGTGCGGGAGGTATTGAAAAGCAATGGTTTCCGCTGGGCGCCGAGTCAGTCAGCATGGCAGAGGCAGCTTACGGATAATGCCAGGTATTCCTTAAAGCGGATTATCAAAAAGCTGGAAGAAATGCAGGAGGCAGGACAATGACACTGGCTAAAGCGGCTGTGGGTGTCGTCCGGGCAGGAGGCGGTACCTACAACATAGGGTTCAATGACGGCGATGAAACGCAGTTTGATGCACATGATCTGCCGGAATTGCTGGAATGTTGGATTGGTTTCTGCGCTGAGAACGGTTTCCGGACAAACAGCGTTGATTATGTAGAAAGGGTTTAGGTAATGGCAGAAGTTCTTACCAGGAAAATCGCAAATGAATACAGAGACAGGGCGAGACTTCTGCCTCCAAATGGTCTGCAGGACATCGGAGATAGGAGAAAGCTGAGGATAGAATTACAGTCCAGGTGCAATCTCACGGAGCTGGAGGCGGTAAACATCATCAATGGCTACCATATCGGAGAATATGTGGTATTAGCAGAAAGACGGGAAAGGGAAAAGGAAAAGAGAGAACAGGAGGAATGACAATGCGGGTAGAAAAAGATGGCTTTGTTCTGCACCTGGAGGGTACATGGATGGAGATTTCCAACAAGTACGGGGTGCTGGAACATGGGGATGTGGCAGCTGATCCGGAGGATGTCCCGGAAGGGTATGCGGAAAAGGCGCTGGAAAAGTTCATCCAGCAGCATAGCATATCTGAGAAAGGCAATCCGACATGCGTTAAGAAAGTGGCGTATGACGGAGAAAGAAAAGAGTACATCCAGTTGCAGGCGGTCCTTCCGGTAGGAGAGGACTACTGGACCGTCCAGAAGTTTGATAACGAGCTGGTGTATATGGGAGAGATTTGGTCCGGATGCAAGTACCGGGATGAAGTGACAGACTGGATGCGGACAAACTTTGACATTGAGAGCTGTCTTATGGCTGGAGTGTACCGGGATAACAAGCTGGGGGATTGTACCAACAACGGAATTTCTGCACACGCAAGCGATTTATATATCCTGGCAGAGCAGAAAGGACCGTTTGAGCCGGAGGACATAAGGCAGTGCGTATATATCGAATGGAGAAATTGTTGCGGCGAGCAGTACATTGACTGTAAGCCTGCGTATTTCCCTAAGCGCTGGTATATGGCGGGTGGAAATTTCCTCTATACCTCAGACAGCAGGTTCAGGGAGATCACGAAATCGAAATATCCGATTTCCATTCATGACCGGTATGAGGGGAGGCAGGGTGCATGAAGATTGTTGGCTACTGCGTTCATGGGAATAAGCAGTATGTGGTGTTTAACGAGGATGAAAATAAGCCAGAGCGGTTCAAGATCACGGATGGGTTTCACGACAGGCCGGTAAACGAGAGAAATGCAGGGAAGTATCAGGATTACCGGTGGGTAGATAAGCAGGAGGTCGATTTGAAAAAGATCATCAGCCGCCTGCGTGGGGCAAGACCGTGGCATCCGTTGCTGGAATTGCTCAGAAAGGAGAGTGCAGCATGAGCATAAGGCTGAATATCGGGCATGACGATGCGGAAAAAATCGCTGCCTGCATCAAGGGAATTGCCGGAAATGTGTCTGCGAGCGATATTGTGGAGATTGTTTTGAAAGCTCCAGAAGTAAAAGAGGCAAAGCCGCAGGAAAAGTCGGGTGCAACTATGACAAGCCGTGAAGTGGCGGATATACTGGGTAGGACCCACTCGGCAGTATTCAAACAGATAGCAAAGTTCCTGTGTTCGGAGGAAACGGACGGAAAAGAGAGGGGGTATTTTCTCACTTCGTTTGTCTGCTCCCACAAAAACAGGAAATCGTACCCGATGTATGAAATGACGGAAAGTGCCTGCATGGAATACCGGGGAATGGTTGCAAAGTACGGCAGTGGAATCAAGTGCGTTGCAGACGGTATAAGGAGATTCGACCAGGCGATTCAGGAGCGGTTTCATCCGGAAAAGAAAGCCGCTGTGAGCGCTGGGGCTGGCGGAGGGTTTCTTCTGGAGGGAAAGCCGAGAAGTGAGTACGAGGAATATTGCGATATGTTCAACCGTTTTATCACTGGACCGGCAGTAGAGGGCCGGGAGATAACGGAGCTGACGGAGAAATACCAGAAGTTCTACGAGGTAATGAAATCCACTCAGCTGAAAGCCCAGGAGAGCAATAGGCTGGAAGATGCCCTTTACGGCGTGGCAATCGAGGCAGAGATGCAGGGATTCATCTACGGTTTCAAAATGTTCGATGCTCTGCTGAATAAACAGCTGGCAACGGCATAGGAGGGATTTGCATTGAAGTACATGGGTAGCAAGAGCAAAGTTGCCCGGCATATAGTGCCTATCATCCAGAAATATATAGATGATAACCAGCCGTGGGCATACATAGAGCCGTTCTGTGGCGGATGCAATATCATAGATAAAATCCATGCAAGGAAAAGGTTTGCTCATGATAAGCAGGAACACTTGATAGAACTGTTCAGAAATCTTGACAGAATCGGAGAACTGCCAGAATTTGTCACGAAAGAGCATTACTCAGAAGTGAGAAAGTGTTTTTATGAGCAGACCGGCATATATGAAAAATGGTATGTAGGAGCTATCGGGTATCTGGCAAGCTATAATGGCCGGTTCTTTGATGGAGGATATGCCGGCATAGTGCATACGGAAGATGGGGTTAGGAATTATTACGAAGAGGCATTGAGAAATCTGATAAAGCAGGCTGAGGACTTAAAAGGTGTCGAGTTTATCTGCAGTGATTATAAGTTACTCAACACGCAGGGAGCGGTTATCTATTGCGATCCTCCGTATGAGGGCACAAAGGAGTATGGAATAAGCAAGGGGTTCGACTATGGGGAGTTTTGGCAGTGGGTGAGAGCAATCAGTGTGGAGAATATCGTGCTGATAAGCAGTAGCGCAGCGCCGGATGATTTTAAGTGCATCTGGAGCAAACCGGTATCAAGGACGATAAAGGCAGACAAGAATCCGGTGCAGGCTACGGAAAAGCTGTTCATCAGCAGGTAAATTTTTTTGACCGACTATCTCGCAAATACGAGATTTTTGGATAAATAGAAACGCAATAGCGAAAGGAGAAAGACGATGGAGGAATTAAGAGTAAGAGCAGGGAATGAAGAGCTGGAGGTAAAGGGAAATCCTGAGACAATCCAGAGAGCGCACGAGGCTTTCTACCAGCACATCAAGGAAGTGGAAGAGGCCAACATCAAGGCAAAAGCTGAGCTGGTGCAGAAGATGAAAAACGACATGGCCTGGTACGCAAGGGTGCGGCAGGAAAAGGATGCGGAAAATTCCGGAAAGCCGGGAGTCGTGAGAACTTGCGGGGAGTTGCAGGGAACCTGGGAAGAGATCGCCAGCGCAATCAAGTCCGGCGCCGAGTTCAAGGTCGGGGATTACAAGAAGGGCAGCACGGTGGACGGCCAGGGATTTACGTTGGTGGTTACGGATGTGACGGACGAGTATGTGCGGTTCGAGAGCCGGGATTGCCTGGGCGGAACAGTCCAGTGGAACAAAAAAGACACGACAGACGGCGGCATCGAAGAGTCCAATGTGCAGGAATGGCTCATGCTGGAATTGTTTGGTAAGTTACCGGATGATTTGCGGCAGGTAATCAGCAAAGCCACAAGGAAGTATGTGGACAATGAGGGCGAAATCAAGGAGTATGAAACATTATTGTTCCTGCCTTCAGCATCGGAGGTATTTGACGAGGATGATTGCTACGGCGATGAAGGGCTGTATGAGCAGCTGGAGTATTACAAGGACCGCAGGAACAGAATGAGGGGATCAGCGGAGGGAGAGGATACGTGCTACTGGTGGCTTGCGTCTGTGAGGTCTGGCATTTCGACGTATGCGTGCCATGTCTACGGCAACGGCGCTGCCAGCTCCTGGAGCGCGTCCGATGCGTTTCGGGTGCCCGTCTGCTTCATCATCAAGAAATCATAACATCATGGAATCGGCGGCCTTGTGCCGCCAGTTCTTGAAAGGAGACTGACGATGGAACGATGGACCATACAAAGATTGAATGAGCTGGATGATAAGAGGTTTGCAATCTGCATACTGCAGGAGAGGCTTAACGGATTGAGCAATCCATATAGCCCGCTTGCGACAAAGCTGGCGGGAGCAATAAGAAGTCTTGGCGAAGGAGATTCCAGGAGAGCAGAAAGCAGTGAAACACAGGTGGCGAAAAAGGTTATGGATGCTGTAAAGGGGATAGAAGAATCTGACTATCCTGAGCCGGTAGGTCTGCTCGGTTTCTGCATTGAGAGCGAGATAGACAGTTACGATAAGGCGGGGAACGGCATCATATCTGTGTTTAACAGGCATCCGGATCAGGCGGATATCCTGGAGGAAATGCTGATTGCGATTTGCGGGTGGGGTATCGAGGGATTAAAGGAAAGAATGGAAGAAAATGCTGAGCATTACAGCGAATTATAGGAGGACAAATGTATGGCAGAAAAGCAGATTATCTACATTGCGGCTGAGCATATCAGACCGCATCCGGAGAATCCCAGGAAAGACCTGGGGGATTTGACGGAGTTGGCGGAGTCCATCAAGAAGAATGGAATCCTGCAGAATTTGACGGTGATTCCGGTGGAGGGAGAGCCGGGAGAGTACATGACAATCATCGGCCACAGGAGATATGCGGCAGGTACCCAGGCAGGTGTAGCAGAGTTCCCTTGCCAGATTGCCGAGAATCTAACTCAAAGGGAGCAGATGTCAATTATGCTGGAAGAGAATATGCAGCGTAATGATTTGACGATATGGGAGCAGGCGAACGGTTTCCAGATGATGCTCGACTTGGGAGAGACGGAGGAAAGCATCGCAGAAAAGACCGGTTTCTCCAAAACAACGGTAAAGCACCGGCTGAATATCGCAAAGCTCAACCAAAAGGTGCTGCAGGAGAAAGAGAAAGACGAGGGATTCCAGCTGTCGTTAAAGGATTTGTATGAGCTGGAGAAGATACCGGATGTAAAGACCAGGGATAAAATCCTGAAGGAGTCCACCAGCTCTAATAACCTGGCGCAGAAAGCGAGAACTGCATACGAGGAAATCAAGCGCAAAGAGCATGAAAAAGCGTATATCAAACTCTGCAAGGCGGAGGGAATCAAGCCCGCTCCGGAAGGCGCCGAGAATGAGCAGTACGGCGGAAAGTGGGAAAAGGTTAAGGAGTTCGAGCTGGATAAGGAAGTCAAGGATAAGCTGGGGTGTAAGACGCAGGCGGCGAAGGAAGAGTTGTTCTATGTGGTATGGTGGAGGACGTTTACAATCATCAAGAAGAAAGGGAAAGAAAAGCGTGAGCTGTCCGAGTATGAGCTTAAACAGAAGGCCCAGGACAAGAGAAAGCGGCAGATCAAGGCCATGCAGAAAGAAATGTCTGCAGAGAGGGCAGATTTCATAAAGCTGGCTATCGAGCAGAAGTTTAAGCCGGAGAACGAAAAGCCGGAGGCGGTGATGGAGCGCCTGTTTGGAGTTATGGTTCGGTGTGGATCATGGATGAGCGAGCAGGTAATGTTGAAATTCATCACTGGAGAGACTTCCTTATACGATAAGTCAGACGAGGAAAAAGCCGCATATGAAAAGCAGCGTGACGAAATCTGCCTTCTCTACAAGATGATGATATATGCCGCCAGCGGAGTTGCGGATAAGGAAATTGCGGAATGGAATGCGACCTACCGCAAGGGAACCGGAGAGCTGGTTATGCAGTTCGATGAAATCTTGTCTTTGTTCGGTTTTTCATACAGCAAGGAGGAATATTACAAGCTGGCCGAAGGCTCCCATGATCTGTTCAAGGAGGAAAGCCATGCTGATAGTAAGTCAAAATAAGGAAAGGGTTCTGTGGTTTGGCAGGGCGTTCAATGCTTTGGAATATGTAGAAAGTGTGGATCACAAAGGAAAGAAAGAGACAATCCGGCATACAATCTGTATTTCAGACGGATGCCTTGAAGAAATTGCAGAGTATCCGACAAAGGAAAGGTGCCTGACCGTGCTGAAAGATTTTTGCGAGACATATAAAGACGAGTGTTATACAGTAGATTTCTTTGACATTGCGGCACAGGCCACCAGACCAGGAACATACCGGCAAAACAAGGTTTTTGAATTTCCCTCAGAATAGGAGGCTGCAGATGGACAGAGCTTTTATTGTCAAAGAACATTGGGGCAATCTCATACTGGACGGCTCAAAGCCGTGGGAAATTCGTGGCGCAGGAACGCAGGTGCGTGGCAGGGTAGGGGTGATATTTTCCGGTACCGGGATGATACAGGGGAGCGTTGAGATAGTTGGGTCCTCACTATTGCTGAGAGAAGATTTCGATATGTTCCGGAAATATCATCATATCCCTGGAGAATTTGACAGCCTGCCATACGAAGAGCCTCATATCTGGTATCTGAAGGAGGCCATAAGATTTACGGAGCCTATCCCATACCGGCATCCGCAGGGAGCTGTTATATGGGTTAATTTAAGCAAAGGAGAGAGAAAGGAGTAATAACGAATCCCGGTAAACCGGGTTGACCGTCAAAGCGTGAAAAGTGGCGAGAAGAAAAGGACTGACAGCAGCGTGAAAGGGGTATGAGTGGGAGCTACCTTGCGAAAGCCATACCGAAGTAGCATGGGAGGCGCGACGTCCTATCCACGAACGGAATTTGTTTCGTGGTGTTATGAAAAATCTTTCATATTACACATTGTCGCTAAGTGGCGGCAAGGATAGCCTGGCACTGTTCTTAAAAATTTTAGAGGAAGGTGTGAGGTTGGATGAAGTGGTAACTGTAGATTTGGGCGATGAATACCAGGCAACATACGATACCCTTTTGTTTGCGGCAAGTATATGCTTGAAAGAGAGAATCAAGTTTACGATCCTCAGCATACCAGAAACAGAAGAGTATCAGGAATACAGAGCGGCCACAGGAGTTGAGCTGAGTATGTTTGAGTTTATGGTATTCGAGCATGAAAAGCAAAATGGGTGTAAGGGCTATGGATGGTGCGGAAAGCAACGCTGGGGAACGGCCATAAAAAGGCAGCTGTTGAATGGATATTATCAGTCATTGGAGCAGTTTGTGATTGAGTATGTAGGCATAGCAGCTGACGAGGTACAGAGAATAGACATAAAACCACATAAGAATTATGCGAAGTCATACCCGCTGATAAAGTGGGGCATGACGGAGGCGGACTGCTTGGAGTATTGCTACCAGCATGGAGTGCAGTGGAAACAATCCGGAATCCGGCTATATGACATATTGGATAGGGTAAGTTGCCAGCATTGCCAGCAAAAGAATCTGAAGGAGTTGAGAAATATCCGAAAGAATCTGCCGGAGTTGTGGAACAGTTTCAAAGATTGGCAGAACAGGATTCCTTTTCCGTATCGGTCGGACGGCAGCACAATTTATGACCTGGACAAAAGGTTTGCATCCGAGAATATGCAGTTAAGTTTGTTTGACATAGGAATTAAGGAGGCGATGGAGTGAGAAAATACGAATTGAACAGGAAAACATACAAGGATGTCAAAAAGATGGACCACGGACAAATGAGTGCGTTCTGCGAGGACTTGCATAAGAGAGGGTATGAGGCGGGAAAGCAGGAGGTTATCACATTGTCTGATGAAGAGATCACGCAGGCAATTCTCCAGGTAAAGGGTATCGGGGAGAAGAAAGCGAACGACATCCTGCAGGCATTAAGTTTAGCAAAGGAAAGGAAGGCGTTGACAAATGGATAGAAACAAGGTATATTTGAAAGTGCCAGAGTTTACCGGCGAAAATGTTCCGGTAGCGGTGGCAGCGAGGGTAATGAAAAAGGACCAGCAGTTTATCCGCCAGGGAATCATACTCGGATTTCTGAAATTCGGAGTGGCTTTCAAGAAAGAGGGCAGCTCACAGTACGATTATTACATATCTCCAATGAAGTTCTGGGAAGAAACCGGCTATGTTTATGACGGCGCAGAGAGCTGATGATTTAGGCTAAAATGCCGTGAGATGCGCTCGCAAGTGAGAAAAATTGCTGAATAGGCAACGCGGAGGTAACAAAAATGGCAATAAGCGCCGAAAAAGCGTGCGTTACCGTCTCGATCGAGGAAGCTGCCAAGGAAAATCGTTTCTAGGAAACGATTGCATGTTCTAAATATATCTTGTGGATTGAAAACGCCGGAAGGCTTGAAAGTACCGTAATCTCCAGGGGTTGCGGTACTTTTTCCATGTCAGGGAGGAAAATAGGAGTATCGGAAGGATGGAAATTTGTCAATAGAAAAACAGAAGAATTTCTGCTAAGAAACTAAAAATTTAAATTTTTACATATTATGTCTGGAAATTCAGCGCCCCCTATTGTATAATAAAGAATAGTGAACAATCCAATAGAACCTGGAACATAGAAGTGGAGAAGATGCGATGAGTAAAAAAATATGTCCTATATGTGGGTATCAGGATGACGGGAACGCGACGTACTGCAGGGAATGCGGCGCGAAGCTGACGGAACGCGCAGACGACGCCTGGTCTGCCTATGAGCAGAAGGGGCAGTACAGCAGTTATCAGGACAGCGGGCAGCAGGCATCCGGCGGGACAGGACAGCAGAACGCGCAGTACAGCAATTATCAGGACTATACGGCGAACATTCCCTATCAGCAGAGCGCAAACGACTTTGGTTCGGACAATGCGGCCAACGGTCTCCAGATTGCCGGGCTGGTGTGCGGCATCCTGGCCATATGCTCCTGCTGCTGTTACGGCGTTCCGGCTCTCATTTTCGGAATAGCGGGGCTCATCTGTGCCGTCATGGGCAATAAGCGCAGCAAGAACGGCGTGGGGACGGCTGGCATGGTGTGTTCTATCATAGGCCTGATTCTGGGGGCGATTGCAATCGTCTATTACGCCATGGTCATCAACCAGCTCATACAGATGAACTATTTCGACATGCTGCAGGATATGATGTAGACAGCCGGGATGGACAGAAAGAGAAAACTGGAGACGGAGTTGTTCTATATCGGGCTGATTTTCTTGGCGGCAGGAGCCGGCATATGGGCGGTATATCATTTCGCGCTGGGCGATACAGTGCCCAGGATGCCCTGTTTTTTCGACAAAGTTCTGGGCATCTATTGTCCGGGATGCGGCGGTACCAGGGCATTGACGGCGCTTGTCCACGGCAGGCTGCTGGAAGCGCTCTGGTATCATCCCCTCATCCCTTACCTTGCTGTAGTGGGCGGCGGCTTCATGCTGACGCAGGGGCTGGAACGGCTGGGTATCAGGCATGTGCGAGGCTGGCGATACCAGACCTGGTATCTGTACGCGGCCATAGGCCTGATTGTATTGAATTTTATCGTGAAGAATGTGCTCCGGCTGTTTTGGGGCATAATGATGTAGACATGCAGGATGCAAAGAGACAAAAGAGATGGAGGTAACGGAAATGGATAGAAAGGCAACAGGAATCGTGTCTTATCTGACGATTGTAGGGTGGTTCGTAGCGTATTTCGCAGGGGACAGGGATGGAGCGAAGTTCCATCTGAATCAGGGACTCGTGGTGCATCTGACATTCATCGTCCTCGCGATTATGGGACGTATCCCCATTATCGGATGGTTCGTATGGATTCTGAGGATCGTGGCGTTTTTCTGCGGCGTCCTGGGAGTCGTATACGCATTCCAGGATCAGGATAAAGAGATTCCCCTGCTGGGAATCATCAAGCTGCTGAAGTGATGCGAAGCAATCCGACGGCAGGGTCTGACAGCGGAACAAACAAAAAAGCCCACCGGTTCGCACCGATGGGCCTTTTCATCGTTCGATGGGCCTTTGCAATCATTCGATGAGCCTTTTCCATTGTCACTCAGTCTGGTATTCGATGGTCAGATCCGGATCCGTAGGCTCTTCCCCATGGAGGAAGGAGATGATGATCTGAATCCGCTTATAAGCCCTGGAATAGTTCTGCTTGGCATATTCCGCAGTGGACTCGTCATATTCATCGCCGCCATAAGCCTGGTGATAGTTCTTCACCGCTTCCGTCATATACTCGCTGGACTCGTCCGCCAGATTCTCCAGATAATCGAACTCGGCGGGAAAGTCGAGTTCCGCGAAGGTCCGGAAGGTATCGTCCAAATCGTCCAGATAGGAGAGCAGTTCGGTGGTGGCCTCCTCCGACTCCGCGTCAATGTGGTTGATGGAGCTGTCTATCTCGGAAATCCTGGTACAGAAGCTGTCGATGCTTTTTCGGAAACGGGTCAGCTCGGAATCCTCGCCGCAGGCTGTCAGTATGACAGCGGTGAAAAGCGCCGCGAAAACGATATGTAATTTCTTTTTCAATTGCCTTGACCTCCGTTTTCATGCCGTTCAAACAAAATACTATTAAAATCTACCACATTTTGCTGATTTCCGCAACAGTTTTGTATCACAAATTGGATAAATCCGCCCCTTTACGATTAAATTATGTCTATGGTATGATAAAGATTGAGATTTTTGAGAAGAGACGGCGCAGGGGAATCCGGCGGCGGAATTGAGGATGACATGACGAAAAAGGAATTTGACAGCATAGCGAAATCGTATCTATATCTGGACGGGGCCACAGGCTCCAACCTGGTCAGGGCGGGCATGCCCTCCGGCGTCTGTCCGGAGCAGTGGATCCTGGAGCATCCCCATGTGATGCTGGAGCTCCAGAGGCAGTATGTGGCGGCCGGTACGGACATCCTGTATGTGCCCACTTTTACGGCCAACAGGATAAAGCTGGCGGACTACGGGCTGGCAGGGCGGCTGGAGGAGATGGTGAGAGGCCTGGTGGCCATTTCCAGGCAGGCGGCTTCGGAGGCGGACAGGCCGGTGTACCTGGCCGGAGACCTGACCATGACAGGGCGGCAGCTGTCCCCGGTGGGGGATATGGAGCTGGAAGAGCTGATAGATGTCTATAAGCAGCAGATCAGGGCTTTGGCGGACGCAGGGGCAGACCTCCTGGTGGTGGAGACCATGATGAGCCTGGCGGAGGCCCGGGCGGCGCTGATCGCGGCAAAGGAGGTCTGCGACCTGCCGGTAATGGTGACCATGACTTTTGAGGCGGAGGGGAGGACTCTGTTCGGAACGGATCCCATGACCGCTGCCATCGTGCTGGAATCCCTGGGCGCCGCTGCTGTGGGGGCCAACTGCTCCACAGGCCCGGCCCAAATGAAGCAGGTGATCGCAGACATGGCTGCCTGCACAGGGATTCCCATCATCGCCAAGCCCAATGCGGGCCTGCCCCATCTGGAGGGAGGGCGTACCGATTATGACATGGATGCGGACACCTTCGCGGAGGAGATGAAGCTTCTGGCCCAGGCCGGGGCCTCCGTCCTGGGGGGATGCTGCGGGACTACGCCGGAGTACATAAGGAAGCTTTGCAACAGCTTCGGGAAAGGCCCCGTCCCCGAAAGGGCCGGCAGGAGAGAGGGCATCCGATACCTGGCCTCGGAGCGCCGGACGGTGGCCTTCGGTCTGGAGGGCAGCTTCCTGATCGTGGGGGAGCGCATCAATCCCACCGGGAAAAAGCTGCTGCAGGCCCAGTTGAGGGAGGGGAATTTCGATAAGGTGGTGCAGTTCGCGGAGGAGCAGGAGCAGTGCGGCGCGCAGGTCCTGGACGTGAACATGGGCATGAGCGGCATCGACGAAAAGGAGACCATGCTGCGGGCGTTGGAGGAGATAGGCGGCGTGTCCCATCTGCCCCTCTCCCTGGACTCCAGCCATGTGGAGGTGCTGGAGGCGGCGCTTCGGCATTACCCCGGCAGGGCCCTGGTGAACTCTGTGTCGCTGGAGGCGGAGAAATTCGAGAAGCTCCTGCCGATCGTAAAGAAATACGGTGCCATGTTCATCCTGCTGCCTCTCTCGGACGAAGGGCTGCCGAAGAGCCTGGAAGAGAAGATACATATCATAGAGACTGTGCTGGAACGGGCATATTCCCTGGGCCTGAAAAAAGATGATATCATCGTGGACGGCCTGGTGTCCACAGTGGGGGCCAATAAAAGGGCGGCGGTGGAGACGCTGGAGACCATACGATACTGCAGAGAGAAGGGGCTTGCCACCATCTGCGGCCTGTCCAACATCTCCTTCGGCATGCCGGAGCGGGGGTACGTGAACGCGGCATTCCTGACCATGGCCATCAGAGAGGGGCTGACCATGGCCATCGCAAATCCCTCCCAGGAGCTGCTGACAGGCAGCGCTTTTGCCGCGGATTTGCTGCTTGCGAAAGAGGATGCGGATATACGGTATATCGAATATACGGACAAGCTGGCCCAGAGACGGGAGCAGAAGGTGAAGCGGGAACCAGCGCAGGCTCAGAGCACCGGTACAGCCCCCGGGAATGGAGAGTTCCGCCGGGGAGAGGCCGGCGGGGAGGCAGGCAGTAAGGCAGAAAAGACTGACAGCCCGAAATCGGACGGAAGTCCCGCGGCGGAACCTGACAGCGCCTGTCGGGCGGCCCTGCGCCAATCCGTCCTGAAGGGCAACCGAAAGGGCATAGCTTCCCAGACGAAGGATGCCCTGGCCCAGGGGGAAGATCCCTCCGCTCTGCTGCACGAGGCGCTGCTTCCCGCCATCAACGAGGTGGGCGAACTCTTTGATAAGGGACGGTATTTCCTGCCCCAGCTCATCGCCAGCGCGGAGGCCATGAAGAATGCCATCGAGATACTGGAGCCCCTTCTTCTGAGAGCGTCGGATGTGGATGATATGCCTGTAGTAGTCATCGCCACCGTGGAGGGGGACATCCATGACATCGGCAAGAACCTGGTGGCGCTGATGCTGAAGAACTACGGCTTCCGGGTCATCGACCTGGGCAAGGATGTCCCCAAGGAGGACATCATCCGGGCGGCAAAGGAGAACAATGCCAGAATCATCGCCCTGTCGGCTCTGATGACCACCACCATGCAGCGCATGCGGGAGGTGGTTGCCTACGCAAAAGAGGAAAAGGTAAGCGCGAAAATCATGATTGGCGGAGCGGTCATCACCCGGGAATACGCGGAGGAGATTGGGGCGGACGGTTATTCCGCGGACGCGGCGGAGGCGGTGAAGCTTGCGCAGAGGCTTGTGGGGGAAAAAGCTGCTGAATGAAGCAGGACTGGAGGTTTGCCATGGGTTTCTTTTTCAACAGCGGTTTGTTTGAAATCTGCTTTATGCTGGTATTCCTCGTGGTGATTGCCATGTTTGTCGTGAATGCCGTGCGCGGAATCGGCCAGTGGAACAAAAACAATCATGCCCCTGAACTGGCGGTAGCTGCAAGAGTGGTTTCCCGCAGGACATCCGTGAACAGCCATCATCACAGCGATGGCACTGGGGCCAACGGATATCACACATCCACAAGCTATTACGCCACCTTCGAGGTGGAGAGCGGGGACAGGATGGAATTCCACCTGAGCGGATCCGAATATGGGATGCTGGCAGAGGGGGATATGGGAAAGCTCCGGTTCCAGGGAACCAGGTATCTCGGATTTGAAAGACAGCATTAAGGTAGATATAAAAATGTTGATATTAGAGGAGGAAGATTGATATGTTAGGTGCAGACGCCATTGTCAAATGTCTGGAGGAAGAGGGGGTCACGACGGTATTCGGGTATCCCGGTGTAGCCATCTGCCCTTTTTACAACAGTATCCTGGAGTCGGACATCCGGACGATTCTCATCCGCACGGAGCAGAACGCGGCCCATGCGGCCAGCGGTGTGTCCCGGATTACCGGAAGGCCCGGCGTGTGCGCCGTCACCTCCGGCCCCGGTGCTACCAATGTGATCACGGGCATCGCCACGGCCTTTGCGGACAGCATCCCCCTGATCTGCATCACCGGACAGGTGAACAGCGAGCTGCTGGGCAGCGATGTGTTCCAGGAGGCCGATATCACCGGGGCAGTGGAGTCCTTTGTGAAATACAGCTATTTAGTAAAGAATGTGAACGATATCCCCAGGGTGTTCAAGGAGGCTTTCCACATCGCCAACACCGGCAGGCGGGGCCCTGTGCTGATTGACGTGCCAATCGATATCCAGAATGCCCCAATCAACAAGTTCAAGTATCCGGAGAGCGTG
>OFFE01001197.1_pt1 | contig 19575 bp, 9 predicted proteins | sample 1521371 | NCBI WGS metagenome assembly OFFE01 (sample SAMEA3504131, study PRJEB24116) | mouse gut metagenome | biome: mouse gut; feature: mouse-associated habitat; material: faeces | place: Denmark | collected 2011 | reverse complement strand
CATGGCTGTCGTTTGTCATTCGGGAAAACGGGTCAAGCTACATTCTCGCTGATCCGGACCAGAATCGCCGCGATCTGCGCGCGGTTCGCCGTTCCCTGGGGATCCAGAATTCCGTTGCTCCCGGTGATGATTCCCTCGGCCGCGCACCAGCACAGCGCTTCATAGGCGTACTCCGATACTTCCCGGGTATCCGTGAAGTCCAGCTCGGCATAGCTGCCGCTGGCTATCGTTTCGTCCTTGCTCTGAGCGTAGCGGTAGAGAATCACCGCCATCTGCTCCCGGGTGATGGGCTGGTCGGGGGTGAAGCGTCCGTCCGTTCCGCCGGCGATGATATTCTTTCCGGCGGCCCAGCGGACGGCGTCCGCATAGTAGGCATCCGCAGCCACGTCGGAGAAGGTCACGTCCGATTCCGCTTCGGGGCTGCCCTCCAGCCGCCAGAGAATGGTGGTCAGCATCCCGCGGGTCGCCTTGGCGTAGGGCGCGAAGGTATCGCCGGAGGCGGCGCCCATCAGATCATCGGTATAGACGGTCCTGACCGCATCATAGAACCAGTCCGTCTCCGCCACATCCCCGAAGGGCAGCGCATCCCCGGTGCTCCCGGCTTTGCCGCTCAGGGTCTCCATCATGTTCATCACCACGGAGGCGGAGGTGTTGGACGCCTCAGTATAGTTGAAGGCGTAGGTATCGTGGGCAATGCCGTCGGCCTTGTCGGACATGCAGCGGAGCACCGCGCAGGGTACGCCGTACTGATCGCACACCCGGGCCACCGCCGCGCCCTCCATCTCGCAGGCCAGCGCGTCAAAGCTGTCCTGAAGCTCCTTGACATAGCTCTCGCTGGAGATGAACTGGTCCCCGGTGACGATGACGCCCCGGTGAACCTTCTCCTGGCCCAGAACCGCGCAGGCGGAGGCATAGGCGGTTTTGGACAGCGCCTCGTCCACAGGAATCAGGCCGGTTTCCTGATCCGCGGCGGCCTTACCGTTCCATTCAAAGCCGTCGTTGGTTTCCGTACCATAGTCGTGCTGGACCAGACCGGTGCCGACGACCATGTCCATTACGTTCACATCGTCTCCCACGCCGCCGGCGATGCCGGTGAAGACCACGCCGCCCACGCGGTAATTGTTGATCAGCGTCTGGGTGCAGGAGGCGGCCAGCACCTTGCCCACGCCGGCCCGCACCAGCACGACGTCTACCCCGTGGAGCGTGCCGGTGTAGAAGGTGTTGCCGGCCACGGTTTCCTCCTTGGAGATCTCCGCCTCCTCCACCAGCTTTTTCAGCTCTACGTCCATGGCGCTGATGATGCCGAGGGGACCCGGCCGGGCCTCGCTCTCACCTGCCAGCGCCGCCGGCGTTCCCAGGGATACCGTTAGAAGCATCGCCAGAAGGAACGCGCCGATCTGTTTCCATGCCGTTCTCATTTTCACTACCTCCTCAAAATGTCTGTCCGCTTTCATCCCGGCGTCTGCGGCCTTCACCTCCTTCTGCTCCCGGTGTCAAGCTGATGATTGGGCTTATTTTAGCAATTTCCGGTAAAAAATGCAAGTCCATTTTTTGCCTTTGTTGGCAGATTTGCCAATAAAAGTGTACAAAAAGACGGGGCATTGCCGCGCGGACAGCTTTGGTCCGGAGCGCAGAGCCTCCGGGGGACCGGACCGCCCCGGAGCGGGCTTGGGCGGGCTGCCGGGGAGATGGAGTTGAAAATGATTTTCCAGGGAGAAATTATCTGAAAGAAATTTTATTTTTTTTCAAAAAGTGGTTGAAAATATTTTTCAGACCATGTATAATGCAGACATACTGCTATAGAAGCCCTGGTCCTTTGCATCATGGAGAGTCACCGACAGGCTCATGGTTTCAAGTGGGATGTCAAAGAGAAAGGGATGATCTGTTGTGAAAAAAAACCGCACCCGTTTTTTGAGCTTTCTTCTGTCCCTGGTCATGATCGTCACCCTTGTCCCCACTACGGCCGCGGCGCAGCCGTACACGGGCACAGAGTATGACGTATCAAGCGGGGAGCCGGATGGCATCCTGCCATCCGAACCAACGGAGGATATCGCGCCGTCCGAAACCCCGGAGGACAGCGCGCCGTCCGGAACGCCGGAGGACAACTGGCAGACTGTGCCTCCGGAGAGCAGTACGCAGCCTGAAATCCCGGAGGACAACAGTCAGCCCGCTCCTCCGGAGAACAACGCGCCGTCCGGAACCCCGGAAGAGGGAATTCCTTCCGCGCCACCGTCCGGAATTCCGGAAGACGGCGCACAGCCCGGAATCCCGGAAAACGCGGGCGGCGACCCATGGGCGGCAGGGAATTACAGCCTGACTGTGCCTCCCGCAATTTCCGGTTATCGTCTGGTGAGCAGCGCCGGGGAACTCATGGAGGGAGGCCAGTACCTGATTGTCGGTCAGGGCCAGCGGGGAACGTATGCGCTGTATCCCTATGTGAGTGGAATCAGCCCTGGCAGTTTGGCAACTGGTGAAGGTAATTACGGTAGTCATCTTGCCATACTGAGCTTTGACGGCAGCGGTTATGTTTCGAGTGTCACAGCTCCAGGGGCTAGCCAAGGTATCGGCGATCTGGCCCAGCTGCATATGACAATTACCCCATCCGGCAACGGGACATATGCATTTGCTTCCGCTGCCAATCCTTCTGTCTGTCTGAGGCTGATTGGCGCTGATTGGTTTAAGGAGAACGATGCCGGACAGATTGCGGTTTCTTTCAGAGAAGACGGAAGCGTCACCATCAAGAACAGCGCTTCTGACGGACGCTATTTGGCGTTATCTGAATCCAAGGGTGACTATGCGTTCAAAACTTATGGCACTGATTTCTGGGGGCCTACAAATTCTATAGGCGCACCTATTTACATCTATGCTGCGGAGGAGCCTGTGGAGGAGTTCCCTGTGGAGCTTGGAACCAACCTCCCGCAGATGTTCACTGATGACGGCAACGTCCATAACTCCTGGGTCTTCACCGGCGGGCGCGTCGCGCAGGGCCAGTACCAGGATATCGGCGGGGCCCGCTCCTACGCCGGGCACTTTGAAGAGTATATCCGTTATACCTGCAAGAGCGGCGCCTACGATGCCGTCTCCAAAGAGCTCCAGCGCCATGTCGTCAACGTGGCCTACGCGGGACAGACCCTGGCGGATATCGTTGGGAGCTTCAGCGAGCGTATTGCCAGGCTGAACCCCCGGGCGGTGTCCTATCTGATGGACAGCGGTGAGAGCGGAAATTATGGCTTTGAAGGCAATTTGATGTCCCTCATTGAACAGTCTCTCGCGCTCCGCGGCGGCAGCGGCATGATCGTCATCCAGACGCTCACTGACGCGGATAAAAACGCGGTGGATCGTGTGCTGGATGAACTTACCGATGAGCAGAAGCCCAACGTCATGTCTGTGCTGTATTCGGCCGGGGTGACATATGGAACTTTTGATGGGGCCATTGACGCCAGGGGGCATCTGGAAATGGCCCGGCAGTTGGCGGAAGCCGTTATCGGTACAAGCTTTGACGGTAATTGGCCGTATGGTCAGTATGGAGCAATTTCCACTGATTTCCCCAACAAGGCGGCCGTGAACGCGGCGCACGAGGAATATGAGGAGAATTCCGTTCCGACGGATGTCAGTCAGTTGGTCGAAAGGTCCACCGATCAGGCGCTGACGTGGCTCTTTATGGGCGATTCCATTACCCATGGTTCGGTCTGGACCAACGGCTATGACAGCCTCGCGCAGCTCTTCGAGAAGTTCCTGAAGGACGATTTGGGCCGCGGACAGGATATCGTCATCAACACAGGCAGCTCCGGAGCGACCACGGGCACCACTTTGGCGGATTTGGAACGCCGTCTGGAGCCATACAGCCCTGACGTCGTGGTGCTCATGCTGGGTACAAATGACGCCAAAAGCGGCGTTCAGGAAACTGCTTTCAAGAATAATCTCCGCGGGATTTTGAGTGCGGTCGTTAACAAGGGCGCGATTCCCGTTCTGCGCACTCCGCCTCCCCGGACATCCAATGTGAACGAGGCTGCGCCTTATGCAGGGTGGATCCGCGAGGTGGCGGCAGAGTATGAGAATGTGATTCTGGTGGATCAGTACGCGGAGTGGACCGCGCTGACGAACTGGACATCGGTATTTTCCGCGAATGAACTCCACCCGGACGAGGCGGGACATGTCTGGATGGCCCACCAGCTTATTTATGAGCTGGGCCTCTGGGACAGCGGATCCAACATCTGTTCGCTGGAATATGAGGTGAAGATGAAAGCTGATCTTCCGGATGGGTATGCCGCGCCTCCCAGCGGCCAGCCAACCGAGCCTTTCTCACAGCCGCAGGACACGCTCAGCGGCACGAGCAGCACAGGCGGTCCTATGGACGGAAACCAGACCAGGAGCTATTTCCGTATTCCCTCCCTGGTCACTCTGCCCAACGGATGGATTGTGGCCGCGTCTGACATACGTTGGACCAACACAGAAGATTCTCCCAATAACCTGGATACCATCGTTTCCGTCTCCAAGGACGGCGGCGCAACCTGGAGCTGGGAGGCCGTCAACTACTTTGCCGACTTCGCGCCCAGTCAGGGGCCGACGTACTACGGCACGTACAACGGCAGCAGCGCGTGGCCTGCGATAAAAGACAGCGCGTCCTTTATCGATCCTTCCATGGTGGTGGACGGCAGCGGGACGCTGTGGATGCTGGTGGACTTGCAGCCGACCAACGTCAACCTGAATCAGAACGCCCAGAAGGCGGGAAGCGGTTTTGACGATAACGGCTATCTGATGGTGGGGCATATCCCGGAGAGTGAATACGCCGGTATCGTCAAGGGCGGAAATGGGCTGGACGCCGCGTCTTCCAAAGTGCTGGCGGAGACATACTATGAGTACCGGGTGGATATCAATGGTATCTATGGTCAGAATACCAGAACTGCCCAGAAGGACGGTAAGGAAGTCACCCTCCGCCCCATTTTCCACAGAGACAACGTGAATGCGCTGACCGGTTACTATGTGGACGCATTCTTCGACCTCTGGTACGACTATGGAGCGGCTAACGGCGGCCTGAAGCCTGTATGGTGCAAGCAAAAGCAGATTGCACAGGAAACGCCCCGGGGAGATCAGTACGTACAGGCCAACCTGTTTTACATCCAGTCCGACTGGAAGGCGTTTTCTGTCACCTACCTCATGCTCCGCAGCGCGAGGGTTGAGGGAGACGGGCTGGTCTGGAGCGATCCCATACTGATCAACCATAACATCAAGGGGGACGAGGAGCGATTCCTAGGCGTGTGTCCCGGCCGCGGCGTCACCGTTACGCTGGGAGACGGCAGGGAGCGCATCATTTTCCCGGTGTATGAAAACGCTACCGGCGTTGAGCGGGCCAGTACCGTCTATTCCGATGACGGCGGAAAGACCTGGACGCGCGGCAGCAGAGTACCGCAATTGGAGGATACCGGCAAGGCCAGCGAATCCCAGATCGTCAAGCTGCCTGACGGGACGCTGAGAATGTACTCCCGCAATAACATGACATGGATCAGCTATGCCGAAAGCACCGATAACGGCGTAAGCTGGGGGACTTCCAGCTTTGATTTGGACCTGCCCTATTGCGGAGAATGCATGGTTTCCTTCATCAATCTGGAAGGTTCACTCATCGCGCCGGACGGCAGGCGGTATGACAACCTGATTCTGGCTTCCTATCCCAAGGAGGCATACCGGAGCAGCGGCGTGATCCGTATCGGCTCCATTGGTGGAGATAACGTTGTTACCTGGCTGAATGACGATACCATCCGCTACACGAATCGATTCAACTATTCCTGCCTGACCCAGCTGCGGGAGTACAATGATTCGACTGATGGCCAAAACCGGGCCACCGACAGCTTTGCCGTACTCTATGAGAAGGACGACAATGACGGGAGCAAGGGCATCATGGCCATGAAGTTCTACAAGCTGACCACGGAGGATCTGCTGGGCGATGGGTGGAGCTTCGTCCACGAGGGCGAGGAGGTAGTACCCTTCGTCGTGGAGTTGGATGCGGAAGGTCTGGTAGAGGTAAGAGGCCATAAGCTGCTGGATATGGTCAAGGGTGGAAGCAAAGCCATTCAGGTCCAGACCAGTGCGGTTTACGCACGAAACGGCGGCGCCAGCGTGAACTGGAGCTCCTCCAACGAGGCGGTGGCTACAGTTGACAGCAGTGGTACGGTCAGTGCGCATGAAGCGGGCACCGCTGTCCTTACCATGACTGCCAGCAACGGAACGCTGACGCGCAAGACTACCGTGGAGGTCGTGGTGCAGGAGACGGAGGGCCAGATCAGCACGCTGCCTGGAAAATACGGCATTGACAGCATCACGAAACGGACAGTATCTGCCTCTACGGTTTACCGGCTGGCGACGGACGGGGTTCTGGGAGAAGGCGGCGAATACGTCGTATATTCCGAGAACGGTGCGAGACTTCTGTTTGATGGCAGTAGCACGAGCACGACAAACCAAAACATGATAAGCGGATACGCCCTGAGCAGCGACGGGACGGAAATAACCGGGAAGAAAGACGGGAGTCCGATTGAGCAGCAGCTGGTATGGAAGCTCGTTCCCGTGAGCGGAGGGTATGCGCTCCAGGGTACGGTCAGCAGTAAGCACGTCACCATGACTGCCGCCGGCAACCAGCTTGCGCTGAGTAACACTCCCGTTTCTTTCGAGATCAGCCATCAGAGCAGCGGCGTTTACCATGTCAAGTGCAATGGCAAGTATCTGGCATTCTCCGGCAGCGGTTGGGCGATGCAGGATGCTCCGGGCAACCTCCGGTTGTTCCGCAAAACCTTACAGCCGGAAGGGATGATCTATACTACCCATGCCGACGGTCTCAGAGCCCTGCTTCAGGACATGGGGATAGCGGAGGAGATCTACGAGAGCACACTGGCATGGGAAAAGGACTACGAGACGCAGTCTGCGGCTGAAGAGGCTCAGGCCAAGATCGACGAAGCGGCAAAGGAGCTTTACGCCATGCTGCTCGCCGGAGAAACCATTGACGCGCCTGAGAGCAGACCTGCCGTACAGCAAAACGACCTGTACCAGGTACAGGTCCTGTGCCAAGGGCACAGGAATAATGCTGAAGGCTGCGAGAACCACTGGTGGAGCACTCCCGTGAATGGGCAGTGGGTCAATGATTTCACCGTAGGCAGCATTGAGAGAAACACCGCGTATCAGCCGGATACATATTCCTGGCGCTGCCCGGTGACGCCCGGACACAGTCTGAGTTACTATCTGGACATGCTCAACGCAAAGGTGTCCGGCCACACGCTTGTGACCGAGGAGCTGCCCGTGGCGTACTTCTACTATAACAACGGCACAGCGGAATGGGAATTCATCAAGAACCCGCAGGCAAACCCCAATTGCACCGTTGGCAACAACAATGTCTATTCTCTGACCATTGAGGCGGCCTGCAACCCGGCGGAGGAGCGGGAGTGGCTCACCTCCATGGAGGAGACCGGTTACGACCGGTTCACCCAGGAGCCCGTCCAGCTGACCGGGGAGAGCGGACGCAAATACCTGATTCTGGCCCAGAGCGGCAAGTCTGGCGATACCGGAGTCTACGCGCTGTATCTCAATCCGGCCAACAAGAGCGCCAATAACGCTGTGGCCGACGCGGGCGCAGGGTCCTGCGCGGTCCGTCTTGCCAGGAAGGGCAGCGATATCGTGGGATATGTCCCCGGAACGGAGGAAGAAATCCCGTTGGAGAAGCTGCTCATGACCGTGACCAGCGAGGGGGGCAAGTTCTATATCAGCGACGGCACCCACCACCTGAATTTGGAGAGTAAGATTGCCGGAGATCGAAGCCCGCTGACCGTTACCGCCCGGGTCAATACCGGCGGCGCATATCAGATTCTGGGCAGCGGCACTTCCATTCGGAGCCTGACCCTCTTTGTCTTGGGACAGAACAGCGATAACGGGAATTGGCATACGGATTTCTGGGGGCCCACTGCTGATTGCGGAGCGTTTTCTGCAAGTGGCTCCAGCTACATCTACTTCTACCATCCCCACGTGGCTGACGGGAGAGCGGTGACGGCGTTCACCAGCGACGGGACGGAGATTCCCCCCGCTGACGGCGTTCTCACCATTCCCGGCGGCGGGTATATCAAGCTGGACGGCGTGCTCTCCTTCACCGTACCCGGCGCGATAAAGAGCGTCACTATTCCGGTGGATTACGCGTCCACCTTGCAGCTGGAGGCCAACGGCGGCTTCTCTTCGCCGCGCTGCACCATCACCATGGAGGACGGTACCGTTACTTCCGGTATTACCCGGTCCGGTCCGGCGGGCAGCGGCGTGTACTTTGCCCGCACCCGTGAGAACGCGGTCTATTTCGCGGGCAAGGGAGATATCAGAGATTTCTCCTCCCGGAATACCGAGACGCCTCCCTGGCTGAACGCCATTGGCGACCGGTTCCTCCGCTCTGCGTACATCGGAGAGGGCATCACCGGCGTGGGCAGCAACGCCTTTAAGGGCTCGACGCTGGAGAGCATTACGCTGCCCGGCGGGCTGAGGTCCATCGGCGGCAGCGCCTTTGAGGCCAGCCGCATCCGGTCCATTGCCATTCCCTCCACAGTGGTTTCCATCGGCAGCAGCGCTTTCCGGGGCTGCATGGAGCTCAGTGAGATTTCCCTGCCCGCCAGCGTGGTTTCCATCGGTTCCGGCGCTTTCGCCAGCTGTCCCAGGCTGCGCACCGTCACCGTGGCGGGGAACATCGGCTCCATCCCCAGCAACGCGTTCCAGGCCCTCAGCGGCCACGGCCCGCTGAATCTGGTGCTCCAGGGCGGCGTTCCCGGCGGCGCCTGGGCCGGCTACGAGGGTATGAGCGCTTTCCTGCATCAGAATGCCGCCATCGTCTATCTCAGTGCCGCGCCCGGCGCGGATTTGACGGAGACGGCCGGTAATGACGCGTATTTTGCCGTTGTTCCCAGCGGCGTGAACCTCCCGGCGCTGAGCTCCGGCGTACTGCCGGTGCTGCCCGCGAGGAACGGTCAGGCGTTCACGGGCTGGCGGGCCGGTACTACCGGCGAGATTCTGCCCGCGCCGGTGGACCTGATGGGCGCTCCCGTTGTGGGCGCTTCCCAGGCGGGCGCGGTCCGGACCGGCGGGGGCCGGTATCCGGGCGGTACGGTGTTCACCGCAGTATGGGGCGGCGATGTTGTGGCTCCGGAAACCGTGAGCGTGACCTTCAGCGTAAACGGCAGCGTTCTGACCACCGTCACCGTCAGCAAGGGCGAGAGCCTGGGCGAGCAGATGCCCGCCGATCCCACGCTGGAAGGCTTCACCTTCCTGGGCTGGGAGGACAGTCAGGGCAGCCGCTTCACCTCCGCCACGGCGGTGGAGGGCGATATGGAGCTGTTTGCCGTCTGGCAGGAGAATGAAGAGCCCTCCATCCCCGGTACAGCCACCGTGACCTTCCGCGTAAACGGCAGCGTTCTGACTACTGTCACCGTCAGTAAGGGCGAGAGCCTGGGCGAGCAGATGCCCGCCGATCCCGCGCTGGAAGGCTTCACCTTCCTGGGCTGGGAGGACAGTCAGGGCAACCGCTTCACCTCCGCCACGGCGGTGGAGGGCGATATGGAGCTGGCAGCCGTCTGGCAGAAGAATGAAGAGCCCTCCATCCCCGGCACAGTGACAGTAACCTTCCATCCCAACGGCGGCATACTGAACGGCGCAAGCTTTATCACACTGAGCGAAGGCGCTTACCTGCCTGTGAACAGCCTTCCCGGCGTTACCCGGGCCGGCTACCGGCTGAGCGGCTGGTACATGGAGGACGGAGCCGCCTTCCAGGGGGCGCAGATCTTCCACAGCATGACCCTCTCCGCTGGCTGGATCGCAGAGGAAACGTCCGGCGGCATCCAGTTCCCGCCCTACTTCCCGACGGATACGTTCACAGGCCCGGCGGTCCCCGCTCAGCCTGAGAAGCTGGAGGAGCTGGAGGAGTCCGGAGTTCCGACCGCTCCCACCCCCTTCGAGGGCTGGCTCAAGACTCCGGAAAACATCGAAGCGGCCGTGGCGGCGCTTCCCCACCGGGATGTGCCTAAAAACTCCTGGTACGCTTCGTCTGTGGCCTATGTTTACTCCAACGGCCTGATGAAGGGCTTGAGCGATGTGGAGTTCTTCCCCAACGCCACCCTCAACCGCGGCATGATGTCGCAGATCATTTACAACCTTGCCCGGCAGCCCGGCAGTTCCGCGGTCTCCCTCTTCTCCGACCTCGGCGGCCGGTATTACGCGGAAGCGGTGGCCTGGGGCGCGTCTCAGGGTATCCTCATGGGCTACAGCGACACGGAGTTCGGCGGCGAAAAGGATTTGACCCGCGAGCAGATGGCCGTGATGCTCTACCGCTACGCCGTCACCCTGGGTCTGACCAGGGATGTGGACCAGAGTGTTCTGGCCGGCTTCAGCGACCGCGGGGCGATCTCCAGCTGGGCTGTGGAAGCTCTGGCCTGGGCTGTGCAGAACGGCATGATGCAGGGCCGCGGCAATAACGTGCTGGATCCCCAGGCGAATATCACCCGAGCGGAAGCCGCCGCTATTCTGGAGCGATACGGCAAAGCATTCTTCTCCTGACGCATGTCCCTGTCCCGGCTCCTTCGGGAGCCGGGACAGGAGCGGAACAGAACAGTCCATCATTTTGAAAAAGGAGAAACAGCATGAAAAATAAGAAATTGAACCGTATCGCCTCTCTCGTGCTCAGTATCGTCATGCTTTTCACGCTGGCGGTTCCCGGGACGAGCGTCGCCTTCGCGGCGGGTGCGGTCTTTGAAAAGGAAAATCTGATCGAGGATCCCGGATTCGATCTGCCGAATGGCTTTGTAACAGACAACGCAATTGGACGCTGGAATAACTGGCAGGTTGCGCAAGCTCCAACGGGAGGACGCGACGGGAGCAGCGGCGTTCAGTTCACAAAGAGAGATTCCTCCCTCCAGTACAATATTGACGGCGGGAGCCTACAGGTCGGTGCAAGCTATGTCTTTTCTGTTTATGTCAAGAAGACAAGTGCCGAAGGAATTCTTCAGGTAGGCGTTAAGGAATACGGCGGCTCGGAAGTTCATACCCGCGTTGCCGGTGCCGGAGACTGGGTACAGCATTCCATATCGTTCACCTACATCAGTGGAAATCCTATTCTCTATGTCTATAATCCAGGCGGCAATGCTTGCACAGCTTTTGTGGACGACGCGGCCTTGTTTATAGACAGTCCCATTACCAGGGCGGAGATCAGCAGCGGCTCCATTACCGTTACGGGGGATCAGCTGGACATGAGCGGTTTCAGCGCCGTCTGGACCTCCTCTCTCAATCCCGGTCAGCCCAAGACTCTGGCGCTGACGCCGGGAAACGGCGAGCTGACCTTTGACCCAATCCCCGCCGCGGCCCTGGAGCAGACCATCACGGTGATCCTGACCTACAAGGGGACGAATATCACGCTCCAGTATACCATAGAGGCGTCCGGCGAGGAGGCGGTTCCTGCGGAGGTCAGCGCGGTGGAAGTGAGCAACGGCTCCGCCGTTATTACGCTGAAAGAGGTTCCCACCCAGGCGCCCACAATCGACAGCTTCCAGTTTGAATTGACGGTGGACGGCGCGAAGGCGGCCTTCAGCGCAAGCAATTTCAGCTATGATAACGCCAGGACCGTCACACTGAATTTTGACCCGGTGCCCGCCAGCATGAGCGCCCCGCGGGCTGTCACCCTCAGCGTGACCAGCGGCGGGAGCAGCGCGGCCGGCAGCTTTACCGTGGACAAGGGCGTCTGCAAGACCTACTATGTGTCCTCTTCCACAGGCAGCGATTCCAACAACGGCCTCTCCGAGGCGTCGCCGTTTCAGAGCATTGAGAAGCTCAACACCATCCAGTTCGTTCCCGGCGACCGCATTCTGTTCAAATCCGGCGACACGTTTGTGGGGCTGTTCAGGCCCAAAGGTTCCGGCATGGAGGGCGCGCCTATCGTGGCGTCCAGCTATGGCGGCGACATCCGGCCCGTGATTCAGCCATACGCCGGCAGAAGCTTCCCGTACGTCCTTGGCGCCGGGGGCCCTAATGACTCTCAGATCAATGGCGCAATTCTGCTGGAGAATGTGGAATACTGGGAAATCCGGAATCTGGAGCTCCATGATCCCAGCTATAACGAAAACAATCACGAAACCAGCAAGCTTACCGTCTACAACGCCGGTATCCGGGTGGTCAACGAGGACCAGGGAGACCTGACGCACTTTGTTTTTGACAACCTGTACATCCACGGTTTCCGGGGACCCGGTACGAACCTGGGTAAAACCTCCGGCGGCATCCAGTTCAACGTCAATATCAAGGAACCGGATCTCAGCAATGCGGTTCCCTCCTGCTTCGTGGACGTGAGCATCACCAATTGTGAGATCGCCTTCTGCGGCCGGAGCGGCATCAATACGCTCACCAGATGGGGCTACCGTACGGTCACATCTACCGGCGATGCCTGGCCTAATTTCCCGGGGGGTGAGTACGACTCAGGTCTGACCTATTACCCCAACCGGGATTTCTACATGGCGAATTGCAGCATCCACGACATTGACGGCGACGGACTTATTGTGGATACATGGTCCAACGCGGTGATCGAGAACAATACGGTTTACAGATGCGCAATCCATCTGACCAAAAAGTCGTCCGCCGCTGTGGGTATGTTCAACTGGAACTCGGACAATGTGGTGTTCCAATATAACGAGTGCTACGCCAACGGCATCAACGCCACCCGGGACGATACATTACAGGGTGGCAGTGTTCTGACCGGAGTCGTATCCCAGGACGGGCAGGGTATCGAGGTGGACGCGCTGAATCAAAACACCTGGGTGCAGTACAACTACCTCCATGACAACTCCTGCTTCATGATGCTGTGCTGCTTTGGGCCCAGCTACAGAAGCTATAACACCTGGATTCGCTACAATCTCAGTGAGAATGAGGGCTACGGCAAGAATGTCAGCCTTAAGGATCCAATGGGTTACTTCTATAACGGCGAATACGGGTTCAACACCGAGGTCTACAACAACACGCTGGTGCTGAATGACAACACGCTGCTGAACGGGAAAATCTACCTGCTCAGCCGCCCTGCGCGAGCGGATAACGTCTACAAGTTCTACAACAATATCTTCTACTACACCGGCGAGACTCCGGTGCAGGTGGACAATTGGTGTACCGGCGGTACGGACTTCAGGAACAATGTTTTCATCAACATCAGCAATGCCCCGTCCGGCAACGGGAATACCACGGCGGACGCTTCCATCTTCGCCGGCGGCGGAACCGGGCTGGACGCCTACCGGCTGACCACCAGCGCGTACGACGGCAAGGGCGCGTCCCTGCCCAGCATGCGCGATGGGATGTTCAGCGGAACGGACATGGCCGGCGAGACTGTCGCAGCTCCCGGTATTGGCGCATTCGTATACGCGGGGTAAAAAACGCCGGATTGGCGGACACATTCAGGCAGAGGAAGGGGACCGGGATCAATCGGTCCCCTTTTTCCTTCAAAATCCGGGAAATGTTTCGGCATGATTTGAATGTTTCGCCGGTTTGTGGTATACTGGTCAAAAATGGGATGGGAGGAGACAGCAGTTGAAAAAGTCCGGAGAGAAAAAACGCGCCCGGCTGCGTAAAAAAATTTGGGCGGCAGCTGCGGCTGCGGCGATTTTCGTGATCCTTCTGGCGGCGCTGTGCCTTCAGAGCCGGAGGGAGGAGGGCGAGGGCCTGATTGCCGGACTTTCCTCCTTCCAGGGCAGCTCCCGCACCGTGAGTCAGGCAGAGTATGACTTCTTCCGCGCCCGCGCGGAGCGGAGCACCGGCCCCCAGCGTTCGGAGGAAGAGCTCGACCAGCTGGCGCGGGAGCAGATCACTGCGGTCAGCGCCCGGTTCAGTCTGGGCAACCATCTGGGCCTTTGCGAGCCGTACAGCTTTGAGGCGCTGGCGTATCGCATGGAGCAGGAAAACATCATCCGCAAGGCCAAGGCGGACAGCGGTGAGGCGGTGTACGGCGCCGTCCAGTTTACGCTGGAGAGCTACCTTGACTATCTGGACAGCAATCTGGAGACGGATATCGTAAGCTTCCTGGTGGACAACGCCGACCGCTCGATGCTGGAACAGGCCAGGACGTACTATGACTCCCACACGGCATCCTTTTCAAAGCTGGTTTCCGTCACCTACGAGCTGGAGGACGGAGAGGGACTGAATACCACCGAGACGCTGTCCGCAGACGAGCTGCGCAGCTTGCAGAACACCAACAGCCCGCTGTCGGAATTCCTGTCCTCCGCCCAGCCGGGGGAGGTTCTGGAATATCAGTCCTTCGGCGGCGCTGCCCAGCGGGCCACGTTTGTAGAAGCGAAATGGGAGGTCCCGGCGTTTGAGGACGCGGTTCCCATTGCGGTGCGCACCTGGCTGAACGCGGAGATCATGGACGGCCTGTACGCAGACGTGGCGCAGAATGCCCCCGTCGTTTTCGGTTTTTGACGCGCTCCGGGCCGCGCGGCGCTGGCCGCAGGGAGGGAGCGCTCCCCAGAACAAGGAAGACCCCCGGCAGGAATCGAATTCCCGCCGGGGGCCTTCCTCTTCTCAAGTGCGTCGACTATAGCGCCAGGGCCGCCAGCTGGTAAACCGCGAAGGAGGCCAGCCAGGCCGCGCCCAATTGCCAGATCAGTGCCAGCAGTGTCCAGCTCAAGCTCCCCATCTCCCGCCGGATGGTGGCAATGGCCGCCACACAGGGCGTATATAGTGCGCAGAAAACCAGAAACGCCAAGGCCGCCGCGGGGGAGAACGTGGCCGCCATCACCGCGCCGGCGGCGGCATAGTCCGTCAGGGAAAAGCCGTAGAACAGGCTCATGGAGCTGACCACCGCCTCCTTGGCGATCAGTCCGGTGAGCAGCGCCACCGCCGCCTGCCACACGCCGAAGCCCATGGGGGCGAACACCGGCGCGATAAACCCGCCCACTATGGCCAGAATGCTGTCCGCCGTGTCCTCCACCATGCGCAGGCCGGGATCGAAATTCTGGAGGAACCACACCGCCACGCTCATGGCGGCGATGATGGTCCCCGCCCGGGTCAGGAAGTCCCGCACCCGCTCCCAGACGTGGAGCCAGATGTTCTGGAGGGTGGGCATCCGGTAGGGCGGCAGCTCCAGCAGAAAGGGGGCCGGTTCCCCCTGGAAGACGCTGCGCTTGAGAATCAGTCCGGAGATAATCGCAATGACAGGTCCCAGTATGTACAGGCCAAATACAATCAGACCCGCGTATTTCGGGAAAAAAGCGGCGGTCATCAGCCCGTAAATGGGCAGCCGGGCTCCGCAGGACATGAAAGGCACCAGCAATATGGTCATCCGCCGGTCCTTCTCATTCTCCATGGTCCGCGCTCCCATGACGGCGGGTACTGTGCACCCGAAGCCCATGAGCATGGGGATGAACGCCTTGCCGGAGAGGCCGAAGTGCCGCAGGGTCCGGTCCATGACAAAGGCCGCCCGGGCCATGTAGCCGCTGTCCTCCAGTATGGAGAGAAACAAAAACAGCAGCGCGATCATGGGAAGGAAGGTCAGCACTCCGCCTACGCCGGAGATAAGCCCGTCCACCAGCAGTCCGGCCAGCCACTCCGGCGCGTGGAGCGCCGCCAGCCACCCGGATACGCCGGGACACAGCACCTCCTCCACAAACCAGGCGATACCGTCCGAAAGCCAGGCCCCCGGTCCGCTGAAGGTGATGAGAAACACCGCCAGCATCATCCCCAGAAACACCGGAATGGCCCAGATGCGGTGGGTGGCGACGGCATCGATCCGCTCCGTGACGGTCCGCTGGCCTGACAGGGATTTCTTCTTCACCGAGGAGCGGATCACCCGCTCCACAAAGCGGTAGCGGCTGTCCGCCAGCAGGGTCTCGCGGTCCCCCAGAGGGCTGGCGGCCTCGTATTCTCTGGCGATGGCATCGATCTTATCCAGCGTTTCCTGGTCCAGCGCCAGCTCCCGGGATACCTCCTCGTCGCCCCCCAGAAGCTTGATGGAGGCCCAGTGGGCTGGAATGCCCTTTTCGTAGGCCCGGTCGTGGATCAGTGCGCTGATCCGGTGGTGAATGGCGTGGGTGAAGTCGTCATACAGGTCGTCCGGCTCCACGGTGAGGCCGGTGTGCATCTGCTTGTGGACCTCCTGGACCAGCAGGTCGACGTTCACGTTGTCCCGGGCGGAAATGGGCACTACCGGCACCCCCAGACTGGCGGACAGGCGGGCGCAGTCGATCTGGTCCCCCCGCTTTTCCACCTCGTCCATGAAGTTCACCGCCAGCACCACCGGCCGCTCCAGCTCCAGAAGCTGCATGGTCAGGTACAGGTTCCGCTCCAGATTGGTGGCGTCCACAATGTCAATGATGGCGTCCGGTTCCTCGTTGAGAATGAATTTCCGGGCCACCAGCTCCTCCATGGAGTAGGGGGACAGGGAGTAGATCCCCGGCAGATCCACCACCGTGAAGGACAGCTCCTCCAGCTTTGCCTGCCCCTCCTTTTTCTCCACCGTTACGCCGGGCCAGTTGCCTACATACTGGTTGGAGCCTGTCAGGGCGTTGAACAGCGTGGTCTTGCCGCAGTTGGGATTGCCCACCAGGGCCACCTTCCAGGGGCGCTGGTCGTGGGCGCGGGGGTCGTAGGTGCTGGGGTGATGCTCCTGCTCGTGGCGGTGGGCCCGGTGCATGGCCTCCAGGTCCTTGGGCCCGGCGCAGCCCATGGCACAGCGGGCGCAGTCCCCGTGGCAGGCCGCTCCCAGGTGATAGGCGCTCTCGGAGACCGGCTCCCGCTCCCGGTTTTTCAGCGGCCCGGCGCTGATCCGGATCTGGGCCGCGTCCTCCTTCCGCAGGCTTAACTCGTAGCCCCGCAGCCGGACCTCCATAGGGTCCCCGAAGGGGGCCATCCTGATGAGTTCCACCGTGGTTCCCGGCGTCAGGCCCATGTCGATAAGGCGGCGCTTTACCGCCCCGCGCTGGTTGCCTACCTGCTCAATGACGCAGCTGCCGCCTACAGGCAGCCGGTCCAAGGTCATAATTTTTGACTGATCCTTCATTCCCTTTCATCCTTTCCGCCCGGCGCCGGGCTCCGCTTGTACAACTGGCGTTAGTATAGCCTAACTGCGGGGCGTTGTCAAGTGGATTCCGGCGATATTTTCTGAAAAATCCAGATATTACGCCTTGCGCCGGGGATGGTTTGTCAGGTACAATAGAGAAAACTTCGCTGTCGAACGCTGTCGATGGCTCTCAGAAAGGAACCTGATACGATGAAGCGTGTTTATACTTTTCTCATGGCCCTGGGCATTCTGCTGATGCTCTCCCTCTCCGCCTCCGGCGCAAATCAGAGCGGCCTTGGCCTTCTGGTGGACGGTCAGACCCTGGAGGCTCCGGAGGCGTACATATCCCAGAACGGCACCGCCATGATTCCCCTGCGGACACTGGCCGAGGCGCTGGGCTGCGAGGTGGCCTGGGACCCCATCACCCGCACCGTATCCGTTACGTCCCCGGCTCCGCCGGAGGAGGCTCCCCTGTACTCCGGACTGGTGGTCCTGGACCCCGGACACGGCGGCGAGGCGGAGGGTGCCTGCTATGGCGGCGTGCAGGAAAAGGATCTGAACCTCGCTATCGCCAGTCAGGCGGCGCGGCTGCTGGAGGAGGCCGGCGTCACCGTGGTCATGACCCGCACAGACGACAGTTATGTGGACCTCTATGAGCGCACCGATCTGGCCAACGGCCTGGAGGCGGACCTGTTCGTCAGCGTTCACTGCAACGCCAACGTGGAACATGACGATGTGACCGGCGTGTACACCTGCGCTTACAGTCAGGGTACCAAGGGCTGGCGGCTGGCGCAGCTGCTCCACCAGACCATGCGGGAGGCCACCGGAGCCGACGATTTCGGCATGGAGGAGCGCCCCAATCTGGCGGTGCTCAGAACCTCCCTGATGCCCGCGTCCCTGGTGGAGTGCGGCTTCATGTCCACGGAGTCGGAGCTGGCGCTGCTGGTTCAGCCGGAATATCAGGCCAAGCTGGCCCGGGGCATCGCCGATGGAATTCTGGCCTATCTGGCACAGTGATTCCCCCGCCGGCATAAACTGTTCTGTAACAGACCGGATACGGAGGACGGCCGTCCTCCGTCCGGGCAAGAAGGAGGAATCCTCCATGGAGGATACGACTACTCTGGACCGGCTGCCGGTGGGCCGGCAGGCCGCCGTTGCCGGACTATCTGCCCCGGAGAGCCAGCGGCGCAGGCTGCTGGAGCTGGGATTCGTCCCGGGCGGCGTCGTTTCGGCAGTTCAGGAGAGCCCCTGGGGCGATCCGGTGGCCTATGCCGTATGCGGCGCAGTGATCGCTCTGCGGCGGGCCGACGCGCGGCAAATCGCCGTGTACGCGCTTTCCTGAAGGAAACGCGGCGGAACGAGGTTTCACGCGCCCCTGAACACGGTTCTGACCGGGGGAGCGGTATACGAACATAACAAGAGGCGGCAGGTATTTTATGATACCTGCCGCCTTTTGCGGCGGGGAGGATCGAATATTGTAAACCTGTATTAAAAAATAGGTTGACAACTTTGGCGGAGTATGGTAAAGTCTGAGCAGAAACCAGAAAAGGAGTTGATTGCAATCGAAATGACTGCGCCAAAAATCCGGGTACGGGATATCGCGTATGTGGCGGTGTTTACCGCGATGATCTCCGTATGCGCCTGGATCGCTATCCCTACGCCAACCCAAATTGACTTCACTCTCCAGGTGCTGGGCGTGTTCCTGGCCGTGGGCCTGCTGGGAGGGAAGCGGGGTACTCTGGCGGTTACGGCCTACCTGCTGCTGGGCGCGGTGGGTGCGCCGGTGTTCGCCGGATTCAGCGGAGGACTGGGCGCCCTGCTGACCCCCAGCGGCGGATACCTGGTGGGCTTCCTCTTCTCCGCCCTGCTGATGTGGGGCATGGAGAAAATGCTGGGCGGAAATCTGTGGGTGCTGGGAGCGAGTATGGTGTTGGGCCTGCTGGTCTGCTACGCCTTCGGTACGGCCTGGTTCATGGTGGTCTATCCCTCCGGCGGCGAGGCCGTGGGACTGTGGACCGCCCTGGGGTGGTGCGTGTTCCCCTACGTGCCCTTCGATCTGATCAAGATCGGACTGGCCCTGGGCCTGACCTCCCAGCTGCGCCGCCATGTCAAGTAATCCGCTGCCCCTGCGGCCCCACCACGGGATGTGCATGGCCTATTTTGTGGGTCTGGGGTACAGCAGCGGATTTGCCGCCCATATGGCGGAGCTCCTCCGGACCCTTCGGCCGGACAGCCCTATCCGCCTGACGGTGGGAACGGACGCGGTGTGCGGCCAATGTCCCAACAACACGGGCGGGCTGTGCGACAAACCGGATCTGGTGGCGGGTTATGACCGGGCGGTGCTGGTGCTGTGCGGACTGAAGGGAGGACAGGTTCTGCCCTTCGGCGCGTTTACCCGGCAGGTACAGAAGAAGATTCTCGAGCCGGGACTGAGGGCCGGTATCTGCGGAAACTGCCAGTGGAACGGAGTTTGCTCCGTCCAGTCCAGCCGCTGGACAAAAGAAAAATGAACATAGGGCAAAAGGAGCCCCCCGCGCCGGGAAGGC
>OFFE01001181.1_pt1 | contig 19741 bp, 17 predicted proteins | sample 1521371 | NCBI WGS metagenome assembly OFFE01 (sample SAMEA3504131, study PRJEB24116) | mouse gut metagenome | biome: mouse gut; feature: mouse-associated habitat; material: faeces | place: Denmark | collected 2011 | reverse complement strand
CCCGGATTTCTCCGGGGCGGGCCAACCTGTCGAAAAGCGGCCTGTCTGGCGAGGAACCAGACAGGCCGTAAAATATGAAAGAGGAATTGCGGCAAAAGCGGGAAATGAGGAGCAGGCACTGTTCTTTGGGCTTTCCAGTTTGCCAGCTTTTTGAGATTCATGGCAGCAAATTTCAGCCTCACCCAGTTGGAAACCTGGGCCAGACCTCTGTAGTAGGTATAACGCATACCATGCTTTTCTTTGGCGTCGGCAAAAACCCGCTCAATGGTTTCTTTGCGCTTCGCGTAAAGCTCCCTGTATTCCGGGGTTTACCTAGCGTCGTCGGCCAGCTCTTCATAGGCCTTCCAGATATGGCGCAGGACGGTCTTTACGCAGTTTTTGGAGCGTGTGCATAACTGCCTGGTGGGACATTGGGCGCAGATTTTGGGGTCGCTGCAATATTCCCGGTATCCCTCCCGGTTAGTGGTGCGGTAGGACAAAACCTGGTATTCCGGGCAGATCACACAGTCATAATACTCATCATAGACATACTTCCACCACTCGTGCCCGCCTTTCATGGTCATAGGCCGCTTGTAGGCGGTGGACAGCACCCGGCCATCGCCAAACACTTTTTTGCAGATGTGTGGAGTTTTATAGGCAGAATCCGCCACGATGGTTTCAATCTCCGGGAAGGCCTGGGTCACTTTATCGTAAACATCATCAAACGCCACGCTGTCGTGGACATTGCCGGGGGTAACCACCGCTTCCAGAATATAGCCGTTCTTGTCGCAGACGGTGTGAGCCTCATAGGCAAACTGCCGCTGGTGCTTCCCCTTTGCAAATACACCGCATTCCGGGTCTGTCGTGCTTTTTGTCACCGTTTTGAAGCCCGCCTTCTTCCGCCGCGCCAGCTTCTTTTTCGAGGTGTTGTCCCGCTTCTTCCCGCCACATTTCGGCGGTTTATCATCCATATCGTCATCAAAAGGCTTCTTCCCGTGGGCCTCCCGGTCCGCGTTGATCTCCGCCAGCAGCCCTTCCTGATACCGTTTGGCCGCCACCGGAACCTCCTGCCTGATTTTCTTGTTCAGGTTCGCGCTGGCTTTGATGTGCGTCCCATCCACAAATACTGCCGTCGGGGTCAACGCTCCCACGCTCCCCGCCTCATCCAAAATCCATCGAAATATCGCCTCTATCGTTTCCTCTGTAAAGCGATGCCGGAAGTTATAGCTCACCGTGGAGAAGTGCGGCAGTTCTTCATTCAGCGTATATCCCAAAAACCATCGGTACGCGATGTCTGTCTCAGCCCGGCGAAGCGTCCCGCGCAGGGATGAAATCCCCTCCAGATGCTGGAGCAGCACCAGCTTGAACAGCACCACCGGATCCACGCTGGGCCGTCCCTCATCTTTACTGTACAGCGGCTCCACAATTCTATAAATCCTTCCGAAATCTACCGCCCTGTCCACCTTCCGCAGCAGGTGCTCCTGTGGCATGAGGCTCTCCGTGTCCACCAGCTCCACTACCCCGCGCTCCATTTTCCCTCGCTCCAGCATTTTTCTCACCCTGCTCTATCTTACCACACGAACACGAAAAAGTCTGCCTTTAGGCTGACTTTTTCGACAGGCTGGCCCGCCCCGGAGAAATCCAGGGCGGGTTTTGTTTGGTTGATGAAGAATAGCCTGTCCCGCACGTCCCGCAAATGTCCCGCAAACTTCCGAAAAATCGGATTTTTCGGTTGTGATTGGAAATTCTTGCTACGCCTGCTTTGGACGATGGACACCACAACACAAGCTAATGAGTTTTGATACACTTTATCACGCAAAAAAACACATTCCGGTTCTGAATGTTGGGGGTTCGAGTCCCTTCGGGCGTACCACGTCGGAGCAAGCTTCAAATTGCTTGCTCCGACGTTTTTTTGCAAAAGCGACGGAGCTCGCTCATCCCGCTGCTCCGCTTATCCCCACGCGACCCGTTTCACTGGGCTCGCGCGGGGACCCCGTTTTGACCCAGGCTGGAAAAGCAATTTCGCCACATAAACCAAAAACTGCTTGAATTGTTCATTTTGTGAACTTTTTAAGCGGTTTTTGTTTTGTGTCCCGCAGAAGTCCCGCGAGAGATCCCGCTGGCTCGGACAGCTAACTCGCCTATCCCTATTTTAGAACCATGGTGCAGGTGGCAATGCTTGCTCTGAAAAACAGGTTGGCCGGGAGTTGGACCATGCAGTCGATGAAGCTGTTATCCATCAGGTACTTGCGTATGTTCTGCCCGGCGCGTTCCCGGTATATGATGCCGAGGGAGCGGAGGATCGTAGTCCTTCACGTCCCCCAGGGCATCTCAGCCGCGCTGTTAAGGAGCTTGTCCCTTGCCCCTTCTTTCTATCGGCCATAGCCCATTCCCCCGTCTGTATTTCTCTGGGCGTGGTGATTTTTCACCTTTACATGGGGCCGCTTGTATTTTGCGGTTTACTGTGGTACACTATGGTTAGTTTGGAAATTCTACGGAAGGGGGGATGCCCTGGGCGGGTAATACAGGAAGTGAACAAAATGATTGAGAAGCGGTGCGGCAGCGCTGATGAAAAAGGACATGCGGCCACATCAAGTTTGAACCATTTCACCCAATATCTTACAGCTTGGAGCAAAAAATACCTTAATAGCCACAAATTTCTTGCATTTTGACCCTGCACCTGCTATTATCACAATGACACGGTGATGTTTTTCTGAAACTAAAACTGAGAGGACGTCTTGCAATGAAGGAAAAGAAAAAACGGCTTGGCCGCCCGGCATCAAAACGGGGGATGGGCGTCACAGGGAAGCTGGTATTTGCCACGGTGGGCAGCGCGGTACTGGCGCTGGCGCTGCTGCTGGTGGTGGTCTATGTACAAATGTCCAACGCGCTGCTGGAAAAAAGCGAGAATCTGCTTCTGACTACTACGGAACGGACCCTGCAGGAGACCCGGGCGTGGATGAACAGCACGCTGACCATGCTGGAGACCCAGAGGGACACCATAGAATACGAGGATATGGATATCCCCACCATGCAGGAGTACATCCGCCACACCGTGGGAAAAAGCGACGCCTATCCCGCGGGGCTGTATGTGGCGCTGTCCGACGGTTCGCTGTACCATGCCTCTTTTGTTCCGGGGCCGGACTTCGATGCCCTGTCCAAAAGCTGGTATCAGGACGGCGTGGCCTCCCAGGAGTTTATTTTGGGGGATGTGTATTTTGATGAGGACAGCCAATCCTATGTGGTGGGCGCCTCCGGGGTGCTGAAAAACAGCGACGGCTCGGTGCGCGGCGTAGCTGCGGCCGACGTGTACCTGGATTCTATCTCCAAGATCGTCAGCAATATCCAGATTGAGGATACCGGCGGCATTTTCCTGGTGGACACCCGTACGGATACCATCATCGGCCACCGGGACGCTGAGATCACCGGCAAAAAGCTCAGCGAACTGACCACCGGGATCTACCCCTATACCAGCCGGCAAATCCAGGCAAAGCAGTACGGGCTGACCCTGGACAAAAATACATATATCCAGGTCGCCGCAGTGCCGGGCAGCGACTGGACGGCGGTGGCCTACGTGTCCCAGGGCGAGGTGCTCTCGGAGCTTCACCAGCTCACCGTCATTATGCTGGTGGTGGCGGTGCTGGCGGTGGCGGTGCTCACGCTGCTGGTCATCATCCAGGTGCGGCGCATTATCGGCCGGCCTGTGGCGGAGCTGAGCCAAGCCGCCACCCGCATTGCCGAGGGCGAGCTGAACCAGACCATCCACTACCGTTCCAAGGACGAGCTGGGCGTTCTGGCGGAGGACTTCAACCGGGTCACCGTCCGCCTGCGGGATTACGTCACCTATATTGACGAGATCGCCGGGACGCTGCAGGAAATCGGGAACGGGAATCTGGACTTTACCCTGAAGCAGGAGTATACCGGGGAATTCTCGAAAATCAAGGACTCTCTGGATAAAATATCCCTTCAGCTCAACAACGTGATGGGCCAGCTCCACGCCTCCTCCCGGGACGTGGCCGCGGGGGCGGAACAGGTGTCCAGCGGCGCGATCCAGCTGTCCCAGGGCTCCACCCAGCAGGCCGCCGAGGTTGACGTGTTGGCCGGCCACATCAGCGCCGTGTCCGAGAGCGTCCGCCGGGTCGCCCAGGGTGCCCAGCGTGCCCGGGAGCTTTCCCAGAACGTGAAAGAGGGCCTGACCGAGAGCAGCGTGAAAATGCAGAGCCTGACGGAGTCCATTCAGAAGATCAGCGACCGCTCCACCGAGATCCACCGCATTGTCAAGATCATTGAGGATATAGCCTTCCAGACCAATATTCTGGCGCTGAACGCCGCGGTGGAGGCTGCCCGGGCCGGCGAGGCCGGGAAGGGCTTCGCGGTGGTGGCCGACGAGGTTCGGATACTGGCGGGCAAGTCCTCCGACGCCGCCAAGGAAACCACGGTACTGCTGGGCCAGACGGTGGACTCCATGGAAGAAGGGGCCCACGCCGCCCAGGATACCTCCCAATCCATGCTGGCGGTGGTGGCGCAGGCCGACGAGATGGGCGAGCTCATCGACGGCATCGCGGATTACACCCAGCAGCAGTCCGCCAACACCCAGGAGATTACCGCGGGCATTGAGCAGATTTCCAACGTGGTGCAGACCAATGTGGCCACGGCAGAAAACAGCGCCGCCGCCAGCGAACAGCTGTCCGGGCAGGCCGCCATGCTCAAGGAACTGGTAGCCCGCTTCCGGCTGAAAGCTGAGTAAAACTGCCGCCCACTCATTTTGCTGCGGCCCCGTTTCCCCCGGAAGCTGGGGGGTGAGGAATCCAGTCTGCCGGGCTGCATAAAATTGATTTGGACATATTGAGCCGAAAAACCGCTTAAGAAGTTCATGAAGTGAACTTCTTAAGCGGTTTTTGTTTTGCGCTTCATGGCGTTCCGAAAAGCCGGCACTGGGAAATCTGCCGATGAACTTGCGCCGTCCTCTTACTGCTCCGCTGCTTTCGCGCAGGCACTGCGGTAAGCGTGGGGCGTCATGCCGGCATTTTTTTTGAAAAATATTGAAAAGTGCGCCGCGCTGCTGAATTCAAAGGCCATTGCAATATCCACCATTTTCAGATCCGTTTCGGCAAGAAACTTTTGAATCAGCAGAATCTTGTGGGCCGAAATGAACGATCTAATGCTGCACCCCATTTCCTGCCGGAAAAAACGTGAAACATGGTTAGGATGCAGGTGGACCACTTCCGCCAGCTCATCCAAAGTAATCCGCCGGTGTATGTTGGCGTGAATATACAGGATCAGCTGGTTAATGACCGGATTGCTTGACACCTTTTGCTCTCTGGCGCTCTGGATCAGATCAATGAACCCATCCAGCATCTCATACTCCAGCTCTTTCAGCTGCGCGATAGAATTCAGTTTGCCTATCCTTAATATGTATTGGTCGCTGGCGTCAAAGGCGATCTCCGAATCAACGCTCCCCTTGATTGCCGTGCGCGTATAGCAGGTGCACCCACAAATCAGTGAGTATTGCAGTGACTGTACCATGACGTCCGACAAGTAGGCCCGCTCCAGGGAATTAATCTTTGCCAGAACCTCTCGGCTTTTCTTTTTGTCTGCCTCCAGCATCCATTTGGAAAGCTCAAGCTCTAATGTGTAAGGCGGATGCTGATAGGCGGACAGCATATTATCCATCTTATTTTTGCGGAATCCAACCAAAATATCAGGCATTTCCTCTATACTCCTTCATAATAAAACACAATATTTTTTGAAAATCTTTTCTGTCTACCTATAAGAATGTTAAAAATATATAATTTATTATATCACAGGACGGTATAATGTCAATGTAAGCACTTCGGCCCATAGAAAACGAACAGGAGGTCAAACATGAAAAGGATACTTGCAGCGATTTGCGCACTCACAATGCTGGCCGCCACGCTGTCCGGCTGTTCCGCCCCGCCCGCCGCCTCCACATCCGGGGGGAACTCTGCCCCACCTGCGCAGTCACCGGCCCCTGCCGGCCCGGTGACAATCAGGCTCTACGGTTTAAATGCGGCCTGGAGTGCGGTAATGGATCAGGCGGCGGCAGATTACAATAGGGAAACCGGGAACACGCTGGAGGTTGAGATCGCGGGGGATGACTACTCCGCTGTCCTGGCCGCGCGCTTCAATTCCAATCAGGCCCCCGATATTTTTGAACTGGCAAACTCCGACATTTTGGCCTGGGCCGACCGTTTGGCCGATGTAAGCGGATGCAAGTTTTCCGAAGCCCTGTATGACAGCGCCAAGAGCTCGGCATACGTGGACGGCGTATGCTACGGAATGCCCTGCGGCATCTCCGCGGGCGGTTTTGTGTATAACAAGGACTTGTTTGACCAGGCCGGCATCACCAAGCTGCCCAAAACCCTGGATGAGTTGGAGGAGACCTGCATCCAGCTTCAGCAGGCCGGGATCCAGCCCTTTGGCGAGGCATGGAAGGAATGGGGGTATCTGGCCCAGCTCTTCGGCTATGCGTTCTTGTACGAGGATGATACGCGGGTTTTGGCTGACCGCTTGAATTCCGGCGGGATGCAGCTGGCCGATTTGGCCCATATTGGTGATTTCTTCCGGCTCTATGATATGACATTGGATTACGGATTGGGCGAGCAGTCCATTGGCTATGGCGTCTATGACCAGGTGGCGGACTTCGCCGCCGGAAAAATGGCCATGATCAAGCAGGGTACCTGGCTGGAGGCGCTTCTGCTGGCCACCAATCCGGAGCTGAAGATCGGAATTTTCGCCGCGCCCCTTACGGATAACCCCGCCGACACAAAACTCCCTATTGGTACGGCGGGGGCGCTGGTCGTCAATAAGGAGTCCCCTGTGGCGGAACAGGCCAAGGAGTTCCTGGACTGGTTTTACGGCCACATCCAGACCTATCTGGTCGACGGCCTCCAACTGGCTGTTCCCTACAGCGGGACGGACAACTCCAAGCTGGGCATGCTCAACAACGATATGTTTGCCTACATGGAGCGCGGGGAGGTCTTTGACACACTGGGCTTCGATTACTGGCCTGCGGGCTACCTGTATGATATCGCAACGCCCCTCCAGGCGTATGCTGCCGGCGCCGCTACTGCCGAGGCGACGCTTGCCGAGCTGCAAAATCTCTATAACAGCCGGGTGAATTCTGTGGGATAAAGGCAAAGCGGACTGGCGGCCGGGGACATCAGGCCGCCGGTCCTGCCTCGAAAGGAGGCCGCTTCATGAAGGTTACGCGCTCCAAGCTGAAAAATGCGGGTGTTTTTGCCCTTTTCACCTTACCTGCCCTTACGTTGATCGTCTGTTTTATCCTGATCCCCCTCCTGATGGCCCTGTTCTATTCCCTTCACGACTGGAACGGGATCAGTATGGAGTTTCCCTTTATTGGCCTGCAAAACTATATTGACCTGTTCAGCGAGAGCGCTTTCCTGGCCTCCTTCCGTTTTACGTTCCTGTATATGATAGTGACGGCCGCAGGGCTGAACATATTCGGTTTTTTGGCGGCGCTGGCGCTGAACAAAAACCTCAAGCTGAGCGGCATTCTGCGTGCGGCATACTTTCTTCCAATGGTGATTTGCGGCGTATCCGTGGGCTATATCTGGAATGTGATTGTGGTTCGGCTGTTTCCCCATATCGGCCGGCTTCTGGGCAGCGGGCTTCTCCAGAAAAATTGGCTCAGTATGCCCAATACCGCGTTTGCCGCCTTGATTATCGCCGCCATCTGGCAATCTTTTGGCTACTATATGATGATTTATCTGACCGGACTCCAGGGCATTCCCCAAAACCTTCTGGAAGCGGCCTCCATTGACGGCGCGGGATCTCTTGGCCGCTTTTTTAAGATTGTGCTGCCGCTGATGCGGCCCACGATTACCGTCAGCATTTTTCTCAGCATCGTCAGCGGCCTGAAATCCTTTGACCTGATTTATGCGCTCACCTCCGGAGGACCCTATGGTTCTACGACGTCGATTGCGCTGGGAATCTACCTTGACGCGTTCAAGCGGAACCTCCTGTCTTACGCCTCGGCGAAAGCCATCCTGTTCTGCCTGATTATCATGCTGATATCCTTTGCCCAGGTGAAGCTAATGGACCGGAAAGGGGTTGAGCAGTGATGAAGGGCCGGTATACCTGGAAAAGCATGCTGATGGAGCTGGTCATGATCCTGCTGGCGGTGTTGGCGGTTTTTCCCGTCGCCCTGGTCATTATGAACTCGGTGAAGTCTAACCAGCAGATTTTATCGTCTATCCTCTCTGTTCCCACTGAATTCCATTGGGAAAATTTTGCGAATGCGCTGGAAAAGATGAATTTCTGGCCTACGCTCCGCAATTCCCTGGTTACCACAATTTTCTCTGTGGCCGGTATTGTCCTGTTCGGGAGCATGGCGGCCTATCAATTGGCCCGCAAAAAGAATGTGGCAACCGAACTCATTTTCTTTGTGCTGGTCCTGGCCATGACGATCCCGTTTCAGGCGCTGATGATCCCGCTTGTCATCATCGCGGGACATTTGGGCTTGACCAACAGCCTCCCCGGCCTTATCCTGATTTATATTGGATTTTCCCTCCCCCTTGCCATCTTTTTGTACCGGGGGGCCATCCAAAGCATCCCCAGAGAGCTTGAGGAGGCGGCCATGATCGACGGCTGCGGTCCGATACGGTGCTTTTTCCTCATTGTCTTCCCGCTGATCCGGCCCATGACCGCCACCATCGTCATTCTGGACGCGCTGGCTGTGTTCAATGACTTCTCGCTGCCCATGATTCTGATTTCCGCCAGGGAGATGCGCACCATCCCGCTGGCCATCAGCTCCTTCTTTGGGACATACCTCAGCGACTGGAACCTCATCATGGCTGCGCTGACCATCTCCGTCGTCCCGGTGCTGGTTTTTTTCCTCACATTCCAAAAGAATATCATGAGCGGCCTGGCCGAGGGAGCCTTGAAAGGGTGAGGCGGAACGGCCTTGGGCCCCCGGGCCCAGGGTTATGGGGCGGTAAGCCTGCCAGGGAAATCCAAGGCCCGGAAATACCGGGGCAGGCGGTTCCAGGCCCTACAGAACATTCATTTACTACAATAAAACAGGAGGAATATCGGTATGGCAAAGCTGACTGGCCTGAATCCAGAGTGGATGGACACCTCCGGGCGTATGCCGGTGACAAAGACCGGGCATTTGAAGAGAAAATATGAAAATGTCGCTTATGGGCCGGATCCCCTGCAAGCGCTTGATATTTATCTCCCGGAAAATGGAGACGGCCCCTTCCCGGTTATCATCAACGTACACGGCGGGGGCATGACGAGCTGCGACAAGCATGATTTCCACCTCTATCCCACGCTGTATGCCCTGGAACGGGGATTTGCCATTGCCGCCATCAATTACCGGCTCTCTCCCCAGGTGAAATACCCCACGCAGGTCTATGACACGAAACGGGCCATCCTTTTCCTGGCCGCCCACAGCCGGCAGTACAGCCTTGACCCCAACAATTTTTTCCTTTGGGGTACTTCCGCAGGCGGGAACCTGGTTCTCATGGCGGGCATGAAGCGCGGTATGCCCTTGCCGGAGGAGCTTCTGCCGGCGAATGAGGTTCCCATACGCGGTGTGGCCGCGCTCTGCCCCGAGATTGACATGGGCGATGTGGGCAGCTTTGGGGCATGGTGGGAGCGGCTCTATATCTGGCTGCTGTTCAGGGGGCTTTCGGAGAAGGTGCTGGGCATCAAGAAGCCGACGCCGGAGGACTTGAAACCCACCAACCCCCACACCTATCTCGGCGGCGGCATCGCGCCGCTGTATTTGCAGCACGGGGACCGGGACCCCGCCGTGCCGGTAAACCAAAGCCTGAATTTCGCCAAGGCGGTGGAGAACGTGCTGCCGCCGGAAGACTTTGTGCTGGACATTTTGCCCGGCGTGGCCCACGCGGGGGGCGGCCCCGACTTTTTCCTGCCCCAGCATATTTTCCCGATTCTGGACTTTTTTGGACGCCATATTGCGCAAGGGCGCCCCGTATGACTACTTTGATTACACGGGCCGACGATTTGGGTTCGGGCCCCGGGGCGAATGCCGCCATTGGGCAGGCCGCCGGAAGAGGTTTCATCAAGAACATTTCCTGCATGGCGGCAGGGCCTTTGATAGAGCAGGGGGCTGATTGCGTCCGGGAGTTCCGCTCGTGCTGCTTTGGCCTCCACGCGGTGCTCAACTCGGAGTGGGACCGGGTCAAATGGCGGCCCTGCGGGGATGCGCGCAGAATCCGGAGCCTGCTGACGCCGTCGGGGGAGTTCCCGGCGTCGCTCAAGTGGTTCGAAGGGAATGCGCCCGCGCTGGAGGAGATCCTCTACGAATTTGACTGCCAGCTGGACCGCCTGATTCGCCTGGGCCTGCCTGTCTCTTACGTTGACCTGCACATGATGCCCGACCGCGTCATTCCCGGGCTGCGCGGCGAGTTGAGCGCGTGGGCCGCCCGAAAGGGGCTGATCGACCACAGCGGGTACTACAGGACGCCGGAACAGTTTGAGCCGGCTGTGGCGCTGACATTGCAGCAGGGCAGGGAAAACTGGGCCGCATGGCTGGATATGCTGGCGGACGGCCAATATTTCTGCGCCATGCACCCGGCCCAATATTCCCCCGAAAGCCTTCTGATGGGCAACGCGGAGATTCCCGCCGAGTATGTCGCACGGTACAGGGATGTTGAATTCCAGCTCCTGTCCACGGGCGTTCTGGAGTCCCTCTGCCTGGAGCGGGGGATCACCCCTGTGCGCTACGACCAGGCCGCCAGGGGTCGGACGGAAGGCCTCTCTGACGCTTTAAGAAATGAGGTTCGATGATGAAAGCGAACGACACGATTACCCAAATCGACCGGCAAACCTACTGCATTGAGGAAGACGGGGGAACCGTTTACGGCTACCTGCTTTGCGGCGCCCGGCGCGCTGTGCTGATTGATACCGGCTTTGGTGGCTTGGACTACCGCTCTGTGGCCGGACAGCTGACGGCTTTGCCCGTATTCGTCATCAATACCCACGGGCACCTGGACCACATCAGCTGTAATTGGCAGTTTGAGACGGTTTACCTTCATCCTGCGGACGAGGCTGTCTACCAGGAGCACTGTTCCTATGATGTCCGGCGGGATTTTATGACAAACCTCTTGCGGGAAGCGGCAGTCCCGGAGGAACAGTGGCTGCTGTCCCCGTTCAAGGAGCGGATTGAAAAGCGGTGCGCAATCCCCATGGCGGCCTGGCGGCCGCTCACGGATGGGGAACGCCTGGAACTGGGGGGACGGGAGCTGGAGGTGATACACACACCGGGCCACACGCCGGGGTCCATCTGTGTTCTGGATTGCGCCAACCGCCGGCTTTTTTCGGGGGACACGGTGTGCGCCCAGGGCATCCTGCTCAATCTCAAGCACTGTGGCAGCGTGGAGACGTTCGCCCGCAGCATTCGGCGCTTGAGCGCCCAGGGGGACCGATATGACAGCATTTGGCCGGCGCACCACCAGAAGCCCATCGGGAAGGATTACCTGCATGATTACGAAATGTGCGCCCAAAAGATTTTGGAATCACGGCCTGGGGGGAATGAAGCCGCTCTGCGGGTGGAGGCGGCCTCCTGGGGGCGTGTCCAGGTGGTGTATACCACGGACAACGTTTGGGACAGAACAGGATGTGAACCATGACCGGGCGCTTTGGCGGCGATGCGTGGCAGCTGCGGGAGACCGTTTTGGACATGGCGGCGGCCGCCCCCGCGTCTATTTTTTCCATCGGCAACGGCCGCATCGGCGCGCGGGGCGGTTTTGAGGAGCTCCCAGGCAGCGACCCCTCCAACGCTGTGTTTATACATGGCTTTTATGGGGCCCAGCCCATCGCCTACGCCGAAACCGCCTATGGGTACGCAAAAAACCGGCAGACCATGCTTTCCATAGCCAATCCGCTGCGGATCGGCATTTGGCTGAATGGGGAGCGGTTCGACCTGAACCGGGGCCGTGTCCATGCCTACTCCCGTACGCTGGACATGATGCACGGCGCCTTGAACCGGGTTGTTGACTGGGAATCTCCCTCCGGCGTCCGGGCCAGGGTTTCCTTCCAGCGCTTCGCCTGCCTGGATGAGACGAGGCTGCTGTACAGCCGGATTACCGTTGAGACTGAAACCTCCTGCGTGCAGGTGCGCATGGAATCCGCCATTGACCCATCGCGGGAAGCCCCCCGCAGCTCAGACGACAGCCGGAGCGCCACAGCGCTTGACTGCGAATCTGTCCGCGTCATGTCGCAGGGCACACTTTCTGACGGCGCGCGTTACCTCACACAGCATTCGCTTCGGTCAAATTTGTCCGCCGGCGTCGTTTTGTGCCACAGCGCGTCCAATCTGGAGCCGCAGCACCATTCAAACGCAAGCGTATTTGTCGGGGCGCCGGGCTCCTGCTTGTTCCAGCTGGACAAAATCATTGCGCTGGACAAGTATGAGGGCCTTTGTACACAAGATGACCTCATGTGCCTCGCCCAAGTGGCGCGGGACGGGAAAAGAAAAGGGTATTCCGCTGCATACCATGCCCATATTTCGCATATGGAGCGCTTTTGGTCGGAATCCGACCTGCTTTTGGAGGGGAATATCCCGATCCAGCAGAGCGCCCGCTTGGCCTGCTGCCAGATCTTTTTCAGCGTGGGGAGGGACGGAAAGACCGGCCTTGCGGCAAAGGGCCTTACAGGAACCGGCTATGACGGACACTATTTCTGGGATACCGAAATATACACGCTCCCTTTCCTGACCTATACCCAGCCCCATATTGCCCGGGCTGTCCTGCTCTACCGTTACCACACGCTTCCAAAGGCTGTGGAACGGGCCAGGGAGCTGGGCTTTTCCTCCGGCGCGCTCTATGCCTGGCGCACCATTAACGGCGAGGAATGCTCCCCCTATTACCCTGCCGGAACGGCCCAGTACCATATTAACGCGGATATTGCCTATGCGGTGGACCAATACGCCCGAATTACCGGCGACCATGCGTTTATTTATCAATATGGCCTTGATATCCTGGTGGAGACCGCCCGCTTCTGGCTTCAGCTGGGGTTTTATAACCCCGCAAAGGGCCACAAATTCTGTATCAGCTGCGTCACCGGGCCGGATGAGTATACCGCTCTCGTCAACAACAACTGCTATACCAACGCGATGGCAAAGGCAAACCTGGAATATGCGGCGGATTGGCTGGCTGAAATGGGCAGGGAGGCCCCGTCGCAATACCGGGACTTCTGCGCCCGGATGGGGGTGGAGGACGGTGAGCTCCACAGCTGGCGGCGGGCGGCAGCCCAAATGTACCTCCCCTATTCGGAAGAGCTGGGCCTGTACCTTCAGGACGACGAGCAGGAGCAGCGGGTCCCCTGGCCCATGGAAAGCATCCCCGAAAACCGATTTCCGTTGCTGCTCCATTTCCATCCGCTGACCATTTACCGCCACCTGATCTGTAAGCAGGCCGACGTGCTTCTGGCCATGCTGCTTCAGGAGAGGCTGTTTACAAAGGCCCAGATTGCCGCCGCGCTGGATTATTACGAAGGGATCACCACCCACGATTCCTCCCTCTCCCGCACCATATTCAGCATTATCGCCTGTTCTGTGGGCGATACCCGCAGGGCGGAACGGTTTTTAGAGCAGATCGCGTTTTGCGACCTGTGCGATCTCACCGGGACCACCTCCGAGGGGCTGCACATGGCCAACATGGGCGGAATCTGGCTTGCCTTTGCCTACGGCTTCGCGGGCCTGCGCGTCAACGGCTCCGGCCTGTGCCTTTCGCCTGTATGCCCCAGTGTGTGCAGCGGTTTCTCCTTTTGCCTGAACTATCTGGGCCGAAAGCTCAAGGTTCAGGTGGGCCGGGGGCATAGCAGCGTTTCCTTGCTTGCGGGGGAGCCGCTTGTCATTTCTGTGGACGGCGAGCCTGTGGCCCTGTCCGCGCCATGACCGAAGGGGGCACAAAGGTGGGTATTCGCGGCATTATATTTGACCTGGACGGGGTGTTGGTGCACACCGACCAATACCACTTTGAGGCGTGGAAGCGGCTGGCCGGCAGCCTGGGGATCTATTTTGACGAAGCTGCCAATGCCCGCCTCCGGGGGGTCGGCCGGATGGAGAGCCTGGAGATCATTTTGGAGCGCTACAGCGGCCCGCCCCTTTCCGGCCAAGAAAAATGCGCGCTGGCAGAGGAAAAAAACCGCGTTTACCAGGGGCTGCTTCAAACAATGAATCCGGACAGTGTGGCCCTGGAGACCGTGGACACCCTGTCGGCGCTGAAGGGACGGGGGTACCGCCTGGCCGTGGGCTCTTCCAGCCGGAACGCGAAAACAATTCTGGATTTGACCGGGCTGGGGGGCTGGTTTGACGCCGTTTCAGACGGCGTGAGTATTACCCGCGCCAAGCCGGACCCGGAGGTGTTTTTGAAAGCGGCGCAGCTGCTTGGGCTCCCCCCGGGGCAGTGCGCCGTGGTAGAGGACGCCGCCTCTGGAATTGAGGCTGCCTGCGCTGCCGGGATGCTGCCGGTGGGGATCGGCGGCGCGGCGGGGGACGGCAGATGCCGCTGCCGGCTGAACGCACTGCCGGAGCTTTTGACATATTTTCAAGGGGACACCTCCATTTTATACGGTGCGGCCTTGCATTCCCCAAGGTGAATTGCTATAATGATTCTGCCGATTTTTCAATGAGTGGGAGTGCTTTTATGGAACCTTGTGTCAGCGTGATTGTTCCCGTCTATAATGCCCAAGCCACCCTCCGCCGCTGTGTGGACAGCGTGCTGAACCAGGAGTTCGCCGATTTCGAGCTGATCCTGGCCGACGACGGCAGCAAGGATGGCTCCGGGGCCGTCTGCGACGGATACGCCCAGGCGGACGGCCGGGTGCGGGTGATCCACAAGGCCAACTCAGGGGTGTCCGACACCCGCAACCAGGCCATGTCCCAGGCCAGGGGGGAGTACCTGCAATTTCTGGACGCCGACGACTGGATCACCCCCAACGCCACCAAGCTGCTGGTGCGTGCCGCCCGGGAGCACCGCTGCGACATGGTGATCTCCGATTTTTACCGGGTGGTGGGGGAGCGCGTGTCCCCCAAAGGGGATATTGATGAGGACGGCCCCCTTACCCGGGAGGAGTTCGCCGCCCACATGATGGAAAACCCCGCCGATTTTTACTACGGCGTATTGTGGAACAAGCTCTACCGCCGGGATATCATCATGGAGCACCGTTTGCAGATGGACCCGGCCATCAGCTGGTGCGAGGACTTCCTGTTCAACCTGGAATATATCCGTCACGCCAAACGGTTTTTTGCCCTCCAGGTGCCCATATACTACTATGTCAAGACCAAGGGCTCGCTGGCCAGCCAGGGGCTGAGCATTGCCAAAACCGTGCGCACCAAGCTGATGCTCTTTGAGTACTACAATGAGTTCTACAAGACTGTGCTGGACGAGGCGGAGTACGAGAAGCGGCGGCTGAAGGTATACCGCTTCCTCATTGACGCCGCCCAGGACGGCGCCGTGCTGCCCCTCTCCACCAGGCTTGGAAATGAGCGCACCCAGGTCCATTCCGGCGCCCTGTCCGGGGAGGGGCTGCTGTACGACGCGCTCCGGGAGCGGAAGCTGCTGGATTACTGCCTGGAACCCGCCGCCCAGAAAAACGGCCTGACGCTGGCGGAGGCGGATCTGCTGCTCCACCTGCGGCAGTGGGAGGGATGCGCCCGGAAGGAGCTGGCGGATTTTGCCGGGGTGTCCGGCACGGTTTTGTCCATGCTGCTCCAGCGGCTGTCGGCCAAGGGGATCGTGTCCGTGGCGGAGGCAAAAGACCCGGGCGGGAAAGGGAAGCGGTTACAGGTCACATTCTCGCCGTCTGCGGGGTCGGTGCTGGCCGATATGGAATACGCTTACCAGGAGTACGCGTCCGCCCGGCTGGCCGGCCTGTCCGAAGAGGAGCGGGAACAGTACGCCCGGCTGGCCGGGCGGATTCAGGACAGCATCAGGGACATGCTGCAATGAAAACGGGGGATGTCCCAGGAAGAAGCGGCAGAACTTCGGCAATCCCCAGTTCGCCGTGCACCTACAAAGAAAGGCCCCGGGAATCCGCTGGCATCAACGGCTTCCCGGGACCTTTCTTCTGTTTCCGGCGGTTAGAAGGGGGGATCATGGGTGGACGATATGCAGGGCCTGGGCGGGAACGGTTTCCTCATAAATGCCCAGGCTGTTGACCAGTTCCAGTACGGCCTGGTCGTCCAGCTGCCAGTAGGGGCTGATCCACTCCCCCTCCAGGGAGGAGGCGTTGAGGGCCGTGTCCAGGTCCATGCCGATGGCCTGGGTGCCGAAGAACACCATGTCGCTCAGCGGCATGTCGGAGCCCACATACTGGCTGAAGGTGTTGATGAGGGAGGTGACGTTGGTCACGTTGGACGGGGTGATGGCCTGCTTGGCCAGGGCGGTGAGGAAGGCGCGCTGGGTGGCGGTGCGGCCGATGTCGGCGTTGACATAGCAGTTTCGGCAGCGCATGACGCCCTCCGCCTTTTTGCCGTCCAGCAGCTGGTAGCCCGGCTGGATGTCAATGACCAGGTCCTGGAGGGGGTCCTTGTAGTCCATCCGCACCGGTACGTCGAACCACACCCCGCCGATCTGGTCCACGATGGAGGAGAACGCCTTCAGGTTCACCGACACATAATAGTCAACCGGCACGCCCAGCAAGTCGCGCACCGCCGCGGCCACCGCCTCCTCGCCCCCGGCGTAGGTCGAGTTGATTTTGCGGTACTTGCCGCCGGAGTAGATCACCGTGTCCCGGGGAATGGAGATGAGGGAAGCGGTTTTGGCCTTTGTGTCGAACACGCCCAGCATAATGGTGTCGCTGCCGCCCATATCCGCCACCCCCAGCAGCAGGCAGGTGTACACCCCCTTGCGGCGGGTGAGCACCAGGGGGGTGGGGGTGGGCTCGGCCGGATCGTCCGGCTCCGCCGGGGGGGCGGAAGGCCCGGCGGGCTGGGGCGGGATGGTGACCTGGTGGTCCACCGCGGGCTCGGGGGCGAACAGCTTGAGGGCCGCGAAGCCGACCACCACCACCAGGGACAGGCCGAAGAGGATAAAATAGAGGATCTTGGCAAGCCGGACCAGGGGGGAGGCGCGCTTCGGGGCCTTGCGCTTAGCCGGAGTAGTCATGGGAATGGCTTCCTTTCAAAAAGGCCTGGCGAAGGGCCTCGGATTATGTCAACTTTAGACCGTTCCCTAGTATAGCGGACGCCGGCTGAAAATACAAGGGGGCGTTCATGAAGAATTGGTAAATAAATTGCCCCCTGCCAGCCCTTGACATTGGGGACTTTCACGGCTAAAATTGAAGCCACGGAATTTTCAGCCATTGCGGGCGGGGAAACCGGCCCGGCCGATAAGAGAAAGGATTCAAGCTATGAGACGTTTCAGATTCCAGGCCCTTTTGCTGGCCTTGTCCCTGCTGTTCACCCTGGCCGCCTGCAAGCCGGCGGGGGAGGAGCCCTCCGGCGCGCCCTCCGAGGCGGCCACCGAACCGGCAGCCCCCAGCGCGGAGCCCGACCCCCAGCCCACCCAGGAGCCCTCCGCGCCCCCGCCGCCCCCTCAGGCCGCGCCGGGGGCCGGCCTCCCCGGCTTTATCGGGCGGATGGTCCGCCGGTGGGGCTGGCTGGCTGGGGTGTACATCGCCCTCCAGGGGCTGGGTGTGAACCTGGTGGGAGCCCTGGCCCGGTGGGGATTCGGGAGCATGTTCCGTACTCAGAACCAGCTGATGGGCGGAATGGGCGGCTTTGGCCTCTCCGGCGGCTGGACCTATGACGGCCCGCCGGAGCTGGAGGGGGCGGTTATGGATGCGCTGGGGGTCGCACCCCAGGCGTCGCCCTTTTCCGGGTTTGAGAGCTTTGTCATGGGCTTTGCCACCATCATCCTGCTGATTGGCATTGTGATGATTGTGGGCGGACTGATTCTGGCCTATGTGCTGTGGAAACAGGGCAAAAAAGGGGATTAAACCCCCGCGCAACTGAAAGTTGACAGGAAAATCTCCAAACGCAACACAAAATCGGTGGAGTTGCGGGCAGTGTTGGGGTATGCTGAGGCCATCCCAAACCCAAGGAGGTATATGTAAAAATGGCATTTTCCGACAACCTGCAATTTCTCCGCACCCACCGGGGCCAGACCCAGGAGCAGCTGGCCGAGATGCTGGAGGTCTCCCGCCAGAGTGTGAGCAAATGGGAGAGCGCTCAGAGCTACCCGGAGATGGATACCATCCTGCGTATCTGCGACCTGTATCAGGTAAATCTGGACACCCTGATGCGGGGCAGCGTGGAGGACAGTCTGGTGGAGGACACCGCCCAGTACGACAAATTTATGAACCGCTTCTCCAAACGCATGGCCTTCGCCATCGGGGGCATCATCGCCGGAGTGGGGCTGTGCGGCCTGCTGGAGGCGAAGGGACTTGACGAGTACCGCACCTCCGCCGTTCTGCTGCTGATTATCGCCGTCTGTACAGTGGTGATGGTAGTCAGCTGCCTGCAAAACGACAATTTCCGCAAAACCTACCCGGTAATCTCCGACTTCTACACCCAGGAGCAGCGGCAGGCCTTCCGGCAGAAATTTATCTGGTTCATTTCCGGGGGCGTGGGAGCCATCCTCTTTGACGTGGCCCTGCTGATGCTGTTTTTCTCCAAATTCCCCGAGGAGGAGCCCTTTGAGTCCTACGCCATATCCATTTTCCTGCTTATCGTGGCCGGTGCGGTGACCGCCTTTGTCTACGCCGGTATCCAGGAGGAGAAGTACAAAATCGACGAGTACAACCGGGACAACAACCCCACCCCGGAGGTAAAAAAGCGCAATGGCCTGATCAACACCATCTGCGGGGCGCTGATGATGGTGACTACCGCCCTCTATGTGGGGCTGGGGCTGGCCCTGAACCTGTGGAAAACCGCCTGGTGGGTCTTTGCGGTGGCGGGCATCCTGTGTACGGTGGTCCATATCGTGCTGGACCCCTATCGGAATGAGGACTGAGCATTCATGCCTCTATGGAAGACTCTATGGAAGAGAGGGAAATTCATATTGACATATTTCTGAACAGGGGCTATAATAATAAGTAGTAAGGGTGGTTTCCGTATGAGACGAGTGACGGTTCCGACTCGTCGGTAAAATAAAAATTGACCGAGCGAAGATGTTGAGTGACGGTTCTGACTCAACGGTAAAATAAAAAGTGGCCGAAAGAAGCCATCCGGCGGGGAGGGGATCGCCCTCCCCGCTTTTCCTTTACATTATTGGAGTGTCGAATGATGGAATACGCAGCAGGGATATATAATCTGTCCCCCCAATTTTTTATAGATTATCCTCACAGCCAGTATCCGGAGATAGCGGTGAAGAACGGACGCCTCTATTCCTGTCTGTTGATTGAATATCTGGACGATTTGTTTATCTGCATTCCGTTTCGCTCTCATGTCCGGCATCCATACGCCTATCACTTCAAAAACTCCGCCAGATCTAAACGCAGTCAATCCGGCCTTGATTATACCAAGTCCATTTTAATCAAAAATAATGCGTATTTGGATAGCGTTGCACCTGCAATTGTAGATCAGGATGAGTATAAGGAAACGATGGTAAATTTAACCCTTATTGTTGGAGAAGTATTTGACTATATCTCTGACTATAAGGATGACCTGAACGCAGTACGGAAGCTCCACCCCAAAGAGTGGCAGCGCCGGTATGGCCGGTCTACCTTGCCCTACTTTGAGAGTTTTCTGCGGGATGCGGCGGCGCAGAGATAATGACAGGCCCTCCGAGCAACTGCTCGGAGG
>OFFE01001180.1_pt1 | contig 19760 bp, 18 predicted proteins | sample 1521371 | NCBI WGS metagenome assembly OFFE01 (sample SAMEA3504131, study PRJEB24116) | mouse gut metagenome | biome: mouse gut; feature: mouse-associated habitat; material: faeces | place: Denmark | collected 2011 | reverse complement strand
GTGGCGGCTGCCGCGCAGCAGCGTGGGGACGCCCGCATAGCGCGTGCGGAAGTAGCGGTTGGCGTTGTCGCTGCCCGTGGCGATCACGGCATCGGCTTCGGCGTCGTCGCCCGCGAGGGCCACGGGTGCCTCGGGGTCGATTTCGAGCAGCAGGCGCACGACGTATTCCGTCAGCACGCGGTCCTTGGCCGAGGGCTTCACGAGGCAGCGGTCTCCGGCCGCCACCACGCACAGCAGGTCGAAGAATCCGACCAGCGGAATGTTGCCCGCCATGACGACCAGCACGTCGGCGCGACGTGCGACGGGAAGCGGGTAGCGTTCGAGCCACGCGGCGAGCCTGGCGCGGTCGAGCATGTCGGTGCGCAACGCATCCACGGCCCGCCGGATTTCGGCGGGCGTGAACCAGGGATTTGCGGCGCAGGCCCCGGCGATGACTGCGGCCGTGTGCGCATCGTCGCCGAATGCCGCCAGCCGGTCGCCCAGCGTCGCGAATAGTTCGATCGGGTCTTTCATTACCGCAAAGATACGAATCGCACTCGAAAAACGGTGCGTTTTCCGCAATTTTGCATCGAGAACCTCCGTCCGACGTCCCGCGCGGCGCCGTTGCAGGGCGCCGGAACGCCGATTTCCGGATCCCGGCCGTCCCTGCGCGGTTTGTGGCACGGGGTATGCTTCGCGTAGGCGTATATGAAAGGACGCAGAAAATTCATCGCGGGATGCGCGGCCGCCGTCATGGCGTGTGCGGCCGGGCTCCCTGACGCTGCGGCGTGCACGAGGGTCGTATACGAGGGCCCGGGGAGAACCGTGCTCACGGCCCGCTCCATGGATTGGAAAGACGAAATCGACCCCGATATCTGGGTCTTTCCGCGCGGCATGCGCCGCAGCGGCGAGGTCGGACCCCGCTCCGTGGAGTGGACCTCGAAGTACGGCAGCGTCATCGCGAGCGCCTGGAACATGGCCACGACGGACGGGATGAACGAAAAGGGACTGGTGGCGAACCTTTTGTGGCTCGCCGAGTCGAAATATCCCGATTTCGATCCCGCGGGCGGCATGCCGGGGCTTTCCGTGTCGCTGTGGGCCCAGTACGTGCTCGACAACTTCGCCACCGTAGCCGAGGCGGTCGAGTTTCTCGGCCGCGATCCCTTCGTCGTGGTGAGCGACTACATCCCCGGCACGCGCAAGTTCACCTCGCTGCATCTCTCGATCTCCGACGCCGGAGGCGACAATGCCATCTTCGAGTACATCGACGGGAGGCTGGTCATCCACCACGATCCCTCGTACACGGTCATGACCAACTCGCCCGTCTTCGAACAGCAGCTGGCTCTCGACGCTTACTGGAGGGGAATACCCGGCACTCTGTTCCTGCCCGGCACCAACCGCGCCGCCGACCGTTTCGTGCGCGCCTCCTACTACATCCGCGCCATTCCCGCGACGGACGACATGCGGATCGCCGTCGCGAGCGTGTTCAGCGTCATACGCAACTGTTCGGTGCCGTTCGGCATATCCTCCGAAAGCGAACCGAACATCTCGTCTACCCGCTGGCGCTCGGTGTCCGATCAGAAAAACCGCGTCTATTTCTTCGAGACGGCATTGACTCCCGATGTGTTCTGGGTCGATCTCACGGACTTCGACCTGCGTCCCGAGGCCCCGGTCATGAAGCTCAGCCTCGCCGACTATGCCACCTACAACGGAAAAGCCAACGAATCGTTTCGTCCGGCCGAGCCTTTCCGCTTCATCGGCATACGATAGGGTGGTATCTTGTTGGTATATGGTGTTTTATCTGCATCGTGCACGCACTCTGCAAGGGCGGTGTTTTACGGATTCCGGCCGGCGGTGTGAATTTTTTTCGAAAAAAGTGCGGAAAAAATTTGCAGGGACAGAAATTTTCTCTACCTTTGCACTCGCAATCCGGTTCAAGGATGGCAATTGCGGAAATAGCTCAGTTGGTAGAGCACAACCTTGCCAAGGTTGGGGTCGCGAGTTCGAGTCTCGTTTTCCGCTCAAAAACAGGAGGATCGAGAAATCGATCCTTTTTTCTTTTGTCGGCCAGCGAGTTACGGCGTTATTGCATTTTAGTGTGTTAACGATCTGTTAACCGAACTTCTGCACTGTCTTGCAGTAATTTTCCCTTGATAAAGAACCCGATACAAAGATAGTAAGAAATACCGAACAAAAGAATCGGGGCGGAATATAATATATTACCGCCCCGATTCTTTGATTTGTTAATTTTGATTTTTGAGGATGTTGATCCCCCATTTAAGATTTGCTATTTTCGATAATAGGTTTGTTCTTTCTTGTATGTTCTCGTTGTATTCTGGATGATCATTATTCCACTCTTGTAATAATTCTTCTCTATGCTTTTTATAGGCTCGAACAGGTCGCAGAATAGATAACCTCGCCACTCCTCCGGCTATAAACGATAGGATCGAAATACTTCCGGTTATTATCAACCCGATATTTTGATCTACAAAACCGGACCATGTTGTTGCTCGGTTTATGCCTATGGCGAGGTAGCGCAATCCGAATATGATAATCGATATGATACATATCGATTGGATTACTATCAATACCCAATATCTCCACATGCAGACAGCTCGATCGCGGGTCTTTTCGAGCCTTCCGATGGTCAGGTTCGTATCGTTCAATTTTTCCTGGCAAGAATTCAGCTCTTCGTTCAGTTCCAGCAATTTCTGGGTTTTGATATTTTCGCCGCTGATCGTATTCCGCTGCTTTTCGGCCTCTTTTATGCTTCGGGTCAGCGCATCGACCAGTTTTTGATGTTCCAGGCCCTTATTGCGCCTTTGTTCCTCTTCCTCTTTGGCCGTGCGGATGATGTTTTCGATGCGTTGATAAATTTTTTCTTCGGATTCGTTTTGATTCTGAATCATATCGACCTCGGACATAACTTGTTTCGACCGATTCATCAATGCGATATATACAGCCTTATAATTTTCTTCCGAAAAATCGTTCTCTTTATAATGTTTGGATATGAGGCGTAATTTTCGTCTTACGTCCGTCTGATTCAAGGCAGTACATCGGGCAATAACCTCGGTTAGTGCGTTTCTTCGAATATTCGTAGTTTGAGAATTATGAATCCATAAATCCATCACGATTCGAGCAGGGTGGATAATCGGCTGGATGTAGGAATCTTGTTTCTGCTCTTTGTAATATTTGATTAACTCGGCATTGAGCGTAACAAAGAATGCATTGTTTTTCTCAATCGAAACGCATCGATCAGTTTTTGTCCGTATAAAATCATACATAAAGACATCATGGATGTCTCGAATATTATCCGAGTATGTATTTGTTCGTGTCGTCGCTAAATTCCGGACAGAAGATTTCGATTTATAAGTATTTTGAATTTCATTTACTTGTGCATCAGAGCATGGCTCGATATATACACCCGAATCAGCGATGAGCGTTTTTAATTTCTGCCTAATTTGTAAAATTTTGCTTGGTGACAAACTTCTCCTATCATATGCTTCGGCAATACCGGAATTAGGCTTAGGCCCCTCATCTCTTTCAACGGAATACAATATCGAATCAATTTCTTTGATAGTCAATGGATGAACATACGGCAGATGGCCGGATGTTGTTATCATCGACACTAATTCCGTACAATACATATTGTTAGCCAGCGAATCCAAATCTAAAAGGGCAAGGATTAACGACGAATCAAGAAAGTAGGAGATTTGTGTTTCGGGCTTGATATTAAAATCTATTTCACGCTGAAGGAAAGCCGCAATGATAGATCCCCAAAATATATCGGCTGCAATATCGTATAGATTCGCATTATGCTCCTTAAGCCATTTAAGAAAATTTACGATATGTATATAATCTTCATTGACAACAAGTTCAGACGTCGTATCATTGTTGATGTAATGATATATGTCCTCGGTATTGTTCGAAAAAAAGTCGATAAAGTTTATATCGGTTTGCAGTTGCTCAACTTCAATATATCGCATAAATGCATTTTGCAATGCAGTAAAATGCTCTAAATTTTGCTCATAGATCCTTTCAATAGAATCCGATATCGCTACATCCCATATTTTCTTAATGGATAGCTGGTCGCCATTTTGTAATAGTTTGATCTCAAAATCTGGATGCTCATTGGAAATTATCTTGAGAGACTGTTTGATGACAATCAAAGGTATTTTGATGCCGAATTTTTCTATAATGACCTCTTGGATATTGGTCGTATCATAGTATTTGGTAGTATCTGTTTGTTTTTGATATAACAAAAAGATGCTATACTTGATAATAGGGAAATATATATCCTTATACAAATCCGATGATTGAGAATCATATAAGGCTGTCAATAAAGCGTAGTTCGACTGATTCATAATAAGGCTGGCTTAGTTTTGGTTGATAGATGATATTATATCCCAGAACCGATTGAAGAATGCTGTCAGCCGTTCAATGACGGTTTCGCGTTTTTTAGTGCGGTCGCCGGTGGGCGTGAAGCGCGAGACGGGCGGCAGGACTTTGGTTATCGCGGTTCCCGTCGTCTGCACGAATCCGTCACGGAAAGCGCCGTCCATGAACTTGTAGGCTTCGTCGCGATTTAGATTTTCGTCGGCAATGATTCGGTCCAGCTCGGCGCGACGCTGCTCCTCGACATAAGCGAGCCAATCCTCGTCCACGTCGGAATCGGGCGTCAAGGATTCGATGAACCGTTCGATTAGCTCTTTCTTGTTGCGCAGATCAACGCTCGAATCGATCGCCTTGCGGATCGACACGATAATCTCCTTGTCCTGCAAATGTTCATCGTGGTATTTACGGATCAACGACAGGATATAGTCGATATTGATCTCCACCTGCTTGATAAGTTCCATTTCGAAAACGAGATCTTCGTTGATATGTTCCGCTTCGTGTTTCTGTGGTCGGAATTCATTGTAAAGGTCGATATAGGCGCTGTGGTAATCCTGCACGTCTCGCTCGGTCAGAATCTCGCTACCGACAAAAGCGTCGAATGTTGATAGGATATTTCGCAGTTTGAGAATCGCACCGTACAGCCGCACAAAGTTCTTTTTATTCTGCTCGCCGATAATCTGCTCGCCGACAGGATATTTCGACTGCAATTCGTTCACCAATTTCGCATAACCGCGAATCTCTTTGTCGTTCTGCGTGTATCCGTTGTAATACTCGTCAAAGGTTTTGAGCAGCACGATACCTGCCGCCTCCTTGTCTCCGAACAGGGCAAGACTTTCGTTCGTAGCCGTTTCGAGGTTGCGGAAACATACGATATTGCCGAAGGTCTTTATCGAGTTCAGGATGCGGTTCGTGCGCGAATAGGCCTGCAATAGCCCGTGCATCCGCAGGTTCTTATCGACCCAGAGCGTGTTGAGCGTTGTTGCGTCGAAGCCCGTCAGGAACATATTGACGACGATGAGCAAATCCAGCTCCCTGTTCTTCATGCGGAGCGAGACGTCTTTGTAATAGTTCTGGAACTTGTCGCTCGACGTATCGTAGGAGGTCGAGAACATCGCATTGTAATCCTCGATGGCACTTTCGAGAAAATCGCGCGAACTTCGGTCCAGACCGCTCGTATCTTCGGGGTTTTCGTCGATGATGAAGCCGTCCGCATCTTCGTTCACACCGAAACTATATATGGTCGCCACTTTCAGACGCTGCGCGCTCGGTAACTCCGCCATTTGCCGTTTGAACTCGGCGTAATACATCTTGGCCGTTTCAATAGAGGAGACGGCGAAAATCGAATTGAAGCCTGTAATGCGCCGCCGTTGCTTTACCTCCTCGACCTTATTGCGACGACCGGCCAATGCCACTTCTCTGATATTGGTTACAGCCTGAAACTCATACGATCTCGCAGTGCGTTTGGTCTTTTGGTTGAAGTGTTGAAGAATGTAGGTGACGATATTGGCGATTCGCCGCCTGTCTGCCAGAGCCTCTTCGCGAGCGATGTCCCATACCATCGAGTTTTCGATCACCTCCTTTTCCTTGATGGTCCGAATATATTCTATGCGGAACGGCAGCACGTTCTTGTCGTTGATGGCATCGACGATCGTATAGGTGTGCAACTGCTCGCCGAAAGCCTGTTCGGTCGTCCGCAGGTCCGGCTTACCGCCGCTTACGGCATTCTTAGCGAAAATGGGCGTACCCGTGAAGCCGAAAAGGAAATAGCGTTTGAATTTTCGAGTAATGCCCGTGTGCATATCCCCGAACTGCGAACGGTGGCACTCGTCGAAGATGATGACGATTTTTTGCTGGAACACGGGGTGTTCCGCATGGCGCCCGATGAAGACCGAAAGTTTCTGAATCGTCGTGATGATGATCCTCGCCGCCGGATCCTCCAACTGACGTTTCAGAATCGCCGTGCTCGTATTGCTGTTGGCCGCCTCGCGCTCGAATTTGTCGTACTCGCGCATCGTCTGGTAGTCGAGGTCTTTGCGGTCAACCACGAACAGCACCTTGTCGATGTAGGGCAGTCGGCTCGCCAACTGCGCCGTCTTGAACGAGGTGAGCGTCTTGCCGCTGCCCGTCGTATGCCAGATGTATCCGCCGCCCTCGACCGTGCCGTACAGTTTGTAGTTGTCGGCGATATGGATCTTGCTCAAAATACGCTCCGTCGCCACGACCTGATAGGGGCGCATGACGAGCAGCAGCCGGTCGGAACTGAATACACAATATCGGGTCAGCAGATTGAGCAGCGTATGTTTGGCGAAGAACGTGCGGCCGAACCCCATCAGGTCGGTAATCGGCCGGTTGTTGGCATCGGCCCACCACGAGGTGAACTCGAAGCTGTTGCTCGTCTGTTTGCTCTTGGATTTGTTGCTGTTCAATGCCTCCTTGATGTGGCTTTGGCGTGTCGTATTGCTGTAATACTTGGTGTAGGTTCCGTTCGATATGACGAACAGTTGTACATATTCGAACAGCCCGCTGCCTGCCCAGAAACTCTCCCTCTGGTAACGGTCGATCTGGTTGAAAGCCTCCCGGATGTCGACGCCGCGGCGTTTCAGTTCGATATGCACCAACGGCAGACCGTTTACCAGTACGGTAACGTCGTAACGATTGGGACGTGCACCGTTGTCCACCTCGTATTGGTTGATGACCTGCAATGAGTTGTTGTGGATATTGCCTTTATCGAGCAGGTAGATATTCTTGACCGTTCCGTCGTCGCGCGTCAGCAGCTGCACATGATCCTCCTGAATGATTGCGGTCTTTTCGACGATTCCGCTGTTCTTGTTGGCGATACAACCCGTAAAGAGCCGCGACCACTCCGCATCGGTAAAGGTATAACCGTTGAGTTTTTCCAACTGTCGGCGCAGGTTGGCGACCAACTCCGTCTCGGTGCGAAACGGCAAATAATCGTAGGCCTGCCCTTCCAACAGAGCGATAAACGCCCGTTCGAGTTCGGCTTCCGACTGATACTCTTTTTCCGTGCGGTATTCGGCTTGGTAATCGCTGACAACCGTACTTTCGGGATTCTCAGCTACGAGGTTGTATTTATACATGTCGGTTCTTCTGTTTAAATAGGTTAGTCCTGCGGGGTTGCGGCTATGGCTTGGTATGCTGGCGACACTCGACTCTCTCTCGAAGATCGACGAGCGTTTCGCCTTTGTAGCTGAACCATAATGTGCCTTGTACCGGATGATCGAACTGTTTTAGTTTTCGAGCCAGCGCAGAAAGCGATGTCGTCTCTCCATTATATTCAATGTGGCGATCATCGACAACCGTAACTTTTATGTTCGGATCCCCAACGAACAAAAGTTCGCTGCCGAATGGAATATTGCAAGTGCTGAATCGGAAAGGGCCGCGCCTTGCCGTTTCCCTAATCTCTTCGGCAATTTGTTCGTCCAGAATTTCGTGTCCCTCGGGAGTAAGGCGTTGCAGCCGGTCGAGTGTTCCGCTGATTTTAGCGATCGACTCTAAAAGACCATAAGCATCTTCGACCGACATCGCATAAAATTCCTTTACGCGTTCCTTACCGTCAAAGTTTTCGATGGTTCGCAAGTCGGGATTGAGTTTGTCTATGAGTTTGTGCAGTTCCTTGTCGGTCAGTTCACTATTTACATGATATACGGCATAGACCCGAAACGCGAAAGGAATCGTTTCGCTTCGGTTCAATTGTTTGAGCCGTCTTTCGATATTATGCGCATAGCCAATCTTGACAAAATCCGGGAAAGAGGGATTTGTCAGGATGTAAATTACACCTTTTGTTTTTTCGCTGGTCATGATGTTGCCTTTGTAAAGGTTAATAGTTTGTCTCTGTAATATTCGTATTGTTGTCGGCGGGCGGTAATCTCGGCGGGCAGGCCCTCCGAAATATCATTTACCAATGTCTCGAATTTGTCTAATATGGCGACAATGCGCTGCTGCTCTTCCATTGGAGGAATAGGAATCTGCAACTTTTTGAACTTGACCATATCGACCGATTCAAACCCTGATGTATTCGTATTGTTTTTACACCACTCATCGACAATGAACATATAGTAGAAGAAAAACTTCATATCCAATTCATTGATAAGCGATTTGCGAATTGACAAATTCGTAAATCGCTGATTTGCCAGCGAATCAATCATTATCAAAGCGTGTTCGCCGATTGTTGCCGTCGTCGCTAAAATAATCGAATTGGCAGGAAACAATCGTCCACCCTTTACAGCTTCGGAGGTGATATGTCGTATCGAATCTTCCAATATCCGTCCATTCGTGCGAATATCTTCCATGCGAAACCAAGGAATCGTACCATTCGTCCAATATTCCGGTTTTGCTTTGGAGGGTGTATAACCGTTTTTAATTTCAAATACCTCACTCATTGTCAGCCATTTCACCTTCCCTTTGAGGGGGGGGTAATTCCATTGAATGTCAGTAACTTATTGCGATAGTATTCATACTGTTTCCGCCGTGCCTCCAACTCGGCCTCCAACTCGGCCTCCAACTCAGTGAACTTATCGAGGATATTTACGATTTCATTCTGTATCTCAATCGGCGGGACGGGAATAATGATTTTAGCAATATCAGCGACCTTAATATCTATAACCTTAGCACCTCTTGCGTATTTCTTTTTCTGCTGAAAGAAAATATCAGTGTTAAAAAAGTATGATATGTACTTAGGGTTTTGTTGATGTGAAAACACACAAGCATGTCCACCTGTTACAATCTCATTTTTGCCCAACCAGGCAATCGCTTTACAGACATCTTCAATATTCTCACTTGTACAAGCGATTATTATATCGCCTGTTTTTACTTTGGTAAGTCTTTGTGCCAATAATGGATTCACATAAGATTTTGTTTGGGCAGCAAAGAGGTTATAATAAGTATAAATCTGACCATAGTGAATACAGCCAATCCCCTCGTCTGTAAAATCTTTCTTTTGTAATCCATTTCCCCTCACAAAAGAGCCGATTTCTCCCAACGGTTTGTATTCCACCCCATTGGGGCACAACTCCCGAATCATTTCTTCTATGCGGCTCATTGCTTGCCTCCTTTCTCTATGTCGGTTGCATGTGCTTCCAATTGCAGGAAACGGTCAAAATCGCTTGTATATAGCTGATCCTGAATAATGCGATATCTCTCCCATTCGCTCTCGGCGCGAGCCTTTGCCAGTTCTGCCGATATGCGACCTGCGTCTTTCAACACCTCTCTGTCCATCAACGACAAAAAGCCGTTCAATCGTTTCTCCCAGTCCTCCATCGTCATCGGGATATGACGCATGGCCTGCACTTCCGCCAAATCGAGGTAGGACGACACGATTCTGCCGAGCGTCTGTAACTCTTCTTCCGTAAGATAATTTTTGGCAATAGTTACATCGTACTTATGTATCTTGCCGTGCGGTGCTCCCTCCCAAGTCGTCAGTCCCATATGCTCCTTATCGGCATCAGCACGCTTGTATATCAACTCGGCAGCCGTATGACCGTGTACGCTGTAATGCATCTTGTTCTGCACGGCAGCAAAAAACCGCTGGGTGAATTTTGCCGTCGGGTCATAGTCAATGGCCGTAGCATAGATATCCGTAATTTTCTGGTAAAAACGACGCTCCGACATGCGAATCTCACGGATACGCTCCAATTGCTTTTCAAAGTAATCCTTCGTGAGAATTGTTCCGCCTCGTTTCAACCGCTCGTCGTCCATCACCCAGCCCTGAATCGTATAATCCTTGACAACAGCATTCGCCCACTTACGGAATTGCACTGCTCGCTCGTTGTTTACCTTAAAGCCGACAGCTATAATCATTGGGAGACTATAATGTTTTACATCGCGATTCACATCGCGGCTGCCTTCGGTTTGAACTATTCGGAATTTCCGAATAGTTGCCTTCTCCGACAGCTCGTTGTCCGAATATATCTTTTTGATATGCTCATTGATAGTGGGGACCTCCACTCCGTACAACTCAGCCATCATACGCTGTGTAAGCCATACATTCTCGTCTTCGTATCGAAGTTCTACCCGAGCAGGATTCTCTCCGGTAGCAGCGACAAATGTCAGGTACTCGGCCGCAGAATTGCGAATAGTTATCTCTTTTTGATTCATAATTACTTTTATAATATTATCATAATCACTGGCTGGCGTGATATACAACTATTTAGAACGGCAGATCTTCATAATCCTTTTGCTTTGTTTTAGGCTGATATAACGTCATAGTCTTCAATCCGTACTTCTGAAATATAGGATTAATGAAATTAATTATTTCTGGTGTATTTAATATGCCATTTGAAGAATAATTTTCATGTACAGACTCAATCATGTGCTTGTCTACACTTTCACATTGTTTAAGAATATCAATAAAACGTACAGCATCAGAGGTGGTCGTTGCATTCAATATGAAAGCACATAATTTATTTAGATATATCGGCTTTGTCTTGTCATTGTTTGATATTGCTTTCCAAACATCAATTGCCATCTGTTGTGCCGTCTTGTTCCGGCTTTTTAATGCTTGATATTTACCGAAAAATCCATAGGGTACAGCACCTTTGTTTATAGCGAAAACTTGTTTCTGCTGTCCGAGTGCGATACCGATCTCTTGATCGCACCATTGACTCTTTATGAAATCAGGAACAACGATGGCGCATAATGCATCCATAGTAAATAGCGCCTTTTCTATCTCAATTTCCCACTCCTTTGATGGTGTAATATCTTCATGCGCGACAAAACAATCGATACCATAATCGGATAAACATTGTTTCAAATTCGATGCTGATACTTTATTGGCTGATAGATGACTTATAAATAGTCTAAAACTGCCCGGTCTCCACATCGAGTCGTCCAAATTGTCTACAAAAACGGCGATATTTTCAGCTTGCGGTTTTAAGATGATATTATTGATTCGAAGAGATCCATCGCTGCCTCGCATGGCATCACTATAAAATCCGTCTATTGTTTTCTCTATATCTTCTACGGCATCACTTTTACTAAGTTGTACAAAGAAATCAACAGGAATACTTATAACTATATCGTAGAAGTCTATCCCTCCATCCCAATTGTCATGGTCTGCCCAAACTTCTTCTATATTTTGCTCGCAAAAGACGTTGTATAACTCCGCATTGTAACCTTTTATCATTCTGCGGACGGTATTCGTATATGCTGAAAAAATCTTAGACATAATATTCGTATCTTATTCGGTTTCGTATTCTTAGCAAGCATCTACGCCTATCACATTGCACCAAGCCTCTGCAAAAGTTCCTTGGCTGTAACCGCTCCATCCATCTGCTGCTGTGTCAGCCACACATTTTTATTCTCCAAACGTACATCAATTTGGGCTATACCATCTTCCGTCTGGTAAATGACAATATCATTATCTTTGTTCTCTTCCATAAACGTATATTTATAAAGTAGCCACAATCGCGTCGATTGCCGTGCGCAAAACATGCTGCCGTGCGACTATTCCGGCAATGCGTTCGTTCAGTTCGTCGATATCGATCACTTCGCGCGTGTCGGGCTGCTCGACATAAGATGAAACGGAGATGTTATAATCGTTTTCGGCTATTTTGTCATTCTCGACCAAATGGGCGAAGTGCGCATCGTCCTTGCGTGCAACGAACGCATCGAGAATCCGCGCGATATTCGCATCGGACAATTTGTTCTTGTTGCCCTCGTGGACAAACTCGTTGGAGGCGTCGATAAATAACGTGGCGTTATCCTTCTTGCTCTTTTTCAGCACAATGATGCAGGTGGCGATGCCGACTCCGAAAAATAGGTTGGCGGGGAGTTGGATAACGGTGTCGATGTAGTTGTTGTCGATCAGGTATTTGCGAATCTTTTGCTCCGCACCGCCACGATAGAGTACGCCGGGGAACTCGACGATTGCCGCCGTGCCGTTCGTGGCCAGCCACGAAAGCATGTGCATCGTAAAGGCGAGGTCGGCCTTGCTCTTCGGAGCGAGAATACCGGCCGGGGAGAAACGCGGGTCGTTGATGAGCAGCGGATTCTCATCGCCTGCCCATTTGATCGAATAGGGCGGATTGGAAACGATGCACTCGAAAGGCTCGTCGTCCCAGTGCTTCGGTGCCAGCAGCGTATCGCCCAGCGCAATATCGAACTTTTCGTAGTTGATATCGTGCAGGAACATATTGATGCGACAGAGGTTGTAGGTCGTAATGTTGATTTCCTGACCATAAAATCCCTGCCGCACATTCTCCTTGCCCAGCACCTTGGCGAATTTCAGCAACAGCGAGCCGCTGCCGCATGCCGGGTCATAGACCTTATTTACCTGCTTTTTGCCGACGAGCGTAATTCGAGCGAGCAGTTCGGAGACCTCCTGCGGCGTAAAAAACTCGCCGCCGGACTTGCCTGCGTTGCTGGCGTACATCGTCATCAGAAACTCGTAGGCATCACCGAACGTGTCGATTTGGTTGTCCGCCAGATTACCGAGTCTCATGTCGCCGATTTTGTCGAGAATCTTCACCAGCGTCTCGTTGCGTTTCTGCACCGTAGCACCGAGTTTGTTGCTGTTCACGTCGATATCGGCGAACAGCCCCTTCATATCGTCTTCGCTCGCTGCACCTTTGGCCGAGTTTTCGATCGCGTGGAAAATATTGTTCAATGTTTCGTTTAGGTTCGGATCGGCCGCCGCATTTTTTCGCACATTGCCGAAAAGCTGCGACGGAAGAATATAGAATCCCCGCTCCTTGACGGTAATTTCACGACCGAGTTCCGCCTGTTCGTCCGAACACTCCGCATAGTCAAAGCCGGTATTGCCTGCTTTCCGCTCTTCTGCATTGATAAATGCAGTAATATTCTCGGAAATGAAGCGGTAGAACAACATTCCCAGAACGTAATTTTTGAAATCCCAGCCATCGACGCTTCCACGCAGGTCGTTGGCTATCTGCCAGATCGTACGATGGAGTTCCGCACGTTCTTGTTCTCTTGCCATATATCGTTATCTGTTTATCAATTCTGTAATATCCACTTCCAATAGTTCTGCGATACGAATCACCGTATCCAGCTGCGGCTGCGACGAGTTGGAACACCACTTCGATACAGTCGAAGGATCTTTTCCCAACTGCTCTGCGAGCCATTTCCCTGTTTTATTCTTTTCCGTAAGAATAATTTTCAATCGGTTTATCTCTTTCATCTCTATCCTCAAAACAGATCGCAAACAAAGATATTGAAAATAATTCAATCAACAAGACTCTTTTTGAAAAATTATAGCTTATATCTATTCTTTGTCTGTGGTCGCAATATGTGCCGTAATTTTTCTAACTTCTCCGTGCACCACTCCTTAAATGGTACTTTGTCGATATTGAGTTGTAGTTTCCGTTTGTCAGTCGGGTCAGGTGTTATTTGCGCAGTTACTCGTTCGACCGTGAATTTACAGTTGTGTTCTTCGGAGTATAGTTCGCCGCTGTATTGAAGCGGTTTGCCCTTGATAAGAGTAGTAGTCTGTTCGTCATCGAACCCGACCGTTCGGCAAACGCTTTCCATTCGGATCATCTCACGGAAATAGGGGAACCACGTTGTCGCTTTCGAGATGACTGCTTTCAATAGCGACATTTCTTTTTCGTGTCGTTGCGTCCGGTTCGCCGTCTCGAAAGCATGGCGTGCCTGTATAGTCGTCAGTTCTCGACTATGGTCGCTTTGCATGGTTTGAATCTTCGTTTGCAGGATTTCAATCGTTTCATCGCGTGCGGCGACTTCTTGCCGCAGCACTCCGATTTCCTGCTCCTGTCGTTTGACTTTCGACGTTCCGATCATCGACCCGATACCGTCGAGGATAGTCGTACCGACCTCAGCGGCGGAGTTTTTCAGTTTCTCGGTTTTTAACTCGCCTTTTATTGCGTTCAGTTCTTCACGTACCGTCTGTTCCTGCTTCGTGGCATGTTCGACGGCTTTGCGTTTCTCCTCCTCGATGCGGAGCAGTTCGCCAATATTGTCCTGCAAATTCTGCTGCTGGGCTATGGCATTGCGATAAAACTCCTGCGTCGTAACGTGTCGGGCTTTCGAGCCGTCGATACCTCTTTGCAGTCCGTATTTGGACATCGCTGCGGCATAGGTGTCTTGGTATTCTTTCAGTTTAACACGTGACATTACGTCATCAGCACACAACCGGGGACGGGACGCCGATTTCGTGCGGTAGCGTTTGACCGCCCGCTCCTCCTGTTTCTTACGCTTCCGTTCGGTCATTATGATCGGAACAAGCGTCGCATGAACATGCGGCGACGTTTCATCCAGATGCAGGTCGGCCGAAACGATGTTCTCCTTGCCGAACGTCGCAGCAAGGTATTTCATGTTGTCGGCACACCATTCGTCCAAACGACCTTCTCGCATGATGCGCTGCATATCGTCGGAACTTCCCGACAGCATGATGCGTATCGCCCGCACTTGGTTCTTGCCGACTTTGCGAGTAAGTCCTGCGGTCTCCAAACGGTGTTGAATCGCCTGCGTGCGAGTATGGATGCCGTCTGGATATTCGGTCAGCCGACGGTTCAGGCATGTGCGTTCTTCATCGGCATTCGAGGGTTTGACCTTGCGTTCGATGTGGGCGGAAGTTCCGCTGTCCGTACCGTGTGTCTTCTGCATATGGAATACAACATAGCCCATAGTCACTTGTTTTAGGTGGTTGGTGTTTTGGGGAGTGCAGAGGGGCGAAGCTCCTTTGCCTTATTGGGGAGTTTTCAGCGTTGCTTGCAATGCGGCTCGGAAAATTCCCTAATAAGCTATGCCTTTTGTAAAAAGGCGCGGGCGCGGAGCGGCCGAAGGGTGGGCGACGTTGCCGATGATGTGTCCGCCAGCCGTAATCTCCTATTTTATTTTTCCCTTTCTTCGGGAGGATGGGGCGGTCTTATCCGTCGGTAGGTGCTATTCGTTGCAGGGCGGTCGGAGACAAGGTTTTCCCGATAAATACGCTCGCTCGGCGAGGAAGATTTATCGGGAAACGGCTTTGCCGCCCGACCTTGCCGACGACCGAAAGCCCTGCATCACCTTTGCACCTACGAACGGATAAGACCGCTCGCCTTGATCAATTCGGAGCCGTTGTCCCTGCGTTACGGGAGCAGGTCAAAAGAAGATGAACGGCAGATCGTCTGTTCGCGCGCAAAGTGCGAAATAGGTATTCGCGCACCTTATCCGCACCGAACGAATCGATACGGAATGCAAGCGTAAGAATCATTTCGATATCATAAACTTCGATTCCGGTTCCGTTCGCCATACGTAGATACCGTCTCGCATCTTCTTCTCTTATTACGCCGCTCCTATATACGGCTTTGATTGCAGCCCGAACCGTCGGGGCAATGATGCCGAATAACTCCGCGATTTCATATTCGGTCATAGCGATACAATTCGTATCGGTCGGAACGAGCAACGTGCCGTTCTCGTCCAATAACAGGATTTCTCTTTTCATTGTGCGAGGTTGTATTTGGCGGAATAGATATCGGCCATTTCGTCGAAGCCTTTGGCCAGCATGTCGTCCGTTACTTTGGCATATATCTGAGTCGTCTTGATGTTCGTATGTCCCAACATTCGGCTGACCACTTCGATGCGGATGCCTTGCGCCAGCGCGTTGGTCGTTGCGAACGTATGGCGGGCCATATGGAAAGTGATAGGCTGTGCAAGGAAAAGCGGACAGGTGAAGATAAAACGTAAACCGTTTGAAATGAGCTTTGTTTCAGCATTCTGCCAAGTGGAGAAAATGCAAATAATAACGGAATATTGAGGTTGTTCAGTTACCAAACCGTTAGCCGGGCAGTTACCGAAACGGGAATAGGTAACGGCAGGCAATGAAAAGAAACCCTCACCGTTTTGTTTGCGCTCACACACAGTGTTTTGCATATCAAGGAACGCTTATACGGCAAGTAATTTTGCACTTAAAAATATAGGCGTATGAAAGTAGAAAAATTCAAGGTGCTGCTCTACCTCAAAAAGAGCGGACTGGACAAATCGGGCAAAGCCCCGATAATGGGAAGAATCACCGTGAACCGGACGATGGCACAGTTCGGATGCAAGCTGTCCTGCACTCTCGAACTGTGGAATCCACGTGAAAGCCGTCTGAACGGCAAGAGCAAGGAGGCGGTTGAAATCAATGCCAAGATTGAAAAGTTACTGTTGGCGGTGAACACGGCATTCGACAGCCTTGTGGAGCGTAAAGTGGATTTTGATGCCACCGATGTGAAAGACCTTTTTCAAGGCAGCATGGAAACGCAGATGACCCTCATGAAAATGACAGATGCAATCTGTGACGACATTAAGGCACGTATAGGCATAGACCGTGCGAAAGGGACTTATCCCGGTTATCACTATATGCGGCTGACACTCGGGGAGTTTATCGAAACCAAGTACAAGGTCAAGGATCTGGCTTTCGGACAATTGACGGAACAGTTCATCCACGACTATCAAGCCTTTGTCACGGAAGAGAAAGGCTATGCGATTGATACCGTACGCCACCACCTTGCCATCCTAAAGAAAATCTGTCGCATAGCCTACAAAAAAGGGTATTCCGAGAAATGCCATTTTCAACATTTCGCCCTGCCCCGGCAATCAGAAAGGACACCACGTGCATTGAGCCGCGAATCGTTCGAAAGAATCCGTGACGTGGAGATACCTTCATACCGAAAGACGCACATACTGGCACGCGACCTTTTCCTGTTCGCCTGTTATACGGGCGTGTCATACGCTGATGTGGTTTCCATCACGGACGAGAACCTGCACACGGATGATAACGGAGCATTATGGCTGAAATACCGCCGGAAGAAAAACGAACATCGGGCGAGCGTGAAACTGCTTCCCGAAGCGTTGGCTCTGCTTGAAAAATACAGGAATGAAACCCGGGAGACGCTTTTTCCGATAATCCACCACCCGAACATGAAACGACACATGAAAGCGTTGGCGGCACTGGCAGGCATCAAGGATGATTTGTGCTACCATCAGGCGAGGCACAGCTTCGCCTCGCTGATTACGCTTGAAGCTGGTGTGCCGATAGAAACCATCAGCAGGATGCTGGGACATTCCGATATTTCCACAACACAGGTCTATGCCCGTGTCAGCCCTAAGAAACTTTTCGAGGACATGGACAAGTTCATAGAAGCCACCAAAGATTTTCAATTAGTTCTTTAATCCTTTAATACAGAAAACGATATGCGAAGCACATTTTCACTTTTGCCCTACATTAACCGCAGCAAAGTAAAGGCTGACGGTACGACCGCCATACTCTGCCGTATAACCATTGACGGCAAACAGACTGCCATCAGTACGGGAATTTATTGCCGACCGGAAGAATGGAACAGCAAGAAAAACGAGATTAAATCCGTAAGGGAGAATAACCGCTTACAAGAATATTTACGCCTGACAGAGGAAGCCTACAATGAGAAACTGAAATCACAAAGTGTGGTCAGTGCCGAAATTTTGAAGAACCACATATCCTTGAACAACATCCATCCGACCACTCTTCTACAGATGGGTGAATGGGAACGTGAGCGGTTGAAGAAGCATTCCGAAGAAATAGACTCGACTTCTTCCTATCGAAGTTCAATGTATTATCAGAAGTACCTGACGGATTTTCTTACGTCCATCGGTAAAAAGGACATTCCCCTTGAAGAAGTGACGGAGGATTTCGGCAAGTCCTACAAAGCCCACTTGAAGAAATGCAAGAACTTCGGGGTTTCCCAGACCAACCATTGCCTGCGTTGGCTGAACCGCCTGTTGTATCTTGCCGTAGACAAGGAGATTCTCCGTGTAAATCCCTGTGAGGACCTGGAGTATGAGACAAAGCCGGAAGCAAGGCACAGGTACATCAGCCGTGAGGAGTTCAAGAAGATACTTTCCATACCGATGTATGACAAGCGTATGGAACTGGCAAGACGGGCTTTCATATTTTCCACCATGACAGGACTGGCGTATGTGGACATCAAACTTCTTCATCCCCACCATATCGGGACGAACGCTGATGGCAGGCGGTATATCCGCATCAACCGAAAAAAGACAAGGGTGGAGGCGTTCATACCCTTACATCCCATAGCGGAACAGATATTGTCGCTGTACAACACGACCGATGACGAGAAACCTGTGTTTCCTCTTCCCAACCGTGATGCCCTATGGTTTGAGGTTCACGAATTGGGAATAACCATAGGCAAAGAGGAAAATTTGAGCTATCATCAAAGTCGGCACAGTTTCGGAACATTTCTGATTTCGGCGGATATACCTATCGAAAGTATTGCCAAGATGATGGGGCATTCCAATATCCGGACGACACAGGGTTACGCACGGATAACCGATGATAAAATTTCGAAAGATATGGACAAGCTAATGGAACGCAGGAAGATACAACCTACCGGCGAAAAGCCAGACAGCAACAAATAAACAGTATCAATACAATATATTATGGATAGAGGTATAATCACAATCAGTGAAACGGGTACGGTCACTATGCCGACTATATCCGTGTGGATGACGCAGTTCGAGATAGCCGATTTATTCGGGGTGTTTTCATGCGATATTCGCAAAGCGATTCATGTTATATATAGGAATAAGGAGTTAAATGAATGTGATACGATGAAATATATCAAGCAACCAGATGGTATCAGTTACGATGTTTATAATCTTGAAATGGTTATAGCCATTGCATTCAGGATATGCAGTAAAGAGAGTATCCTGTTCAGACGGTTTGTAATAAATGAAATCAGTGGCACTAAGAGAGGAACTCCGGTTACATTGTTTGTTTCCTGTGGCAGGGATAACAACCGATGGTATAGTTGAGGTTCATTCCGCCAGTCACTCGTTCCCGATACTCGGATGCAAAGGTAGCGCATGGCTCTGACGGCAGTGGCAAGGTCGGGCGGCAGAGCCGTTTCGGGCGGAATCTTCCTCCTGCGGAGCGTATTCAACCCGAAAACCTTGCCATTGCCTGCCATACGCTTGAAGAGCATCCGGCAACGGAAACAAGCGACTGACGGGAAATCAGAAGAAAGAAGAGAGGAGCGACTTACAGACGAAGCGGAATTTTGATGCTCCGTCTGTAAGCCGCTCCTTTCTCTTTTTGCCGAAAGTCCATTGCTGACGCAATCACAGGGCAGACGGCAAACTGCGCTCCTTCAAGAAAATCAGGTTGCCGTCTGTCGGTAAGCGGAGCGGTAGCAGCCAGCATCCTTTCGATGTCAGATTCACGGTAGAGTATTTTACCGCCTAATTGGATATAGGCTATGCGCCCTTCGTTCCGGTAGTCCTGAAGTGTCCGGCGGCTCACCTTCAACCGTGCCGACACCTCCTTGTCGGTGAAGAAACGCTCCCGTTCAATGTCGGGCGGTAATTGACGGTCAGATGTTCGAAGCTGTCCAAAAGACGGTCGAGACTGCCCATGAAGTGGATTATCCACTCGT